>Ga0187893_10000175_pt1 | contig 154519 bp, 119 predicted proteins | sample MA1701074metaG_FD_139574 | JGI IMG/M metagenome (GOLD analysis project Ga0187893, IMG submission 139574) | White microbial mat communities from a basaltic lava cave in the Kipuka Kanohina Cave System on the Island of Hawaii, USA - MA170107-4 metaG ...
GCCGTCAACGTCGTCTTCCCGTGGTCCACGTGCCCAATCGTCCCCACGTTCACATGCGGCTTGTCTCGCGTGAATTTCGCCTTGGCCATGGTGGCGCTGCTCCAATGTTCAGTTGTGGTTCCCGGGCCAACCCGTCGATCCGGCTTACTTCTTCAACTTTGCGACGATTTGCTCCTCGACCGCTTTCGGGACCTGCTCGTAGTGATCGAACTGCATCGAATAGACCGCCCGACCTTGGCTCATGCTCCGGAGCGTGGTGGAATACCCGAACATCTCCGAGAGCGGCACCTCGGCGGCCACCACCTGGGCGTCGCCCCGTTGGGTCATTCCGCCGACTTTGCCACGTCGAGCGGAGAGGTCGCCGATCACGTCGCCGAGATAGTCGGAGGGGCTCACGACCTCCACTTCCATGATCGGCTCGAGAATGATCGGCTTTGCCTGCCGGCACGCCTCCTTGAAGGCCATCGAGCCGGCGATCTTGAAGGCCATTTCCGACGAATCGACGTCGTGGTAACTCCCGAACACCAGCGATACCTTGACGTCAACCACCGGGTACCCGGCCAGCACGCCGCTTTCCAGCGCTTCCTTGATGCCCGTCTCGACTGGTCGGATGAACTCGCGGGGAATGGTGCCGCCCACGATCTTGTCCTCGAAGTGGAATCCGGTTCCGGCCGCGGCCGGCTCCAGGTCGATCACCACGTGACCGTATTGACCCTTACCGCCCGACTGGCGGATGAACTTGCCCTCGACGTCGGTGACTTTCTTTCGGATCGTCTCGCGGTAGGCGACTTGCGGCCGTCCGACGTTCGCCTCGACCCGGAACTCCCGCTTCATCCGGTCGACGATGATTTCGAGGTGAAGCTCGCCCATCCCGGCGATGATCGTCTGCCCAGTTTCCGCGTCGGAGCGGACCCGAAACGTGGGGTCTTCCTCGGCGAGCTTCTGGAGGGCGATGCTCATCTTGTCCTGATCGGCCTTGGTCCTCGGCTCGATCGCGACGTCGATGACCGGGTTCGGGAACTTCATCGCCTCGAGAATGACGGGCTTTTCTTCGTCGGAGAGGGTGTCACCCGTCCTGGTGTCCTTGAGCCCGATGGCCGCTGCGATGTCGCCCGCCAAGACCTCGTCGATCTCGTCGCGCTTGTTGGCGTGCATTTGCAGCAACCGACCGATCCGCTCCCGCTTGTCCTTGGTGCTGTTGTAGATGTAGCTCCCCGACTTGATCGATCCCGAGTAGACCCGGAAGTACGTCAATCGCCCGACATAGGGGTCCGTCATGATCTTGAAGGCCAACGCCGCGAACGCCTCTTCATCGTTCGCGACCCGCTCGACCTGGGAATCGTCGTGGAGCGGGAGGTGGCCTTTGATCGGCGGAATGTCGGAGGGAGCGGGGAGATAGTCGATGACCGAGTCGAGGAGGGCTTGGACGCCTTTGTTCTTGAACGAGGCGCCACAGAGGACCGGCACCATCCAGCCGTTGATCGTCGCGCGGCGAATCCCAGCCACGACCTCCTCGACAGTCGGCTCCTGGCCATTGAGATACCGCTCGAGCACCGGCTCTTCGTGCTCGATTGCGGCCTCGACCAAGTCGTGCCGCCACTTCTCGACCTCTTCCTTGAGGGCATCGGGAACCGGCATCTCGGTGAAGTTGGTCTTCCCGAGCGTACCCTCATCGAAAATCCGCTCGACCCGCCGAACCAAGTCGATGTGGCCAGTGAACGTCTCGCCCGAACCGACCGGGAGCTGCAACGGGAACGCCTTCCGCGTCAGCCGACCTCGAATCATGTCGAGACAGCGATAGAAGTCGGCGCCGACCCGATCCATCTTGTTGGCAAAGATCAACCGCGGCACTCCGTACCGATCGGCCTGACGCCAGACGGTTTCCGTCTGCGGTTCGACCCCGGCGACCGAATCGAGGAGCGCTACCGCCCCATCGAGCACCCGAAGCGACCGCTCGACCTCGGCGGTGAAGTCGACGTGCCCGGGGGTATCGATGATGTTGATCCGATGCTCGACTCCGTCGCGGGTCCAGAAACAGGTCGTCGCCGCCGAGGTGATGGTGATCCCCCGCTCCTGCTCCTGCTCCATCCAGTCCATCGTCGCGGCCCCGTCGTGGACCTCGCCGATCTTGTAGTTCTTCCCGGTGTAGTACAGGATCCGCTCGGTCGTAGTCGTTTTCCCGGCATCAATGTGGGCCATGATGCCGATGTTGCGATAATGACTGAGCGATGTCTTCCGAGCCACGTCACCGACCTCTTCCCGTCTCTAGTTCCCGCCACCCCGTCCACCCGACTCCAACAGAAAAGCGGGGCGACCGACCGGATTTTGGATCCGTGGTATCGCTCCGCACACCTCCACGGCTCGAACTCCGACGACCGCCGTATGGGAGGGGGCGCCCTGAGGGCGGCCCTTTGTTTGTTCCCGAGCCGGAGGTGGCGGGGATGGTTCCCAACCGTCACGCGGCCCGCGCGGGCTGCCGCCCGCTTCCTGCCAGTGCTACCCGACGACTACCACCGATAATGCGCGAAGGCCCGATTGGCCTCCGCCATCTTGTGGGTGTCTTCTTTCTTCTTGATCGTGTTGCCCTCGCCCTTCGAGGCGAGGATCAACTCCGCGGCCAACCGCTCCGGCATCGTCTTTTCACTCCGGGCCCGCGAGTAGATGATCAGCCACCGCATCGCTAACGAGGTCCGCCGCTCCGGCCGAACTTCCACCGGCACCTGCAGGGACGCGCCGCCAACCCGCCGACTCTTCACCTCGACCCCCGGTTTGGCGTTGGCCACCGCGGCCTTGAAGACCGTGACGCCAGGCTGACCGGTCCGCTCTTCGATCAGATCCATCGCCCCATAAAACACCCGCTCGGCGAGGCTCTTCTTGCCCTCGTACATCAACGCATTCAGGAACTTCGAGACCGTCTGACTGTCGTACCGCGGATCGGCCGGAATCGGCCGCCGAACGGCCTTATTGCGCCGACTCACGACTTACCTCCCGGGGTGGCCTTGGGCGCCTTGGCCCCGTATTTCGAGCGGCTCTGCCGGCGGCCATTGACCCCCGCCGCGTCGAGCGTGCCGCGCACGATGTGATACCGTACGCCGGGAAGATCCTTTACCCGGCCACCCCGAATCAGCACGATCGAGTGCTCCTGGAGATTGTGGCCCTCCCCCGGGATGTACGCGATGACCTCGAAGCCGGCATTGACCAGCCGAACCTTGGCAACCTTCCGGAGCGCCGAGTTGGGCTTCTTGGGCGTCACGGTGTATACCCGCGTGCAGACGCCCCGCTGAAACGGGTTGCGCTTGAGCGCGGGAGACTTGTCTTTGTAAACCGGCCTCTTTCGTGGCCGGCGGACCAACTGATTGACGGTCGGCATTCGAACCCGGAGAATCAGAGCCTCGCAACCTATTCTGCCGACCCGCCCAGGTCAAGGCGCGGAACAGACTTATCTCATCCTGGGCCGGCATCCAAACCCGGCCGGAACGCCCGCGTCATCCGCAACGTCGCGAATTGAAACCTCACCGACCCAACACAGTGTCCAAAGAGACCCCGCTCGGGGCCCCCTTCGGCTAGGGATCCAGCCGCCGCCACTCCTCGGCGATTGCCTCAATCGGGGTCGTCTCGACCGGTGGAGCCGCTGGTGTCCCTGAGGTGGTTCGGTCGAATCGAGGCGCCGGAGCGGGATGGAGGTGGCCGGCAACCCGCACGAAGGCGGCCCGAGCCACGTTGTGATCGTCGCGCTCGGCCTCCTCGAGGGTCAGCACCGGCGCCACACAGGCGTCGGTGCCCGCGAACACTTTCGTCCACTCGGCTCGAGTCTTGGCGACAATCGCCGTGGCGATCCGTCGTCGGAGCTCGGGCCAGGCCCGCGGGTTCCATCGATCGGCCGCCTCTGCCGGTTCGATCCCCAGCCCAGCGATCAGGGCGGCGAAGAACTCGTCTTCGAGCGCACCGACGGCCAGAAACCGACCGTCACTGGTCCGATAGACGTCGTAGAACGGGGCCCCAGTGTCGAGCAGATTGACCCCGCGCTCGAGGTGCCAGCGGCCAGCCCCGAACATGCTCGCCATCGGCGCTAGGAGGGCGGCGACGCCGTCCGTCATCGCGGCGTCAACGACCTGCCCTCGGCCGGACCGACCGACTTCCAGCAGAGCCGCCAGGGTCCCCGCCACGGCAAACATCGTCCCGCCAGCATAGTCACCCAGGAAGTTCACCGGGGGCAATGGCGGCTCGCCGGCGCGACCGATCGCCGCCAGTGCCCCGGTGAGGGCGATGTACCCAATGTCGTGGCCGGCGGTCGGCGCCCGGGGGCCGGTCTGTCCCCAACCGGTGATCCGGGTGTACACCAGGCGGGAATTTCGCGCGTGGACAGCCTCGGGTCCGAACCCGAGACGCTCGAGCGTTCCCGGGCGGAAGCCCTCGAGGAGCACGTCGGCCCCGTCGAGAAGGTCCCAAGTCGCCCGCCGACCAGCGTCCGACTTGAGATCGGCGGTCGTCAGTCGCTTGCCGCGATTGGTGATCAAGAACTCGGCAGGAATCAGGGCGCGAATCTGGGAAGGCCGTGGTCGATCGACCACCACCACATCGGCGCCCCAATCGGCGAGCAGCATCCCCGCCAAGGGCCCCGGCCCGATCCCCGCCAACTCGACCACCTTGAGCCCACCCAGCGGGCCACTTCGTCGGGTCATCCGGCGAGTCCTTCCTGGCGAAAGGTCGCCGCATAGACGACGTAGGGGTCGATCGCCGCCGGGATGGCCATCGCGTCGCGAGAAAGGGACGTGTCGACCTGAAAACCGAGAAGGAGTTTCTTCACCGGCACCTCCATCTTCTTGCCCGTGAGGGTGTAGGGAACGGCCGGCATCGCGAGGATTCGGTCGGGGACGAAGCGAGGCGAACCCTCCGTTCGGAGTCGGGATCGGATGACCGATTCAAAGGTCGCGTCGAGCGCAGTGCCAGGAGCCGGGACGACAAACAGGATCAACACCGCCGTGCCGTCCGCTCGCTCGACGTTGACGACCAGGCTGTCGACCACCCCGTCGATGGCATCGACGATTCGATAGAGGTCGCTGGTGCCGATCCGAACGCCGTGCCGGTTGAGGGTGGAGTCCGAACGGCCGTAGATGACTCCCGACCCACGGCCAGTCACCTTGAGGAGGTCCCCGTGGCGCCAGACGCCTGGCCAGCGATCGAAATACGTCTCGCGGTACCGGCGATGGTCGGGGTCGTTCCAGAAATAGAGGGGCATCGATGGCATCGGCTTGGTCACGACCAGCTCACCCACCTCCCCGACAACCGGTTGCCCTCGCTCGTTCCACGACGCGACGGCCACGCCGAGCGTCGGCACCTGCATCTCGCCGGCCCAAACGGGCACCCAATGGCTCCCGACGAAGAACCCGGTCGCCACCTCGGTGCCGCCGCTGCTCGACGCAACCAGGAGGTCGGACTTGACCTCGCGATACAGCCAGTCGAAATGCTCCGGCGTGACGGTCGATCCGGTACACGACACCGTCCTAAGCGCTCTCAGCGCGAAGCGCTCTCGTGGTCGGACCTGGGCCTTGGTGAGCAGCTGGATGTACGCGGGACTCACCCCGAAGTTGGTGGCGCCGACCTCGTCGCAGATCCGCCAAAGAAGATCCGCGCTGGGGAAGGCGGGGTGCCCGTCGTAGAGCACGATCGTGGCGCCCACCAGCAAGCCCATCGTCAGGATGTTGAAATTGATCCAGCCCGAGGAGGTGTGGAAGAAGAACCGCGAGCTCGGGCCGAGATCGCTCTGGAGCCCGAGCAGCTTCAACGACTCGAGAACGACCCCTCCATGGCCGTGAACGATGCCTTTCGGCAGACCGGTCGTCCCCGACGTGAAGACGATCCAGAGGGGATCCTCGAACTCGGTGTCGGCGAACCGCGCCTCGGACGGCCCCGACCGCGCCAGCCACTCGTCCCAGCGGTGGACCGACCGGCCGCTCGGCAGGGTGGGCGACCGGCTCAGGTACGGAATCAAGACGACGGCACGTAGAGAGGGGAGCCCGGCCGCGACGGTTTCGACCTCGCCCCGCTTGTCGAACTCATTGCCCCCAAACCGGTAACCATCGATCCCGATCAGCACCTTCGGCTCGAGTTGGGCAAACCGGTCGAGCACCGTCTTGGTCCCGAAGTCCGGCGAGCAACAGGCCCACACCGCGCCGATCGCGGCCGTGGCCAACAGGGCCACCACCGTCTCCGGGATGGTCGGCAGGTACCCGACAACTCGGTCTCCTTTTTCGACCCCCAGGGCCCGGAGCGCCGCGGCGCAGCGAGCCACCGCGTCGGCCAGCTCGGCGGTCGACAGCTCGCCGGCGGCCCGGGTCTCGGAACGGTGGACGATAGCAGGGCCCTCGGGACGGGACCGTTCGAGAACCTCTCGCGCCAAGTTGATCCGGGCGCCGGGGAACCACCGAGCGCCAGGCATCGATGGCGATTCCAGCACGGCACGGTAGGGGGTCGTCGATCGGAGCCCGAAAAAACGCCAGACGGATTCCCAAAACGTCTCGAGCTCGTCGACCGACCACCGCCAGAGTCCCTGGTAGTCGTCGAAGTGGAGGCCGTATTCGGCCTCGAGCCACCGCCGATAGGTCGTGATCCGAAGCGATTCGACGACCTGCGGGGACGCCCGCCAGAGAACGTCGCCCTCGGCGGACACGGGATGGGATCGGCGACTCAGGCGGTTCCTCCGGTCAAGGTTATCGCCGCGCGCAGAGCGGGTCGGCATTCGGAGCGGTTCCGCGATATGTTACTCGGGGGCAAGTGCCCCGAAATCGCCCGGAGACCCATGGCCCGCGACCTCCTGCCGATCGTCCGCAATGCCCTCGCCGGTAAGTACACCGTGGAGGCCGAGATTGGTAAGGGCGGGGCGGCGCGGGTTTTCCGAGCCACGAGTGCGACCGGCGAACCGGTCGCCCTCAAGATCCTCCGCCCGGAATTGGTCGTCACCGTCACCGCCGATCGGTTTCTCCGCGAGATTCAGATCGTTCAGCGACTGGAGCACGCCAAGATCGGGCGCCTCATCGATTCGGGGCAGTCGGACTGGCTCGTGTATTACGCGATGCCGTTCATCGACGGGCTCTCGCTCCACCAGATCCTCCAGCAGCGGGGCCGCCTTTCCCCGACCGACACGCTACGAATCGGCCGCGATCTCCTCGACGCGTTGAGCCACGCCCATCAGCGAAAAATCGTCCACCGCGACGTGAAGCCCGACAACATCCTGGTCGACGGCGAAGGTGCCGTGTTGGTCGACTTCGGGATTGCCCGGGCCATCGAGCTGGCGGGGACCGATCGGCTCACCAAGAGCGGCATGGCAGTCGGCACCTCGCGGTACATGAGTCCCGAGCAGATCGCCGGGAGCGACATCGTCGACCCGCGTTCCGATCTCTACTCGGTCGCCTGCGTCCTGTTCGAGTGCCTGACCGGCAGACCTCCGTATCACCATCCCAACGAGCTGGCGATTCTCGAGCTTCATCGGACCGCCCCGATCCCCGACGTCGCCGAGATCGTGCCCAAGTTGCCTCCCGGGCTCGCGAAAGTGATCTCGCGAGCGCTCGAAAAATCGCCGACCGAGCGGTGGCCGAGCGCCGAAGCGATGCTTCAAGCCATCGGCTGACCGGCGGAGGCCTCAGCGAAGGATGACGTAAGCAATGCCCGCGGTCGACGCCGCCATCGGAATGGTCAACACCCAAGCCCAGACGATCCGTCTCGCGACACCCCAGCGAACCGCCGAGAGCCGTTGCGCCGTCCCGACCCCGACGATGGCACCGGTGATGGTGTGCGTGGTGCTGACGGGGATCCCGAGGGCGGATGCCAGGAATACCGCCGCCGCGCCCCCGGTTTCCGCGCACACGCCGCCGAAGGGTCGAAGCTTGGTGATCCGGGTCCCCATGGTCTTGACGATCCGCCAGCCGCCCGCCGCGGTGCCCAACCCGATCGCGGCGTGCGCCGAGAGGATGATCCACCAGGGAATCTCATCAGCGGTCGGCAAATAGAAGGCCGCAAGCCACCCTTGGGCGTCGGCGAAGAGCCCTTGGGTCGCGACCAGCAGGCCAACGATGATGCCCATCGTCTTCTGGGCGTCGTTGGAGCCGTGACTCAGCGAGAACGCCGCTGCGGAGACCAGCTGAAGCCGGCGAAAGATCCGCTCGAGACTGGCCGCTTGGAACCGGTGGACGCTCCACCCGATGCTGACCGTCAGAAAAATCGACGTCAGCGCGCCGATCAGCGGCGACACGAAGATGAAGGTGATCGGCAGGACCCAGCCCGAAGCGATCAGAGCGCCGATGCCCGCCTTGGCAACCGCGGCTCCGCCATACCCCCCCAAGAGCGCGTGCGACGAAGAGGACGGAAGCCCGAGCCACCAGGTGATGAGGTTCCAGACGATTGCCCCGATCAACCCCGCCAGAACGACTGTGGGGTCGACGACAGTCGGGTCGAGGAGACCCTTGCCGATCGTCTTCGCCACGGCGGTCCCGAACAGGAACGCCGCGATGAAATTGAAGAACGCGGCCCAGAGCACCGCGACTGCGGGGGTCAGCACCCGAGTGCCGACCACCGTCGCGATCGAGTTGGCGGCGTCGTGGAACCCGTTGATGAAGTCGAAGATCAGCGCTACCGCGACGATCCCGAGGACGAGGATGACTTCCGGGCTCATCGGTCAGGAATGCTTGATCGCGATGGACTCGAGGACGTTGGCCACGTCCTCAGCCTGGTCCAGGCACTTCTCGAGGGTGTCGTAGATTTCCTTCCACTTGATCAGCGTGATGGGGTCCTTCTCCTCGTCGAACAGCCGGCCCAGCCACTCGTGGTAGGTGAAATCCCCCTCTTCCTCCAGTCGTTTGACCTGGGTGCAGGCCGCGATCACGACTGGCGCCTTTCCGCCATTCAGGATCCGGACCGCCTCGAGGATCTTCTCGGTCGACCGGACGATCACGTCGGTGATGAGGAGAATCCCCTGGGGAGCGGGCCCCGGCCGGAAGATCTGGATTCGCCGAGCGGTGCCGTCGATCCGGTCGAGGATGTCATCGAGCCGGGAGGCCAAGAGATGGATGTCCTCTCGATCGAGCGGGGTGATGAAGCTCCGGTCGAGTCGACTGATCACTTCGTGGGTGACGGCGTCGGCCTCGTGCTCGAGCCGTTTGATCGACTCGACCAGGTATTTCCGATGGTCACCCTCGGACCTGAATAGCTCGTGGAGGTGTTTGGCGGCTTCCACATTGAGAGTCGCCACCGAGGTGAAAAGATCGAAAAAGCGCTCGTCGCGGGGTAGCAGTCGCACAGACACCATCCGGATTGGGCTTTGGGGCGCCGGGGAATGTCACGCCGTTGCGGGACCGAGACAAGCCCGCTTCAAGGCCCCGCGAACCCCATCCCCCGAGCTGGTGGCCGAGCTTCTTGGGCGCCGCCCCGTCGCGGTCTCGTCCAACGACCTCCCCCGGGCTCTTTTCGGGGCCCTCCGGAACACCCCGAGGGGTCCGTTTTCACCAAGATTTTGCCCCCCGGGTCAGGGGGGACCCTGGGGCCAGGCGGGGCCTATTGCTTTACCGGGTATGGAATTGTAAATTGGCCCCCGCGATCAATCTGCGCTTTCGGGCGGAGACCTAGGTTCCGGGTAACTGAGGGCTGGCGACCGCGCCGGCCTTTTTTTGTTACTGATCGCATGGGACGTAGCCGGCGAGCGCCGGCCTCCTACGGAGCCGACCCCACGTGAGGGGGACCGACCTCACGACAGCATGTAGTCGGGAAAGTACGGCATGGTCCGGCTCCGATTACACATCTCCAAAGGGAGTTAGGACATGCGTACGACTGGTACCGTCAAGTGGTTCAACGAGGCGAAGGGCTTTGGCTTCATCACCCCCGAGAATGGACAGAAGGACTGCTTCGTCCACCACTCGGCCATCAACGCCCAGGGGTTTCGAACCCTGGCCGAGGGTGAGCGGGTCGAGTTCGACATCGTGCAGGGCGCCAAAGGCCCCGCCGCTGAGAACGTGACCAAGGTCGGCAGCTAACCGCTTCGACCAGTCTGACGTGGCGTGACGGCGGTTCGTCCATGGACGAGCCGCCCGTCGCGTTTCGATCTTCCAAAGGGGTTCGCGCATGGCGCAAAGGAGTTTCCCCAATGATTGAGGTAACCCTCTCTGAGACCGATGGCATCGAATGGGCCTTGAAGGTCTTCAAGCGCAAGGTGCAAAAGTCGGGGATTCTCAAAGAGCTGAAGCAGAAGCGCCATTACCTCAAGCCAAGCGTCGCCCGCGCCCTCAAATCACAGGCTGCCCGCCGCCGCCGGCGGAGCAAGGGTCGTCGCGACTCGGAGTAGTCGGCTCGTCGCGGCGGAATTGACAAGGGGCTGGCCAATCGGCCAGCCCCTTTGGCGTATCCGACTCCGCTACCGCCAGGACGAGCGACGTCCCGAGACGAATTTCCCCGCCCAGTTCGAACGCCGGTCGCCGGCGCCAAGCGCGCGGGACGCCTCCAGCCCGGATTTCAGTACCGCGGCGACCATCGTCTTGACGTGACTGGGTTTCCAGCGGGAGGGAGGAGACGCCACCGCGAGCGCGGCGACCACCCGCCCCCGATGGTCTCGCACCGGCGCGGCGACCGCAAAGACGTCCTCCAACCATTCCCCGCGGGATACCCCGTACCCCTGCCGCCTGGTGGTCTCGAGTTCCTGGAGAAGCTTGGATCGGCTAGTAATCGTCCGGGAGGTAGGCGCCTGGAGCGGCTGTTTCAACACCCGCTCGATCTCCTGTGGAGGCCGCCAGGCCAACAGCACCTTGCCCCCCGCAGTGGCATGAAGCGGAAACCTCCCACCTAAGTGGCCGGGGATCTTGAGCGGATGGAAGCTTTCGATCACGTCGACGGTGACACCCTCGTCGTCGTTCGGCACCATCAAGGTCGACATCTCCTCGGTGGTCTCGCTCAGTTGCAGCAACATCGGGTGGACCACCCGTTGCAGGGAGGTGGACTGGCGTGCCAACTCGCCCAGAGTGGCCAAATGCATCCCGACCCGGTACCGGCCGGTATTGGGATCCTGATCGAGAAAGCCGGCCTCGGCCATGGAGCCGAGAATCCGATACACGGTGCTCCGGGGACGCTTCAGCAGCGCGGCTATCTCCACCACCGCGAGTTCCGGCGTATCCGGGGTAAACAAGGAAAGAATCGCGTTCGCCTTGCGAAGCATCAATGGGTCCCCGCCGAAGCTCGTTCGGGAATTGCCTGGTCGCGCCGGAACCGATCGACGGCGAACGGAGCGATCGTCTCGGGCACCTTGCCACTCGCAATCAAATCAGCCATGTGGAGCCCGCCGGCTGGGATCGCCTTGAATCCCCAGGTCCCCCAGCCGCTGGAAAGGTACAACCCGTCCACCCCGGTGAGCCCCATCAGGGGGCTGTAATCAGGGGTCATGTCGCATAGGCCCGTCCATTGGCGGAGCACCCGAAGTTTAGCGACGAAGGGAAATAGATCGATGGCCCGCGCCGCGCACGATGCCAGGAACGGAAACGTGCTTCGGGTGCTGTAGCACGTATACGGATCGATCTCCGCCCCGATCAGCACCTCACCACGGGCGCTCTGCGACACGTAGATGTGAAGGTCGGCCGACGCCACGATCTGATTCAACACCGGGGAGTAGGACTCGGTGACGAACGCCTGGAGCGGGTGGGTGACGATCGGGAGCCGAAGGTTGGCCATGTCGGCGATCTGGGTGACGTAGCCGCCAACGGCGCTCAGGACCGCCCCCGCCCTGATCGGCCCCGCGCTCGTCTCGACCCCGACGCACCGATCGGCCTCCAAGGTGAGTCCGGTGACGTTGACACCCTGATGAACGTGAACGCCGGCCCGCTGGGCGGCGGCAGCGTACCCCCACACCACGGCGTCGTGCCGGATGATCCCTCCCGGCGGGTGGAACGCGGCCCCGAGAACCGGCCGCTTGCCGCCGCCGGTCATGTCGAGCACCGGACACAGCCGGTGGATTTCTCGCGGGCTCAGGAAAACCGAGTCGACGCCAAAATGCTGGTTCTGGAGGTCGCGCTCTCGTTGGTTCCGAAGCTGAGGCTCGGAGTGGGCCAGCCAAAAGAGGCCCCGCTCGCTTCGAAGCATGTGAAAATCGAGTTCGGCCGACAAGTTGGCGTACAGCTCGAAGCTCTGTTTGTAGAAACGGATCGTCTCCGGGGTCTTGTAGTTGGCCCGGAGCACCGTGGTGTTGCGCCCGGTACCGCCGGCCCCGATGTACGCTCGTTCGATCACGGCGACGTTGCTGATACCGTGCTGCTTGGCGAGGTAGTAGGCGGTCGCCAAGCCATGACCGCCACCCCCGATCACGACGACGTCGTACGACCGCTGCAGCTCGTCGCGACGGAGATAGACCTCCCGACCCAGCAATCTCATCGAACCGTTTCCGCCATCATCTTGGGTCCGAACGTAAAGAGCGACGGAGCGCCGATCGAGGCGCCGAGATCGACGCAGGTCGCCAGGAGCCGAGCCTCGAGGTGGTGGCCCACCGACGCGGGGACGAAGAGAAACAGCGCCTGGTCCGCCACCAATGCCTTCCCGGGAACCCCCGACAGCGCCCCCTGGAGGAACGCCGGCCGGTGACGAGGCAAGGCGGTCACCGAGATCCGCCCCCAAACTTCGGCCCCATCCGGACCGGGGAGCGAATAGATAGACCAGCCATCGGTTTGATCGACCACGACGCCCCCCGGGTCGGCCGAGGCGAGCCAGAGGCTCGCCGACCGAAGCAACCCCTCTCGCCGGGATCGAGAGGCCACCAGCCACGCCTCGTCCGGCGCAGTCCGGAGCACCAGGGCGAGGGCGTCCGGGAGCTCGTCGAGCGCCTCGGGCCGCCCATGACAGGCGGCGATCACCCCGTCGCAGGGAAAGATTTCAAGCACGGAGGCGGGCTCCCGAAGAATCGTAAAAGGCGCCGGTCGTCACGGTCCCTTGAAACCGACGGTCCCCACCATCGTGAGCGACGATCGTGCCGGGCCACTCGCCATTGTGTTTCCTGACCCATCCCAACGCCACGCCGTGGCCAAGGACCGGTGAGAACCGGGCTGAGGTGAGGTACCCGAGGTGAGTCCCGTCGGCCCCGAGAAGCTGGGCCCCTTCGGCTGGAGTGTCCGGCCCGGGAAAGGTGAACTGGAGCAATCCCTTCTGGCGCTCGAGGGTGGCGATCCGCTGGAGGGCGGGCTTACCCACGAAGAACGGCTTGTCGAGCTTCACCGCCCAATCGAGACCCAGCTTGGCCGGCGTCGAATCGAAATCGGTGTCCTGATTGACGATGATGTGAGCCTTTTCGAGGCGGAGCAACCGGAGCGCGGCGAGCCCGTGAGGCCGAATCCCGAGGTCTCGGCCCGCCTCGAGAAGGGCATCCCACAACGCCCGGCCGGCGAGCCGCGGGTGGTGCAACTCGTAGGACAGCTCGCCGGTGAACCCCACTCGCATCGCGAGGCAGCTGACCCCGGCAACCGTGATCCGCCGATGCTGGGCGTACGGGAAGGCGGCGGCCTCGAGCGGATCGGTCGAGAGCCGGCTCAGCAGGCGGCGGGCGGCCGGCCCGGCGACATTGATGGCGCCTAACGTCGTCGTCTGGTTGATGATGTGGACCTCCAGCCCCCAGGTCTCGGCCCACTCGCGGAGCCAACTCTCGGCCGCATCGGCTCCGCCCGACGTGAGGGTGAGGTAGTAGTCGCCGGCACCCAGGGCGCAGATCATCCCGTCGTCGAACAGATAACCGGCCTCGTTCAGCAGCACCGCGTAGCGACTCTTTCCTGGCGCGATCGTGGCGACGTGACAAGGGTAGAGCCGCTCGAGGAACTCGGTGGCGTCGGGGCCGGTGACCCGATACTTCCCCAGGGTCCCGACGTCCATGATGCTGACATCCTTGCGCACCGCCCAGTACTCCGCCAGCGGATCGCCGTAGCTCTCGGGCCGCTTCCAGGCACCCGCCCATTCCATGATCCCGCCCAGCTCGAGGTGCCGCTCGTGAAGACCGGTGTGGTACTCGAGCGGATACCGCGCGCCCGCGGCGATGTCCTCGAGCTTCACCGGGCGCGCTGGCGGCCGGGCGGTCGTGGCCCCGGTCCTCAACTCGTCCCCGCCGCGGGCCTTCACGAAGGACCGGAGGTGGGCGTGGCAGAGAGCCCCCTGGCAGGGTCCCATTGTGACGGTGCTGTATCGCTTGAGTAATTCGGTCGACTGGTACCCCTCGGCCCACGCCAGATCGAGATCGCCGAGCTCGACGTCCTCGCAGGGACAGACGAAGCCACCACGGCAGGGCGGCGGCAGCGATACCTCGCGACGCCCGCCCGGGGTGCCGGCTCCCGCCGAGCGCCCGGACGCCATCGACGTTTCGAGGTCCGCGCCGGCCAGGACCACGTCGCCGGCGCCGATGGCCTCGCTCCCCTGGCTCTGCCGTAACAAGCTGTCGCGGGGGACCAAACCCAGCGAGAGAATCACCGTATCGCAGGCGATCCGTTCGCGGCCGCTGGGAGATTCGACGGTCGCGGCAACCACCCGCCGGCGTCCGTCGGCCGAGGTAACCCGACCACTGACGATCGTTCGAACGCCCTCGGGAACCCGATCCGCGAGACCGGAGGGAACCAGCGCCGCGGCGACGGTGACCCCGCTGGCCCGAATGGTTTCGAGATGGTGAAGGCTCTCGTCGGTCTCACCCGCGAACACCGCCACCCGACCGGGCGCCATCCCATGACTCCCGGCCATCCGGGCCGCCCCCCGACCAAGCCAGACGCCCGGAAGGTCGGCGCCAGGAAAGACCGCGTGCAACTCGACCGCTCCGGTGGCGACGACGACCCGGCCGGCAAATACCAAATGCAGGGCGTCCGGAGCGTTGACCGGAACCAGCGGACCCTCGTAGAGGCCGACGGCGGTGGCCACCTCGAGGATCGTGATCTCCGGATGGGCACGAGCCTGATCGGCGAGACGATCGATCGCCGAACGAGTTGGGCCAGGAGCGACCTTGTCGCCGAGCCGCCCCTCGTCGACCAGCAACACCGAGCCACCTGATTCGGCCGCTGTCAAGGCGGCGGCCAATCCCGCGACCCCGCCACCAATCACCAACACGTCGGGATGATGGCTCCGACGCTCTCGACTGCCCGGCGGGAGGTCTTTGGGGACCGGCCCGACCCCGGCCAGCCGCCGAATCGCGGGCTCCACCATCCGCCAAACCCATTTCGGCCGGATGAAGGTCTTGTAGTAGAAGCCGACGGGGAGCAACGGCTTGAGGAGCCGAATCCCGCCGACGATATCGCTGTCGGGCGATGGCCAACCCGGCCGCCGCGCCACCCGCTGTCCGGCCCGCGCCGGCGTCACACAGGCCCGAACAGCCGGCTCCCCGTCGACCGTCACCAGGCAATTCGGGCAATCGCCGGTCAAACAGTATAGCCCGCGGCGGCGCCGGTACTTGAACGATCGAGAGAACACCCGTACTCCCGCACGGAACAAGGCCGACGCGATGCTATCGCCAGGGCGAACTGCGGCCGGCCGGCCCTCGAAATCAATCGTTGCCATCGACGACGTTGCTGAGCGTGTTTCGCCGAATCGCCAACCAGCGGCGGCAGCCGGCATGATGGAACCATCGCTCCGGCTGAGGGCCCGCGACGTTTCGCTTGAGCCAGACCCGGGCGTAATCGGCCTCGAGATTGCTGGCGGCGCCGCCATGACCACCGTCAGGCAACTCGCCACTACACCAGAACTCGCCGTAGGGCCTCGGGCCGCAGTTCGGACACGGGATCATCAGCGGCATCGGACTCCCTGGCGCGGCGGCACGGATGGGCTAGGACAGCCGCCAAGATAATGTAGATCGCGAACGGCGCGAACCGCTCGGAGCGCGGCTCCCACCCTGCCGGAGCCGCGCCCAACCGACGAACTCTCTTACCGTCTAGAAGTTGTCGTTGGCGTTCCTTTCGGCGTCCGGAACGGGATAGCAACGGGCCGAGCCATGCACGCCACCCCACCGATAGGGCGACCCGGCCGGGGGATCGAGGGGAAGGTTGAACCGAAGAATGTCGTAGGCCCTCGTCCCCGTGAGAAAGAACTGGCGGCGGCGCTCCTCGATGACCTGGGCCCGGACGGCCGCCGCGTTGCCGGGATCGATCCCCGAGGGAGCCAGCCCGTACTTGGTGTGAAGCGCGTTGATGATCCCGACCGCCGTTTGACCTCCCTGCACTTCCGCGATGATCAACTGAGCCTCTTCCCAGGTGGCGAGGGGAATTGGCGAGGATTCCGAAGCGTAGTTGAGCTGGATGACCCGGCGAACCCCGAGCGTGGTGTTCCCGAGATCCTGAGCTTTGACCCGAGGGTCGGGAGTGCCCTGCCACCGGACGTCCCAGTAGTTCGGCCCGAGGCCCGACTGGCCCGCCAGATTGATCGACATGAAGGGCTGATTGTTCGTCACCCCGTTGCCGACCGCCCGGACCGCGTTCTTCACGAAATTGACGGGAACCGGCGTGGCATCGTTCACCGCCTCCGCGGTCTTGCCGAGATTGACCCGGGTTCGGGCCCGGCCGACGCGGGCGGTATTGAGGAACTCGGCGTTATTCGCCGTCGTCGCCGCGACGATGGCCTTGCCGAACCGTTCCTCCGCGAGCGCGAACACCGCCGGCGGCTGCAGCTCGGGGCCGCCATCGATCGCAATCGAGCACATCGATTCGCCAAGCAGGAGGAGCGAATAGCCGGCATAGGTCGCCGCGGCCGCGATCAGGGCCTGGCGACCGGTGACCTGCTGATCCGTCCAGGCCTCGAGCTTCCGGAGGGTCTCATCGGCAAAAAACCGCGATGACGAGAGCGGGGTGTAGATGCCCGGGGTGCTGTTCACCGCCTGACTCACCGCGCAGTCGCTGCTGGCGTAAGCGCCGACAAATCCGCCCGCCGGTTGAGGATCGCGGCGGTCGTAGGAAAACATGACTGTGTTGCCCAAGCTGTTGACCTCGCCGCTAAAGAGGCCCTGAGCGAGAGCGTAGCCACCGTAGGCACATTCGAACGCCCCTTGAGCGCTGGCCACGAGCAACGAAGCCTGAGTGGGGTCGTTGAGAACGTCTTCGGTGACCCGATCCGGCGGCTCGACCTTGATGATCTCGTCGAGATTGCAGGCGGCGCCGCTCACGACCAGGAGGACCGCCAAGCCGGCTCGGGTGGCGAATGGCAATTTGGTGAACATCGAGAATCTCCTTGGCCCGAGCCCTAGAAGGTGAGCCGAAAGCTGGTCACGAACTCGAACGGCGTCGGGATCTGATTGAACGCCGGTTGGTATTGGCTGCCCGTAAACACGACCGCGATGTCGGGGTCCGGCCCCCGGTTGTACCCGGTGAAGGTGGCGAGGTTCCGGGCGGTGAAGGTGACGAACGCCGACGATCCGCCGAGGGAACGGGCCCATGCCTCGGGCACCCGATAGCTCACCGAGACGTTCCGGAGCTTGGCGAAGCTGACTCGCGGGGTGACGTAGGGACCGAACCGAGAGGTCGACATCTCGCCGGCGGCGATCGGGTCGGCGGCCGGGTCGACGTTCGGCAGGCAGAGCCGAAGGATGGTGCACTGAATCGCCAGATCGGCGCTGAAGACGTTCTGGCCGCTCTTGAAGTCGAGCAGCCCGGTGACCGTCAGCCGATCGAAGAGCTGGAAGGTAGTGTTGACCGAGCCTTCGTATTGGGGCGTCGGCTGCCCGAGGAAGACCCGCGGCGCCGTGGCGCAGGGCACCGCCGGACCGCCCTGGAACCCGCCATCTCGGCCGCCATCGCACATCAGGTTGGCGGGAACGCCGTTGACGATGTCGGCGCTGACCACCTTCTGCTCGAAATACGCGGCCACCGGGAAGCCCTGCCGGTGGTACTGGTTGGGCGCCGCGCTGATCTCGGGCAACCCGGCCATGTCGATGATCTTGTTGCTGTTGTGGGAAAAGCCGAAGACCAGATCCCAGCGAAGATTCTTGGCGCTCACCGGCGTCGTGCTGATACTGAGCTCGACCCCCCGGTTCATCACCTCGCCGATGTTCACGGGCTGGAACCCCGGGAAGCCGTAGGAGGGAGCCACCTGCCGAGTCAGGATCGCGTCCCGAGTGCGCTTGTCGTAATAGGTGATGTCGACGCCGACTCGATCGTCGAAGAGCGCCGCTTCAAACCCCGCCTCGATTTCGGTGCCCCGCTCGGGGCCCAGTCCCGGGTTTCCGGTGAACTGCGGCCGGACGGCCGGCACCCCGCCCGGTCCGGGCACCGGCTGATAGGTCCGCAGCGAGGCAAAAGCGTCGGGCTGCTGCCCGGTCTGGCCGTAGGCGCCGCGCAACCGGAAGGTGTTGAGGAACCGGAACGGCCAGAACGGCTCCTCGCTCATTACCCACGAGGCGCTGAGCTTGGGGTAGCGCACCAGGTTGAAGTCCTGGCCGAAGGCGCTGTTGTCATCGGCGCGGATCGCACCGGTCACGAAGAGGCGGTCCTTGAAGCTCAGCTGCTCCTGAATGTAGACCCCGAGGGTGACGTTCTCGACGAACGTCTCGGTGGCGCTCCTAGTGGCGGCGCTCGAAATCGTCGTAACGCCCGGCGCGGGAAACCCGGTTCCGGTCTGCTGGCCGGTCTTGGTGAATCGGCGATAGTATTGCGCCCCCACCGACGTCTTGGTCCCGATCGCCTTGGTTGCCTGCCACGTCGCGGTGGCCCCGTAGTCCAACGTCGTGGTCGTCAGATCGCGCTGGTTGATCGTCTTGGAGCCCTGAACCCCCGCCGTGCCGAGGAATCTCGCCAAGTCGGCGGGGAGTCTCGGGCTCACCGTCTCGGCCTGCTCGACGACTTCGTCGACCCCGACGTTGAGACGGTGGGTAAGCCAGCTGAATGGAGTGTGATTGAACTGGATCCCGGCGGTGAACCGGGCCAAGTCCTCGACCTGGAACGCAGTCTTCCGAAGCACCTCCGGCGGTGCCACCAGAAATCCTCGGTTCGGCAGGCTGCGGGTGGCCGGGACCGGGTTCCAGGCCCCCCGCATCAGCTCGTGGTTCGATTGCTGGTTGCGCGAGGAGGTATAGCCGCCGTTGACCGAAACCGTGAGCTTGCTGGAGATGGCCGCCTGGATGTTGGCCCGACCGCTCCAGCGCCCGAGGCTGTTGGGATCGACGACGCCGGTTTCGTCGTCATAACTGCCGCTCAGAAAGTACTGAACGCCCTCGACACCGCCGGACGCTTCCACCCCATAGCGGCGGATGGAGCCGGTCCGGAACAACGGCCGGCCGCTGTCGCTCTCGGCGCGGACCAGGTTGAACGGCCGAACGGCGCCGCTGGCATCTTTGTAGTAGCTGACGGTCTTGTCGAACTTGCCTTCGGGGTCGGTGATCCAGTTGGCCCCAAGGCCGGTGGTGAAGCTGATCTGGGCCCGCCCTTGGGCACCTCTCTTGGTGATGATCTGGATGACGCCGTTGGAGGCCTCAGTGCCGTAGAGCGTGGCCGCTGCCGGCCCCTTGATGACCTCGATCGACGCGATCGAGTTGGGGTCGAGATCGTTGAGCCGCGAGGTTGAGCTCCAATCGAAGCCGCGCGCCGTGGCGTTGTCGACCCGAACACCGTCGATGTAGAGAAGTGGCTCGTTGTTGAGCGAAAGGCTGCTGGCCCCCCGAATCCGGATTCGACCGCCGGAGCCGACAGCGCCCTGACTCTGCTGGTAGATCACGCCCGGAGCCCGGGCGTTGAGCAGGTTGCTGATGTTTTGAACCGGGGCAACTTGCTGAATGTCGGAGACCGCGATCTTCGAGACCGCGTTCCCAATCGATCGCCGTTCCTCGCCGCCGGCCGTTCCGGTCACGACCACTTCGCCGAGCTCGACGATCGTCGGCGAGAGCCGAACCAGGATGGCCTCCTCGCCAGCCCGAGCTTCCTGGGTGGCGGGCCGGAAGCCGATCATGGTAACCCGGAGGGTCACGGTGCCGGCCACGTTGTCGAGCCGAAATCGGCCCCGGAGGTCGGAGAGCGCGAAGGCGGTGCCGCCTTGAATCGCGACCCGGGCCCCGGCGAGCGGGTTGGAACGTTCGTCGACGACCGTTCCGGCGATGGCGCGACCCTGGACCGTCGCGGCACCCGCCGGGTTCGGGGTCGCCAGGCCGCCGCCCATGACCGATCCCGCGATGATGGAGAGAAGCAGTTGGTTCATGGCAACCTCGTCTTGGGGTGGCAGAAACGACCGGCCGCGGTCCCTCGTGTCTCATAAAACGGGATGCTGTACCACTATTCACGACACGTTACTGCTTTCCGGTACCGGTCGCAAGGGATCAGCGCTTGACGACCCGACCCGCCTGCATCACGAACCCTACCCGCTCGAGCACGCGAACGTCGGCCAGCGGGCTCCCGGCCACCGCCACGATGTCCGCCACCTTCCCGGGCTCGATCGTCCCGATCTCCGCCTCCAGGCCCAACAGCTGGGCGGCGTTGAGAGTCGCGGCCTTGACGGCCTGCATCGGCGTCAGCCCGAGCCGGACCATCTCGGCGAATTCCTTGGCCGAATCCTCGACCGGAAAGATGTTGTCGGACCCAAAAGCCACCTTCACGCCGGCCGCAAACGCCTTCCGAATCCGACGGTCGCGTTCGGCCCGAAGCGCCCGGCCCTTGGCGATGCTCTCGGCCCGATACCCGTACTTGGCACCCTCATCGACGACGTGGTTGAGGACGTAAATGGTGGGCACCAGCCAGGTGCCCTTCTGCTTCATCAGCTCGATCCCCTCGTCGTCGATCAGGATTCCGTGCTCGACGTTGTCGACCCCGGCCCGAACCGCCGCCTTGATCCCCTCGGTCCCGATCGCGTGCACCGTGATCTTCTTGAAATGGGCGTGGGTCTCCTCGACCGCCGCGGCCAACTCGGCCGGGCTCATCGTGGTCACGTTGGGATCGTCACCCGCGGACATCACTCCGCCGGTGACCGCGATCTTGATCCAATCCGCTCCACCCTTGAGTTCCTCCCGAATCGCTTGCCGGACCCCATCGGGCCCACCAGTGATGACCCGATTCGGCACCTGGATCTCGAGGTCGGGCGCGACATAGCTGTGGTCGCCGTGGCCGCCGGTGGTCGACATCATGTGCGGCGCGATCAGCATTCGGGGGCCCTCGAACTGGCCCCGTGCGATCGCGTTGCGAACGGCGATCGGCGCGAAATAGACGTCCGGCTCTCCCAGCCCCCGTACGGTGGTGAACCCGAGCCGGAGCATCGCCTGGGCGTTTCGGAGAATCGCCAGCGCTTTGTCGGCGCTCGACGCGTTCAGCGCCACCGTCTGGCCGCGGAGGTGGACATGGAGATCGATCAGCCCTGGCAGACACGTCATCTCACGAAGGTCGATCTCCTTGGCGCCGCCTGGTACGGCGACTCCCGCACCCGCCGCCAGCACTCGACCGTCCCGGACCACGACCATCGCGTTCGCGATTGGCGCATCGCTCCGCCCATCGATCAGCGAGCCACACCGGAGAACCGAGGTTTCTTGGGCCAGGGCCGAAGCCGGGGCGAGGAGTCCGAACCAACAGAAGGCGATACCGAGCCGATTCATCATGGGACCGTGCTCCCTTCTAGCGACACTCAAGGTTTGAGATGCTCGACCAAGTGCTGCCAGAGCCGGTCGAGCATGTAACGGCCGCTGGTCCCAGCCACCCCGTGGTTCTGCTCCGGAAGCACCACCAGATCGTAGAGCTTCCCCGCCCGAGTCAGCGCTTCCACCATCTTCATCGTCGCCGAAAAAGTGGCGTTGACGTCGCTGGTGCCGTGGATCAGCAGCAACCGACCGGTGATCTTCTCCACCCGATCGGTGCTGGAACCGGCGCGGTAGCCCTCCGGATTGGAGAGCGGCGTCCCCATGTAGGGTTCGATTGCGGCGGCCATGTGATCGAACATCTCGACCACCGGGTACATCGCGGCGCCGACCCGATAGAGGTCCGGTGCCGTCACCAACGCTCGGATCGTCATGTATCCGCCCCATGACCCGCCGAAGATCCCCACCCGGGTCGAGTCCATGTAGGGCCTGGTGGCCATGACCTGGCGGATGGCGGCGGCATGATCGGGGATCTCTTGCTGGCCGAACTTCCCGTAGACTACGTCCTGAAACGCTTTCCCCCGCTCGGGCGTCCCCCGCCCGTCGACCACCCAGACCACGAAGCCCAGGGCCGCGATCGCTTGGGGGAATCCACCCTGGGCAAACCGATACGGCACGTTGACCGTTTGGGGGCCACCGTAGATGTACTCGACCACCGGATATTTCCGATTGGGATCGAAGTTGAGCGGCTTGAAGAGAAGCCCCCAGAGGTCGGTGGCGCCGTCGGCCGCCTTGACCACCACCGGCTCGGGCGCGGTCCACCCGGTCGCCTGGCGATCGTCGATGGTGGCCCGGGTCAGCGTCTCGATCAGTTTGCCATCGGCCGACCGCAGCTCCACGGTCGGTGGACGGCTGGGCGATGAATGGGTGTCGAGGAAGAACTCCCGATTCGGCGCGAAGGCGGCGGCGTGTTGCCCTTCGCCCTCGGTGAGGCGCCGAAAGCCGGACCCATCGAGATTCACTCGGTACACGTGGGTGTCGTAGGGCCGCCCCGCTTCGGCGTGGCCGGTGAAGGAGGCCCACCCCCCCTTCGGGTCAACGGCGATCACCTGGAGCACCGGCCAGCTTCCCGAGGTGAGCCGCCGGATCAGCGTCCCGTCGAGATCGTAGAGATAGAGATGATCCCAGCCGTCGCGCTCCGAGGTCCAGAGAAAACGCTTCCCGTCCGGAAGAACGGTGATCAGGCTGGCCCACCCTGGGTTTTGGGCGATGCCCTTGATGAACGTCGGCTGGGTCTCGGTCAGCACCACCCGCGCTTTGCCAGTCGACGGATCGACCGCCAGCAGCCGGAGTCGCTTCTGCTCCCGGCTGTTGGCGAGAACCAGCAGGGTGGCCCCATCCGGCGTAAAGTCTACGATCGAGAGATACGGCTCCGGGTCGGAACCCAGGTCGACCGCGACCACCACCTTGGAGATGACGTCGATGACCTGAAGCTCGGCTCGTGGCATCGGCCCCCCGGCTTTGGTGAACCACCGCCACTCGACTTCCTCGACCGGCTTGAGCCAATGAACCAGAGGGACCCGGTTGACACCGCGATAGTCAGCCCGGAGTGCGGCGAGCCGGAGCCCGTCCCGCGACCACTTGGCCCCGGTCACGTCCCAGGCCCGTTGTTCGGTCCCGTCAGAGGTCAACGGTTCCTCGCGACCGTCGGCCGTGGCACGGAACCAGATGTCGTTTTCCTTGAGTCCCGCGAACCACCGGCCATCGGGCGAGGGCAACTCATAGAGGTCCGGGTTGGTGGTTGGGAATCCCGGTCGCACCATTCTCGGAGTGGTCCGCTCCCGCTCCGCGGCGGACACGGCCGGGACTTCGGTCACGGAGTAGGTCGCTCGGTCGAGGCGGAACTCCCTTCCCTCCAACGCGAAGCGGGCGGCGGCTTCGTTGTCGACCAGGGTAAAGCGCTCGAACGGGATCCCTTGGTACGGGGGCTCGCGTCCCAGCCGGGCTGCCAGCGCGCTCCTGAGTCGGGCCACGTCGAAGAGCGGAGTCCTTACCCCGGTTCGGGCGTCGACCCGATGAATCACGACGGTGGCGGGCCCACCCTCGGAGTACCAGAAACTGTTCCCGTCCGCGAGCCAGTTCGCCTGAACGGCGCCCCCCTTCACCATGGTGCCCATCGCCAGGAACCGCCGGAAGGTCGAATCCCGGCCGGTCGCTTCGGACTGGGCCATCGCCGGTGGCGAGGCAAGTCCCATTGCCAACAAGACGACGACACTCAGTTTGCCCGTCATCGGGATTCCCCGTTCATGGTTTCAGATGCTCGGTCAGATACCGCCGCGCCGCCTCGGACCAGTAGTCTTCGATCCCGGTGAGCGAGTGATTCACCTCGGGGAACACCAGCAGGTCATACGGTTTGTTGGCGCGGGTCAGCGCCTCGACCAGCTTCATGGTGGCCGAGAAGGTGGCGTTGACGTCGCTGGTGCCATGGAGGAGGAGGAGTTTTCCCTCGAGGCTCGACGCCAGTCGAAGGCTCGAGCCGTACTCGTACCCCTCGCGATTCGACTCGAGGAGCCCCATGTAGGGCTCGATCGCGCCCGCCGAGTGATCGTAGAAATCGCCTACGGGAAAAGTGGCAATCCCGACGTGGTAGGTCTTCGGCGCCGTCAACAGTGCCCGGATCGTCATGTAGCCGCCCCACGACCCACCGAGAATGCCCACCCGGCTCAAGTCGAGATACCGATGCCTGGCGCCGAGTTGCTGGATGGCGGCGGCGTGGTCGGGGATTTCGTTCCTCCCAAAGTTCCGGTAAACGACGTCCTGGAACGCCTTGCCGCGCTCGGGAGTGCCGCGGGCGTCGAGGACGACGACCACGAAGCCGAGTTGGGCGATCGCCTGTTCCCGAACCCACGATTGACCGAACGCCCGCGGAACGTTGGTGACCTGGGGGCCGCCGTAGATGTATTCCACGACCGGATACCTCCGGGTCGGGTCGAAATCGAACGGCTTGATCAGCACCCCGTACAGATCGGTCCTCCCATCGGCCGCCTTGACGGTGAACTCCTCCGGCGGCCGCCAGCCGATGGCGCGGAGCGAATCGGTGGCGGCAGCGGCCAGGGTGCGGACCAGTCGGCCGTCGGCCGATCGAAGCTCGGTGGTGGGGGGCCGATTGGCGTCGGAATGGACATCGACGAAGAAGCGGCGATTCGGGCTGAAAGTCGGAGTGTGAGTGCCGGTGCCGTCCGTAAGGCGCTTGAGGCCCGTTCCGTCGAGCCCGATCCGATAGACGTGGGTGTCGTAGAGTCGCGACTCGGCATGCCCGGTGAAATAGACCCAGCCTGCCTTGGAATCGGTCGCCACAACCCGAATCACGGGCCACCGGCCCGAGGTGAGCCGGCGAACCAGGGTGCCGTCGAGGTTGTAGAGATAGAGATGATCCCACCCATCGCGCTCCGATTGCCAGATGAACCGCTTGCCGTCGTCCAGCATGGTGAACAGCTCCCGCCAACTCGGGTTGGCCGAGATGTTCTTGATGAAGGTCGGCTGGGTTTCGGTGAGGACGGTCCGGGTCTTTCCGGTGGCCGGATCGACTGCGATCACCTCGAGCCGTTTCATGTCGCGGGTCATCTTGTACAGCAACAGCTCGGCGTCGTTCTGGGTCCAGCCGATGAGGCTCAGGTAGTGGTTCGTCTCGTTCCCGAGCTCCGCCCGGACGTCGCGGCCTGAAATGACATCGAGGACGTGGACCTCGGTCCGCGCCATAGCGCCGCCGACTTTCGGGAACGGCAGCCACGAAATCTCCTCTACTGGCTTGAGCCAATGGAGGACCGGAACCTTGGCGACCCCGCGAACGTCGGCTTTGAGAGCGGCGAGCCGGAGACCATTGCCCGACCACTGGGCGCCGGTGACGCCCCACCCAAAGTCCTCGACCCCGTCGCTGGTGAGCGATTGGGCTCTCCCATCCGTGGCGGAGCGAAGCCAGAGGTTCCGGTCCTTCTCCGTGGCGAACCACCGCCGGTCGGGCGACGGCACCTCGCGGACGTCCGGGATTCGAACCGGATAGGTTCGGTGGATCAGTCGAGGGGTGACCCGATCGAGTTCCAGTGGGGTGAGCACCGGGGCGGCCCGGACCCGGTAGCTGTCGCGATCGAGAATCCACTCCCGAGCGCCGAACGAGAATTGGATCGCCCGCTCGCCGTCGGTAAACGTGAAGCCGCTGAACGGAAGACCCTGATAGGGAAGCGGATGGCCAACCGCCGCGGCGATCGCGGCGCGGGTTTTGGCGACGTCCACGAGGGGGGCGATCGTGTTCCGCTGGGGATCCACCCGGAGGACGACGGTGCGATCGGGCATCGAGTCGAGGTACCAGAAGCTGGAGCTGTCCGCCATCCAACCGGTGAAAGCCTCTGCCACGTTGCCCAGCGCGGCAAGGTAACCGTCGCGGTCGCCGGGGTTTCCTAACGCCTTGCCGGCCAGAATCGGATCGATGGCCCGGATCGGCGACAACGCCGGCAAGGCCTCGAAGGAGTACCAGTACAGCAGGGTGTCCTGGATCGCCTTGCCAGCCTCCCAGCGGAGGAGCTCTCGGGTCAGATTTTCGTCGTGCGTGAGGCCGCCACCCGGAACGCTGTCGAGACGGACGAGCCAGGTCCGAGCCGAGTCGGCGTCCCGAAGAACCCGCTGGTACGACCAATCGGGAACCCGTCCGGCGGCGTTGGCGATCCTGGTCTGGTACTCGGCCACCATCGCCGCAAGCCGGCTCGACGGGGAGATGGTCGGCTGCGCGCGCGCCAGGGACTGATGGCCTCCGACCAGCGCGACGGCGATCGCGAGGATCACCCAGCGCGTCGAACGCCCAGTGACTGTCACGGCTCCTCCCGCCGGAGATACTTCACGAAATGACGCCGGATCGCCTCGACGAAATAGTCGCGCTGGTACCACGTCCTGGATTCCCTCGTGTAACCGTAGTGGTGAGTCCGCTCCGGCATGACGATCAGATCGAAGTACTTCCCGGCCCGGATCAGCGCCTCGGCCATTTGCATCGGGGCGGCGAACTTGACGTTTTGATCGCTGGTCCCGATCATGATCAGCAAGTTCCCCGCGAGTCGCGAAGCGAGATTGGTGTTGGATCCGTAGGCATAACCTTCGGGATTGTCCGCCAGCAATCCGTTATAGATCTCGTGGCCGAGGAAATGGGTGCTGTTCGCGACCGGCGCTCCGGCCACCCCGGCCCGGTAGACCTCGGGAGCGAGGAGCATCGCCCGCAACGTGAAGTAACCTCCCCAGGAGCTGCCGAAGGCGCCCACCCGCTCGAGATCCATGTACGGCCGGTCTTTGGCGAGCTGGCGGAGGGCGGCGACGTGATCGGGGATCTCGTTTCGCCCGACCTTGCCGTAGACGACGTCCTGGAAGGCCTTGCCCCGTCCCGGGGTCCCTCGACCATCGACGATGAAGACGACGAATCCCATCTGAGCCAGCGCCTGCGCCAGGACCCCGTGGGGTTCCTGGTCATAGGTACGCGGCGCCCAGGTCGCCTGGGGCCCGCCGTAGAGATGGTCGATGACCGGGTATTTCTGGCCGCGATCGAGATCCATCGGGACGTAGAGCACGCCGTGGAGGTCGGTCGCACCGTCGGCGGCCTTGACCACGAACTCCTCGGGCGGGCGCCAGCCCAGCGCCTTCACCCGATCGACGTTGGCTCGGTCCAATGTCTGCAGCAGCGTCCCGTCGACGCGACGCAGCTCGACGACCGGCGGCCGCGACAGGGAGGAATGGGTATCGAGAAAGACCTCCCGCGAAGGCGACAACTGGACTTGGTGCTGTCCGACCCCATCCGTGAGTCGTCGCTGGCCGGAGCCGTCCAGGGAGACCCGATGGAGATGGCTATCGTACGGCCGGCCGGGCTCGGCGGGGGCCAGGTAGTAGACCCAGCCCTTCGTCTCGTCCACCGCCAGGATCTGGGCCACCGGCAACTCGCCTCGGGTGAGTTGGCGCTGGAGGGTTCCATCGAGCCCGTAGAGATAGAGCTGGGCCCAGCCGTCCCGCTCGCTGATCCAGAGGAACCGGTCGCTCTTCGCCAGCGGGTGGAAGCCCCGAAACTCGACGAAGGTCACGGCGCGGTCGGTCAGGATGGTCCGAGTCGATCCGGTCCTCCGATTGGCGGCTTTGAGCTCGAGACGCTTGCGGGCTCGGTCCTGCGCCGTGAAGAGGACCTCGGAACCGTCCGGTCGCCAATGGAGAAGGTCGAGGCTCTGGTCGCGCTCGGCACCGACATCGATCGGGATGGGCGGACCGCGAGCGACATCGAGCAGGTACAGACCGGTTTGGGGAAGCGGATCGCCGGGGTCCGGGTAGTACCACCAGTCGACCGTTTCCTTCGGTCCCAGCCAATGAACCACCGGCGACTTGACGAGCCCCCGCTCGTCGACGCGCTGGGTGGCGATCGTCCGGCCATCGGGCGACCAGAGACTGCCGGGGAACGACCAGCCGTTGTCCGGCTCAGCGTCGGTCGTTAGGCGGCGCTCGAGGTCGTCCTCCGCGGAGCGGAGCCAGAGATCGCCGTCTCGGTCGAACAGCAGCCACCGCCGATCGGGCGAGGGGACCTCGCGAAAGGGCGGCGGCCCGACCCAAGTCGACCACCGCACCACTCGAGGCTGGGCCCGCCCTTCGAGCGGGGCGAGATCCGCGGAACGGGCCACCGGCCGGACCTGGTACGAGGCCCGATCGAGCTCGAACGGGGCTCCCTCGATCGTGAACCGGGCCGTTCGCTCGTCGTTGGTCAGTTGAAACGTCGCGAAGGGGACGCCCCGGCCAGCCGGCTCCTGGCCCAGGAGACTGGCGAGACTGGCGAGGCTGGCGCGGAGCCGCGGGACGTCGAAGAAGTCGGCCCGCTGGCTGGTGGCGGGATCGATGAGGTAGATCCGGCGGTTCGCCTCGCTCCCGGCGAGGTACCAGAACCGGGTCCCATCCGCCATCCAGTTGGCGACGACGACGCCACCCTCGATCAGACTCGGAAAGGCGAGATACTGCCGGAACGAGGCTTCGCGCCTGCGGAGGTCGGGGTCCTTTTCTTGGGCGGCGGCTGATCGAGTTGGGAGTCCCCCGGCGATCAAGGCGCTCGCGACGAAGGCCCCGCCAACCCGGCCGGCCCCTCTCATAGCCCATCCGCCCAACCGGCCCGGCGCGGATCGGTGCTCGCGTTGCAGCGACCGGTCGCGCCATCGCGCCAGCAGATCTGGAAGGAGCCGGTGTGCCACTCGTAGGGCGACATCGGTTGGACCGCGATTCCCTTCTTGGCGAGGCCAGTGACGACCGTCTCCGGAAGCCGGCTCTCTACCTCCAGCACGAAGTTGTCGCGAAGGGGCCAGCACCTCGGCGCCAACGAAGCTTCGTACGGATCCATGCCGAAAAGGAGGATGTGGGCCAGCACCTGGGGCACGGTGCGGTGCGGCGCGCCGGGGGTCCCGAGCCCGAGGATCGGCCGCCCATTCTCCAGGACGAACGTGCTCCCCATGATGAGGCTGATCCGGCCCCCACCGGTGAGCCATCCCGACATCACGTTGTTGAGCCCCCAGTCGACATGACTCCCGGCCATCGCGACGCCGCCGACGACCGCACCCGGCAACCCGCCAGTTTGCATCGTATTCAACACCTGGGCCCAGTTGCCCTGCTCATCGACTACGCTGAGCTCGCAACTGCCGAGGGTCGGCCCTGGCGGGGGAATCAGCCCCCCGGCCAACTGGCTGCCGGCGGCCGACGTTAGGCGGACGTGTTCGGTCAGGTCGACCTTGGGCTGCCCTCGCTGAATCAGCCGGGCCACGTGGGCGTGGTGTTCGGCCGAGAGCCAGACGTCGACCGGGACGTCGAACAACGCTGGATCCTGCATCCGGGCGATCTCCCAGTCGACCCACCGAAGGGCATGGGCCCAGAGATACATGCTCTCGGCCGATACCAGAGGCGAGCCCAGCTTCTCGATCCCCATCTGCTGGAGTACCCCGAGGAAAAAGGCGCAGGTGGCTCCAGTCCGCTCGGGCGGCGGCAGCTGGACGACCTCTCGGTTCCCGACTCGGTACCGGAGCGGCTCCTGCCAGCGGGGCGGCACCGCGGTCAAGTGCTCCGCCTTGATCTTCCAGCCCAACCGGTTGGCTTCGGCGACGAACTGTCGACCCCACTCGCCGGTGGTGAAGTACTGTGGTCCCTCGGAGCCCAATTGGCTCAGGGTCCGAGCCAATGCGGGATTGCGAAACCGTTCCCCGACCTGAGGAAGAAACCCGTCGGGCATGAAGAGGTTGCGGCCGTCGGGGAGAAACCCGGTTGCCGGGCGGCTCTCTTCCAAATTGGCGTATTCGAAGCCGTGAACGACGTGTCCCTCCTCGGCGGCCGCCGCCGACGGCGCGCAGAGCGAGGCCCACGGCCGCCGACCGAACCTCGCGTGCGCCGCGCCGAGGCCAGGCACGAAGCCGGGAATCACCGCGATGGCGCCCTTCCCCGAGGTGGCGAACCCGGCAACCCCAGGAGGGTAGACCCGAAACGGCGCCATTCCCGGAACGATGGTCCCGGTGCTGTTGAGGGCGTAGGCCTGGTTGGTCTTGGCGTCCCAATAGAGGCAGGTGACGGCACCGCCGTGATTGGTCATGTGCGGTTCGACGGTGGCGCTCATCAGCGATCCGGCCACCACCGCGTCGGCCGCGTTGCGCCATCGCGGAGCACGTCGAGCATTGTCTTGGTGACGGTGGGGTGGGAGCTGGACGCGGCCGCCCGCTTGCCCCGAGCGACGGGCTTGGGGCCGAGCCGAGGAGCGGGCTCGGGGTCCGCGACTGGCCCGTCGGTGGCCGGGAGGCCGCGAGGCGTCAAGCCCGAGAGGAGGGCACCGCCGGTGAGATCGCGGAGGAATCGACGCCGGTTGCGACCCATTGTCGCTCCTGTCGGTTCGGAGGAACTTCGTGTCCCATTAAATGGGATCGGATCTCGGAAAGCTAGAGTAGACTATTCCCCACCGGGAGGCGACGCAAGCGGCCCGGGCCACGCCGACTCGGGCCGCTTGCCTGGCTCCGTGCCGGACCACTGGTCTCGTACCGGTCCGCCAGAATTCGGAGCTCACCGTGACGCACGGGGGTGACCCCGCTCCCTCGATTCACGGCACGACCACGATCCCCACCTCACCACCGAACTCGGTCCGCTCCACCCTCGTCCCCGCGGGCGCCGCCCAGGGACCGCCATCCAGCCTAACGTTGACGCGATAGATACCCGGCGAAAGCGGTAGCTCGATCTCCCAGAGCCCGGGGGCCCGTTGGGTCAGCGCCACCGCGGACCAGTCGGTGAAATCGGCCATCAGCTCGACCGACCGAACGCCCACCGCCCGCAGGCTGATGATCCGCAGAGACCCCGACCCGGTGATGCCGAGCCGCGCCCCGCTCTCGCTCGGCGACCCCGACCGACCTCGGAGCAACGCGGGAGCCACGAGCGGAACGACTGGGGCCCGTGGCCCGAAGGTCCGGAGTCGAACGCCGGCGCTCAGATACTTGGCGCCGAGGACCCGGCGAACCGGATCGGACGGATAACTCCCCCCGCTCAACGTGACCCCGAGACGTTCGGTCAGCGGAACGATGGCCGTCAGCTCGCCATAGCCCCCGGGGACCGCATCGCCCGCGCCCCCGGGACTCCGGGTCCACGGCCGCGCGCCCACCCTGGCCTCGACGTCAAACCGCGATCCCGACCACCGCACCGCCCCAACCAAGTCCAGGTGGCGCTCGGGCCCGAGCGAGGTGGCGGTGACCGTGCCGACCACGACCACTCGGTCCCACCCGGTCCACCCAGCCGCCGAGACTTCGAGCGGCACGGCCGAGCCCCCACCGAGCGACGCGCCCGTGGAGGCGCCGACCCAGCCCCCCGATCCAGTCCCGAAGAAATGGAGCCGCGCCGCGCCCAGGAGGTGACCGGTCCCCGGCTCAGCGGCGTATTTCGAGGCGCCCCCCGATCCCGACACCTCGAGCCGCCACCATTGCCGAACCGGCCCGAGCCAGGCCGCGGCCACGGTGCCCTGGAGCACGCCATTGCCGCTCTCGAAAACCGTCCAGCTTCCCTGACCTCCCATCGTGAAGCGAGGACTGTCGAATCGCAGCGCAGGCGCAAGCACGGCGGCTCCCGAGCGGAGAAAGCCGTCATACTCGATGAAGGACGCACCAAGGCTCAGGGCCCCGACGGTCTGAGCGGCCAAGGGGGGCCCGATAGGAACGAGCCATGCCGCGATCGCGATGCCGGCGCGTCGACAGCGACCGGTCACCCGAGGCGCGGTCCTACGGTTTTTGCTTGCGACGTCCCCCCGTTGCGGTTGTTTCGTTCCCGGGCGCATCCGCCAGGTTGGTCGCCGAGCGAAGGCGAACCCCGAGCGCGGCGGCCGGCGACGCCCCCAACATGATGTCCCTTTGAACGTTGCGACGGAAGGCCACGTAATCCGCGTCCCCGGCGTCGCTCGCCATCACCAGTACGGCGCCGACCGCCGTGTCGGCGGGCACGCCGGCGGCGACCAAGTCAGCCAGCACGGCGGCGGCCACGGTCAGCGGTTGGCCGGGCCGCAGCTTGCGCAGCTCGGCGAGATCGCGAGACCTCGCGCCGGCCCGGAGGGCGCTCGCCCCAGCCGCCAACTCGGCCGGCGAGGCCGACGCCCCGAAGGTGCTCCGGACGACGAGCAGCTCGTCCCGGAGTCGCGTCACCGCTGCCACAATGAGCCCGGGCGATGCCCCTTTCGCCGATCCTTCGAGTGCTCGATCGACCAACGGCTCGGCGGGCAAGCCACTGGCGCGTGCGGCGTCCAGAATAGCGTCGACCTGGGCCCGGGCCGCGTCGGGAATCCGACCGGCCAACCGCGGCTCCTGCCCATGGGCCGGAACCGGCGCGGCCGCCATCAAGAGCAACGCCCCCATGATGAGGAGCACCAGGATGCCGAGGCCCGGTCCCACGATCCCAACCCGCGATGTGCTATCCCTCATGCGCCTCCAATCGTCACCACGGAGTTCGGACGTCCGAACTCGTCATCCGCCGCCGGTGCTTCCGGGTCGGGGCGCCAGATTGTTCCATCCACGACGAAAGCGTAACGGTAGCGGCCCGGCGTCAGGGGGACGGTGACCCACCAGACGCCGTCATCATCGGCCCGTGCGAGCGGCGTCGCCGCCAAGCTCCAGTCGTTGAAGTCGCCGACCACCGACACGGCGGCGGCGCCGGGAGCGACCAGGACGAACTGGGTCGCCCGGACGACGATGGCGCCATCCGCGGCCGGCGCGGCCCCGCCCGCCCGACGCCCAGCCAGCTGGCTCGCGAAGATGACGGCTGCCAGTCCAGCGGCGAGGGCCAGGCCGCCGACCGGGCTCAGTCGGATCGTCCAGCGACGTCGCCACCAACGCTCCACGCTGGCTCCCGCGGCCAGCGGCGGAGGCAATCGATCGATCTCCGCCATGACTCGCTCGGTAAGCTCCGGGGCGATCGTCACCGGTTCCTTCAGCGATGCGATGATCCCGGCAAGGGGATCGTTTGGATCAGTCACGCACCGTCTCCGCCAGGAGTTTGCGCAGTTCTTCCCGCGCTCGAAATACCCTCATTCGAAGAGCCGACAGCCGGACGCCGGTCATCTCCTCCATTGCGTCGTAACTCAAGTCCTCGACGTGCTTCAACAAGAACGCCTCTCGCTGCTCCGCCGGCAGCTGTTCCAACGCCCACCGGATCGAGTCGCGGATTCCGTCTCGTTCTTCCGAGTGCTCCACCGAGGCCCGTGCCATCGCGACATCGTCGGTCACCATCACGCCCTGGATCCGTGCCCGGCGGGCCGCATAGGTGCGACATCGGTTGACCAGAATCCCGAAAACCCATGGTCCAAACCCCTCCGGTTTGCAGCGAGCAAGCGAGCGGTAGGCCCGAACGAAGGTGTCTTGGAGCGCGTCCTCGGCGTCGGCCCGGTTACCGAGCATCCGAAGGGCGTAGCGGCCCAACCGATCGCGGTGGCGGTCAACCAACCGGGCATAGACCTCGCGCTCGCCCGCCAGCACCCGGCTCTGAAGCAGTCCGTCGCTCTCTCCCGTCACAACGTCAATACCCTCGAATGGTGAGCAACGTCACAACCCGCGCTCCGACCGCCGAGCCGTCTAGCTCGGTTGCAGGTGGTCGGTGACGCCCGGATCGGTAGGAAGGTATTCACGGATAGATCCGACGACCTGCACGAGGTGGCCAATGCGAGCACGGGCGCTCCCGATATCGACGTTGCTGTTGCTGATGGTGGCCACGCCGGTCGTGGCCCAGCTCATCACGATCCGGACAGTCCCAATTTCCCAGTCCCACCAATTCGACCTCTTTCCGTCGGTGCGGAAAGGGATGGGCGGCGTCGCGATCGCGGTCGACGATTCGCTGGGCGATCCGTTCTCCAATCCGGCCAAGGGATCCCGCTTCGGAGCGAGCAGTTTCTTCGGCTCGCCGGGACTCTATTCGGTGTCGAGCCGGGCCGGCGCCGGCCGGACGTTGCCGCTCGGCGCGCTGGTCAGGTCCGGCGATTGGTTCGGCGCCGCCTCGGTGGCCGTCCAGCAGGTGGACTTGAGCGAGAATGCCGTCTTCGCACTTCAGGTCCCGATCGCCTGCCGGGTCTGCGACACCCGGTTGGTCGATGTCCCCTCCTCCGGCCGTTCGAACGGTAATGCCTACACCTACACCATGCTTGGCAAAGTCTTTCCCAACGCCGGGATCTCCCTGGGTGGAAGCGTGTTTTGGGCCGGCCTCAACGGGATCGACGGGGTCGACTTGCTTTACGCTGGCAGTTCTCGCCTCAGACAGGACGGCCACGCGATCGACCTCCGGTTCGGAGCCCAGAAGGAATGGGTGGGTGACCGCTCGCTGAGTGCCCTGGTGGTGCACAACCGGTTCGCCACCACTCACGACGTCTTCTACCTCGACACGTTTTGGGATCCAGGCACCCGACAATTCGACCAACGCCCCCGACGGGAGGAGAACCTCGACCACACCAATACCTGGGGACTCCACCTCCAGTATGCCCAGCCACTCGCGGCCCACGGGTGGCGCCTGGGATGGACCGCCACCACCAATCTGATGTCGCACCCGAAGCTCCCTAACTACCAGATCCAGCAAATCCAGAGCATTCCGCGCGATCCCGGCAATTCGGAAGCCTTCAATTTCGGGGTCGGGCTCTCCAAGGTGGCTCAGGCGTCCACCTTCGCGCTCGATCTGCTCTACGAGCCCATCTGGAGTTACACCTGGGCCGACGCCGCCGGACCGATCGAAACCGCGACGGGCCAGACGATTCCGACCGGAGGAAAGACGGTTGAAAACTGGTTCCGGTTCAACAACGCCATTCTCCGGATGGGACTCGCCCAGGACCTGCCGTTCGGCCGAGGCACCAAGGCGGTTGGGCTCCAGCTGGGTCTCGCGATCCACAGCATCAATTACTCGCTCGACCAACGCGACAACGTCGGGGCAACCACTCGGGGCTTGGATGAGGGGTGGGTCGAATGGGCTCCGACCTGGGGCTTGAGCCTCCGCTTCCCAGCGTGGGAGGTGCGTTACCGCGGGCAGGTGACGAACGGGACCGGCCGTCCCGGCGTCTTCGCGGGTGGGATCGCGGTGGCCGAGCCACTCCGTGGCAACGTGCTCGTCGCGCCAAATGGTCCGCTCACCCTATCGGGCGTCCGGGTGATGACCCACCAGGTGTCCGTCTCGTTCCCGTTCCGGTGAGCCAACTCGAGGAGAACGACCGATGACCCGGTCTTGGCTACTCACGATGGTCGGCGTAGCAGCGCTCGGGGGCTGCGACTCGGGGATCACCCCGCCGCCGGATCCCTCGACGATTTCGCTCGATGCCCAGCTCCGAGCCGGCATCGGTAATTGGGGGGTGGTGCCGATCGGAGTGATGCCGCCGCAGAACCCCGCCCAGGTCGAGCTCGGCCGGGCGTTGTTCTTCGACAAGATTCTGAGCGGAAATCGGGATGTCGCCTGTGCCACTTGTCACGCGGTCGGGTCAGCGCTCGGCGACGGACGCTCGTTGGCGATCGGGACCGGTGGGGTGGGGCTCGGTACGGCGCGGACCCTCGGCCAGGGGCGTCAGTTCACGGCCCGGAGCGCACCGTCGCTCCTCAACTCGGGCCTCGGGATGTTCTACTTGTTTTGGGACGCCCGGCTTTCGGGATCGGACGGCAACTTCTCGGTCGACTCGGGGCTCGCCCTCCCGCCGGGCCTTCCCAACATCATCGCGGCCCAGGCGATGATCCCAGTCCTGAACCGCCGCGAGATGCGTGGTGAGCCAGGCGATCGCGACGTGTTCGGCAATCCGAACGAACTGGCCCGCTTCGGCGATCACCAGAACGCCGAGATCTGGAATGCGGCCATGGACCGGCTGCTGGCGATCTCCGAGTACGTGTCGCTGTTCGGCGCCGCGTTTCCCGGAACCAGTCGGCCGCGCTTCGAGCACGCGGCCCGCGCGCTGGCGACTTTCCAGATGCAGTCGTTCACCACCACCCGGTCGCCGTTCGACCGCTATCTCGATCGGGACGACGGGGCGCTCACCCCGGCACAAAAGCGTGGCGGCATTCTGTTTTTCGGAAGGGCCGTTTGCTCCTCGTGCCATAACGGGCCGTTTCTCGGAGCGCAGAGCTTCGCCAATGTCGGGGCGCCGCAGATCGGGCCCGGCGGGCGGAAGGAGCCCCCGCTCGACCTGGGTCGGGGAGAGCAGGAAAGGTCCGCCTTTTACCGGTTCGCTTTTCGGGTGGCGCCGCTCCGCAACGTCGAGCTGACCGCGCCGTATTTTCACAGCGGCGCCTACCCAACGCTCGAGGCCGTGGTCCGGCATTACAACAACGTGCCGGCTGCCCTGCGGAACTACGATCCGTCCCAGATCGCTCCCGAGCTTCGCTCGCTGTATCGCGACGACGCCGCCACGATCGATGCGGTGTTGGCGACGCTCGACGGACGGTTGCGGCGCCCCCTCGATCTCAGCGACACCGAGATCGGCGAGGTGGTCGCGTTCCTCAAGGCCCTGACCGATCCCGGCGCCCGCACCCTCCAGACGTTGGTGCCGCCCCGGGTGCCGAGCGGCCTCCCGGTCGGGAACTGATCGGGGCGCCGTTAGGCGGGCCGGTCGACCATCACCGGGCCGCGAACCGCCACCAGGAGAATCCGAACCGGGCGGCTCTGGGGTTCTGAATCGGGCTCACGACACCGATCTGGTCATCGTCCAGAAACGTCAAGGCGAGGTATTCGCCCGCGGCGTCACGAATGGCCGGATTGGCAGTGCTGATGAGGGCTTGCCAGCTGTCGATCTGAAACGGCGCCGCTCGGAGCACCAACGGAGCAGCCGCGCCAAGAGGCCAATCGATCCGGGCCAGGTTGCCTCGGAGGCTGTCGCCGCGGCCGGAGAACCAGCTCGCCGCCAACTCCCCCGACCGACGGGCGATCAGGTACGGGAAATACAGTTCAGCGCTCCCTTCGGCCACGGTCACCGCTTGCCAGCTGGCCCCTTTGTCCGTCGAGCGGCCGAGCCGGAGCCGGTGGCCTTCGCTCCAGAGGTAGTAGAGAGCGCCGTCATCCCATGCAATCGGCTCGACCCACCGGGGAAGGTCGGCTGGGTTGCCCAACGGGAACCCCCACGCCCGTTCCCCTGGCGCGGGGTGTTTCTCCCAGGTGGTGCCGCCGTCGGCGCTGATCGCAATCAGCTCGACGCCTTGGTCGATCTTGTTCCCCGAGGCCGACATCGGCACGATCCGGACCGCGACCTGTCCACGAGGTCCCACCGCCAAATGGCTCGAGCCGCCCCGATCGTTGATCCGGGGTTGCTCCGACCAGCGGACTCCCCGATCGGAGCTCACCGCGTGGCGAACGCCCCGACCATCGTTCCAAATCACGTGCGCCGTGCCATCGGGCGTCGCCTCGACCCAGGGCCGGTCGTCGAACCGGGTGGTCGAGAGCCGGGTCCATTTCCAAGTGGCGCCAACATCGTGGCTCACACCGATCACCACATGGGTGCCCTCGAGGGTCTTCCGGTTGAACCCCATGGTCACGAAGTAAAGGGTGCCGTCCGGCCCAACGGCGAGATCGACATCGGAGTTGCCAACAGTCCCGTCGGCTTCGGTCCCGACGTTGACCCGCTGCCAGCTGACGCCTCCATCACCGCTCTTCCAGAGCTTGGGCCCCGGATCGCCGTAACCGCTGACGAACAGGGCGCCGGTGGGGTGGGTGGCAACCATCGGCTCCCGCGCCAGCGCGTCGAGGCTATGGGTGGAGTCGGTGAGGACGAGGGTGGTGGGGGCGGCAACGAGGGCAGCCTCCGGCCGGCCAGCTCGATCGGACTGGCCGCCGCAGCCGACGAGGACGACGAGCCCCGCGACGAGACCACGACGCATTGGTGACTCCGCGTTTCGTTAGGCAATCCGACGGGCAAGCCGCCCGCCGGAATACAGCAACCCGAACCGGCCCTGATGGTCGGGTTCGAGGAACATCCAGCCTCGCGACCGCGATAGGGCGGTCGTGCCGGCCAGACCCAGCGCCGTCGGGCTCACCGGGACGACCTCGACCACGGTCGCCCCACCCATGCCGTAGGCCCCGGTGCCTTCCGCCTCCGCCAGGATCGATTCGGTCTCGAGGAGCAATCGGTCACCCTCCCGCCGGATCGTGGCCCGGGTCGTCTTCCGCCGGAAGGTCCCGACAAATGCCGACCAATCGATCGCGCCCGAGGGCGGGGGCACCGCCTCAGCCAAGGAGCTTCTGGCCCCCGGCACTCCAAACCGGCTGGTGAGCCAATCGTGGAGCTCGTTCTGGAGCTCGCCGGGGGCGCTGGAATTGACGAACGACGCGTGGGCGAGCGCTAGGTCGGGGAGGGCCATCACGAGGGAACGACCGCCGTTGGATCCCCCCCCGTGGGACAGGACGGTGCGACCGCCGACCACCGCGTGCATCCACCCGAGCCCGAAGCCCGGCACGGCCGCCGTCGGGGCGTCGATCGTCCGGGTCGCCATGGCCCGGGCACTCGCCGCGCTCAGGATCCGGGCGCCGTTGCCGGCAACTCCGCCGGCCAAGTGCATCCGAGCGAAGGCGAGGAGGTCACCGGCGGTGAACACCAGCGTCGTGCCGGCCGGCGCCATTGTCCTCGGGAGCAGGAGTTTGGACGCCGCGACGTAGCCGAGCGGGTTGCCGCGATCCGGCACACTGCCCACCACCATCCCGTGGAGGATCCCATCTTCCGCATCGACGTACGTCCGCTGGAGACCCATCGGTCGGATCACTCGATCAACCAGGAGCCGCCTCCAGCTCTGGCCGGTGATCCTTTCGAGGAGGTGAGCCGCGATGACGAAGCCACCGTTGCAATACGAAGAGTAGGCGCCCACCCGGTGGATCTGACCGATTGCCCCGAGCGTGTCGACGAAGATCTGATGGGCGCAGGGCCCCTCGCCTCGGTCCAGGAAATAATCGCCAATGTCGACGCCGGAGGAGTGGTTGAGCAGGTGGCGGAGGGTGACATCCCGAGTCGCTGCGCGGTCGGAGAACCTGAGCTGGGGGAGGTACCGGATCAGCGGAACGTCGAGGCCCACCGTACCGTCGTCCACGAACGTCATCGCGAGCGTGGAGGTCCACACCTTGGTGATCGACCCGGCGATGAACCCGAGATCGGGCGTCATTGGGGCCCCGGTGTTCACGTTGGCGACTCCGATGGCAGCCCGATGGACCTCGCCCTTGGTGGAAACTGCGGCGATGGCTCCGGGCACCCGATATCGCTCGACCAGCTCCCGGAGTCGATCGGTGATCTCATCGTCCGGGCCACCGGAGGGGCGACCGGCGGGCGGACCGTCCGCCAGGGCGGACTCCGTGCCCGAGAGGCCCCGGGGTGTCAGCGCGAGACCAGCCCCCGCGGCACCCAATCGGAACCACTCTCGCCTCGAAACGTCGTGCATCGAGTGCTCCATTTTTCATGCTGCGGATTACCGGACCCTGGCCAGTCGACGGCAAGACCGAACAACGGACCAGCTGAAAGATGGGACCCAGCCGATCGGCGGTCCAGGAGGCTCGGTTCGTTGGCAAGGATCGGGTCGTCCCGGTACATTCGCTCCCGCCTCCCGGGCGCAGCTACCACCATTTGAGGTCGTCATGTCGAAGCCATTCGAGGGCAAAGTGGCGTTGGTTACCGGCGGCAACTCCGGAATCGGCAAAGCCACCGCCCTGCTCTTCGCTCAGCAGGGCGCCCGCGTCGTCATCGCCGCGCGCCGGGTCGCGGAAGGCGAGGCGACGGTCGCAGCGATCCGGCAGGCTGGGGGCGAGGCCATGTTCGTCCCGACCGACGTCGCCCGCGCGGCCGACGCCGAGGCGGTGGTGGCGAGGACGGTGGCCGCGTACGGGCGGCTCGACTGCGCCTTCAACAACGCCGGGATCTCCGGCGGCGCGCTGTTGCACGAGCTCCCGGAAGCGGATTGGGATCGGATGATCGACGTCAATCTCAAGGGCGTTTGGCTCGGGATGAAATACCAGATCATTCAGATGCTCGTGCAGGGCGGTGGGGCGATCGTCAACGACTCCTCGGTGGCAGGACTGACCGGGTACGTTCGAAGCGCCCACTATTCGGCTACCAAGCACGGTGTCATCGGGCTCTCCAAATCGGCCGCCCTCCAGTACCTCGACCGGGGTATCCGGATCAACGTCGTGTGCCCGGGGATGATCATGACGCCGATGATCGAGCGCGCCTTCGCGATCCCCGGCGTCGAGGAGTGGTTCCGATCCCGGTTGCCGGCGAAACGGGGGGGGCAGCCGGAAGAGGTGGCCCAAGCGGTCACCTGGCTCTGCTCGGAGGCCGCGTCGTTCGTGACGGGCGCCGCCGTCCCGGTCGACGGGGGGGCTGTCTCCGGGCTCTGGTAGTCGAAGCCCTTCGGCCACCGTTCTCGCCGCTGGCAGCCGTTCGGTCCCTCCGGTACATTCGCTGCCATGCGCGCCATCATTTGGATTCTCATCGCCCTGGCCGGCGCCGCTGGCTGGGGGGTTCTGGCTCTCCATCGCGGTGAAACGGTCAACGCCGCGTGGCTGATTCTCGCGGCGGTTGGCACCTACCTGGTGGGTTATCGATTCTACTCGCGCTTCCTGGCGACTCGGGTTTTCGAGCTGGACCCTCGGCGGGCGACGCCGGCCGAACGGCTCAACAATGGGCGGGACTTCTTGCCGACCGGGCGATGGATGCTCTTCGGGCACCATTTCGCGGCGATCGCCGGAGCGGGGCCGCTGATTGGCCCGGTCCTGGCGGCCCAGTTCGGGTACTTGCCCGGGGTGTTGTGGATCGTCTTCGGGGTGGTGTTGGGGGGGGCGGTCCAGGACTTCATCATTCTGTACGGCTCGATGCGGCGAGACGGCAAGTCGTTAGGCCAAATGGCCAAGGAGGAGATCGGCCCGGTGACTGGGGTGATCGCGATGGTGGCGATTCTCGCGATCATGGTGATCCTCCTGGCGGTCCTGGCGTTGGTGATCGTCAACGCGCTTCGCGATAGCCCTTGGGGGGTCTTCACTCTGCTCTGCACCATCCCGATCGCGTTCTTGATGGGATTCTGGATGAAGATCTGGCGGCCCGGCAAAGTCGGCGAGGCGACGGTGATCGGCCTGGTGCTCCTGATGTTGGCGCTGGTTGGCGGGCGCTACGTCGCCGAGTCGGCGACCTTGGCGCCGCTGTTCCGGCACGACGGGGTGACGATCGCCTGGGGGATCATCCTCTACGGTTTCGCCGCGAGCGTCCTGCCGGTCTGGATGCTCCTGCTCCCCCGGGACTATCTCAGCACGTTCATGAAGATCGGCACCGTGATCTTGCTGGCGATCGGGATCGTGATCGTGATGCCGCCGCTCAAGATGCCGGCGATCACCGGGTTCATCGCCGGGACCGGTCCGGTGTTCGCCGGCAAGCTCTTTCCGTTCGCGTTCATCACGATCGCCTGCGGAGCGATCTCCGGGTTCCACTCCTTGGTCTCCTCTGGCACCACTCCCAAGATGATCCGGTGCGAGACGGACGCGCGCTTCATCGGATACGGCGGCATGTTGATGGAGTCGTTCGTGGCGGTGCTGGCCCTCTGTGCCGCCGCCGCCCTCGATCCCGGGATCTACTTTTCGATCAACGCCCCGATCAGCGCCTTGGGCGGTGGAGTGAGCCAGGCGGTCGAGGCGATTCGGGAGTGGGGCTTCGTGGTGACCCCGGAACAGATCGAGGCGCTGGCCGCGTCGGTGGAGGAGTCGACCCTGCTCGGGCGCACCGGGGGCGCCACCTCCCTGGCGGTCGGGATGGCCGCCATCTTCAGCGGGGCCTTTGGCCAGAGCCTGGTGGCGTTCTGGTATCACTTCGCGATCATGTTCGAGGCCCTCTTTGTCCTGACGACTCTCGACGCCGGCTCCCGGGTGGGCCGATTCATGGTTCAGGAATTGGGCGCTCACTTCTGGAAGCCGATGGGCCGCACCTCCTGGTATCCGTCGATCATTCTCGCCTCGGGGGTGGTGTGTGCCGGCTGGGGCTATTTCCTCATTCAGGGCGTGATGGACCCGTTGGGTGGGATCAACTCGCTCTGGCCGTTGTTCGGCATCAGCAACCAATTGTTGGCGGCGGTGGCATTGGCCGTCGGCACCACGATTCTCATCAAGGGCGGGAAGGCTCGCTACGCCTGGGTCACGCTGGGGCCGCTGGTGGCGCTTCTCTCGGTGACGATCACCGCCGGACTCCAGAAGATCTTCGCCGCCGATCCTCGGCTCGGTTTCCTGTCACACGCCCGGGCCACCGCGGCGCAGGTCGCTTCCGGCGCGATGGAGGCCAGCCGCGGTGCCCGCCTGATCTTCAACGATCGGCTCGACGCGGCTGTGGCGGGCGTGTTTCTGGTGATCACGGTCGCCCTGGTGGTGGCGTCGGTTCGGGAGTGGGTCGCCGTCCTCAGTGGCCGGAAGCCCGCGACCACCCGAGAAACGCCGTTTGTCGAGACCGCCCACGCGACCGCGGCCAACCCACCGCGTTAGGCCCGCCCACCGACCCATTTGCGAATCGACGCGACATGCTTCGGAACGTCTTCGACAACATCCTCGGCACTATCGGCCACACTCCCTTGGTCCGCCTCAATCGGGTCGTCCGCGACGTGCCGGCGACGGTCTACGCCAAGGTCGAAACGTTCAATCCCGGCCACAGCATTAAGGATCGGATGGCCGTCAAGATGGTCGAGGACGCCGAGCGGAAAGGATTGCTCAAACCCGGCGGAACCATCATCGAGGGTACCAGTGGCAACACCGGGATGGGTCTCGCCATCGTTGCCATCGTCAAGGGCTACAAGTGCATCTTCACCACCACCGACAAGCAGTCGCGCGAGAAAGTCGACGCCCTTCGAGCGTTTGGCGCCGAGGTGATCGTCTGCCCCACCGACGTCGACCCCGAAGATCCCCGGTCCTATTACTCGGTCTCCTCGCGGCTGGTGGCCGAGACCCCCAATAGTTGGAAGGCCAACCAGTACGACAACCTCAGCAACTCACAGGCTCATTACGAGACCACTGGCCCTGAGATCTGGGAGCAGACCGAAGGCCGGGTCGGGCATTTGGTGGTCGGCGTCGGTACCGGCGGCACGATCTGCGGCACCGGTAAATACTTGAAGGAGAAGAATCCCAAGATCAAGATCTGGGGCATCGATACCTACGGATCGGTGTTCAAGAAGTACAAGGAAACGGGGATCTTCGACAAGCACGAGATCTACCCCTACGTGACGGAGGGGATCGGCGAGGACTTTCTTCCCCAAAACGTCGATTTCAGCATCGTCGATCATTTCGAGAAAGTCACCGACCGTGACGCCGCGATCTTCACCCGGGAACTGGTCCGCCAGGAGGGGATCTGGGCCGGCAACTCCGCCGGCTCGGCCCTGGCCGGCTTGCTCCAGCTCAAGGAGCATTTCCGGCCGGGAGAGGTCGTGGTGGTGATCTTCCACGACCACGGCACCCGGTATCTCGGCAAGATTTTCAACCCCGACTGGATGCGGCGCATGGGGTACGAGAACCTCGACGGCCCCACCGCCCGAAGTCTGGTGCGGAACAAGAAGGTGGCGGATATCGTGGGCGTCGAAGTGACGGCCACGGTGGAACAGGCGGTGACCCGGATGAGCGAGAACAATTTCTCCCAGATTCCGATCACCAAGGAAAGCCGGATCGTGGGATCGCTGAGCGAGGCGCACGCCTACGCCAGCATCGTCAGCGATCCGGAGGCTCGGACCGCCCCGGTCGGATCGATCATGCAGCAGGCGTTTCCCTTCGTCGACATCGACACCCCGGTGGAGCTGCTGGCCCCCATGATCACGCCCGCCAACCCGGCGGTGCTGGTGCGCGACTTCAAGGCAGGCAAGACCTACGTGCTGACGGGGTACGACGTGCTCCAGACGATCTGACCGACCGCTCGCCTCACCGCATCGGCTTGGCCGGTCCCCGGAAAAACAACACCCCACCAGCCGAAGTGCCGACGATTAGGTCGACGACTCCGTCGCCGTCGAGATCGCCGGCGGCCGGCGCCGACAGGATCGGAACGTCGAGCCGGAACGATGGGTCCGCCTCGAAGCGCGGCGCCAGCCTGGTACCTCGGTTCCGGAACAACGTCACGCCCTGATCGTCCGATCCCACCAGCAGATCGAGATCCCCATCGCCATCGATGTCGACCAGATTGGGTGCGCTTCGCCGGCCGACGTCGATCGCGTCGAACGCATCGCTCACCAACACGAACCTCGGCGCCGTCCGAGTGCCGTCGTTCCGGTAGAAGTTGAGGGTCCCGGTCGCCTCGCCGATCATCAGGTCGAGGTCGCCGTCGCCATCGAGATCGCCGAGAGCGGGCGTGGTATTGCTGCCACGGGTGATCGTTACCAGCGCCGAGTCAGCTTCGACCAGCCGCGGCGCCGTCACGGAGCCCTCGTTCCGGTAATGGGCAACCTTGGCGACGTACGATCCTACCAGAACGTCGAGATCGCCGTCGCCGTCCAGATCGCCCCAGGCGGGCGCCAGATGGTAGCGGCCGCCGACTGCGAGCGGTCCCCGCATCCGCAACGAGGGCGCCGTGACCGTCCCGACGTTCTCGAACCGATAGATCCGGGAGGTTGGCCGCTCGATCGGTCCGATCTTGTTGGCCACCAAGAGATCGAGATCGCCGTCGCCGTCCCAGTCGACCAGGGATGGAATCGCCTCGCTCCCCACGTCGATCATCGACACCAGTTGGTCCCGCCGGTGGACCCAGCGGCCGTCAGCGGTGCTGGTCAGGTAGTGGAGATTGGCGATGGTGGTCTTGATGGGGTCGTAGGCGCCGCCTAACACCCCGACCACGAGATCGAGCCGGCCGTCGCCGTCGAGATCGCCGAAGGCCGGGGCGTTGTAGCCGCTCGTCAGCAGCGGCGCCTCGACCGGAAAGCGAACCGGCTCCTGCCGCAGCCGGGGGTCGCGGCAAGTCCCGGTATTCTCGAACAAGAGCAGGCCAGCCTCGAAGAAATCTCCCCAGAAGAGATCGAGATCCCCGTCCGCATCGAAATCGACGAACGCCATCGTGTTGGCGCCGTGGCGACTTCCCTGCCCGGTGACGATCAAGAGGTTCTGGAACATCGGATCGACGAGCCGAACGGTCGGCACGGCCGCGCCCGGATCGACGATCTCGTATCGGAGAATCGACCCTTGAATTCGGCCGATGAACAAGTCGACGCGATGGTTACAGTCGATGTCGACGAACTGAGCGATGTTCTGCCGATCCGCGAAAATCGGCTTCCCTTCGGCGTCCCTGAGGGTATCCGGCAAGGCCTCGAACCGGGCTGCGGTCGGCGAGCCGGCGTTGCGGAAGACCCGGATGTAACTGTTCGGCAGCTCGGCAAAGAGATCGAGATCGCCGTCGCCATCGACGTCGACGAATCGGGACCACTCGCCCACCTCGATCCGTCCGTAGAAATCGGCCCCCAGTTCGAACTTCGGGTCGCCGTCACCCCGGGTTCCGGCCCGCCTCAGGAGCGTCATCCGCCCGCTGTATTCCTGGAGGATCAGGTCCTGGTCGCCGTCGCCGTCGAGGTCGACCAGTTGGGGCCGGGGAATGTTGAGCCCGCCCAGGAAAGGAAGATCGAGCGGGCGACCGGTCGAGTCGGCGACCGGGAAGGGATTCACCTCGAAGATCCACCGATCAGCGAGGCGAGGGCCCGGCGCCGACGGCGCGGGCGCAGGCCCCTGACAAGCCGCCAAGAGGAGTACGAGGCCCGCCCGCGCGGCGCCGGTCACCGGCATCCGGTCGGAGTGCCTGGCGGCTTCCTGGGAAGGGCGATCCCCAACCCCGCGGCGTAATTTCCGACCGGCAGCACCGCCTCCGCCGTTTGGGTGGGAATACAGACCACCACCAAGGTGCCCGACGCGGTCGGCTTGCGCCCCTCGTGATCGTGGGCGCCGCCCGATTGATGGCGGTTGCTCACGAAGAGAAACTTGCCGTCCGGAGAAAGCGCGACGCCATGGGGCTGACCAAAACCCGCCGACTCGACGAGGCCAGTGACGGACCAGCTGGCCACGTCGACCACCGAGACCTGGTTGGCGTCGAGGTTGGTGACGAAGACCGAGCGGCCATCGTAAGTGAAGACCGGCTCGAAGGGCCCCTTCGCCATCGCCACCGTCTTCGCGAGGATCGGCTTGGCCGGGTTGCTGGTATCGTAGACCAGTAGCTGATCGGCCGACTGGGCCGTCACCACCAGCCAGTGGCCGTCGGGCGAAATCGCAAATTGGGTGAAGGACTGAGGGCCCCCATCGACGTCGATCAGCTCGGAGTGGCCGTCATCGATCCGGAGGCTGGCAAACTGGTTGACGCCGAGACTGGCGACGTAGACATAGTCGCCGCGAGGATCGACGACCAGCGCGTGCGGCCGCGGGAAAAACACCTCGTGCTCGTCCACCAACGTCATGGTGGACCGGCGGATCACGGCGATTCGTTTGGGTGGGTTGACCGCGCTCATCGAGCGGCCGACGATCAGGAGGTCCTTGGTCGGATGGAGGGACAAAAGCCCTGGGACTTCCAGCGACACCGACCCGACGATCCGGTTGTGGCGGTCGAACTTCACCACCTTCCCCGCTCCGATCATCGTCAGGTACCAATGACGGCCATCGGGCTCGACTTGGACATGGTGGGGCTTGGCGTTAGGTCCGAACCCGAGCTTGGCCAGATCGAGCGTCTCGATCACCCGCCGGGTCGTCACGTCGACGATCGAGACGGTGGCGTCGTCCTGGTTCGCGACGTAGAGACGCTGCCCCTGAGCGGCGACCGGAGCCGCCGCCCACAAGGCGACCAGCCACCCGACCGGTTTCACGGTACCGGCGACATCTTCCGATGTTTGACGATGAACAACCCCTGCCCGATGCTCGACACCACGATGGTGCCGCTCTTGAAGTAGGGATAGTTGCTCCACGATCCTTCGAACCCGGGGGTGTTCTCGCCCCAGGGCACCGTGTCGAAGTAACCCACCTCGACGGGGTTGGTGGGATCGGCGATGTCGACCACCCGGAGCCCGGCCACGTAGTTGGACTGATACATGTAGCGGCCGCGGACATAGAGGTTGTGGTCCGAGGCCGAGGTGGTGCCGAGGAACTCCTTCACCAGCACCGGCTCGTCGAGCTTGGTGAGGTCCCAGATCAGGGTTCGGGTCTTGGGAACCGTACCCGAAATCTCGTCGCCCTCGTCGTCGAGGAAGAAGTAGCGGTGATCGTCGCTCAACCACCCCTGGTGGGCGTAGGAGGTGTTGGGATACTCGGCGACCGCAATCCGCTTGGGCGTGGCCTTCTCGGTCACGTCGGCGATCCCGACAGCCGTCTCGGAGGAATTGAAGCAGATCTCTCGCCCGATATAGCGCCCGTCGGGACCGCGGTAGGTCGTGCACATCGCGTCGTGGGTGTAACCAGTTTTCTGATTTCCGGTCGACTTGTCGGCCCAACACCCGGCGAACTTGGGAACCTTGGGCTCCCGAATGTCGATCATGTGGAGCCCGCCGCCGCAGGTCTCGCCGCCCCCGCTGCTTCCGATCGGATAGGCGTAGCCGGTCTCCTCGTTGATCGCGATGTTGTGAGCGCTGGCGATCTTGTCGTAGACGGTATCGGCCGTGAACTTGGCCGGCGGATTGGCGACCCCGCGAAGCCGGGTCAGATCGAAGACCTGCATCCCATGCTGGCCGGCACCGTCGGCAACGATGAAGGCGTGGTTCCGGTAGACCTTGATGTCGCGCCACGAATTGGGGATTGCTCCGGGCGTGAGCGGCAAGTCGCCAACGAACCGGGGGTTGACCGGGTCGGTGACGTCGACGAACGAGGTACCATCAACGCGCCCCACCAACGCGTACTCTCGATTGTTGGTCGGATCGGTCCAGCCCCAAATGTCATTGACCTTGACACCCCGCCTCCCACCGATGGCGCTGATCGGGAGAAAGGCCTGGAGATCGACTTCCTGACAGGTGTACCCGCTGATCGACCCCTCCTGGCACTTTTTCTCGGCTCCGCCGGTGATCGCCGGCAACGAGTATGGTTTGTCGATCAGCTTGCCGAGGAACTTCCACTCGCCACCGCCCTCCCGGCCGAACACATGCGCCAGTCCTTCCCCGAAGTCGGCGCTCGGCGCCCCAATGACCGCCATGGTCGCTGAGGCGGCCATGGCCATCCCGAAACCATTCTGCCCCGTCGAAGGAACACTGAGTCGCTGTTTCTCGGTCCACGCGGCGCTGCTTTTCCCGAACACGAATACCGCTCCGGAGAACTGGTTGGCGAACGGCGCGCCAAGCAGAAGCTGGTCGCCCGCGGGAACGATCGACATCCCGAGAAGCTGGAAGCCGGCGGGTGCCCCCCCCTGGCTCGGACCGGCGGGCGCCGATGGCGGCGCGCTCGCCAATTTGGCGGTAGGGCTCCAAGAGCCGTCGGCCTGGCGCTCGAATCGATAGACGACGCCCTGACCCCGGTTGGCCATCGGGGCCGACGCGAAGGCTTCGTTGCCAGCGAGATGAACGGCGCTGCCCAGCGCCACGACGCTGTCGCTCGGCGGGAGTGCGAGCACTCCCTCCTCGGTGAACGTGGCGCCGACCAAGCGATAGACGCCGACCGTCCCCGGTTTCGGACGGTTGTTCGGGCCGCCCCCTCCGAGCGGCATCGGGCCGGGCGCCGAGATCAGGATGCGATCGCCGTCGATCGCCATCGAGGCGCCAAACCGATCTCGGGCCTCCTTGCCTCCCCCCACTTTGACCGGCTCGGACCAGCCCGACCCGGTCCGCCGAATGGCGTAGACGGCCCCACGAGCGGAATCGATCGCCGGCGCCGCCACCAACACCAGGCCGTCCCGATAGGCGACCCGTTGACCAAAGCCATCCGTCTTCGTCCCGCCGGAAAGGGCGAACCGCGCAATCTGTTTCCAACCGCTGGCCGATCGCTGGAACAGATAGACCGCCCCAGTACCGGCCGCCGGCGCGCCGACCGCCAGCCAGTCCCCGGCGCCGGCCAGGCTGGTGCCAAATCCATCGGCGGGGGCCGCATCGGACGGCTCGATGGCGGCGTACTCGGCCCAGTTGCCGTCGGCGCCGCGGCGGAAGAGATGAACGCCGCCGCCCCGAGGCGAGGAAACCACGTTGCCGAAGAAGCCACCGCCCGACCGGCCAACGGCGATCTCGTTACCGAGCACCACCATCGACGAGCCGAAACCGGCAAGCTGATCCATTCTCGGCAGCTCGGTCCGGAAGGTTTGGGAACGGGCAGAGGTGGCGGCGCCAAGCGGGATCGCCACCGCCAGTAACAGTGAGGTGAAACGCATTGGAACGACTCCGTGGGAAAGCGGGTCCGGGGACACCAGCCTTGAGAACTAACACCAGTGATGGCGATTCCGCCACCAAACAACTGATCGTACGATCCGGCGTCGGCCGGCGTTTCTCCTCTGGAGCAGTTCGGGTTGCGGAATGCCCGACCGGCGGGGACCTTGGTAGCGGCCTGCCGAGGAGGCACCAGTGATCAGAGCAGTTCTGACAATCGGCTGGGTCATCGCCACTGGCTGGCCGACCGGTCTGGCGGCCCAGCGACTTCTCACGGCCGCCGATCTCGGGTCGCTGACGGCGCCGCCCCCAGACCACCGAATCGCCTACGGGCCCGGCCCACTCCAGTTCGGCAACCTCCGACTGCCTCGCGGTCAGGGCCCCCACCCGGTTGTCGTTTTCATCCACGGCGGTTGCTGGCTCTCGCAGTTCACCATCGACCACGCCGCGGCGCTGGAGCAGGCGATCGCCGACGCAGGGTTCGCGGTCTGGAGCCTCGAGTATCGCCGGGTCGGCGACGAGGGGGGCGGCTGGCCCGGCACCTTCCTGGATATCGGTCGCGGGGCGGATCAGTTGCGTGCCCTGGCACCCCAGTACTCACTCGATCTCACTCGGGTGGTGGCCAGCGGCCACTCGGCCGGAGGCATGTTTGCTCTCTGGCTCGCGGCGCGGGGAAAGATTCAGGCGACCAGCGAGCTCTTCGTCGAACGCCCGCTCGCGATCGGTGGCGTGCTGGCGTTGGCGCCGGCCCCTGATCTCGAGTCCCTCCAGGCCGCGGGCGTATGCGGCAAGGTCGTCGATCGTCTGATGGGTGGGGCGCCCGGGGAGCATCCCGATCGGTACCAGGCAGCCTCACCGATGCGGCTGGCGCCAATCCCGGTCCCGAGCGTCTTGATCATCGGTGCCCACGACCAGTCCTGGGGGCCTAACGGCCGGGCCTATTACGACCGCGCCGTCGCGGCGGGCGATACCCGGGTTCGCGCGGTCGAAGCCACCGAGTCGGGCCATTTCGAGGTGATCGCGCCGACGACCACCACCTGGCCCTTGGTGATCGCAACGTTGCGAAATCTCTTCGCGACGGTGGACCGGTAGCCCCTCTCAGGGGCTGGAGCGAGCGGGCAACGGCGGGAAGCGGACCAGGAACGCGTCGGGTTGGGGCCGCCGACCGAGATCCTTCGTCACCCCCAGGAAGACCCGTGACGCCGAGGAGCCCGCCGCGGCAAACGAACCGCTGCGCGAGGTGGCGGAGGCGCGGCCGAGGTCTTCGGCCTCGCCCCCCAGAAAAGTCAGGAATTCGAGCCGATCGAGGTCTGGAGCGAGCACGGCGACGAACCCATCCGCACGGCCGAGCAGTGATCGCTGCGGTGCATCGGCCGTCGCCGCCAGATCGGCGGAAAACGTGGCGCCCGACACGATGACCGAGCCGCGCGAGTCGAGCGCGATCCCCTCGATGGCTTCGCCCGCCGCTCCTCCCAGATAGGTCGCCGCCAGTAACCGCCGACCGTCCGACGATATCTTTGCGACGAAAGCGTCGCCCGGATAGTTGGTCCGATCGCCCTGCCCTCGTTGACCCGTGCCACCATAGCGCCGCTGGATGGCTGTGGCGGTGACGGGGAAGTCCTCCGACAACGTTCCGGCCGCCACATAGACGTTGTCGTCGGGATCGAGCGCCAGATTGTGGGTTTCCGACAGTTCGATACCGTTGCCACCAAGATAGGTCGCGAACACCAACCGCCGGCCATCGGCGCTGAGCCGCGCGACGTAGGCGTCTGACACGCCGAGCAGCCGAGACTGAAACCCGTTGGGCGCCGGAGCGTCGGTCGACACGGAGATATAGAAGACGACTGGATCACCGTTGTGCGCCAGTCGGATCGAGGGTTCTCCCGATTCGGCCCCACTCCCGCCGAGATAGGTCGCCCAGAGAACCCGGGAGCCATCTCCCGAGATCTTGGCGACCACGCCGTCGACATCGCCTTTGGGAGCCGGCCCGACGGTCCCCTCGAACCACGAACTGGGCAACGGACGGGAGGTTGATAACGCCGAGGACGCCAAGTACACATCGCCGTTCCGGTCGACGGCCAGGTCGCGAACTGGCTGATTATCGTCGGTACCGAAATAGCTGCAGAACACGATGGATCGGGCGCCGGGCGCCAGCTTGCAGACGAAGCCGTCCTGGGTTTCGTAGGGAGGCCCCGCCTTCCCGCCGCCAAACCCGGCCTGAAACGTTCCCACCGTGACGGGGAAGCCCTCTCCCGCGCGACCCGCCACGTAGATGAACCCGAGAGAATCGACCTCCACCGCGTAGGCGCGGTCGAAACCAGGGCCCCCGAGCACCGTCGACCAGGTCAGCGTTCCAATGGAGTCGAAGCGGGCGATGAACGCATCGCCGACACCGTTGAACGTTTGATCGAGGACCCCGGCGGTGGTTGGGAAATTCGGCGACCGGGTGCTGCCGACCATGATGATGCCGTTTTCCCGGTCATAGGCGATATCGCGGACCATCTCCACTTGGGACCCGCCGATCCGGACGACCTGGGGCCCGTTGCCTCCGCCCCCTGAGACGACCCCGCCCGAGGTGTCGCCGGCACATCCCGCCAAGAGGGCTACGGCAAATCCGAGCCCGACTTCCAACATCCGTGCGCTCACCACTGATCGTTTCCCTGGCCCCTGAAGAGTGTCGCCATGATACCGAGGAGACCTCGCGGCCGGCAACCCGAGGCTCGGGGACGGTTCCTCAGCGACAAGTGACAGGGCTTGCGCTCCGACAGCCACGAACCCGTTGCGCGGGTGCGGAGGGTGCAAATTCGGCCCTCGCGTCCGGCCTTGATATCCGATCCTTCCCGAACTCGGAGATATGTGCAAAAGCAAGACGACGAGATCGTCTACTGGGTTGGTCCAGCCACTCCTAATCATTATCGCGACACGGTGTTAGGCTGCTAAATGCAACGAGGGCGAGGTTGTGTACGATAATGATACATCGATCTAGTCTGGTTATTGCGGTTCGTGGGCCCGCCAGATGACCAAACCCGGCCACGAGGCCAGGAACGCCGGCTGCCCTTGACGAATAGAAGCCCGATGCCTGTCGACCTGCCGGGAGCCAGGCGCTCCCGGCTCTCCTCGATGCTCCTAGTGGTAGCTCTGGCCTCCGGTTGCTCCGCGGGGGAGGAGCGGGAGTTCTTCGGACCGCCCGATCCCACGACGCCGCCACAGTTGGATAAGGTGATCGTTCGGCCGGCGCTCGGAACTCTCGAACCGGACGAGGCCCTGCAACTGTGGGCGTTCGGGCGTTCGACGGCCGGCGACAGCATCGGCGTGGACGTCTCCTGGTTCGCGACCGGGGGCGTGGTGAGCCCGACGGGCCGATTCTCCGCCACGACCCCGGGAACCTACCGGATCATCGCCCGCTCCCAGCAGCAGGCCAACAAAGCCGACTCCGCCACCGTCGCAGTGCTCCCGACCGCCAACGAAATCGTGTCGGTCGCGCTCACACCCAGCTCGGCCACGCTCGAGCCCGGGGGCAGCGTCCAGTTCTCGGCCGTGGTGACCTATCTCGATCAGACCACGGGCACCGACGGGGTCTTCTGGATCGCCAGCGGCGGCACCATCGGTGCCGACGGCCTCTTCATCGCGGGCGACGAGGCCGGCGATTTCCAGGTCATTGCGGCGACCGCCAACGGCCACGCCGACACAGCGGCCGTCCGGATTCGACGAATCCCGATTCTGACCAGCCTCACGATCAGTCCGAAGATCTTTTCGGTCGGTCCGGGGGAAGCCGTCCCGATGGGGGTTACGGCCCTCTGGAGCGACGGGTCGACCGTAGTCCCGCCGCTCGAATGGAGCTCCGACGGCGGCATCATCGACAATCTCCGGATATTCACAGCCGGTTCGAAGGCCGGTCAGTTCCAGGTCGTCGTGGCAACGCTTGGCGGGGCGATCGCCGATACCGCCCGGGTGTCGGTGGTGGCTCCTCACGTGGTTTCGATCGACATCTCGCCCCAATCGGCCGCGCTGACAGTGGGAGCCACTCAGCAGTTTACCGCCCTCACCCGGCTGAGCAACGGCAGGACCGTCTCGAGCAACCCGGCCTGGACGGCAACCGGCGGCAGTGTCTCGTCGAGCGGCAGTTACACGGCCGGCTCCGTTCCGGGGACCTATCGGGTCATTGCGAGGGATCCGGGTGGGCTGGCGGACACTGCAGCGATTACGATCGCGACCGCGCCCGTCACGCTGACTTCGCTGCTGCTGAATCCGTCGGCAGTCACCTTGGCGGTGGGTGATACCCAAGTTTTCGTCGCGACCGGTACCTGGAGCGACGGATCAACTCTGTCCCCAACGGTGGTTTGGAGCGCCACTGGCGGCACCATCACCTCCGGCGGCGTTTACGTTGCAGGCCCGGCCCCTGGCGGATATCGGGTCATCGCGACGCACCAACCGAGCGGCAAGGCGGACACCAGCACGGTCACCGTGTCACCGCCGCGGCTGGTGTCGCTCTTGTTGACCCCGGCATCAGCCTCGGTCGTCACCAGCGGGGCGATCCAGTTCAGCGTCAGCGGCACCTTGAGCGACGGATCGCCGACCACACCGAGCGTCGTCTTCACCGCCGCAGGCGGATCGATCGACGCCTCGGGCCGGTTCACCGCCGGTCAGACGACCGGCACCTTCCGGGTCGTCGCGACCCATTCCCAGTCCGGCCTCGCGGACACCGCCTTGGCGACCGTGACATCGCCCCCAGTGACTCTGGTGAGCCTCTCGATCGCGCCGCCGGCCGTCACCCTCAGTGCCGGGCAGGCGCAGGTGTTTGGGGTCCAGGGACTTTGGAGTGACGGCAGCACGGCGGCGCCCCAGGTCGTCTGGTCGGCCACGGGCGGGACAATCAGCAGTTCCGGGCGGTACGTCGCCTCGAGCCAGACCGGGACCTTCCGAGTCATCGCTCGACATGCCAGCGGCACGCTGGCGGACACGGCGAGTGTCGTCCTGACCGGCCCACCGCCGGTTCTCACGGGAATCATCGTCGAGCCGCGAACGTCGACGCTGCAGCCCGGGGGAGTGCAGGGCTTCCTGGCTAGCGGCGTGTGGACCAACGGCGGCAGTGGCACGCCACTGGTCGTTTGGTCGGCGACTGGCGGGGTCGTTTCCAGCAACGGCAGCTACACCGCGGGACAGGGTCAGGGAACCTTCTACGTGAAGGCAACCCAGCAAGGCGGAACCCTGGCCGACTCCGCGACGGTGACGATCAGCGGCGGGCCACCTCAACTGGTGGGCATCGTCGTGACGCCCCCAACCGCGAGCGTGCAAACGGGCAGCACGACCCAGTTCACGGCCACCGGCGTGTGGACCAACGGCGGGTCGGGGACACCGCTGGTAACGTGGGCGGCGACCGGAGGGACCGTGTCGAGCGGAGGTCTCTACACCGCGGGCGCGACACCCGGCACCTTCCGCGTCGTGGCGACTCAGCAAGGCGGGTCCCTCAGCGACACCTCGGTGGTCACGGTCACCGCCCAACCGAATCAACTCACCTCGCTGGTCATCGCCCCTGATCCGGCCACGGTCACCACGGCCACCCAGACGCAGTTCTCGGTCACCGGGACCTGGAGTGCGGGCGGGACGGCGGTTCCCTCGGTCACCTGGAGCGCCACCGGCGGAACGATCACGTCCAACGGTCGCTACACGGCCGGCTCGATCCCGGGGGCGTTCCGGGTGATCGCGGTCCATGTCGGCGGCACGCTGGCGGATACCGCGTCGGTGACCGTGGTGAGCCCGGTCCTCACGAGCCTGTCCATCGCACCGGCGACGGCGTCGGTGGTGGCCGGCGCGACCCAGCAGTTCACCAGCAGCGGCACCTGGAGCGACGGGGTCAATCGCCCGGTGCCGGTGACCTACTCGGCGACCGGGGGCACCGTCTCGAACGGCGGGCTCTTCACCGCCGGGCAGACGCCCGGAAACTTTCGGGTGATTTCCGCCTGCAGCTGCGGACTGGCGGACACGGCGCTCGTCGCGGTGACCGCGCCGCCGGCGCCGGTGCTGACCCAGATCATTCTCGCACCGGCGACGGCAACGCTCGCGGCTGGCGCGAGCCAGCAGTTCACGGTATCGCCTGTGTGGACCGGAGGCACCGGACCGACGCCGACGATCGTCTACTCGGCCACCGGCGGGACCGTCTCGACCGGTGGCAACTACGTCGCCGGCACCGTGGCGGGCAACTACCGAGTGATCGCCCAAGTTCAGGGTGGGACCCTGGCCGACACCAGCACCATCGTCGTCCTGGCGCCACCGCCGCCCCCGCCGCCGCCCCCACCCCCGCCGCCTCCCGGGGCACCTCCGTCGGTCACGTTGTCCACCTACTACGGGGGCAACGACGTCGAGATGTTCCGGGATGCCGTGTTCGATCCGGCAGGCGGCTGGTGCGCGGCCGGGAATACCAAGAGCGCCAACTTCCCCGCCACCGCAGGCGCGGCTCAGACGGTGTTCGGCGGATTTTCCGACGCGACCGTGGTGTGCTTCAACGCCAATGGCTCGCTTCGCGCCGCAACCATGGTCGGCGGCCCCAACTACGAACGGGCGTATGCCATCTCGATCGCGCCGAACGGCGACATCTACATCGCCGGGCGCGCGGGCGCGGGATTGCCGGCGCTGGCCGGTGCGGCCCAGAGCGTCTTCGGCGGCGGGCCGAGCAACGCGACCTATGGAACCCAGGACGGGTTCGTCTGCCGGCTCAACCGGGCTTTGTCTCAAATCCTGGCGTGCACGTACATCGGTGGCTCCGATGACGGCGCGATTCGCGACATGACCGTCGCGCCAGACGGAACCGTCTACTGGTCAGGGTGGTATGCGGGAACCGGGACGACCATTTCCGCCGCGTGGACGGCCGGCGCCTATCGGTCCAGTCCGATCGGGGGCATGGACGGCATCGTTGGGCGGCTGAGCGCGAACCTGTCCCAGATGATCTGCGCGTCGTACATCGGCGGCACCGGAATCGAGGCGGGCGAGCCGTCGGTTCTCGCGCTCGCGGACGGCTCGATCCTCGACGCCCGGATTTCGCTGTCCGCCAACGCACCCGGTTCGCCGGGTCTCAGTGGCACCAGCGACATGCTATTGACTCGGTTGTCGTCCGACTGTCGATCGCTCATTTGGGCCACCAGGCTGGGAGGCTCGGGGATCGAGTACGCCGAGACCCAGACGTTGGCGCTCATTCCCGACGGGCGGATCGTCGTGGCCTTCGGGACGTTGAGCAACGATTTCCCCGGTACCGCAGGGCGGGCCCAACCGACCTATGGAGGCAGCGCGACGGGGAGCAGCACCGGTTCGAACTCCAACTACGCCGGTGATTGCGTCGTCGCGGTGGTTCGCCCGGACGGTTCGTTCCAGGGCGCCACCTACATCGGCAGCTCGGCGGGTGACGGCTGCCAGGGGACGGCGTTCGACGGGACCGAGATCGTCGTCGCGGGGACGACCTATGGCACCAACTTGCCGACGACGGCCAATGCCTGGATGACCACCAAGGGGAGCGGCCCCGACGCCTTCATAACCCGACTTCCGCTCGACTTGAGCCGCTTCACCTACAGCTCCTACTTGGGCGGCACCGAGGGACGGTGCGCCGCGGCCGCCCCCGGTCAAATGTTGGGATGCGGACTGACCGACACCGGCATCACCACCGTGAATCCGGTCCAGGCAACTCGCGGGGGAGGGGCCGACGGGCTCATCGTTCGGTTTACCGTCCCCTAAACGCCCACCGCCCGGTCATCGCCTCCACACCGGAAGCTCCACGAACGACGGTCTATCACGATCGTGATAGACCGCTTGCCGAGCGACTCGGGTGACGGTGTCGGTGGCGACCGGGTCGCCGGTGTTGGTGTTGGCGTCGATGAAGGGAAACGCGCTCGAGGAGATCTCCAGCCGCACTCGATGGCCCGGGAGGAAAGCGTGTCCCACGTCGAATAGCTCGATCCGGTATCGCTCGACGGCGCCGGGCGTCAGTAACTCCGTTTGCGCATAGCCCTGGCGGTAGCGGGCCCGAATCACGCCCACTTCGGTTGGCCCAGTTTCAGGGCCCGTCCGTCCGGATGGACGTCGAGGATCTTGGCCGTGAAGTCGGTATCGCGACCGTCGGTGGCCGCGTGGATCGTGACAAAGATCCGGCCGGCAATCGTCAGAGTGTCGGCGAGGACCTCGGCAGTGTAGACCAAGACGTCATCTCGCCGCTCGATCGGACGATGGTCGATGCCGCGGGGGTCGCCCCCACCCACGGTCGAGGGCACCGGATCCTTCGGATCATACTGGTAGCGATCGGGTGGCTCGGCCCCTGGTGGCGACCGACTCAGGGTCCCGTCGCCGGCCAGCGAGTTGGCGCGCCCGCCGCTCCGGAGATAGAGTCGGACCGGCTGCGCGGTCGAGGGCGGGTAGGCTTCCAAATCACGCCAAACATTCGATCCGGTGAGAAAGATCCGCGCCCGGGGAAACTCGAACCGCTCGGAGGTCTGCTTGAGATACCGATCGAAGAAGGCGAGATGGATCGGCTTGTAGTCCACCACCGAGGGGCCGGAAAACCGCCACTGCCCGAGCGTCAGGTTTCCGCCGGTCCAGGTTTGCGGATGGGTCCACGGCCCGATCAGCAGGTATTGATGGGCGGCGGCGGGCGAATGCTCCCGCATCCCGCGCCAGTAGAACAGCGCCCCCGGCTGGTCCCAATCGAACCACCCGGTGATGTGCAGGGCCGGGAGGTCGAGCCCGACGAAGTCTTTCGGCGCCTCGAACTGGAGTCGCTTCCAGTAGTCGTCCAAGGTTGGGTGCTCCATGAACTCCCGCCACAGCGGAATCCGCCGCCCGACGGCTTCGTCCATCGTGAGCAGCGGGCGGTGCCGGTAGATGCTGGCCCAGTCGAGACCCGTCGCGTTGGATCCGGCGTAAGTGCGACCGGCGGTCCGGTAGCTCCAACCCAGCATGAACTCGACTTGAAGGGCGCCGCCAAGGTATGGCAACTCCTCGAACCATCTGCCGGCCGCGGCCGTCGGCGCGATGCACGCGAGATGGGGCGGCTTTTCCCGAGCGGCGAGCCATTGGACGGTGCCGAGGTAGGAGACCCCCATCATGCACACTCGCCCGTTCGACCACGGCTGCCGGGCGATCCATTCGATGGTATCGTACCCGTCGCGGCCATCGTCCCGGAAGAAGTGGAAGCTCCCCTCCGAGTCGCCCCGGCCTCGGGTGTCCTGGATGATCCACACGTAGCCGTGCCTCGCAAAGTACTCGCCCATCACCGGCGGACGGTTCTCGGGAACGACTTCCATGGTTCGCTCGTAAGGCGTTCGGACCAGGATCACCGGGAAGGGGCCATTGCCGGCCGGCATCCAGATGTCGCTCACCAGGTTGACACCATCACGCATCGGCGTGTCGACGCCGTAGCGCACTCGGACCTGGGCCTCCAGCGGCGCGATCGGGCCCGCGCCCACCGCCATGGCGGGAACGACCGCCAGGAAGACGAGACGCCGCATTCGATCGCTCCGATGGGAGGGTCTGTCCCGCCCGCCTCGGCCGGCCGGGGGCTCCCTCATTGCCGCTTGACCCCGAAGGCGAGCAATACGTTCCCGGGCAGTTGGCCGAACAACCCGTACCCGGAGCTGACGTAGACCATTCCGCGAGCGAGAGTCGGCCCAGGGCCATCGATCGCCCCGCCCTTCGCCGCGACCCCGTTGACGGTCTCGAAGGTTTGGACGGTATCGAAATCCCAGATCAGGCGACCGTCGGTGGCCGAGTAGGCCCGAATGTGGCCGTCGAGCCCACCGGCAAACACCACGCCTGGTATCGCGGCGGGAGCCGCCGAAAAGGCGGCAAAGCACCCGAGTCGCCCGGCACAGGCGGGCGCTGGCTGGCTCCAAGCGGGGGTGCCGGTGGCCAGATCGAGCGTGTGGAGCCCCGGGCGGGGCTGGCCCTGCGGGTCGATCCCGGTGACCCGATCCGAGACCGGGGCGAAGACCCGACCGTCGCCCGCGGCGACGCCCCAGTGCACCCCGCCTAACGCCCCGCCCCGCCCCACCGTGGCCTTCCAGACGAGGGCCCCCTTGCGATCGGGATCGAGGGCGTAGACGATGCCGAGCTTCTGGCCAACAACCAGCAAGTCACGCCCGTTAGGCAGGGTCGTGAGGAGCGGTGACTGGCCGAAGTCCACGTCTGGCCCGTGGGGTGCCGGGCAATTCTCCCGGTTGATCCGCGCCGTGCACGCCATGTTGAAGGCGTCGCCCGCGGTCGCTTGGAAGGACCACGCCACCGCCCCCGTCTCCAGCTCGAGGGCCAGTACCGCGTCGCTGTGCTCGGTGGTCGGGTGGGTATAGTTCTCCCCCGTCCCCACGTAGAGCAACCCCCTCCCCCGATCGACCGTCGGGCTCGACCAGACTGGAGCCCCGGCAGGTCCCAACACCGCGGTGCCCCGCGCGTTCGTGCCGACTTCCTTGGCTTCCTCCGCGATCACCCGGTGCCGCCACACCACCGCCCCGGTCGTCAGATCCACGGCCACGATGGCGCCCGACGAGGTGCAGCACCGGTAGATCGGGTTCTGGGCCATCACCACTTCCATCGAGGACAGCGGGACGTAGACCCGATTTCGGTCGATCACCGGCGATCCGGTGACGTTCTGGGCGGGGTGATCGGCCACCCGAGTCTTCCACCGAACCACGCCCGTCTGCACGTCGAGGCCGAGCACGTTACCGGTGAAATCCGCCGCCACCGCCGTGCGTTTGCCGCCAGCGTCGGGTTCGGAGACCGCCACTACGCCTCTCACCGCGGCGTCACCCTGATGGATCCATTGAATACAGCCCCTCGCCGCGTCGAGCGAATACACCTCGCCGAATTGGCTCCCAACCAGCAGTTGATCGCCGACCACGCTTGGCTGAGACCGCGTCACCGTGCCACCCGGAAAGCCAAATGCCCAGCGGAGCTCGAGCCCGGGAATCTGGGCCGCCGTCAGCCCGGCCTGCGCCTCGGTCCGGAAGCCGGTTCCGTGGGAGGAGCCGCCCCACCCGGTCCAGTCGGTCGAAGTCGCCTTCGAGGCCGGGCCCGGACGACCGGCGCAGAACGCCGCCGCCGGCAGCGGAGTTTCCGTCAGCGGCCGTCCGCCGAGAAACTCAGAAACGACCCGGCGGTCGCCGTCCGAGAGGTCCCCCACCGCGACCCGCATCGACCCCTGGGTGAGCGCCGCAAGAATCGCTCGCGGCGACATGTTCGTCAGGGCACTGAGACTCGGCGCTCGCGCCGACCCATCGCCCTCGTGGCACGAGGCGCACTTGGTCCGGTAAATTTCCCGACCGGGCGGTTGCGCCTGTACTGGCGACCAACAGATCGAGGCCGCCAGGAACACCGGCGCGACCCGTGCGAGGCCGAGTCGAGCGATCGACGAGGGCATCGAGACTCTCGGTTGAGGGTTACCGGCGCGCCAGTTCCTGATACAGCGCCCGAACGAAACGCTCGTGCCCGCCGGGCCAGTCCTTGGCGTACGGCTCGGTGATCTTGGCCGCGAGAACCTCCTCGATCGTCCGGCCAGCGGCGACTTCCTTCTGCATCCGGTCGCGGAGGGCCACCAACATCGCCCGCCAGACTTCGAGCCGGGCCCGGTCGGTGACTGGGCCGTGGCCCGGGATGACCTTGGTGGCGCCGTTGGCCAGCACCAGCGCCCGCTCGGCCGCCCCGATCACGCCGTGGATCGATCCACCACTCGATCGATCGACGAACGGGAGGCCAGCGCTGACGAACAGGTCTCCCATGTGAAGGACGTTCGCCTTGCTGAAATAGACCATCGCGTCTCCGTCGGTGTGGGCCGGCGGTACGTGGGTGACGATCAGGTCGTCGCCGTTGACGTGGAAGGTCACCGACTCCGTGAAGGTCACGACCGGCAGGGCTCCCGGCGGCGACGGCGGCTCCCGTCGATTGATCGCTTCGATGAACTGCTCGGTCGACATTCGCTTTCTGACGTTTTCGTGCGCGACCAGAAGGGCGCCAGCCTTGCCCATGTTCTCGTTCCCGCCGGTGTGATCGAAGTGCCAATGGGTGTTGACGACGAACCGCACCGGGCGCGGCGTGAGGGCGGCGATGGCAGCGAGGATCTTGGGGGTCAACGGAGCGAACTGATCGTCCACCACGAAGACCGCGTCATCTCCCACCGCGAGGCCGATGTTGCCACCGGCGCCCTGGAGGACGTACACGTTGTCGGTCAGCCGTTGGGTCCGGATCTGCACGGTATCGAGACCGGCTTGGCTGGCTAGGTCGGTCGACACGGTCATCGCGAACACGATGGCGGCACCGAGGGCGGTTGGACGCATTGCGAACTCCAGTCAGAGAGCGAGTCGGAATCTACTGCGCATTCGGGTGGGAGGAGAACACACGCCGGGCGGGATCGACTGGCCGGAAGCTCAGTATCCGAGCGCCCAGCCGTTGTAATGGCGGGGTGCGGCGGCCCACCCGCGACCGGTCTTCGGGTCGAGCAGCACCCCGACCCAACCGCCGCTCACCCCCCGCGCCTGGGCCACGGGGAGGACGGCAATGCCGATCCCCCGGCCTCGGACGGCATCGAGCAGAGCCGGGGCGAAATCCCCTTCGGCGACCACCTGGTCGCCCACTTTGACCGTGCCGGTCGCCGCGAACGCCGGCCGGACGAATTGTGCGGTGTCGACGGCTGACTTGGGGTCCATTCCGTACTCGAGGACGTTGAGCACGCTCTGGAGGGTTTGCTCGTGCAATCCGGTTCCGATGCTGCTGGACGCCAGGACCGGCCGACCATCTTTGAGTACGATCAACGGATTGGTCGGGTCCGGGAGCCGGTTGCCCGGACCGGCCCGCGCGACGGGGAGCTGTTGAAAGCGCGCCGGATCCGCGATCGAGACCCCGTCGACTACGATCCCGGTGCTGCCCCAGGTTCCGGTGTTGATGGTATGGAGCAACGCCGCCACGTTGCCCCAGCGGTCCACCGTCACCACCGCGTCGGAGTGATCGGAGCCCGGCCGGATCGCCCAGCCGAAGGCCTCGCGATCGAGGTCGTTCCACTCCGCCGTCTGCATGGCCGCCCACATCCGCCGGGACTGAGCTTTCGTTAGGCGGGCCTCGATCCTCGGGTCGATGGCTGGAGCGTAGCGCTGCAGCAGGTCCGTCGGCACACCCGCCATGCTGGTGATCGCGGTCCCCATCACATCGCCGACTCGAGCGATTCGCATCAGCCGGTGGAGCGCCTCGGCCGACGTCGTCGGGTGGCCTACCCGGCCGAGGTCGGCGACCTCCACCAGGTTGAGGGCTTCGACTATGTTGACGCCCCCCAGGGTGGGGAGTCCAATCGCGTAGACGTCATAGTCCCGAAAGGTCGTGTGGGCCGGTTCGCTCCAGATGACCCGGTAGTCCTCGAGGTCCCGCATCGTCATCTTGCCGCCATCGGCCTGGACCGCCGCCACCAGCTTTCGAGCCCATTCGCCGCGGTACATATAGGAGGCGCCCCGTTCCGCGACCTGGCGGAGGGTCGTCGCGAGCGCCGGCTGCTTGAAGCGATCGCCCGCCTGGTACCAGGCGCCATCCGGCTTGGTGAATACCGACTTGGTGGCCGGCAACCGTCCCAGCACCGAGGCCTTGCTCTTGATCATTCCCCCAATCACCGGGTCGAGGATGAAGCCCTCCTCGGCGTAGTAGAGGGCTGGCCCGAAGAGGGCGGGCCACGGCAGCTTCCCGAACCGCTGGTGGGCCGCCTCCGCGCCGGCCATGAATCCCGGGACCAGGGCCGAACGGCCACTCGGCGCAGAGGCTGGAATCGATCGCGGATCGAGCTCGTCGCGGACGGTGTTCCAGGCAGCGTTCATCGAGTGCACGTTGCCGGTCGCGGCTTCGAAATACACCAGGGTCATGAAACCGGCGTGGCTGACGCAGCACCCGGCCAGGAGGACGATCTCCGCCAGTGCATGGGTGAGGGCCGCATCGATCGCGGTCCCGCCCCGCTTGAGAGCCTCGAGGCCGCTCCGCACCGCGCTCGCCGCCGAGGTGCCGGCGATGATGCCCTCTGTCCCCTCCGCGAGCGGCACCCGCCGGACCCACTTGGCGGTCAGGGAGTCGAAGAGCTGCGCTTCGCCGGGCTGCCAGGTTCGGGGCGAAAGGTCGATCTGGCCGACTGCGGGGCTCGTCGCCGTCAGCGTTAGGCAGACGAGCCCCGCGAGGCGCCGGGAACGGCGAAGGGCGGCGTCGTGAGTCAGACCGCCTTGGTCGCGCCGATCCCGTTCGGGGTTCACACCGCCTCCGCCTGGGCGTTCCGGCGGGGGTCACCGCAAGCCGTCATCGTCCCGGTGGCGGGGTCGATCGCGATCCCCTCGAAGGAGCCGTTCATGAAGTGCCACGGGCTCACGGCGTGGAACCGAAGGCCCTTCTTGACAGCGGCGGCCCGAACCGCCTCGGGCAGGTCCACCTCGACGTAGTTGGAGCCGGGCTGCGCCAGCGATCCGCCCCCAAAACGCGGGCGGTGCACCGACGCCTCCAGGGACATCCCGAAATCGAGATGGTTGACGGTGTTCTGAAGAATGTTCCCGATCAGCCCGACGCTGGGCGAGCCCGAGGCCAACACCGGCTTGCCATTCCTGAAGATGATATTGGGCGCTACGTAGGCCGTGGCCCGGTCGCCCGGTTTCGGCATCACTCGAAGGAAGTGACCTCCCGAGGCCGCGATGCTGACCCCCGCCGCGAACAGCCCATTGCTCCACGGGAGCGCCATGACCGAGTGGAGGATGGTGGCGACGTTGCCCTTCCCGTCCACCACGGTCACATGGTTGCTTCCAGGCGGCGGGGCCGGTTTGGCGGCCTCGACCGACTCGTGCATCCGGAGGAGGTCGAGCCGGATCTTGGCATATTCTTTCGAGACGATCACGTCGAGCGGTACCGGATGGCTGGTCGGATCGGTGTGCTTGGCGCCCGCTTCCATCACCTCGTTGTTGATCCGGACCATGTGGTAGAGCGTCTCAGGCGACTCGGTGGGCGGGCCCCATTTGGGGATGTCGAGCAGCTCGAACATGTTGAGCGCCTCGATGATGTGGGTCCCGCCGTTGTCCGGCAGCGGCGACGCCGCGATCTGGTAGCCCCGATAACTGCTCCGGGCGGGCTCTTGCCACCGAACCTGATAGCGTGCGAAATCCTCCTCGGTGATGACGCCGTTCGCTGCTTTGACCACCGCGCAATACTTGCGGGCGAACTCGCCATGGTAGAAGAACCGGTTGCCCTCCTCCACGAGTCGCTCGAGGGTGTCGGCCGCCTCCAGCTGCTTGAGGGTTGCCCCAGGGGACAGCAGAGCCCCCTCGGGCATGTAGATCCGGCGCCCGGTCTCGGTGAGGCCAATGTTGTCGAGTTGTTCGAACATCTCGCCATAGAGAAACGGATGGATCGCGAAGCCATTCCGGGCAAAGTGAATCGCCGCGGCCATGATCTCGCGTTTCGGTTTCGAGCCGTGCCGCTCCAGCGCGGCCTCGAAACCGGCCCAGAATCCGGGAACCCCAGCCCCCCGGCCGGTTCGGAGGTCCGCGGCCGAGAAGCCCGGCAAACCGGCCAGCGGGGCGTTCATCCCGCCGTTCACGTAGCTGGTCTTGCCGGTGGCGGCATCGAAGTACAACATGCTGAGCATCCCGGTGATCGTGGTCATGTGGGGTTCCACGACCGTCTGGGTCACCGAGGTGCTGAGCGCCGCGTCGCAGGCGTTCCCGCCCGCGCGGAGCACGTTCACGCCGGCCCGGGTCGCCAGCGGATGGGAGCAGATCACCATCCCGCGTTTGCCGCTCGCCGCTCGCTTCCGCCCGAACCGAGCCGGCTCGACGTTATCGAAGGGAGACTGCGGCCCGTCACTGGCGGCCTCGGCCGCTGCCGGCCCGACGCCGGCTGCCGCCAAACCGATGGCGGTGGTCTGGAGGAATCGTCGGCGATCCGTCATTGGCTATTCCTGGTGGAAGGACTCCGACCTGGACCCGATCCTAGAAAACGGGACGAGGTCTCAAACGACTCGAGTCAGGGTACGAAACACCCGCCGGAGGCGCAAGCGGGTTCCGCCGAGTCGGGCTCAATTCGGACGGATCAAGCCAGGCGGGCCGCCTCGGGCAACCGAATCCACCGCCAACAAGCTGCCCCGAGAAAGCAAATCAGCGCCCCGAGACCCAGGCCATAGCCCCAACCGAACTGGAGGCTGACCCACGGCGTGACGATCGGCGCGAGAAAACCGGCCAGGTTGCCGCCGGTGTTCATCATCCCCGCGGCGGTGGTCCCGAGTTGCCCTCCCAGCTCGACCGCGGCGGTCCAACACAGGGGTTCCACCGCGCCGACGGCGAGCATGGCGATACTGAAACAGAATACCACGCCGACGGGATCCTCGACCAAGATCCCCGCCGCGAGGCCGGTCGCGCTGACGAGCATCCCGACGAACGGCACGATCGGCCGGCCGCGAGCGACACCGAACCGCCGCTCGAGGCGATCGCCGAGCAGGCCGCCGACCGGCATGCCGGCGGCAAACGCGAGGAGCGGAATGGTGGAGTAGAGGCTGGTGGTGGCGGCGTCGAGGTGGAGGACCGAGCCGAAGTAGTACTGCATCCAGTAGAAGAAGATGTATTCGAAGTATCCCAGCGCGCTGTAGCTCAGGGTCAGAAGGAGGACCGGCCGATTGCGAAGAAGCTCGGCGAACTGCTGCCGTCGGCCCGTCGGCGGGGCCGCAACGGCGGCCCGGCGAGCGCTCGGGGTATCTCCCCCAAACATCCACCACGCGAGGCCGATCGCGAGGGTGACGCCCCCGGAGACGATGAAGGCCCCGGGCCATCCGAACCATCGGATCAGCGCGCCAAAGAGGTAGATCGTACCCGCGATGCCCAACCCAGCCGCCGGGGTCACCAAGCCATTGGCCAAGCTCCGCCGCTCGGCCGGGACCCAGTTGGCCACGACCCGAGCGGACGCCGGGTGGAGGGGCGCGGTGAGCATGCCCATCGCTCCGCGAACCAACAACAGGGTGACCCAGAGCGCGGCCGCGGACGGGAGCAGGAGGCCGCTCAGCCCGGTGAGCGCTCCCAAGAATCCCGTCCCCAGGAGCATCAGCGCCAGCGGAAGCCACGGACCTACCCGATCGGCAAGGAGACCGGCGGGCGCCATGCTGATCGTGTAACAGAGGAGAAAGAGCGAGTAGACCCACCCCATCCGCACGGGAGAGATCCCGACCTCGGGGATCAGATAGGTAGCCCCCGCGACCGACATGCTGATCCTGTTGAAGTGACTGATGAACAGGATCGCCATCAGAAGCGGGAGCACCCGCAGGGGAGATCGCGTCACGCGCTCGGAGTCCCGAACGGCCTCGACGCCTCCACCCGTGGCCTTACCGGCGCTCGACCAACCGTTTGAGCGCCATCAATTCATCGTCGAACCGCTTCTGATTCGACTCGGTCGCTTGCCGCTCGGCCTCCCGGATCCCCTCGGCGCCCATGGCCGCGGCCCGGTCCCGGTCGAGGCGCGTCTCGGAGAAGACGTCGTACCCCACCACCGTTCCACCCGCCACTTCCTCGAGAGTCCAAATCGCGAAGCCGATCAGAGTCCCCTCGGGGGCGAACAGCTTGATCGTGCGCCTTCGGTTGATCTCCACCTCGACGTTCTCGACAAAGAAGGCCACCGCCGATGGGGTGGTCGGATCCTTGGCGGCCAGTACCTGACCGCGCTGCCCATTGACCCCGGCGTGATGGGATAGCTGCAGCCCCTGCTTCCAGGCCGACGGCTCGACGATCAGCGGCCAGATGGCCGCCGCCGGACGATCGATCCGAACCCGACTGTGGGTGACGAGGTTGAGCGCCGGACGGTCCTGGGCGCGGAGGGGCTGGCCGGCAACCAGGAACGCCCCCAGGGCCGGGAGAACGACGGAGCGGATCATCAGTAACCTTCCACGGTGCCGTTGTACATGTCGCGAGTGGCGCCTCGAAGTCGCCCGGTCTTGGGATCACGCTGAATGCTGATCCAGGAGCCGAAACTGCCTTGAATCTGCTGCTTCGGTTGAAGGACCGCGTGCCCCCCGCGGGCGTTGAGAGCGGCGACCAGTTCGGGCGAAAAGTCGCCGTCCGGCAAGACCTGGGGCCCTCGGAGCCCACCACTCGAGAACTGGGGTGCATGGAGGGCGGCGTAAGGATCCCGTCCGTAGTCGAGCACGTTGACCAGCACGGCGAGCGTGTTCTCGAGGAGGCCGGCCCCGATGCTGCTCCCGGCGAGGATCCACTCCCCGTCCTTCATCACGATGATCGGGTTGGTTGGATCCGGAAGCCGGACGCCCGGCCCGACCCGGCGAACCAGATCTTGCTGAAAACAGGCGGCGTCGGGAATCGAGATTCCGCCCACGGTGATGCCGGTACCGCCCCAGACGGCGGTGTTGATCGTGTGCGTGAGCGCGGCAACGTTGCCGCGGTGGTCGACCGCGACGACGGCATCGGAATGGCCACCTCCGCCGCTCGATTGGGTCAGCTCGGCGAACACCTTGGCCTGCTCGGCCGCGGCCTCTTGTTCGAGCCGACGCCAGGCTGCTGGCTCCCGCAGCTGGCGCCACCAGAATGCGGCCGTTTCCTTTTTCAAGCGCCCGTCCGGGGACAAGTCCTGCGCCGGGAACTTTTTCTGAGCCCAGTCGACCGGCACGCCGGGACCGCCACCGGGCGGCCCGTCGAGAAACTGAACGTGGCTGGCCTCGATGAAGGGGAAGAGGGTCTCCGCCGATTCCCAGTACTTCGGGGCGGTCGTCAAATCGACGTGCTCGAGCACCTGCATGGCCTCCAGCGTGGCCGTGGCCCCGAACGTGGGCCAGGCGGCACCGAAGAGGTCGTAGCCGCGGTAGCGCGCTCGAATCGGGGCGCTCCAGGTCGCTCGATAGGCTGCGAGGTCGTCGAGAGTCGCCTTCCCGCCATCCGCCTGAACGGCCGCGACGAACTGGTCGGCCCACTCGCCCTTGTAGATGTAGTCCGCGCCCGCAGTCGCCACCCGACGCAGCGTCGCGGCGAGGGCCGGCTGCCGGAACCGATCGCCGGCCTGATACGTCGAGGTGTCGTCCTTGAAGAAAATGCTCTTGGTGTTAGGCAGCCGCCTCAAGACGTCTTTCCGGAGCTTCAGCGCCCCGAGCAGGATGCCGGAGACGGGAAAGCCGCTGTCGGCCACAAAGATCGCGGGGCCGAACAACTTCTCGAATGGCAGCCTCCCGAACCGGTCGTGGGCCGCCTGAACGCCCGCGAAGAACCCGGGGATCAGCGCGGTGCGGCCACTCGGGGCGTAGGCCTTCATCCCCGACGGTCCGAGGCAGGCCGGAATGGTCACCGGCTCGGTTTCTTCCTTGACGGTATTGAACCCCGCGTTGAGAGTGTGGACCGTTTTCGAATCGGCGTCGTAATAGATCATGTTGAAGAAGCCGGCATAGCTTACCCACGATCCGGCGGCGAGCGCGATTTGGGTGAGCGCCGTGGTGATCGCCGCGTCGGCCGCGCTGCCGCCTTGCCGGAGCGCTTCCCGGCCGGCCCGAACGGCCAGCGCCCCCGTGGTCCCGGTGACCATCGCGGAATCGGCCTCGACCACCCCTTTCGGCTTGCCCAGCTCGCTGGTGAGGGTCAGGTACCGGTCGAGTTCGCCGACGGGCCATTGAGCGGGGGAGAGGTCGACCGTCCCGCGTGACTGGCAGCCCGCCGTCAGGGCGAGACCGACGGCGATCGCGAGGATCCCGAAACGTTCGATGGCCGGCATGACGGTCAGTTCCTTGTGGCGGGATTTGACGAGGAGTAACATGGCAGCGCGGTTTTCGCGACCCTGTCTCATCTTCCGAGATCAACGACGCTGTCCGGGAGGCGCCATGAAGGTCCCGTTTCTACTCGTCGTTGCCACGATCGTCATGGAAACCGCTTGCGGCCGCCCCGCTTCGGATCGGGCCACTGACGTCGCGCCGGACTCCGGCACGATCGGGGTCGACAACACGTCGATTCGTTATGTGGTCGAAGGCGCCGGACGTCCTTGCCTGGTGTTCGGAAGTCCGATCTACTACCCGCGGACCTTCTCCGCGACTTTCAAGAGCCGGTTCCGGTGCGTTCACATGCAGCAGCGCGGCTTCGTCGCCGACGCTCCACCTCCGACGTCAGGCCGGTACTCGGTCGACCTCGCCGTGGCCGACATCGAGGCCGTTCGGCGCGCCGTCGGCCTCGACCGGTTCGTGCTCTTCGGGCATTCCATGCACGGGACGGTCGCGCTCGCCTATGCGCTGGCGCATCCCGACCGCGTCGCAGCCGTGATCGCGATCGGCGCACCCGCGGCCTTCGATAGCTCGCTGACGACGGCGGCGGCGGCATACTGGGACCAGGAGGCCACGCCGGGTCGCAAAGCGGCGCACCGGGAGAGTTTGGCGGCACTGACGGCCGATTCCCTCCAACGCCTCGCGCCCGGTGCCGCGGTGGTAGCCACCTACGTGGCCAACCGGGCGCAGTACTGGGCCGATTCGACTTACGACGCCTCGTCGCTGTGGGCCGACATGACGCCGAACCCGACGCTGATCTTTCAGTTATTCGACTTCGCCAACCCGTATCGGTTCCCCACCATCGTGGCAGACCTGCCCCCGGCCCTGGTGGTCTTGGGGCGATTCGACTTCGTGGTGCCCCCGACGGTGTGGGAGGGCGCGGCACACCCGTTCGGCCAACTCACCACGGTGGTGTTCGAGCGCAGTGGACACACCCCGCAGCTCGAAGAGCCGATCGCCTTCGACGCAAAGATCGCCGAGTGGCTCGCCGCCGTCGCGCCGGCCAAGGACTGAATGATGGCGGATCGGCACGCTCGGTGGCTCGGGATGGATCGGTCGATCACCCGGCGCGACTTTCTCAACGCCACCACCCTCGGGACCGGTGCCGGCCTGCTTGCGGCCGCCGCTCCCCTCGCGATCGGGGCGTGCCGAACCTCGGGGCCCGACGCCATCGCCGCGGTCGGGCCGGATTGGTACGGCCCCGGGGGGCTCGGCGACTACGCCAGTTCCCACGGCAACACTCCCGAGGTCGTGACCGCCGCTCACCGGGCGCGGGATGGCGGCTACCTCGCGGCGGCTTCGTCCCAGGTCCACGATACCGGAGAGGAGTACGACGTGGTGATCGTCGGAGCCGGGATGGCGGGGCTCGGCGCGCTCTACGAGTTCACGAAGGCGCGGCGCCCAGGACAGCGATGCCTGATCGTCGATAATCACCCCGTATTCGGGGGCGAATCCAAGCGCAACGAGATCGATGTCGAGGGAGTGAGGCTGATCGGCCCGCAAGGCGCCAACGGATTTTCGACCCCGGCGATCGGCGGGACCGAACTGGCTTTTGCCGACGGCGACGCCCGTTACTACCAGGAATTGGGCGTCCCTCGGGAGTTCACTTATAGCGTTCCGCGGAACGCCTCTGCGGGGCTCGCGTTCGGTCGCGACAACTACGGCTTCATCTATTGGCTCGAGCACCAGATCAGCTCGGGCCATTTCTTTCGGCGCGATGGTCAGCCCGGCGTCTGGGTGAAGAATCCGTTCCAGGCGGGGTTCGGAGAGGCTCCGATTCCGGCCGAAGCGGCCGCGAGCGTAATCCGGCTGGTCACCAGCCGCCGAAAGCCCTTCGAGGGGGGCAACCTCGACCGGTGGCTCGACGGCCTTTCCTACAAGCAAGTGATCGAGGAAGTGCTCGGCTACCCATCGACGGCAACCGCTCACCTCGATCCGATCGTGGCCGCTTCGATCGGGTTGGGTTGCGACGCCATTTCGGCCTACGGCGCCTACGCCGACGCGATGCCGGGGTTTCTCGGCTATTACGGGGGCCAGCCGCTCGATCATCGCCATTCGTTTCCCGGCGGCAACGATGGTTTCGCCCGCTACTTCGTGAAAGCGACGATGCCGTGGGCGATCGAGGGCGAGGCCACGTTCGAGGCGATCCTCAACGGTCGGATTCGGTTCGAGGAGCTGGACCGCCCGACCCGTGACACTCGGATGCGGCTCGGGGCGACCGTCGTCGCCGTCGTTCATGACGGGCCGCCGGAGTCGGCGGCCGCGGTCATCGTGACTCTGCTGGAGGGCGGGGCGCTGCGGCGGTTCCGCGCCAGAGGCGTCGTCATGGCCACTGGGGGGTGGGTCAATCGCTACGTAGTGACCGATCTGCCTCCTGCCTATCGTTCGGCTTACGCGACTTTCGTCCACGCGCCGTTCCTCGTCGCCAACGTCGCTCTTCGCCACTGGCGCTTCCTCGACCGACTCGGAATCACCGCCTGCCGCTACCAGGGTGAGTTCGGGTTCTCCTGCAATCTCCGCCAACCGATGCAGGTCGGCGACTATCAGCCACCGCTCGACCCCGACCGACCGGCCCTGCTCACTTTCTACGTGCCGTTCTATTACCCGGGTCACCCGCCGAAGATCCAGGGCACGATGGGTCGCGCCGAGCTCCTTTCGGTCAGCTTCCCCGAATACGAGCGGCGGATCCGGGTTCAGATGCAAGAGCTGTTCGGCGCCACCGGATTCGATGCCGCCCGGGACATCGCCGGCATCATCTTGAACCGGTGGGGACACGCCTACGTGGCCCCTGGGCCTGGGTTCTACTTTGGCCGGGGCGGTCTCCCAGCGGCGCGCGACGTCGTGCGTCAGCGACACGGGCGGATCGCGTTCGGTCATTCGGAGCTTCGCGGCAATCAGCATTGGGGTCCGGCGGCGGATGAAGGCGCCCGGGCGGTTCGGCAGGTTCTCGAGGTCATCTGACGCGCGGAGGCGAGCCATGCAACGACCCCTTCGGTTCCCGGCGGTTCCGGCGCACGGTGGCTACCGCTGGGCACTCGCCCTGGCGACCGCGACGGTCGCGACCTCTCCCCCGGTGGCGGCCCAGGGAATTCCCTCGGACGGCGAGCGTCGCCTGATCGAGACGCTCAAGGCGGACATCCCGCAGATCCTCCGCTTGATCGGCACGCCAGGCCTCAACATCGCCGTTGCCCGCCGGGGCCAGGTCATCTGGGAGGAAGGATTCGGGTTCGCCGACCTCGAACGACGGACGCCGATGACCGCGGCCACGGTCACCCACTCGGGCTCGATGGGCAAGACCTACACTGCGACCGCCGTCATGCAGTTGGTCGAGCGGGGCATCCTGGAGCTCGACGCCCCGGTCAACCGATACCTCCCTGGCTGGCGGATCACCAACCCGCTCGGTGGACGCGACATCACGGTCCGCGATCTGCTCACTCATCGGACCGGTTTGGCGGGCAACGGAGCCTGGAGCGTGCTCGGCAATCCGAAGCCTCTGGCCGAGCACCTTCCCCAAGCTTACGCCCGGGAGCGAAATGACTTCTACGGAGGCGCGGCCTCCCCGACTTGGTCCGCAAGACCCGGAGAGAAGTATCAATACTCCAACCTCGGCATCGCGACGTTGGGATACCTGGTCGAGGCAACCAACCCGGAGAAGCTCTCGTTCTCGGACTACGTCCAACGCCACCTCATCGACCCGCTCGGGATGACCGCAACCCAGTACCCCCCGGTGCAGGACTCGGCCCATATCCGGCCGGGCATCTGGGCCGCGATGTCGCGGGGGTACGCGGGGATCGGACCGTTGCGGATCCCGACCCCGGCGATCTACTTCGAGGATCACCCCGCGGGCACCGTGGTCACCAAGCCGAGCGATCACATCCGCCTTCTGCTGGCGATGCAACACGAGGGTCGCCACAACGGATACCAGTTGCTCAAGCCCGAAACCGTTCGGCTGATGCTCACCCCCCAGCAGGAGACGTCGCCGACCTCGTCCGTCGGGCTGGTGTGGAATCTCCAAAACTGGAGTCAGCCGAATCGGAGCTTCAGCCATGGTGGCGCCCACATGTGGGGATGGACCAATCATTTCGTCGCGTTCCCCGACCTCGACCTGGCGATCGCGGTCTTCATGAATCAGTGGTCGCTACCTAACGACACGCAGGGGGCCCGCTACCAGGAGGCCCGACTCATCGTCGACTTCGTGCGCTCGTGGGTGGAACGGGAACGGGCGGGAACCCTCAGGGCGGTCCCGGCACGTCCGTGGGGGTGGAAAGTATCCTACCTGGCCGGCCTGATGATGGTGGAGTACGTCAACGCGGTGCTGGGCATCGAGGAACGAATGTCTCCGGCGACCGTCGAGATGATGGTGCGAGGCGCCGCGCCGCGATTCCGGTCCGGTTCCGACGAGTCACTCTGGGACCCAGCCGGGTTCCGCGCCGGGCTCGAGGACCTCGCGACGGCCGAGTTGACCCCGACGGGCGTGGCCGCGTTCTTCAACTCCGATCGGTTGCGAGTGCTGCCCGAGGAGCTGCCGCTCCTCTACCTGGAATTGGGCGGGCGAGGGAGCTTGCCCGCGCCGCAATGACACCGTGCGATACCAAGGAGGGACCATGAAACGCCGAGACCTGTTCACGGGTGCCCTGGCGGCCGGAGCCCTACCGGCGCTCGCGGGCGCCCGGGGCGTCGGGCAGGACCAATCGATCGTGGTCGAGGGCCTTTTCGCCGGGGCGATGCGGCTCAGCCACCTGCGGGGCATGCAACAGGGTGGCGTCCATTGCGGAGTGGCTGGGGGCCCATCCGACATGGGCTCCTTTGCCGCCTTGCTCCGATTCTTCGATCAATACAAGGCGGAAGTGGTCCACGCCAAGTCGGTCGCCGACATCCGGGCGGCCCGCCGCGAGAACAAGGTCGCCAACGTCTTCTGCTGGCAGTCCGCCGACTCGCTGGGGGCCGCCTTCAACTCGCCGCTGGGCTCGGCCGCGACACCGCTCCGCGCTTTTCACGAGATCGGCCTCCGCATTATCGGCCTCTGCTACAACATCACCAATCCCTTCGGCGCCGGCTGCCTCGAGCCGACCGTCGGCCTGACCCGCGCCGGCCGGCGGCTGGTCGAGGAGATTCATTCGCTGAAGTTGGTGCTCGACGTCGGCGGCCACACCGGGGAGCAAACCACCCTCGACGCGATCGCCATCTCGCAGGGCGTCCCCGTCATCTGCAGCCACACCAACATCGCCGCCATCGCCAACAACTACCGCTGTGTCAGCGACCGAGTGATCGACGCCATCGCGGGCACGGGTGGAGTCATCGGCATCACCGCGGTCAACGACTTCCACGTTCGCGGCCGGGGAAACACCGGCAAAGTGCCCCACGTCGGCATCGACGCCCACATCGACCAGTACGACTACGTCAAGAAACGGGTCGGGGTCGATCACGTGGGGATGGGGACCGACTTCGTCGATGGGATGCCGATCCCCTACGGCGGCGGTGTCAACAAAGAGATCATCACACCCGACATGATCGACGAGCCTTGGCTGTTCATCAAGGGCTTCGAGAGCATCGCCGAGTTCCCCAACTTGATCACGGGGTTCCGGCGGCGCGGCTGGACCGAGGCCGAGATCGGGAAGGCGATGGGGGGAAATTGGCTCCGGGTCTACCAACGAGTCTGGGGAGGGTGACGGAAATGGCGGTCCGATGGAGGTGGATGGCCGCGGCCGGCGTCCTGCCGCTCGCCCCGCCGCTATTCGCCGTCGCTCAGGTTCGCGCCAGCGAGCGGGCGACGGTATCCCAAACCATCGATGGCACCGTCATCGAGGTGAGCTATGGCCGACCTCGGCTTCGGGGCCGCACCGCATTCGGAGGTGTGGTGCACTGGGGCGAAATCTGGACGCCGGGCGCCAATTGGGCCACCACGTTGACTGTCAGCAAAGGCGTCAGGATCGACGGCCAGGCCGTCGCGGCGGGGAGCTACTCGGTGTGGATCGTCCCGGCGGAGCGCGATTGGACGTTCGCGCTCCACCGCCAGGCGAAGCGCTACCACCTCCAGCGGCCGAAACTCGACGAGATGGCCGTTCGGCTTCCAATCACGCCGTCCGCCGCTCCGCTGACGGAGCTCCTCACGTTCAGCTTTCCGGAGACCCGCCGCGACGGCGCCACGCTGCGGCTGCAATGGGGTCCGACAGCGGTCGCCCTTCGGATCGACGTCGAGGCCACCGCCGCCACCAGGCGCCGGCTGACTCTCCAGGAGGTTTCACCCTACCTCGGCGACTACGTGGCCTGGATCTATGGCGAGAGTGGCGACTCGACTCGAATGCTGCAGCGCCTGACGTTCGAAGACGGGCGCCTCGCCGGGACGATCGACGACGGCCGGCGACGCTTCGAGTTGATCCCCAACGGCGAGCGCCACCGGTTTCTGTTCGAGATCCGCGACGCGGAGGGGCCCTACGACGTCGAGCTGGACGGGCCCGTGGAGTTCACGGTGGGTCCTGACGGGCGCGCGGCCGGCTTTCAGATGAAGGGCATCGAGCAGCCCCTCTGGATGCGGGGCGTCAGAGCGGGCCCCGATCGGCCCCAAAGCTAGGGCTCGGCGAATAGCCCGGCGATTTCCTGCGCCAGGACGTCGATGCCTCGGTTGTTGGAGTTGGTGAGAATCGCGACGGCGAGGTCCAGGTCGGGAATGAGCAGCAGCTCGGCTGTGGCGCCGACGTGGGAACCCCCGTGACCGACCGCCCGTCGGCCGGCCAATTCCTTGACTCGCCACCCGAGCCCGTAGCCGGTCGATAGACCGGCCGAGGCGGTCATCGGCGTGAACAGGAGATCCACTGCGCGCGGCCCGATCACCGAACCGTGCAGGACGCCGTGCCCGAACCGCACCAGGTCCTCCGCGGTCGACAGGAAACCCCCGCCCGCCCAGACGTCGCTGTTGTCGACAGCGGGCCCGTTGAGCACTCGCCCGTCAGGCCGGACCTGGTAGAAGGCCGTGCGGTGTTCAATGATCTGGTCGTAGTGATCCGCGATGGTGGATCGCATCCCGAAGGGCTCGAACACCGACCGGCGCATGTAGTCGAGAAAATCTTCGCCCGAAGCCCCCTCGACGACCACACTGATCAGGTTCCACCCGAAGCTCGAGTAGGAGAACCGCTCTCCAGGGGTGAACAACAGCGGGCGGTCCCGAAACTTCGCGAGGGCCGCGGTGACCGACTCGTAGCGGACGGCGTTGACGATGTCCGCCGCGGAGTAGTGCGGAAGTCCCGAGAGATGGCCGGCGAGCTGCCGAGTGGTGATCGGATACGGCTTGACCGGAAAGGTCGGCGCGTACCGTTGCACCGGCGAATCGAGGTCGAGCTTGCCCTCCTCCCACAGCTTGGCGACCGCGACCGAGGTAAGCGTCTTCGAGATGCTCCCGACCCGGAATCGGGTCTCCCGGCCGACCGGGACCTGGTGCTCCAAGTGGGCGAACCCGAAGCTCTCGGACCAGAGGATGGCCCCCCCGCGCGCCACCGCGATGCTGGCCCCCGGAACGTGTTGCCCGGCGAGATACTCGCCCACCTTTTTTCGGGCGGCGGTGATCGGCCCTTCTTGGAGGGTGTCCGCTGGCGCCGTTCCACCGAGCCAGCCGATCGCCAGCGTCAGCGAGACGAGGCGCGACCACGACCGCGGGATCATTGATGATCTCTCGGGATCGTCTGCTCCCATTTCTTCTCGCGGAGCAGTACGCCGTCTTTCGAGAGGCGGCGAACACCGGTGTAGTAGAAGCTCTCCCGGTCGCTCCGGAACACCACTCGGCTTTCCCATCGCAAAGTTCGGTCCTTGAGCGTGACGGTGGTCGAGTACTCCCCGCGCACGATGGTCGAATCAGGCCGGTCGTCGTGGGCTTCGTGGGTGATCGATTCGGTGTTGTGCTCCTCGCCCCAAGGGAATCGCGAGGCGCTGGTACTGGTCGCCACCACTCGGGCCGAGCCGGTCTGGGGGTTCCGGTCGACCGAGGAAATCTCGCCGTAGCCCGACGTGGTTCCGAGATCGATGGAGCCGTAGCCCGGCAGCGAGTCGATGCGGGGCTCGATCGGCAAGAACCGGGGTTTCGGTCGATCGGCAGGTGGGACGATCGGGAGGAACAGCCGGGTGGCGCCGGCCCCGAGGTGAAGCGAAGTGGTCATCGGAAAAGGCGTTGGCCAGATCATTGGCCATTGGGCGTTGCTCACCGCCAGCCGCAAGCGGTGGCCCTTGGGGAAGACCCAGGACGTGAAGTGCATCTCGACGTCGAGCGGGAACGGCTGGCCCGGTTCGATCGGCCGAGGTTCCCGGGCCGAGCGCCGATGAGCACCATTCTGCCCCGCCCCGGCGACCAGAGTCACGGTGCCGTCGGGCGCCACGTCGTTCAGTCGGACAAACCAGTGGGCCTGAGGAACGTCGGCCGCGACCTGGAGGAGGACCCGGGGGAGGCCGAGGATCTCGAGGTCCTCGGCGAGAGGCGCCGTCTCGAAGACGCGACTGAAGGCATCGGTGGGACGCTGATCGGGGGCGACGTCACCGAACCACATCACCGGGCCGCCCGCTTCGACTCCGGTGGTGGCGAGGTACCGCAGTATTTGGATCGAGGCGGGTGGCGCGGCAGGGGAAAGCCGCCCGTCGTCGTCCGGGAACAGCACCGAGTCTCGGATCCGTTCGATCGGCCAGCCCTCTTCGAAGCGCCAGTCGCCGGGGGCCTCCTCCAGATACGGTCCCGGTGGATGCCATCGCCTAACGTAAACCGCGAGCCTCGGCTCGTCCATGATCCCGGTCGGGCGACCCTTGAGCCACTGGTCGAACCAGCGAACCGCTTCGTGCCGCCACTCGAAGCCCGGCTTGGGATAGGGGGTATTCGGAAACGTGTGGTTCCAGGCGCCCACGATTGCCTTCACCGGCGCCTTGGCGTGCTGAAGGATCCGGGGCACCGCGTCTCGATACCCATCGTACCAGCCACCGATCAGCAAGGTCGGGGTCGCGATCGCGTCATAGCGCGTCTTCAAGGAGGCTCGGTCCCAGAATGGTCCGTCCCGTTGCTGGCGCTTGTAGGTCAGCATCCATGGCGGGGTATCGAACCGTTCGGCAAAGTACCGATCGTCGATCCGATAGTCCGGAGCGCCGGGCATCGCGTTGGCCAAATCCTGGCTCATCTCCCAGGAATCGACGTGCATCATTCCGTCGATGAAGTGAACGTCGTCCTGATAAAGGTCGTCGGTGGCGTGCGCCGCGATGATCGCCTTGAGCGCGGGCGGCCGGCGCATCGCCATCTGGATCGCATTGAACCCGCCCCAGGAGATCCCGAACATCCCGACGTTCCCGGTCGAGAACGGCTGTCGAGCCAGCCACGCGATCACCGCGTCGCCATCCGCCTGCTCGATCTCACTGTACTCGTGCGGGATCAAGGTCCCCTCGCCATTGCCGGTCCCCCGAATGTCGACTCGAGCGACGACATACCCCCGGCGGACGAAGTAGGCGTAGAGCGGATACCGCCCGCCCCGGCCCTCCATTTTTCGATAAGGGAGATACTCGAGCAGAACGGGGAAGCGACCGCCCGCCCCGGTGCCCTTGGGCCGCCAGAGATCGGCGGCCAACCGGACCCCGTCCGGCATGGTGATCCAGGCCTCCTCAAGCGCGACCTCGAACGCCGGCGGGCCCTCCGGTGCCCGGCCTGGCTGGCCCAGCGCCGGTCCGCTGGGAGCGAGAAGGACTCCGACCAGGCCCCACCGCATTCCGAGCCGTGAGACTCGCGCTGGCGGAGCAAACCGAGAGGGGCTTGATTCTGGCATTCCCAAGTATGCGAGGCCGTCTGGCTCTTGGCCATCCCATCTCGGCCGCTGTCGGAATGCTGGCGGCGCTCCTCCCCTGGCTCTTCTCAGCGCCAGGCAGCGCGGAGGCCCAGCCGCTCCGAGGGCTCGACGAGTTTGTCACTCGCTCGATGGCCGAGTGGCAGGTCCTCGGCCTCTCCCTGGCGGTCGTTAGGAATGATTCCGTCGTATTCCTGCGGGGCTTTGGCGTTCGGAGCATCGCCACCGGCGAACCTGTCGACGAGCACACCGTGTTCGCCATCGGATCGGCCGGCAAGGCGTTCACGACCGCGGCGCTCGCGATCCTGACGGACGAAGGTCGCCTCGACTGGGACGACCGGGTCGTCGATCGAGTGCCGGATTTCCAATTTGCCGACCCCTTCCTCAATCAGGAAGCCAGGCTCCGCGACCTGGTGACCCACCGGACGGGCCTTCCCGGGGGTGGGCGGGCCAATCTCCTCTTCTTCGGCTCCGGATACGATCGCGCCGAGATTCTTCGCCGAGTCAGGTACCTGACGCCAACGGTCGGGTTGCGAGCGGAGTTCCAGTATCAGAACCTGATGTTCCTCGCGGCCGGGGCGGCGGTGGCCCGAGCCGCTGGAACGTCCTGGGATGCCTTCGTGGAAGAACGCATTTTCAAACCGCTGGCGATGACGGCGAGCAGCACCACCATTCGGGCACTCGAGGGGCGATCGAACGTGGCGACTCCCCACGCCCGGGTGGCCGGGGCCGTCCGGACCCTCCCGTGGCGGAACATCGACAATATCGGGCCGGCTGGATCGATCAATTCGACCGCCCGGGACATGACGGCATGGCTGCGCTTCCACCTGGGAAACGGGAGCTTTCAGGGCAGCCGAATCATTTCGGAGAAGGCCGCCCAGGAGATCCGAACCCCCCAGATTGTCCTCCCGCCCAGCCGCATGGGGTCGATGAACGCGATCAGTCGAGTCGGCGCCGCCAGTCACTTCTTCACCTATGCGCTCGGCTGGGTGGTCTTCGATTACCGCGGCCGGCGGGTGATGTGGCACGGCGGGACCATCGACGGGATGGCCGCCGTGGTCGCGATGATGCCGGACGAGCGGCTCGGCTTGGTCGTCCTCACCAACCTCGACGGCAACACGCTCCGCGACGCCGTGATGCTTCGGATCTTCGACAGCTACCTTGGCGCCCCGGAGCGGGACTGGAGTCGCGATCTCTTCCAACTCGCTCGCGGCGGCGACTCAAGGCGCGACCAAGCCCCGCCATCGCCGCCGAGGGCGCCAGCCCGGCCGACCCGGGCCCTCCCCGACTACGAGGGCGGCTACCAGGAACAACTGCTCGGAGGACTCACGATTCGCGCCGCGGGCACCAAGCTCACCTTTGCGCTGGAGACTGGATTGACAGGCTGGCTGGAACCAATCGGTGACGATCTCTTCCGCGCGGCCTGGGACGATCCCGGGGTCGCGGTCGTGCTCTCATCGCTGGCCGGGGCGGAGCTTCGGTTCTCGTTCGATCGCCCCGGACCCGCCTCGGTCGCCGATTTTGCCGGGGTCGGTCGGTTCGAACGTCGGTCTCCCTAGTCCTTCGCGGACGTCGACCACGCCGATGTTCGTGAGGACGGTCGAAGGACTCTGTCCTCCACCGCACCAGGTCATCGACGCGCCTCGATCGTCTCCGCGACCCATCGAGCCAGCGGGACCCCATCGACCACCGTCGAATAGAACGTCGGCCGGGTGAGGATGGTGTGTTCGACGCTCGGGATCAGATAGCGCCGAAAGGTCGGCACCGCCGCCTGGATCTCGTCGAGGTTGGCGGCGAGGAGCGGCGGCAACGGCTTGCCGGTGACACCGAGGAGGGCCAGGAATTGGAGCTGGACCTCGTCGCCGTCCTGGTTGACCTGCGCCAACCGGACGTTGGGTCGAGCCCGGCCCGCGGCGATATAGAGCGCCTCGAACGTTAGGCCGGCCGAGTCGATCGCCGCGAACTCCGGGCGGTTGGCCACCGCCTCCCGGACGCCCCATCCGGCCAGGATTCCGGGAATCCGGCCCGCTCGATACCCCCCAGCTCCATCGCCGATCCCCGTCACCCGGGCGTTCGGAAAGGCGGTCGCCAGCCGGGCCGCATATACGGGGACGGGAATGGCGCCGGCGCTGCCACCCGCGACCACTACGTCGCGAGGGCGCTTGATCTCGGCAATGGTCCACCGGAGTGCCTCGCCGACGTTGGCCGCCCCCCGGTGATCCATGGCAACGCCGCCGCCGTAATCGACCAACCGACTGCCCAGGTGGACGTCGGCGGTGCAGTAGGGGACGAAAACCACCGTCCAGCCGCGGAACGGGTTGGCCGGGTTCTCCACCTTCAAGATCCCGTCGCCGTTGGCGGGGCTATCGCGGTCCTCGACCGACGGATCGAAGGTCGGTTGGTCCTGAGGATCGCAGTTGGCCTTGAGCCAGCACCCACCGCCCCCCTGGAGATAGAAAAGAACCCGGTCGGGCACGCCCCGGTGGACCCAGAAGTGCCACGGGCCGCCCTTGGCGCACCGGGCACCATCGGCCTGGACGGCCTGCCATTCCTGGGCGAAAGCCAGTGAGGGCCAGCATAACACCGCCGCAGCATAGAGCCATCGTCGCATCGGAGTCTCGGTGAATTTGTCGGCCCCAAGAATGGCGCGGTCGGATCGTTGGCGCCAGTTCGGGGCTGGCGGTATCGTAGCATCGAATGTTCCGCCCTCCCGGTACCCCCCGTCCGTGATCCACTGCGATGTTCTCGTCGCCGGCCTCGGCGTGATGGGGAGCGCGGTAGCCCATCACGCCGCCCGGCGCGGCCTTCGGGTCGTCGGGCTCGATCGCTTCACGGTCCCTCACGATCGGGGCTCCTCTCACGGAGAAACTCGAAACATCCGACAGGCGATCTACGAGAACCCGCGGTATGTCCCGCTGCTCAAACGGGCCTTCGATCTCTGGCGGGCGCTGGAAGCCGAGGCGGGCCGGCCGCTGATGCGGCTCACGGGAAGAATGATGATCGGTCGCCCCGACGGATACGCCATCAGCGGCGCGATCGTCACCGCCCGACAGCATCAGCTACCCATCGAGGTGCTGAGCGCGGCGGACGTGGCGCAGCGTTACCCGGCCTTCCGGCCGGACGACGACATGGTTGGCGTCTACGAACAGCGGGCCGGGATGCTCTTCGCCGAGGAGTGCGTTGGAGCACAGCTCGAGTGCGCCCGCCGCCACGGCGCGGACCTCCGGTTCGACGAGCCGCTGCTCGAGTGGCGAGCGTCAGGGGGGGGCGTCGAGGTGCGTACCGCGCGTCACCATTACGGCGCCGAACGGTTGGTCCTGGCGGTGGGAGGCTGGCTGCCGGGACTGATGCCCGCCCTCCCACTCGCCATCGAACGACAGGTCCTTCTCTGGTTCGAGCCGCGGGAGCAGCCGGAGATGTTCGCACCGGACCGTTTCCCGATCTACCTCTGCGAGTTGGCGCCGGACTTCACCATCTACGGGGTGCCATTCTGGGGCGACGGCCTCAAGGTGGCTCGCCATCATGGGGGCGAACCCTGCGACATCGAGACTGTCCGCCGCGATGTCGACGAGCGCGACATCGCCCCGGTTCGAGCCGCCCTCGAACGGTGCCTCCCGGCCGCGGCAGGACGGTTTCTCCGAGGCCGGACCTGCGTTTACACCAATACGCCGGACCGGCATTTCATCATCGACCGACATCCCGATCATGACGCCGTGCTGGTGGTGAGCCCCTGTTCGGGCCACGGGTTCAAATACGCCGCCGCGATCGGCGAAGCGGTCGCCGAGATCGTGGGCGGCGGCCCCGCGACGCACGACCTCTCCCTCTTTCGGCTCGATCGGTTCGAGGCGTGAAGATCGGCGAGAGCACCGGGATCCTGCTCGGATTCGGCGTGGGAGCGGCGGGCGGCGTCGGGGCCAATATCGCCTGGCGTGACACGCCGGGCCTCGATTGGGCGATCCGGAACATCGCCGATCCGGCGGGCCAGATTTTCCTCCGGTTGCTCCTAATGGTGGTGATCCCGCTGGTGTTCGCCACCCTAGCGACCGGGATGTCGACGTTAGGCGGTCTCCGGGGACTCGGTCGCCTCGGCCTCCGGACCCTCGGGCTCTATCTGTCGTTCGCCCTGATCGGCGCCGCCATCGGCGCCACGCTGGTTGCCCTCGTGGCGCCCGGTGCCGCAATGACGGCGACGATGCGGGCGAGCCTGGCGGCGAGCGTCGGGCCGGCAACGGGCGCCGCAACCCCGATCGGCGTGAGCGTGCTCGTCAACCTGGTGCCGGTCAACCCGGTGGCGGCCGCGGCCAAGGGCGAGATGCTCGCGATTCTCGTGTTCACCCTCCTCTTCGGGGCCGCGCTGGCGAGCCTGCCGCCGGCCCGAGCCCAGCCGTTGGTCCGGTTCCTCGATGGCCTGGCGCAAGTGGCCGGCTCGATGGTTCGGTTCGCCATGCTGATCGCGCCGGTCGGCGTCGCCGGGCTCGCGTTTACGAGCTTTGCCAGGTTCGGACTCGAATTCATCCGCCCGCTCGGCCTTTTTGCCGCGGTCATCCTCGCGAGCCTGTTGGTACAGGTGTTCGGGATCTATCCGCTGCTGGTCCGGACGGTGGCCAGACGACGGGCTCTCCCGTTTCTGACCACGAGCCGGCCGGCGCTAGTCACCGGTTTCGCCACCGCCAGCTCCAACGCGACCCTCCCGACGACGCTCCGAATCGCCCAGGAGCGCCTCGGGGCGCCGGCTGGCCTCGCCTCCTTCGTGGTGCCGCTCGGGGCGACGTTGAGCCGGGGAGGCACCGCGGCCTTTACCGCCGGGACGGCCGTGTTTCTCGCCCAGGCGCTGGGACTCGAGGTAAATGCCGTCAACGGCGGAGTGGTCGTGGTCCTCGCCACGGTCACTGCGATCGCGGCGGGCGGGATTCCGAGCGGCGTCATTCCACTGCTGGCCACGGTGGTGGCCGGGGCCGGTGTCCCCGGCGGCGCGATCGGGATCATTCTCGGCGTCGAGCCGATTCTCGGCATGGCGCGCACGTTGGTCAACGTGGCGGGGGCGCTGGTGGCCACGGTGGTCCTGGCGAGGACCACGGGGCCCGATCTTGACGCCGCCAAGCCCGATCCTATTTTAGTTAGCCATGCTAATTAATGTCTTCTTTGTGGCGCTGACGACCATCCAACCGCCCGCCGACACCGGCCGCACGGCCTCGGGCCTCTGGTACTCGGGGACCGGGACGGGGCCGCCGGTGGTGTTGCTCCACGGCTCCAACCTCGACTCCCGCAGTTGGGGCTCGCTCCCAGGGGCGTTGAGCGCCAACCACCGGGTGATCCGAACCGACCTCCGATCTCATGGCCGCTCCCGGGATGCCAGCGGTCCATTCTCGTGGGCGGACGACGTGGTCGAAGTGCTCGACGCCGTCGGGGCCGATCGAGCGACCCTGATCGGACATTCGCTCGGGGCGCAGATCGCGATCGACGTCGCGGTGAGTCGGCCCAGTCGGGTGAACGGCCTCATCGTCATCGGGCCCGCCATCAGCGGGATGCCGCTCACCAAGCCGCCGGCCGGCATCGAGGACATGGTGGCGGCGCTTCGCCGGGGCGACCTGGTGACCGCGGGCGCCGCGCTGGGCCGAATGCCGGTGATGACGCTCTATCGCGATACCGCCAGCCAAAATGAGGTCCGAACCATCGTCGCCGAGAACGTCCGGCTCTTTCGCGCCGACCGGGCGTGGCTCACCCCGCTCGACCCTCCGGCCGCCGGCCGGGTGGGCGAGTTGTCGATGCCGGTCCTGGTCCTGTTAGGCGAGGTCGACCCGACCGAGAGCAACGCGGCGGGCCGCGCCCTGCTCGAGCGAGTGCCCGGCGCCGCGAGCGAGACGATTCCCGGCTGCGGTCACCTGGTACCGCTCGACTGCCCGGTCGAAACGGCCCGAGCGGTGGCGGAGTTCCTCCGCCAGGCCGGCCGGTAGCGGTGAGCCCATGAAGCTGACCATCCGTCCGCTGACGCCCGAGCGGTGGCCCGCCCTGGTGGACCTGTTCGGCAAGCAGGGCGCCTGCAACGGCTGTTGGTGCATGTACTGGAGAGTCGGCTCCGCGTATCGCAGGACGCCAAGCGACAAGAACAAGGCGATGTTCAGGACGGTGGTGAAGCGAGGCCGGCCCCCGGGGCTGCTCGCTTTCGACGGCGAGTTGGCGGTCGGCTGGTGTCAGCTCACGCCGCGCGCCGCCCTGCCGTGGCTCGACCGCACCTGGCGCCTCGCCCGGGTCGACGACGTTCCGGTCTGGTCGCTCTCCTGCCTCTACGTCCGCATCGGCTATCGCCGCCGGGGCGTCACCGCGGCGCTGATCGAGGCGGCCCTCGAAGCCGTCAAACGGGCCAAGGCACCCGCGCTCGAGGCCTACCCTCTCGACAAGAGCTTGACGCCGAGCGCCTCAGGGACCGGGATGGCGTCGACCTTTGCCCGCCTGGGCTTCAAGACCGTGGCTCGTCGGGTGCCGCCTCGGCCGATCATGCGTCACGATCTCAGAGGGATCGGGCGATAACGCCTGGCCACCGGGGCACCGTGTCGCCCCTTCCCCGCTCGGCTTGACAGCGATCGGGTGGCTGGCTCGTCACCTCGGCTAAACGCGGCGTTAGGTCACTTTGGCGAAGGCGTGCCGATAGTACCAGCCAACGTTTTCGCCAAGCAGCCTGGCCTCGGTCTCCAACGCCAGCGCCACGAAGGCCCGTTCCGAGGTGGCGGCCTTCAAGTGTTCCTGCCGGGTCGCGAGGAACCGGTCCATTTCGCCGTAGGTGTGGATCCGGGCGTCGAGGCCAAACGATGCCGCCAGTGATACGGCGGCGACGGCGATGACCGGGAGGACGATCGCCGCGGTGCCGAGCCAAGTGGCGAGCAAAGCCTCGAGTGCCGGCGGCGCACCGAGCCACCCTGACGCGAGCTTCGACCCGGTCGACACGATCGCCAGCACCGACGCCACCCCGAAACAGATGCCCGCGATCTTCGACCATCGCGCTGCCCTGGCCCGGCCGGCGCGGTAGAACTCGAGCTGCTCACCGATCCGCGCCTTGACGTACGCGGCCCGCCGTTTCTCCCAGGTGCCGGCGAGATGACGGGAGCTTCTCAAGTGGAGAATGCTGAGCGTGCGGAGGAGTGGACGGATCTCTTGGGGAAACGGGAGGCTGAAGAGGTGACTCAGATAGACCCGGGCCTGGAGGGCCTGCCCTGACCGACCGACTTCGGCAACCAGCCGAGACATCGCCCAGATTCGCGCCGCCTTGGAATGGTGCAACGCCTGATGGGTGAGAAAGCCGATCACCAGGAGCGACAGCTCGACGCCGAGGAGGATGGGAAGAATGCCGCCGTGAAGCCGCAAGGCCGCCGCGGCGATAAGGGTGGCGAGGACGTGGGTGACAATGATGATCCCAGCGGCCACCTTGAAGAGTGATTGTTTCGCTTCGGCCGCTCGACCACTGTAGTTCTGAAGCTCGACGCAGTAGTCCCCAGCCGAGGGTAGCACGGCGAGGGTGGTGGGCGGTGCCACCAGCTCGCCCGGCAGGCATGGGGGCGCGAAGGCGGCCCGCTGCGACCACTCCTCCCGAAGGACCGGGGCTCCGCTCTCGATGCTCAGAGCGAGCAGCAGGACGGGGCGGCCTCGGTGGGCCGCGTGTTCGATGAGGGCCTGGGTTCCGCCGGGTTTGCCGGGTCCTCCGCCAGCCCGGACCAAGCAAACCACAAGATCGCTGACCCGGACCAACTCGAGATTGGTGTCGATGAAACGCTCGGTTCGGTCGGGGGCGTCGCTCACCACCCGGATTTGGATCACCTGGTCCCGGCCCAGTAGCTCTCGGGCGACGGCCCGCTGCTCCTCGGCGAAGTCGGGCTTTTGGTCCGCACCGACGCCGCTCAAGTAGGCGTCGACAGGTTGCGGCAGAAAGATTCGCTGCGGCCATCCCAGCTTGCCGCACGCTCTGGTGAAGATGGTGTCCGCGCCGATCGCCACCTGGGAGATCCCGCAGATGAAATGGCGATCGCTCAGGCCCAACTCACTGGGAAGCCGTTGCAACCGCGCGACCAACTGCCGCTCGACGGCGTCCTCGAAGCCGGGGTCGTCGAGCAATTCGCGGGATCCGGCAAAGCCCAACTGGACGACCAACGGCAGCCCGGACATCAGGCCAGCACCTCCCGCAGTCGCCGCCCGATGACCGGAATCTCCTCATCCGCGGTGACGTCGGTGCAGAATATCAGCCGCGACTCCTCCACGACGCACGCAATACTGGGCTCGCCGGCGGCGAGAGCGGCGCCGACTCGAGCAGGCGTGAGGTGATCGACCTCCACCACCAAGGCGTTGACCGGCTCGGCAACGATCCGTTCGTCCATCGTGAAATAGCCCCGGCTGGTGCGAACTCCGGGGAGGCCGGCGACGGCGCGTTCCAGCTCGGCCGCGTGCCGGGCCTGTCGGGCCCAGCGGGCGGCGTGATCCATGCTCAGCCACTCCTCGAACGCCGTCACCACCCCGACCACCGTCTGGCGGTCGAGCTTGAAGGGACGCCCGAAGGTCCGATACTCCCCCGACTCGTACCGAGTGAAGTTGTTGGAGGTGACCGCGTCGATCATCCGCCGGGTCCCGACGATGAACCCGCCGGCGTTCGGTCCGAGAAAGTACTTGGCGCTGGCGCAGATCAGGTCGGCGCCGGCCCGAACGTAGCTCGGGAAGGCCTCGAGGGGCCAGCACAGGTAGGCCGCGTCGACCAGCACCGGCAGGCCGTGTCGTCGTCCGATCTTCACCACTTCGGCCAGGGGCACGGTGCCGCCCAGGCCGTCGAGGTGAGCCGGAACGAAGAGGGCCGCGGTTGCCGAGCCGATCGCCGCCTCCAGTTCCGCCGGCTTGGTGCCAGATTCGTCGCCGGGGCGAATCACTCGGGCGCCGGTCATCCGAATCTGGCGGTCGTACTTGTAGCGATGGTTGTGCTGAAGGACGATCTCGTGTTTGAGCCCGGTGGTATCGGGGAGCCGCTCCCCCGCCTCCCCATCGGTGCCCGTCATGGCTGCACTGACCATCAGGGTGATCGACGCCGCCGCGCCCGTGGTCACCAGCCCCGCCTCGGCGCCGAGGTGTCGGGCCAGGATGTTCCCCGAGGATTCGAGCAGATCGACCATCCGGACGAAGCTCCGGTTCGACTCCTCCATCGCTGCCCACACCGTCGGCGACAGCCGGGAGCCGCCCAAGTCGGTGTAGATCCCGCAGGCGTTGATCACCGGTCGGGCGCCTAACCGCTCGAGGCTCGTCACAGCTCGATCCACTTGCCCAAGCCGAGGGCGTCGGCCCGCTCGGCCACGAAGCCCGCGACCGCCGCGTCGAGAACCCCAACGCCCGTTTGGTCGGCGATGGTGATTTCCTCCGCCGACACCCGGCCCGGCTTCATCCCCGCTGCGATCTCGCCCAACTCGGCGTACACCTGGGAGGCCGTCATGGCACCTGCGGCGACCGCATGGTGCAACTCGCCCTGGGTGAGACATTGGCTCAGCCGGTCGACCACCACCTTGGCGCGGGCCAGGAGCTTGCCATCGAGCTCCTGTTTCTTGGGCATGTCGGACCCCATGGCCGTGATGTGGGTGCCCGGCCGGATCCACTCGCTCCGAATCACCGGTTCCTCCGCGGGCGTCGTGGTGATCACCAGGTCGGCGCCTTCGACCGCCTCGCGGGCTGAGGTCGCGACGGCCACTGGCAACCCGTGGTCCCGGCTCATCTCGTCGGCGTACTGCTTGGCCCGCGCCTCGGTGCGGCTCCACACCAGGACTCGGAGCGGCGAGCGGACCTCGAGGAGCGCCTCGAGCTGGTACCGGGCCTGAGCGCCGGCCCCGATGACCGCGACCGTCTCGACGTCTGCTCGGGCCAGCAAATCGGCCGCGATGGCACCGGCCGCGCCGGTCCGAAGCTCGGTGAGAAACCCGTTGTCGAGGATCATCGTCTCGAGAAATCCGGTCGTGGCGTCGAAGACCCACACCGCGCCCGAGGTCGCCGGCAAGCCGCGTTTCGGATTGTCATAGAAGCCGGTCGCCACCTTGATCGAAAAGCGGGGGGCGCCGTGGAGGTAGCCGCCTTTGGCGTGGACCTCACCGCGATGGGCGGGGACCTCGATGGTGAGGACGTCGGGCAGGTCGACTTCTCCCCGGGCCAGCTGGGCAAAGGCGGATCGGCAGCGATCGATGGCCTCGCGTGGTCCGATCAGGCCGCGGGTGGTCGTCTCATCGAGGATTCGAATCCGCATCGTGGTGACGTCCGCCGAGTGAGTGGTGGAGGAGCGATGGACGATGATACTCGCTCCCCGCGTTTCTTCAACCTTGGCCGGGGAGTATCTTCTCGGCGACCTCGTCCCGGGCGGTCGAATCGTGGGCCTGTTCCCTCCGCTCCTCTCGTTGCTGCTGGCGTCTCAGCCGGCCTCGTCGCCCGGGGCCCTCGGTGGGCTGGCGTGGCGCAACCTGGGTCCCCATCGCGGCGGCCGAGTGGTGGCGGTCGCTGGAGTCGCCGGGCAACCAACCGTGTTCTACATGGGGACCACCGGGGGCGGCGTCTGGAAAACCGACGACGCGGGGACCAGCTGGCGAAACGTCTCCGACGGGTTTTTCAAGACCGGATCGGTCGGCGCGATCGACGTGAGCGACTCCAACGCCGAGGTGGTGTACGTCGGAATGGGCGAGTCGCCCTACCGGATCAACATGAGCTCTTACGGCGACGGCGTCTACCGTTCCGCCGACGGCGGCAAGACCTGGACCAACCTCGGTCTCGAGGCGACCCGGCAGATCGGCGCGATCGTGGTCCATCCGACCCGGCCCGAGATCGTCTTCGTGGCCGCGCAGGGCAACCATTGGGCCCCGTCGCCCGAACGGGGGGTGTACGGTTCCACCGACGGCGGCCGAACCTGGACCCGATTGCTGGCAGGCGAGAACCTCACGACGGGGGCCGTCGATCTGAAGCTCGATCCCGGCGATCCCAACGTGATCTACGCCGCGATGTGGGACCATCAGCGGACCGCCTGGCAGCTCCGGAGCGGCGGTCCCGGTAGCGGATTGTTCAAGAGCACCGACGGCGGCCGAACCTGGGGCCGCCTAACGAACGGCCTGCCGACCCGAATGGGGAAAGTCGGGATTGCGGTGTCGCCAGCCAACCCCCGCCGACTGTATGCGGTGGTGGAGGCCGAACGGGCCGAGCACGGGCTGTATCGCTCCGACGACGCCGGCGCGAGTTGGCGCCTGGTGAACCGGTCGCGCCACGTGAGCACGAGACCGTGGTACTACATGCACGTGGTGGCCGATCCGACCAACCAGGATGTGGTCTACGTTCCCTCCCAGGCGTTCTGGAAATCGACCGATGGCGGGGTCACCTTCGAGCGGGTTCGGACTCTCCACGGCGACGCCCACGCCCTCTGGATCAATCCAGCCATCCCCACCACCCTGGTCCTCGGCGACGACGGCGGCGCCTCGGTCACCCTCAACGGCGGGCGGACCTGGTCGACTCAGCACAACCAGCCCACCGCCCAGATCTATCGGGTCAGCACCGACGACCGGTTCCCCTACACGGTGTACGGCGCGCAGCAGGACAACACCACGATCGGGATCAAGAGCCGAAGCGATTTCGGCGGGGTCGGCGCCGATGACTATTACCCGGTCGGCGGCGGGGAGGCGGGGTTCGTGGTGCCCGATCCGTTCGAACCCGACCTGGTCTACGCCGGGAGCGAGATCGGCACCCTTACCCGATTCGACCACCGAACTCGGCGGGAGACGACGATTCTGGCCTATCCGATCTTTCCCGAGGGTCAGAATCCCCGCGAGCTGAAGCATCGGTTCGACGTCAATGCCCCGGTGGCGGTGTCGCGGCACACTCCGGGGACGATCTATCACGGGGCGCAACATCTGTTGGCGTCGACCGACCGGGGGCAGAGCTGGCGGGTGATCAGCCCCGACCTGACTCGCAACGTCGCCGAGCAGCAGGGCGCGGGCGGGGTCCCGTTCAGCAACGAGCGGATCGACGCCCACAACGTGCTGAGCTACATCGCGGAATCGCCGCTCGATCCGAACGTTCTCTGGGTCGGGTCGGACGACGGCTTGGTGCACGTCACGCGCGACGGCGGCGCCACCTGGGCCAACGTCACTCCGCCCGGGGTGGGCGAGGCGCTCGTCAACGCGATCGAGGCGTCGCCGCACACGATCGGATCCGCGTATCTCGCGGTAAATCGGAGTCGGGCGGGCGAGCTGGTTCCATTGGTCTACCTCACCGATGACTTCGGGGCCAGCTGGCGATTGGCGGTAACGGGGCTACCCCAGGCACCGGTTCGAGTGGTGCGGGAAGATCCGGTCCGCCGAGGGTTGCTGTTCGCGGGAACGGAGGTGGGGGTGTTCTTCTCGCCAGACGCCGGCGGCAGGTGGCGGCCATTGCAGAACAACCTCCCCGTCACCCCGATCACCGATCTCGTCGTCAAGGGCGACGACCTGGTGATCTCGACCCAGGGCCGAGGGTTCTGGGTATTGGACGACTTCTCACCCCTTCGCCTCGAGGCGAGCGGGCCGCCCGAGGCGGCTCGGCTCTATCCGATCAACCCGGCGCTCAAGGTGACCGTCGCTGGCGGATTGGGCATGGAAACTAGCGGCCCAAATCCGCCCAACGGCGCGGTCATCTACTACGCACTCGAAGCCGCCGTCAGCCCGGGCACTGCGTTCCGGGTGGATATCAGCGACTCCACCGGTCGCGTCATTCGTTCGATGACGCCTCGTGACTCGTCCCCAGGCCTCCACCGTCTGGTGTGGGACCTGAACACTCGACCGCCGACGGTCATTGCCGAGGCCTATGACGGCGATGCTCCACCCTACCGGGTTCGGTCGGGCAGCTACCGGGCCCGCCTAACGGTCGGCCAACACGTCCTCGAGCGGCCGTTCGAAGTCCGCCCCGACCCTCGGCAGCCCCCGGTCCCGGCGGCCGCCGAAGACGAGAAGTATCGGCTGCTCGATTCCCTTACCGCGGTGTTCGACACCATGGCCCGGACCGTCAATCGGCTCCACGCGATCCGCCCGAGTCTCGACAGCCTGGCGCGACGGATGCTGACGCGGCGGGAGGGGCGAGAGGCGGCGGCGCTGGTCGCCGCGATCGACGGTTGGGAGCAAGGAGCGCTATCGCGGGAGATCGAGGACGGCAACGATCGGGTGAATTTCGGGGGTCGGCTGGCGTTCGACCTGATCGTGGCGATCGATTGGCTCGACCATTCCGATCTGCCGGTCACTCGCGGGTTCCTCGATGTCACCCGCGACCTGGCGGCTCGATGGCGGATCCTCGAACAGGCCGTCGGCCCGATCGAGAGTCGGCTTTCGTCCTATCGACGGGCCCGCAGCCCAGGAGGTAAGTTGCCGTGATGTCCAACTCCCCGCTTCGCGTCGGCCTGATCGGGCTCGGCAACGTGGCGCTCGCCCACCTCGAAGGATACCGCGGCCTCGACCAGATCCGAGTCGTCGCGGGCGCCGACGTCCGCGAGGAGCGGGCCCGCGAGATGGCCGCCCGGTACGGCTTCGCGCCGTACTCGGACTATCGCGCCATGCTTGCCGCCGAAACCCTCGACCTCGTCTGCGTCCTCTCCACCGTGGCCACCCATCGCGAAGCGGTCGAAGCCGCCGCCGATGCCGGGCTTCATGTGTTGTGCGAGAAACCGCTCGCCATCACTCTCGCCGATGCCGACGCCATGATCGCCCGGTGCCGGGAGCGCGGCAGCAAACTCTTCTACGCCGCCTCCTATCGATTCCTTCCGCCATTGGTGAAGGCCCGAGCCCTGATTCGCGAGGGCACGATCGGCGCGGTACGGCTGATCACCGAGACGATGATCGGCGGCACCGGCCCCGCCGGCTATCAAGACATGGGGACCCATCACTATCCCGCCGGCGGCCCGGGCGGATCGGGGAACGGACTGGTCGATCACGGGATTCATCTCGTCGACCTCTTCCCCTGGCTCATCGAGAGCGACACCATCGCCGTCTCCGGACGGGGCCAGCGCTCGGCGCAACCCCCGATCGCCGAGCACCTCACGATGGAGTTTCGGTCCGGGGCAACCGGCCATGTCATCTACGACGATGCCACCTGGTCGGCCGATTTGCCTCCCGAGGGGTTGTTCAGCTGGGGACCCACCTGGGATGAGATGGCCAAGGGCGAGGGGTCGCACGGGGGAGCTGCGTGGCAGTCGCACCCCGGCAGCATCCGGGTCTTTGGGACGACCGGTACGCTGCGAATCTTCCACTATGCCAACCGGCTGTTCCTCAGGAACGCGAGCGGCGTGACGGAAATCCCGGTCGACGGTCGGCCGATGCCCGGCCAGTTCGCGGCCGAGATGGCGTCGTTCGTCGACACCCTTCGTTCGGATGGAGAACCCGCGGTGTCCGGGGAGGACGGGCGACGTGCCTTGGCGGCGGTCCTCGCTGTCTACGATCATCCGCCGATGTCGCGGATCAGCCTCGATCCAGCCCGCTGAACGGCGAGGAGCGCGACGGGGACTTCACTCGTTCCAGACTTCGCGGAAGTACTCCACCAGATCGATCACGAGGGGCTCGGGGGCTTCCGGCGGCGACCAAGCGATCCGGTCCGCCACGATCTCGGGCCGATCATCCTCAGGACACCACCGCTCGAACACCCGGGCATCCACGTCGACGATCCAATACTGACCGACGCCGCTCCGCTGATAGCGACGCCTCTTGGTGATCCGATCATGCCGAGCGGTGGATGGCGACAGTACCTCGGCCACCAGAATGGGCACCCCGAATTCTGGCCACTCCATCGGCGCGCGCCCGTCGGCCCGAAGGGAGACGACGAACAAGTCAGGCTGAACCGCCTGGCAACTCTGAAGATCGAGGTCGGCCGGAGCCAAGCCGGTGACCCCGAGCCGGTGGCGCCGAACATAGGGGCCCACTCGGTCGTAAAGGGCCACAACGGAGCGTTGATGGAGGGCCCGCGGCAATGGACTCACCAGCAGTTCGCCGTCGATGAGCTCGTACCGATTGCCGTCGTCGGGCAAAGCGAGCACCTCCTCGCGGGTCCAGTGGCGGACGGCGTCGGGCATGCCCATACGGTAATCTCCTCGGCGGAAGGGAGGCAAGATTCCATTCCCCCATCGTGGCGGGAAGCATCCCGGCCACGGTAACCATCTCGCCGCCGAACGGATCAAAAGGACGCCGAGCTCGGCGCCGACTCAGCGCCCGAGTCGCCCCCACGGACCGGTCGATCTCCACCACCACCGCCCGGTCGACGCCCTGGTGATCGAGAGTCGCCACGAGATCCCGCACATGGGCGGCGAGGCCGAAGGGTCCCGGCAGGCCGCCGTTGGCGCCCCGGCCGCGGAGATCGGGCGCCAGCACCGGCAGGTGGTTCTTCAAGCGGGCGGCCAGCTCAACGGCACCAGGCTGCCACCCCCGCCCTATCCGGCCATCGGGGTGGCGCGTTAGCTTTGGCGACGTTCCTCCCGTCCCTCGACCGGAACTCCGCCGATGCAGGATCTCGTTAGGCAATTGGCTCGGCTGCTGCCAATCGTTTGCCTCGCCGTCGTCGCCCTTCCCGCCGCGGGTGGCGCCCAGGAGCTGTCGACCGTCCAGCGAGCCGCGGTCGCCGACACGATTCGAATCCAGGCGGATCGGTTCATCGCGGCCATTGCCTCGAAGCAGATCGATCGGTTCATGGAGTTGTTCGCGACCGAGCCCGACCTGACGTACGTCGACAACGGCCGGATCTACCCGAGCCGGCAAGCCCTGGCGACCGCGGCTGGCGGCTTCTTCACCCGGATCGGATCTGCGGGGGGCGCCTGGGAGTCACCGCGGATCCTTCCCCTTTCGACCAGCTCGGGCGCGTTCACTGGCACGTTCCGTCCCCGGATGGTCGACACCGCCGGCCAACCGCTGTGGGTCGATGGGAAAATCTGGACCTTCGTCTACCAGCGACGCGCTGGCAACTGGGTGATCGTCCAGGCCCACGAGGTCAATGCCTTGCCCCCCCGTTGATGGTCACCACCACCGCCTCCCCCGCGATCTCACCCGCGTTCGTCGAGACGATTCGAGCCAAGCTCGCCACGACGCCGATCCATCATTTCATCGACGGCGCCCTGGTTCCCGGAGTTCGAGGCGAGATCTTCGAGACCCTCGACCCTTCCACCAACAAGGTCCTGGCGCGAGTGTCGCGCGGGCACGCCGAAGACATCGACAAAGCGGCCGGCGCCGCCCACCGGGCGTTCCAGTCCTGGCGGAAACTCCTGCCCGTGGCGCGGCGCGCCCACCTGATCCGGATCGCCAATGTGCTCGAGAAACACGGCGACGAGCTGGCCACCATCGAGTGCCTCGATGCGGGTCAGGTGATCAAGGTCGTCCGGGCCCAGATCGCCCGGGCGGCGCAGAACTTTACCTTCTACGCCGAGTACGCCGAGAAGGCGATGGACGGCCGGACCTACCCGGTCGGGCACGAGTGGCTGAATTACACGATCCGGGTCCCGGTCGGGCCCTGCGGAATCATCACCCCGTGGAACTCGCCCCTGATGCTGGCCACCTGGCGGATCGCCCCGGCCCTCGCGACCGGGAACACCGTCATCCTGAAGCCTGCCGAGTGGTCACCGCTCACCGCCTGGAAGCTGGCCCAGATCATCCAGGAGGCCGACCTTCCACCCGGCGTCTTCAACGTGGTCCAGGGCTTCGGTGAGGAGGCCGGGGCGGCCCTGGTAGCCCACCCGAAGGTCCCCTTGATCACCCTGACGGGCGAAACGACGACCGGCACGATCGTCACCAAGAATGCCGCCGATCAGCTCAAGCGGGTCTCGCTCGAGCTGGGCGGGAAGTCGCCGTCGATCATCTTCGCCGATGCCGATCTCGACCGGGCGCTCGACGGCACCATCTTCCAGATCTACAGCCTCAACGGCGAGCGGTGCACCGCCAACTCGCGAGTGTTGATTCAGGACTCGATCTTCGATGCCTTCGTCGACCGACTCAAGGCCCGGACCGAGAGCGTCCGAGTCGGCCATCCCCTCGATCCGACCACCGAAGTGGGGCCCTTGATCCACGCCGAGCATTGCAGCCGGGTTCTCGAGTACCTCGACGTGGGCCGCGGCGAGGGCGCTCGGCTCATCGCGGGCGGCGAGCGGGTCGGCACCGAGGGGAACTACGTCGCGCCGACGCTGTTCAGCGGCACCAACCGAATGCGAATCGCGCAGGAGGAGATTTTCGGGCCGGTGCTGGTGGCGATTCCGTTCACCGACGAGGCGGATGCCCTCGCCAAGGCCAACGACGTCAAGTACGGGCTCGCCGCCTATCTGTGGACGGCCAACGTCGCCCGGGCCCATCGAATGGCGCTCGGCATCGAGGCCGGCATGATCTGGATCAACAGTCACAACGTCCGCCATCTTCCCACTCCGTTCGGCGGCGTCAAGGCCAGCGGCACCCACCGGGAAGGTGGCGAGTACGCATTCGAGTTTTACACCGAGGTGAAGAACGTGGCCGTCCCGCTCGGCACCCATCCGATTCCCCAGTTCGGGCGATGAGCCTCACACCGATTCCCGACGTCGTTCGGATCGGTCACGTCGTGTTGACGGTGGCCGATTTGGGGCGCGCTCGGCAGTTCTACGTCGACTTGCTCGGCCTCAACGTCCTCCACGAGGAGCCTAACGCACTTTATCTCCGTGGGGTGGAGGATCGGGAGTGGACCCTCAAACTCGAAGTCGATCCAACCCCGAGGGTCCGCCAGGTCGGCTTCAAGGTGGGGTCCGAGGCGGCGCTCGATCGGCTCGAGGCGCTGGCCCGCTCCGAGGGACTCGCCACTCGGCGGGAGTCGGAGCGCGATCGGCCCTCGCTCCTCCGAATTCAGGATCCGTTCGGCTTCCCGATGACGTTTTACTACCAGTCGGTGCGACACCCGTGGCTGCTCCAACGTTACGATCTCCATCGGGGGCCAGGGATCACCCGAATCGATCACGTCAACGTGTTCTCTCCGACCGTCGGTGCCATGTCGACGTGGTACCAACGGCAGCTGGGGTTCCGGCTCACCGAGTACACCGAGGATAAAGACGGGGTTACCTGGGCGGCCTGGCTGCACCGTAAGGGCAACGTTCACGATCTCGCCGTGACCAACGGCACCGGCCCCCGGATGCATCACGTCGCCTACTTTCTGCCGGAGGGCGCCCGGATCACCCAGCTCTGCGACATCCTCGCCGGGGCGCGCGCCGAGGGGCGGATCGAACGAGGGCCGGGGCGGCACGGGATCTCGAACGCGTTCTATCTGTATCTGCGCGACCCCGACGGCCATCGGATCGAGCTGTACACCTCGGACTATCTCACAGTCGACCCCGATTTCGAGCCGATCCGCTGGGACCGCGACGACATTCGCCGCCAGCAGCTGTGGGGCGGGCCGGCCCCCAAAAGCTGGTTCACCGAGGGGAGCTTGGTCGAAGCGGCCGACGGAACCACCGCGCCGACTCGGGACTCCGAGTTGTCCGGCATCCCCACCTACATCTCGTGACGCCGCGAGCGGTCTACGTGGCGGCGCTCAACCGCGCGACCTCCCTGGCGGCCTTGGGTGGCGCGTTGCACCGCGCCCCCTATCAGCGCCCCCCCGAAGCCCCAGTGCTCCATCTCAAGCCGGCCAACACTTGGAGCGGCCCCGGCGATCCGATTCCCTGCCCGCCCGGCGTCTCGGGGCTTCGAATGGGTGGGACGTTAGGTCTTGCGATCGGCCGCACCGCCCGACGGGTGGCGGTCGCCGATGCGCTGAGCCACGTGGCCGGCTACGCGATTTGCAACGATGTCAGCATCCCGTACGAGTCCCACTACCGGCCGGCGATCAAGGAGCGATGCCGGGACGGCTTCTGCCCGATCGGCCCGGTGGTGCCGGCCGATGGAGTCGGCGATCCAGATCGGCTCGAGGTGGCGATCGAGATCGACGGCGTGGTGCGCTCCCGAACGACCGGCTCGGACCTGGTGCGAGGGGCGGCGCGACTCCTGGCGGAGGTGTCACGGTTCATCACCTTCGAGCCCGGCGACCTCCTCCTGTTAGGCGAGCCCCACGACGCTCCCGTGGCCCAACCCGGCGACCTCGTTCGGGTCGTGATTCCCGGCGTCGGCACCCTGGAGAATCCGGTCCGATGAAGCGCGGCCGGGTGCTCGTCGACGGGATCGCCCGAGAGGCTACCGCGGCCGGGGAACAGGTGTGTCTCGAGGGCGGCCGCCTGCTCGCCGAGACCGAAATCACCTGGCTCCCGCCGATCGTCCCCCGCACGGCCTTTGCCATCGGGCTCAACTACGCCGACCACGCCAAGGAGCTGGCGTTCAAGCCGCCGACCGAGCCGCTGGTCTTCCTCAAGGGACCGAACACCTTCTGTGGCCACCGCGGCACCACGCCGCGACCCGCCGACGTCACCTTCATGCACTACGAGTGCGAGCTGGCCGTGGTGATCGGGCGAACGGCGCGGCAGGTGCTCGAGGCCGAGGCGCTCGACTACGTGGCCGGCTACACGGTGGCGAACGACTACGCTTTCCGCGACTATCTCGAGAACTACTATCGCCCCAATCTTCGGGTGAAGAGCCGCGATCGCGCCACGCCACTCGGTCCCTGGCTCATCGATCGGGCCGACATTGCCGACCCGATGAACCTCGAGATTCTGACCACCGTCAACGGCACCGTGACCCAGCGGGGGTCGACGCGGGACATGATTTTCGGAGTACCTTGGCTGATCGCGTTCCTGAGCGGCTTTCTGACGCTCTCGCCCGGCGACCTGATTCTCACCGGGACACCTGAGGGCCTGGCCGACGTCCGGCCGGGCGACGAGGTCATCACCGAGGTCGAAGGCGTGGGCCGGCTGGTGAACACCATCGTGGCGGACGAGGAGCGCTGATGGCTCATTTCGTGGTCGAGTATACCGACAATCTCGGCAGCGATGCTCGGATCCCGGAGCTCCTGACCAAGGTGAATCGGGTGTTGATGGCACAGGACGGCGTCTTTCCGCCGGGCGGGATTCGGTCGCGCGCGATTCGCTTGACCGAGTACGCGATCGCCGACGAGGCGGCCGACTATGCCTTTGTGCACTGCCGCCTTTCGATTGGTTCGGGGCGGAGCGAGGAAATCCGGCAGCGAGCCGGTGACCAGCTCTTCGCGATGATCAAGGACCACTTCGCCGAGCCGTTCGCTCGGCGTCCCCTGGCATTGTCCCTCGAGCTGGAGGAGTTCGGCGAGCCGGGCACCTGGAAGCACAACAACCTTCACGCTCGCTTCAAGCGGCCCTGATGGACCGAGCCCTCTACCCGGTGCTGGCTCGGCGGCTGGATCAGGCGGAACAGACCCGCCAGCAGATCCGGCAGTTGTCGCTCGAGTTCCCCGACATCACGATGGCCGACGCCTACGGGATCCAGAAGGAATGGGTCGACCTCAAGCTCGCTCGCGGTCGCCAGATCAAGGGCCACAAGATCGGTCTCACGTCGAAGGCGATGCAGCTGGCCTCCAACATCTCCGAACCCGACTACGGTTCCCTCCTCGACGACATGTTCTTCGAGAACGGCTCGGTGATCCCGGGCAATCGGTTCATCGTGCCACGGGTCGAGGTCGAGTTGGCGTTCATCCTCGCCAAGCGGCTCAGCGGCCCCGACTGTACCCTGGCGGACGTCCTCGCCGCCAGCGACTCGGTGGTGCCGGCGATCGAGATCATCGATGCCCGGATCCAGCAGATCGATCCCGACACCAAGGTGACCCGCAAGGTGACCGACACGATCTCCGACAACGCGGCGAACGCCGGCCTGGTGCTTGGCCAGCCGTTCCGGCCGACCGACGCCGATCTGCGCTGGGTGGCGGCGATTTGTCGTCGAAACGGCGAGATCGAGGTGACCGGCGTCGCGGCCGCGGTGTTGAACCATCCCGCCAACGGAGTGGCTTGGCTCGCGAACAAGCTCGCACCCCATGGGGTGGCGCTCGAGCCCGGGGAAGTGGTGCTTGGGGGGTCGTTCGTGAGTCCCGTCCCGGCTCGGCCCGGCGACACCTTCGAGGTCGACTTCGGGCCCCATGGGACCATCACCTGCCGATTTGCCTGACCTGGCGCCCCTGCGGGGTCGCTGGATCGTCCTGGCGCTCCTTTTCGCGTCCACCACGCTCAACTACCTCGACCGGGCGATTCTCGGCGTGCTCCTCCCCGTCATTCGGGAGGAAATCCCGATCGACGCCTCGGTCTACGGGTACATCACGGCCTCCTTTCAGGTGGCGTACACCGCGGGCGCCCTTCTCTGCGGTTGGTTCCTGGACCGCTTCGGGACCCGGATCGGGATGGCGGTCACGGTGGGGGTCTGGTCGGTGGCCGCGGCGCTCCATGGCATCGTCATGGCGCCGTTCCAGTTCGGCCTCTGGAGAGCGGTCCTCGGCCTCGCCGAGGCGGGCAATTTCCCCGCCGCCACCAAGGCGGCTTCCGAGTGGTTTCCGCCAAAAGAGCGCGCCCTGGCGGTCGGCACCTTCAACGCCGGCACCACGGTCGCGGCCGTCCTCGGCCCGCCCGCTCTGATCGGCCTTCAAGAGGTCATCGGCTGGCGGGCCTGTTTTTACCTGGTTGGGGCGCTCGGGGTGGTCTGGCTGCTGATGTGGTGGCGGACCGACACGACCCCGCCTAACGTGACCGCCCGGACTTCCTCGTCGCCGACCGGGATGCTCGCGCTGGTCCGGAATCGCCAGGCGTTGGGCTACGCCATCGCCAAGTTCTTGACCGATCCGGCCTGGTGGTTCCTCCTTTTCTGGCTTCCGCTCTATTTCAAGGACGTCCGCCACCTCGAGCTCCGAATGGTCGGGTGGGCCCTCAGTTTCGTCTACCTCACTGCGGGGCTCGGCGCCGTGATCGGTGGGTGGGCCTCCGGGCGCCTCATGAAAGCCGGCTGGCCGCGCGGCCGGGCCCGAAAGGCCACGATGCTGGTGACCGCGGCCCTGATGCCGGCCGCTGGACTCGGTGTCCTCGTTGACGATCCCTGGACGTCGGTGGGCTTGCTTTCGCTGGCGACCTTCGCGCACCAAGCCTGGGCCACCACTCTGTTCACCACGACCACCGATGTTTTTCCGCCCGAAGCGGTTGGTCGGGTCGCTGGGCTGGGCGGAGCGTTCGGTGGGTTGGGCGGGGTGCTCTTTTCGGCGCTGGTTCCAGGGTACCTCATTGGGCGGGTCGGGTACCAGCCGCTGTTCTTGTCGATCGCGCTGTTCTACGTAGTGGCGTGGGGCGTGGTCCATTCGATGATGGGCGATCTCACGCCAGTCGCGGCCCGACACCGGCCGGCCTAGTGCCGACCCGGAAACCCGACCGGTCGGCGCATCGTACGGGCTGCTCGCTCTCCCGTCCTGCTTGGGGCCGGCGCATTACGCCGGCACCCGACGCCTCGAGGATGACGGAATGATCAATCGGGTCGTGTGGCTCGCCAACGTCCGGGTCGGATTGGACGCGCTTCGGATCCACCCGCTGAGGACGATGTTGTCGGTCCTGGGCATCATCATCGGAGCGGGTTCGCTGGTCGCCACCATGGCGGTGAGCGACGGGTTGATGGGCTTCGCGCGCGGTCAAATCGAGCGGGAAACGTCAGTGCAGGTCGTCTCGATCGGATCTCGCACGACCGATTACCATCGGGGGCAATGGATCGCCATCTCCAACTACCCGGTGTTCACTCTCAGCGACGCCCAGTCGGCCCAACAGGAGATCACCGCGGCCGAGTCGGTGACGATGATGCTCTCCGGCAGCGCCGTCGTCAGGTATCGAGGGGTCCAACAGCGCGCCCAAGCAACGCTGGGCACCGCCGACCTACCGTCGTTCGGGAGTTTCGAGATCGCGGCCGGGCGCTTTTTCAGCGCCATCGAGGCGACCCATAACGCGCCGGTGGTGGTGGTGAACTATGCCCTGGCTCGGGAGTTGGCACCCGGGCGCGAGCCGCTCAGCTTGGTCGGTGAGACGATTCAGGTTCGGAGCCGCGTCTGCCGGGTCATCGGGGTCCTCGCCGCCAATCCGTTCGAGGAACCTCGGAGCCCCGATTTCGCGATCTACGCTCCGATCCGCAGTGCCGAGTCGATGCTCGACCCGCCCTCGTCCGGGCATTTCACCCCGTCGATTCAGCTCAAGGCGCCGAACGTGGAGGCGGTGACCGCGGTCCGCGACGCCGCGATGGACTGGCTCGCCCGGCGTTACGTCCGGTGGGAGGATCGGGTGAGAGTGTCGGTCGGGTTGGAACGATCGGCGCAAGTCGAACAAGCCTTTCTCCTCACCAAGCTGTTCTTCGGCGCCCTGGTGGGCATCTCGCTTTTGGTCGGGGGGATCGGCATCATGAACGTCCTGCTCGCCTCGGTCACCGAGCGGACCCGGGAGATTGGCATCCGCAAGGCGGTCGGCGCCAGGTCGGCCGACATTCGAACCCAATTTCTGGCCGAGTCGGTGGCGATCGCGGCCGTCGGGACCGGGATTGGGTTAGCGATGGGGTTGTTGCTCGCCGTCGCCGTCATGGCGGCATTCCGGTTCTTCGTCGAGGTGTCGGTCTATCCGGTCTTGTCGCTCAACACGGTCCTGCTGGCCGCGGCCTCCTCCTCCCTGGTCGGACTGGCGTTCGGCACCTATCCGGCACGGCGAGCGGCGAACCTTCCACCAATCGAGGCGATCGCCCACGAATAGCCCGTGCCAGCCGGATCACTGAACGCAGCGGGCGTTCGGATCGCCTTTCGGTTGATCTCTTAAGGGACGGTGATCGAGGTTGGCGATTTCGGTCGCGGTCTCGGCCACCAACCGCGTCACTCGAGCGAGGGCGTCGTAGTCGATGTACTGCGCCTCGTCGGTCACCTGGTGATAGTCGAGGTGTTCGCCGCGCGAAAGGGAAACCGACGGGATCCCGTACCGGGCATAGCTGTAGTGGTCGGCCCGACAGTAATACTGCAGCGGGTGGCCGGGTTGATCGTAGCTGAGATTGAAAACGAATGGCATCGGCTGGCGGCCGTTCACCCGATCGAAGATGTCGCCGTATTCTTTCGAGAGGCGCCTCAAGCCAATCATCTCGAGGTATTGGGGGCCGCCTCCCGGCAGGTCTTGCGCCCCGCCCCGCCCGATCATGTCCATGTCCATTTCGGCGACGATCGAGTCGACCGGCACCGTGGCGTGGTCAGTGTACCACCGGGAGCCTAACAGCCCGCGCTCCTCGGCGGCGTGCCCGACGAAGAGGAGCGACCGTCGGAGGCGCGGCCCGCTCGCGAGCCGCTCGGCGATCTCGAGCAGCGCCACGGTGCCGGTCCCGTCATCGTCGGCGCCGTTCCGGATCGAATCGGGGCGCGCTGGGCGGGCGGCGCGAAGACTGTCGATCAGCCGCCGAATCTCAGTCCACTCCTCCGCGGTTGGGTCGCGGCGCGGACTATCGGCGCCCATCGGCCTGGTCACCCGGTTGACCGCTCGCAGGGAGTCGTGATCCACGGGCGCTCGATCGAACCCCACGTGGTCGTGGTGGGCGGTGACTGATACGTAGGTCTCGTTGAGCGTCCGATCCGCGCCGCGCAGGATGCCAATCACGTTGCGGACTGGATAGCCGGTGGCGGAGAAGGCCATCCCGACATCGCCGGAGAGGACCTCGCCCACGGTCCCCGGCGCCGTCTCCCGGCCGCCGCCCGGTAACGCCGCCTTGGCGGCCTGAGCCGACACCAACAGCACCAGGGGTCCTTCCCCGGTCCGGGTGGTGTCGGTGGTGATCTGCCCCTCGAGCAGCGACGCCACTGCTTCGCCCGGCAATCGACCGAGTACCGGGATCAAGACGGCAGCTGCCTTCGCGAACCGGGGGTTCTGGAGAAAGCCCACGATCGCCCCGAACCCTCGGCCCAACTCGGCTGGCGGGAAGACCACCGCGGCGCGCCCGGCCAATTGATCCGCCGACGGCCAGGTCGTGGAATCGTTGGCGATTCCGCTTGCCACGGCCACGACGCCATCGAGCGGCTTGGTCCGGTAGCGGCGCCCCGCGACGAGGTAGTCGGCGCCAAGCCGGAGGGTCGCGCCGCCGACTACCAGAGGCCGATTTTCCTGGGGGTGATACCGGAGAAACGGAATGGGTTGAAAGTAGCTTCCATTCTCGCCGGCTGGCTCGAGCCCGAGGCGCCGAAACTCCGCCGCCAGGTATTCGGCCGCCTTGAAGTCGCCGAGGGAGCCGGTCTCCCGGCCGCCCATCGAGTCGTGGGCCAAGGCGAACAGACGGGCCCTCAAATCGTCCGGCGAGATCGGGCGTGTGGTTTGGGCGATTGCGGCCACTGACCAGCAGACGGTGGCGAGTCCAGCCATCGAGAACGAACGCATTCGGTCCTTGTCGGTCATCAGTGTCCCAGCTGGCTCCAAAACCACGCGGCTCGTTTGGCCGGAACGCCGGTTCGTCGTTCGGCCCGATCGGCGGTCCGAAACAACTGGGTCACGGCGTTGACGCCCAGCCACCGGAGCGGCTCGGGTTCCCAGCGGGTGGACCGACGCCCGACGAAGGGCAGGGCCGTCAATTCCGACTCGGCGCCGGTGATCAGGTCGGTCAACGCCCGGCCCGCGAGATTGGTGAGTGCCACCCCGTCGCCGACGTAGCCGCCCGCGAATCCTAGCCGGGTAGTCCGGTCGAATTGAATCGACGGATACCAATCCCGGGGAATCCCGAGGTTTCCACCCCACGCGTGAGTGTATCGGACATCCCGGGGCAGCCCGGGCAACAACTCGAGGAGCACCCGGCGGAGCATCGCGTGGACACCCTGGTGGCGATCGAACTCGGGCCGAATCCGTGATCCATAGTGATACGGGGCGCCCCGGCCGCCGAAGGCGATCCGGCCGTCGGCGGTTCGCTGCCCGTAGATCCGGAGGTGCCGTTTGTCGCTGAACGTCTCCCGATCGCGGAGGCCAATGTTCGCCCAGGTGGCGGCGGACAGCGGCTCGGTGGCGACCATGAGAGAGTACATCGGGATCACGTCGCGGCCGTGCCCTGGGAGGGACGGCGTGTAGCCCTCGGTTGCGACGATGATCGTCTCCGCGGTGACCGTTCCCCGGTTGGTCGTCACTCGCCCCGGGGCAATCCCGATGACTTCAGTCCCTTCGTAAAGACCGACGCCCCGCGCTTCCACCACCCGGGCCAGACCTCGAGCCAACTTCGACGGATGTATGGCGGCGCAATGAGAGGCGAACGTTCCGCCAAGGACGTCGCTGGCGCCGAGCCGCTGCTCGGCCTCGCCCTTGCTGACGAGTGCCAGGACATCCTCGCCAAGCCCCCAGCTGCGGGCGCTGGCGACCTCGCCCTGGGCCCGGGTCCATTGGGCGGCGTTGCGCGCCACCGAGACATAGCCACCCTTGTGCCAATCGCAGTCGATCCCTTCCTGTCGGGCCACTCGACCGACCTCGTCGACGGTGGCGTTCATCGCTCGCTGGACTCGGCCCACGGTCTCGGCGCCGCCGTCTCGCGCGATTCGTCGCCAGCTGGCCGGGAAGATCCCCGAGCACCAGCCCCCGTTGCGGCCGGAGGCTCCGAACCCAGCGATTTCCTTTTCGAGAATGGCGATCCGAAGCGTTGGCATTCGCTCAAGCAGGTAGTAGGCGGTCCACAGCCCGGTGTATCCGGCGCCCACGATGGCGACATCGACCGTGGTGCTGCCCGGGAGCGAGGGGCGGGGGCGCAGCGGCTCGCCGACGGTTTCGTGCCAGAAGCTGAGATACGAATAGTCGGGCATTGAGGGGGCTGGGCGTCTTGAATGGTGGCTCCAACGATCCCGTGCACCCGAGTCTGGCGCAAGTGCCGGTGTGTCGACCGCCGCCCCTGGCGGCAGTTGGGCGTTGGTCGCACCTTTGCGGGGAGACCGCAGATCAGGTCATCTGGAGACAGCCCCTGGCATCCTCGCTCGGCTTCGCCGAGCTCTCGTTGACCGTTACGCGGTCGATCGGGAGCTTGGCGCGGGTGGAATGGCCTTGGTCTCTGCCGCCCGGGACCTGCGTCACACAATGGGCCAGGGCGAAACTAGACTTCCCCGCGCCAAGGAGGCCCGCGCATGTCGGCCACGCTCGTCTCGATTCTGGTGCTATGCGCGATCTTCCTCATTGCCACCGTGTTGCCCATTCACATGGGGGCGCTCTCGCTGGCGGCGGCGTTCGTGGTCGGGATGTTCGTGCTCGACGGCACCTTCAAAGCCAAAGTCGACCAGATCGCCGCCGGATTTCCCGCCGACTTGTTCGTCGTGCTCGCGGGAGTCACCTTCCTCTTCGCCATCGCGAAGAACAACGGCACGGTCGACTGGCTGGTCCGCGCAGCGGTCCGATCGGTCCGCGGCCGAGTGAGCCTCCTCCCCTGGATCATGTTCCTCGTCACCGCGCTGCTGACCGCCGTGGGCGCCGTGGCGCCGGCGGCCGTCGCCATGATCGCCCCGGTCGGCCTCGGATTCGCCGTCCGCTACCGAATCAGCCCACTGCTCGTCGGCCTCATGGTCGTGAACGGAGCGAGCGCCGGGAGTTTTTCGCCGATCGGCATCTTCGGGTCCATTACCAACGGCGTGGTCGAGCGCAACCATCTCGAATCGAGCCCGCTGACGCTTTTCCTCTCGTCCTTGGTGTTCAACATCATTCTCGCTGCGATCACCGTCATCGTATTCAGGGGAAGCGGACGGGCCGAGGAGGCCCTGCCTTCCACCGGGCGCTCCGACACCCCGATCCCGCAGTACGCCGGCGCCGACTCCGAGAGTGCCGACACGCTCAACCTGCCGCGGGTGCTCACCATCGTCTCTCTGCTCGCGCTGACCGTCGGCGCCCTGTTCTTCGGCCTCGACGTCGGATTCTCCGCGTTCGTGGTCGCGGTGCTGCTGTCGGCGGCCGACCCGCGCGGCGCCAAGGGCGCCATCACTCAGATCGCCTGGCCCACGGTACTGCTGGTCTGCGGCATCGTCACGTACGTCAGCCTGATGGAGAACATCGGCACCATCGACTTCCTCGGTCGCGAAGTCGCTACCGTCGGCACCGCTATCGTCGGCGCGCTGCTCATTTGCTACATTGGCGGCGTCGTGTCGGCGTTCGCGTCAACCACGGGAATCCTCGGTGCCCTCATCCCCCTCGCCGTGCCGTTCCTCCAGAGTTCGACCGTGGGCGCGGTGGGACTCATCTCCGCTCTGGCGATCTCCTCCTCGGTTGTCGACTCCAGCCCGTTCTCGACCAGCGGCTCGCTGGTCGTGGCCAACGCGCCCGAGGACCAACGCGAGTTCGTTTTCCGGCGGCTCCTCCAGTGGGGCTTCACCATGGTCGCGCTGGCGCCGGTCACGACGTGGCTGATCCTCGTCGTGCCGGGCTGGTTATGATGGCGGTTCCAGAGTGGCCACGCCGCGGTAACCGCCAGGGAGGAAGCCGGTGACACCTCACACGGGAGCGCTCTACGGCGTCCGGGTCATCGAAGTCGGGGTCTTCATGGCCGCGCCGTTCGCCGCCATGCAGCTGGCGGATCTCGGCGCCGACGTGATCAAGATCGAGGGCCCGGACGGCGAGCCGGTGCGAGCGTCGGGACCTTTCGTCGGCGGCGAGAGCTCCGCGTTCATCCGGCTGAATCGCTCGAAACGGTCGGTGGTGCTCGACCTGAAGGCACCGGCCGGGAAGCAGGCGTTTCTGCGGATCGCTGCCGGCGCCGACGTCATCATCGAGAACCTCCGCCCCGGAGCGATGCGCGCGCTCGGCTTGTCGTACGACGACATTCGGGCCCTGAACCCCGATATCGTCTACGCGTCGGCATCCGGGTTCGGCCAGGACGGACCACTCGCCAACCTGCCCGGGATGGACATCATGGCCCAGGCTCGCGGCGGCTTGATGAGCATTACCGGTTCGCCCGAGGGGCCGCCCGCCAAGGTCGGGGTTCCGGTTTGCGACCTCGTTTGCGCTCTGTATGTCGCGCTGGGCGTCACGGCCGCGCTTCGGGAGCGCGACCGCACCGGTGCCGGCCAATACCTCGACGTGTCGCTGCTCGAGTCGGCGGTGTCGCTGGCGATCTGGGAGGCCGGCCGATTCTTCGCCACCGGCGAGGCCGGCGCCCCACTGGGCTCGGCGCATCAGAGCGAGGCGCCTTATCAAGCTGTCCGGGTCGCCGACGGGTGGGTTACCATTGGCGCCGTGACCCCCAAGACGTGGGCGGGCCTGTGCGCCTCGCTAGCTTTGGACGCGCTTCAAGACGACGACCGTTTCCTGAGCTCGTCTGCGCGGTACTCCCGGCGGGCGGAGCTGATCCCGCTCATCGAGGAAAAGACCGCGATGCTGACCAGTGCCGAGTTGATCCAGCGCCTGGAGCACGCTGGGGTCCCCTGCGCGCCGATCGCCGGCTACGGCGAGGTGTTCACCGATGCCCACCTCACCGCCCGCGATTTCTTCTGGGACTCGACGCACGCAGCGGCTGGGGTCGTTCGTCAGATCGGCTCGCCACTGCGGCTGTCGCGCAATCCGCCCCGCCGCGCCGGCGCCGGGCCGTCGCTCGGCGCCCATACCCGCGAGGTCCTCCGCGAGGTGGGCTACCCGGACCACGAGATCGACGGGTTGGTCGCCGCGCGCGCGGTCCTGGAGGCGACATGAGCGCCGACTTGCGAGTCAGTCACGCCGGACCGGTCATGACGGTCACCTTCGACCGCCCGACGCAGCACAACGCGATGACCTTCGAGATGTACGATGCGCTCTACGCGGCCTGCGATCGGGCCGATGCCGATGACGACGTGAAAGTGATGGTGTTGCGCGGCGCCGGGGGCCGGGCGTTCGCGTCGGGCACGGACATCGCCGCGTTCCATGACTTCCGCGATGGCGCCAACGGCATCGCCTATGAGCAACGCTTGACCCGCGCGGTGAACCGCCTCGAGGAGGTCACCGTCCCGACGGTGGCCGCGGTGGAAGGCTACTGTCTGGGGGGCGGCCTGGCGATCGCCGCGGTGTGCGATCTGCGGCTGGCAACGCGATCGGCGAAATTCGGGGTGCCGATCGCGCGGACCCTCGGCAACTGCCTATCGATGAACAGCCTCTCGATCCTCGTCACACACCTCGGACCGGCGCGGACCCTCGACATGCTCCTGCGGGCGCGACTGTTCGACGGCGCCGAGGCGGAGGCCGCCGGTTTCGTCGCGGAGCTGTGCGATGACGGAACCTTGGATGATGGGGTCGCGAGGGTTGCGGACAGGCTGCTGGCGCATGCCCCGCTGACCATGTGGGCGACGAAGGTCGCGGTCGCGCGGCTCCGTCGGGCCAACCTGCCCGATGACGCCGACCTGGTGGCCCGAGTGTACGGCAGCGATGATTTCCGGCGCGGGGTGGCCGCGTTCGGCTCGGGCGGTGCCGCAGGACGGGGGCCGTGGACCGGGAGATGACCCGCCCGGCCATCCCGCTTCGCGGGGCGGCCCGCTACGAAACCGGCCGAGCCCCGTACCTCTTGAACCAGCTCATCATGTACAGCTGCGTCCGGATCCAGTTCGACGGCAACGACTGGGTCCCATGCCACTCGCCTTGGAACCGGAGTAAGGTCGTCGGCACGCCCCGCATCTTGAGCGCGGCATAATACTCCTCCGACTGGGCCATCGGAGTCCGCAAGTCCAGCTCGCCAGTCATCAGGACCGTCGGCGTGGTGACGTTGCCCACGTACATCAGGGACGACTGTTTGAGGTACTGCGACGGATCCTCCCAGAACGGCTTCCCGAAGAAGTTGTAGCCGAACAGCGGAATGTCGGTCTGGCCCATCATGCTGATCCAATTGGACACCGGGCAGCGGACGGCGGCCCCCGCGAACCGGGTGGTGTGGCCGATGACCCAGCTCGAGAGAATCCCACCGCCGCTGCAGCCGGCGACGTAGAGTTGTTTGGCGTCGATGTATCCGCGCCCGATCACCGTGTCGACGCCGGCCATCAGATCGTCGTAGTCGACCCCTGGATACGCCTGGTCGATCGCGTTGCCGAACCCGGTCCCGTAGCCGGTCGACCCCCGCGGGTTGGTGTAGAGCACGACGTAGCCGTTCGCCGCCCAGGTGTGCCACATGTAATCGAAGCCGACGCTGTACATCCCGTGCGGCCCGCCGTGGATCTCGAGCAGCATCGGGTACTTTCGCTTGGCGTCGAAACCCGGCGGCTTGACGATCCACCCCTGGATCTTGGCCCCCCCGGTCGAGGGATACCAGATCTCCTCGGCGGTGGCCAGCCGCTTGCCCATCAGGAGGTCGTCGTTCACGTTGGTGAGTTGGGCCACCTCGACCGGCAACCTGGGTCGCTCGGTCACCCGGATCACGTCGCCGGGCCCTTGGAAGCTGCTCCGGACCCCGACCATCACGCCGCCGGACGACATCCCGCTCAGCCGCAAAACCTGGGTTCCGGTGGTGACCGGCCGGATTGGTCCGCCCGCCACCGGCACGAACACGATGTTGACCGATCCTTTGTCTTCCGGATTGATGTAGATGCCGCTCATGTCGGGGGCCCAGTAGAGCCCGCCGAAGCCGGGATCGCGGTCGTAGGAGGCGGTGAGGTCGCGGGCGCCGGTGCCATCCCGATTCATCACCCAGAGGTCGGCCACCTTGTACGTCTGCTTGACCGTGGCAAAGCCGGCATAGGCGATCTTCGATCCGTCGGGGGAGACGGTCGGGCGCGACCAGCGGCCTTTCTCGGTCGTCAGCCGCTTGCGGGCCAGGGTAGCGACGTCGAGCGCAAAGATGGCCGACTCGCGGTAGGCCAGATCGGCCGCCGGGTCGTCGTTGCCGTCGAAGTAGATCGTCTTGCCATCGGGCGAGAAGTCCCAGCCGACCCCGAAGGGGATGCCCTCGTTGGTCGCGCCGACGTTCCAGTCGCCCGAGGTCAACTGCCGGGGCGTGCCGCCGTCCGCGGGGACCAGGAACAGATGGAGGAAGCCCGACTTCAGGAACCCGTTCCGATCGAACCGATAGTGCATCTTGGTGACCACCCGAGGGGCGGCCGTCCACTTGGCGTTAGGCGGGGCCGGCGGCATTTCCACCGGCCACTCGTCGCTCTTCGGCACCAGCATGCTGAAGCCGAGCTGCTTGCCGTCGGGCGACCACTTGAGACTGCCCGGCCCCTCCGTGAGGCGGGTCACCTGGGTGGTGGCCCCCTCGGCGTCCATCCAGCGGACGAAGATCTGATTCCCGGCCGGCTGCTCGGCCTGGGCGAGGTAGGCGAGGCGGGTGCCGTCGGGCGACCAGATCGGTCCCGACCCCTTGACCAGAAACCGATTCTTGGTCCCGTCGGCGTTCATGATCCAGATGGCGCTGTCCCATTTGTCGTTGACCTGGTCGACCCACTGCCGGGTGTAGACGACGGTCTTCCCGTCCGGCGAGATTTGGGGGTTACCCACCTGCTCGAGGTTCAGGAAATTGCCGACCGAGAGGAGGGTGTCCGCGGCCGGCTGCTGGGCCGGGAGCCAGGCCTGGGGGACGAGGGCGATGGCAATGAGGACGGACGCTCCAAACGTTGTGCGCATGATGACGCCTCTGGTATTGTGCGGTGAGACATGAGAACGTCGCTCCCCGGGGCAGGCAAGGCAAGGGAGGGATCGGCAACGGGCAGGATGACGATCAAGCTGGTGGGCTTAGCGATCGTCGCGAGCTATCTCGTCACGCTCCTCGGCTACCAGGCCGTCAAGCGGAGCCGAGTCGCGACCCTGAGCCACGGGAGCCGGATCGCGATGACGGCGGCCGGCCCGATCGAGTACGGCCTCGACGGCACCGGACCCACCGTGGTGATCCTGCCCGGCACGTTCGGAGGGTTCGACCAAGCCATGCAGGCCGGAGGTCCGCTGGTCGCGGCCGGCTTCCGGGTTCTCGGCGTGTCCCGACCGGGCTACCTGAACACCCCGATCGCCGCCGGCCGGACTCCCGCCGAGCAAGCCAATGCGGTGGCGATGCTGATCGACTCGTTGGATCTCGGCCCGGTGGCGGTGGTCGCGATTTCCGGCGGAGGGCCAGCCGCGCTCGAGCTCGCCAGTCGCCATCCCGGCTCGGTGGCCCGCCTGGTGCTGTTCGCGGCATTGTCGGGGCCCAAGGCGCAGGCCGCGGCCCAACCCACTCGCCTAACGAGAATCACCGATCGGCTCTTCGGTGAGGGGTTCCTGACCTGGTGGCAGACGAAACGCTATCAGGCCTCGGGCACCGCAGTCCTCGCCTCGCCGATCTTCGGCGAGGACAGCAGGCGCCGGCTCGGCGACGACCCCACCAAGCTCGCGAAGTTCTTCCAGCTCGCCTGGTTCCGGTTTCCGCCAGCGCTGCGGGAAGCCGGTTATCGCAACGATCGGGAGCAGTTCGGTTCGTTCGTGTTCGAGGCTTTCGACGCGATCAAGGCGCCCACCTTGATCATCCACGGCACCGCCGACCGCAACGCCCCGATCGAGCACGGAGATCGAGCGGCCCGGGAGATTGCCGGCGCGGAGTACTGGCGAATCGAAGGCGGCGATCATTACTCGTCGATCGCCCGGGAGGATGAAGTCTGGGGCCGGGTGGCGGCGTTTCTCCGCCAGCCGACGCTACTGCCGGCGCGATAATCTGCCAGCCGAATAGACCAACGAAAACCGGCCGTCGGCAGCGGGTTCGAGGAACCCGAACGTCGCCCGCTGACCCAACAGCACCGGGTCCACCGAGATCAGCTCGGTCGCGCCGGTCTCGACCACCTCGAACACTCGCGGCTGGCCGGTGAGATACGCCTCGCTCCACTGCGACTCCTCCGGCACCATGGCGATCTCCGCCATCAGGTTGGTGCCCTCCTCCCGGATCGTCATGACCTGGGTTTTCCGGCGATAGGAGCCGACCACCCGATGGCGCTCGGTCCGCTCCGGAGCGGGTAGAGGCGAGGTGGCCGGCGCCGGGGTCGGGCTCTCCGGAAGAACCGTCGCCATGACCCGGCGCTGCAGCTCCGCGTGAAATCCGTAGCTGACGCTCGAATTGGCAAAGGCCGCGTAGGCGACCCCGGCATCCGGAAGAGCCACCAACTGGGCGATCCCGCCGTTGGAGCCACCGCTGTGGGAGAGCCTAACGGCGCCCACCGACCCCGACGTCCCCCACCCCAGCCCGAAACCGCCGCCGCCCACCGGCCGACCGATGGTCCGGGTCGCCATGGCACGGGCGCTCGCTTCGCTCAGGACCCGGGAGCCGGATTTGGAGGTCCCACGCCGCATGTGCATCGCGGCGAACTCGAGGTTGTCGGCGACCGTGGTGATCAGCGTGGCGCCGGCTGGGGCTGCCGATTTGGGGAGGAGAAACTTCGGCGTCGCAGTGTGCCCGTTCGGGTCGTTCGGGTCGGGAACGCTGCCGATCGCGGTCCGCTGGAGAATCGCCTCGTCGCTATCCGTCACGCTCCTCGTCAAGCCGAGGGGCCGCGCCAACCGCTCACGAAGCAGGACGTCCCAGCCGCGACCGGAGATCGCCTCCATCAGGTGGCCGGCCAGGATGAAGCCACCGTTGCAATACGAGGAGTAGCGGCCCGGGGCGTGGATTTGCCCCACGGCGGCCAAGGCCTCGACATACCGGCGGTGGGCCTCGGGGCCCTCGCCGAGCTCGAGCAACAGGTCACCGGCATCGATCCCGCTGCTGTGGTTGAGGAGATGACGGGGCGTGATCGCCTTGGCGGCGGCCCGGTCGGCCAGGGTGAACTTTGGCAGATAGTCGACCACCGGCCGGTCCAGATCGATCGCGCCCGCGTCGACGAAGGTCATCAGGAGCGACGCGGTCCAGACCTTGGTGATCGAGCCGGTGAGAAAGCCGGTATCCGCCGTCATCGGGGCGCCGGTATTGAGATTGGCAACGCCGCCGGCGCCCGCGGCGACCCGGCCGTTTTGATAGATCCCGACGACGGCGCCGGGAATCCGATGCTTGGCGAGCAACTCGAGGACGATGGCATCGAGGTCGGCGTGGTCCGCTCGACGAGTCGGTCGGCGAGGCAAGGCCCATCCACCTACCCCGATCGCGAACCCGGAGCGCACCAGATCGCGCCGCGACATCCCGCCTCGACTCATAGCAGCGTTCTCACCGACCAAAGCTCGGGAAAAAAGCGGTGATCGGCAATCCGCCGAAGCCACGGCACTCCGGAGGTGCCACCGGTTCCAGGGCGATGCCCCATCAAACGTTCGACGGTCACGAGGTGCCGCTGCCGAAAATCGTGGAACGTCGAGGCCAGGTCGACCAGCCGATCGGCGAGACGGAGGAGATCGGCGGGGACGCCCGCCCGGTAGAGCGCGAGCCACGCCGCCTCGGCCTCCGCCGAGGGCTCCTGGTGAACTGCCACGTCCTGGTGGAGGACCGCCGCCGCCCAATCGAGGACGCCCCGCCGAGCGAGCAGTCGGTGGACCTCGTCCCAGAGGCTCGGCTCCTGGAGGTCGGTCTCGACCTGGCTCCAGAAGGACGTCCCTCGGTGCACCTCGGCCAACGACGGCTGTTTGTTGCCGAGCACGAACTCCAGCCGACGATAGCTCGGCGACTGGAACCCGGAGCCGTCCAGCAGGATGTGTCGGAACCCGAGGTACCCGGTCGTCGTGATGGTGGCGTGGACGTCCCAGCAAGCCGTCAGAGCCATCAGGAGCCGCTTGACGCGCTCGAGCAGATCGGTCGCCTCACCGAGATCGTCCGCCTTCACCAGCGTCCGAACCCGGGCGGCCTCGTCGCGGGTCGCCTTGAACACCAGCTCCATCGCCTGGGCCACGGTCAGGAACAGGGGCTCGTCGGGCGAGTCGCTCCGGGTCTGTTGGATCGAGAGCAGGGTCTCGAGCTGCTGGTAGTCGGCGTAGGGGGTCCTTCCGCCGGCGAAACGGCTGATCGGTTCGGTCACGGTAGCACTCCTCGGCGGACGAGGTCGATCGCTAGGCGGCCCAGTTCGGACCGAGCGTTGCCCAGGTCGTAGGGAAGGTCGAAATGATGGCGCCCGAGGGCCCGGAGCTCGGTCACCTGGTGACCCCGGGCCCGCCGGTCGGCCGCAAACTCGGCGGTCTGCCGATGAAACTCGCTCGTCTCTACCTCGCCCACCGCAACCACGAGCGGGACCGGCGAGCGCATCGGCCGGTCGAGCGGGCTGACGGCCCAGGCAGCGGCTTCGTCGAGACCAAGGGCGTCGTTGACATAAGTACCGACCAACGGGCGCAAATCATAGACGCCGCTCAAGAGGACGCCACCCGCGAGGCCGTCCACCCGGCCGAGCACCATGGCGGCGAGATGCCCGCCGGCCGAGGACCCCGCCACCAACACCCGGCGTTGGTCGACCCCAAGCTCCGCCGCCCGACTGAGAATGTCGCGGCAAGCGGCGGCGCACTGATCGACGATCGCCTCCACCCGAGCGGCCGGGGCGAGCTGATAGTCGACCACCGCGACGGCGATCCGCTGGTCGAGCAGGGCCGGCACCATGAAGGCCGATTCCCGCTTCGAAAGCTCTTGCCAGTAGCCGCCGTGAATATAGATGAGCGTCGGGTGGGGACCGGGGGTCGGCGGTCGAAACAGATCGACGGTCTCGAACGCCTCGCGCCCATAGGCCACTGTGACGGGCGGAGTCGCCTGGCGGGCGGCTTGGCTCGCCGACCGATATCCCGCGATCTCGGCCGAGAGGTCGGCGATCGTCGAGCTGGGAGAATACTCGCGGTCCAAACGCTCGCGGTGCCACCCCCGCCAAGCGTGACTGGCGGAGCCCGTCAAGGCTCCGGCCTGGGCGGGCCGACCGGCGGCGTTACAATCGGCTGGTGACCGAGAGAGTTAGGCAAGGCCTCCCAAGATCGTGGTCCCCGCCGAGCCACGCAACCTCTCACGCTTCTCGGCACTGGTACTACCAGTGCCCCCTTCTCGGCTGGGGTCCCGACGATCGTTTCCCAGCGGCTCTCGGCTTGACTTTCGCTCGGGGTAGACTTTACCATGAAAAGTTATTTGTCCTGTATTCGGCTCCGAGGCCCTGATGCCCCAACTGAGCATGCCGCGCCACTTCGCTCGTCGGATCCTCGGGATCGCCGCGGCATTGACGACGCTCGGCGTTCTCGGCGTCGGCGTGCTACTGGCGGGGCTCTGGCTCGAGCGGCGGACCGAGGTCACCCTCCCGGCGCCGACGGGCCCTTTCGCCGTCGGCCGCTCGATCCATCATTGGACCGATCCCGCGCCGGACTCGTTGGCGCCGATCGCCGGGACCAAGCGCGAGCTTCTCGCCTGGATCTGGTACCCCACGCTGGATGGGCCACCCGCAGCGCCGGACGACTACTTGCCGGTGTGGTGGCGAGCTGGGGTCGAACGCGCCGGCGGGGCGCCGACGGTGCTGGAGCAGCTCATTGGCTTGCTGACGCGAGACCCCACGAAGGTCCATGGGCACAGCCACCGCGACGCCAAGGTCGCACGGGGGGAGCGATCTTTTCCGGTGGCGATCATCCGAGGAGGCGCGTCCTCCGAGATCGTGAACTACTCGACACTCGCCGAGGATCTCGCCAGTCACGGGTATGTCGTGGTCGGCTTCGACGCCCCTTATCGCACCGGAGTCGTCGCTTTCCCTGACGGCCGGGTGATCCGGCGGACTCCAGAGAACAACCCGGAGCTCTGCGTCGAACCGGTGCAATCGCCGCTGGCCGGTTGCATGACCAAGCTCCTGACCGCATGGACTCTTGACATCGCCCTGGTACTCGACCGGTTGGAGCGGCTGAACGCCTCCGATTCATCCGGGACGTTCACCGGCCGGCTCGACCTGACGCGAGTGGGAGTATTTGGTCACTCGTTTGGCGGGGCAACGGCGGCGCAATTCTGTCACGACGATCCTCGATGCACCGCGGGAATCGATGTTGACGGTCAACCACTCGGCAGCGTCGTTCAGGCCGGCATCCGTCGGCCTTTCATGTTTCTGCTCAGCGACCATAGCGGCTCGTCCGACCCCGTTACTCGTCAGATCGAAGCCAACATCCAGGCGATTTACGATCGTCTCCCGGCGAATTCGCGGCTCCGCGTCGCCATTCGCGGCGGGTTTCATTTCACCTTCAGCGACGATGGGGCGCTGCTGAAGAGCGGCGTCGTTCGCTGGCTGCTCGGTCGGTTCGGCAAACTTGGCATCGACGGGCGTCGCCAACTGGCCCTCACGAGATACTGCATTCGCCGTTTTTTCGACGCCTACCTGAAAGGGACACCCGGTGCGCGGCCCGACCTTGTCTCCCCCCTCTACCCGGAGATCCAGATTCTCGATTGATCCGAGCACATCCGACGCTCGGACGAGGGGTTCCCGACAGGCTCCCGAAGACCCCCTTCGTAGAATCGCGGTTTGCGGCGATGGGGCGGCAACCCCGCATTGGGCCGACGCAAGCGGCCCTGCCGGGAGGCGCCAGGACCCATTGGGTCGGAGACCTGTTGCCAGGTAGCAGCCCTACGGCCCGCGAGATACTTTCCAACCACCTTTTCCGAGCACCCCCATAGTCATGTTACGGCACCGATTGCTGTGGCTCTCAACGTCGGCTCTCGCCGCCAGCCCCGTCGTGGCCCAGAACGCCAGCTACAAGGGTGTCGCCTACACCGCCCCGCCGGGATGGTCGAGCGCCGAGCGCGACGGCCAATTCCTCCTCGTCCCCGCCGACATGACCGACGCGACGGCGGTGGTGGTGGTGCTCCTTGGCGCGGAGAGCCTGAACGGCGTGCCGTTCCCGGACTGGTTCCGGGCCCGGTTGGCGAGGGACGCCGCCGGCGCGAAAGTCCTTCGCGACAGCCCGGTGCAGAGCGGTACCTCCGGCAATCTTCAGGTCCTCTCGACCGGCCGTACTATCCAGGACGCCTCCGGCGGAATCCGCCTTCAGATCTTCTACGCCATCACCGATGGGACCCAGGGCGCCACCGCGATGGTGCTCACGGCGAGCGAAGCCGCCCTCACCAAGTACCTGCCGGCGGTTCAACGACTCTTCGGCACTCTCCGCTTTGCCGCCCCGACGGTTGCGGTCGCCCCCGAGGCGACGCCGGCTCCCGCGGCCGAGGCCACCAAGCCCGCGGCGGGCACCTTTCAAAACGTGATCTACACTGTCCCATCCGACTGGTCGGCCCGGGAGAACGCCGGCGGGGTTTCGCTCTCGCCGCAGGGTGCCCTCCAGGGCGACGAGACCCTCGATGTCATCATCCTCCCCGGGAAAGTGGCGGCCGATCTGGCGCGGGAGTTCGAGGCCACCTGGCGGGAGGTGTGCGCGATGCTCAACGCCGAAAGCATGCGCAACGTCAGCGGCGGGATGTACGACCTGGAAGGCGTGGGCCGGTCCTCGAGCGGCTGGGATTTTCTTCGCGGCACCGGCGGCGCCCGCAACGCGCAGCGGCGATTCACGATCAGCCTCTTTCTCGCCAAGGTGAACGACCGGATCGAACGGGTCGCCATCATTTCGCGGGAAATCCAGGTCAACCTGACCACCGCCAGCGCCGCGTCCAACCCGCGATTCCGGGGCGCCATCGAGGAACTCCTCTTCGGCTTGCGGTTCGGCAACTGGAACACTCCGACCTTCGGCGAGGCCCGGCTCACCGGCGGCCCGATCACCGGAGTGTGGCAGGCATCTCCATGTTCGGCGGGCAGCTCAAAGCGGGGGCGGTCGTCTTCCTCAGCGACGGCAGTTGGTTCGGGAGCAGGTTCCCGACCTACGGCCTCGATGGCGTCAAGCCCCACATCGAAAGCCGGGCCGACCGGCGCCGCTGGGGCCAATACCGGTTCGAGAGCGGCGCCGGCACTCTCACGATGCCGTATGGCCCGATCCCCCTCCGGCTCGACGGGAACGTGCTGGTGCTGACGACCAACAAAACGCCGCACCGCTTCGTGCGGAGCCTCCCCCACGCTACCGGTCGCCTGAACGGCCGCTATTGTCTCCCGAGCGGCGACGGCTGTCTGACCCTGACCGAGGACGGTGGCTTTCGCGATGAGGGCGCGGTCCGGATCGTCGGGCACGAGGTCTATCCCTATCCGTTGTCGCCCGCGCGGGGCCAGGGGAAATACCAGATCCGCGACTACACCCTCGTCCTCCGCTACGACAACGGCCCCGAGGTCCGGGTGGCGTTCCCCGGCTTCCTCGATCGCGCCGCGGCCCAGTCGCCGAGCCCGGACGCGATCACGCTGAGCTTCAACATGGATACCCTGAGACGCACGTAGGATCGGGCCGATCACGGCGACCGCCTCATCACTGTTTGCCGGCGCCGAGACCTCACGTTTCAATCGCCGGACCCCCGCGGTTAGTTTGGAACATTCCAAACTGGCACCACCCCCGACAAGGGAGCTTTCCTGCAGCTTGACACGGCGGCACGGTTGTCACGCGCCCTCGACGATCGCTATGAGGTCGAGCGGGAGATCGGTCGCGGCGGCATGGCCACCGTCTACCTCGCGCGCGACCTCAAGCATCGCCGGCTGGTCGCCATCAAGGTCCTTCGCCCCGAGCTGACCCTGGCCGGCCCCGATCGTTTCCTGCGCGAAATCCAGATCGCCGCTCAGCTCAGTCATCCCCATATCCTCGCGCTCCATGACTCCGGCACCGCCGACGGGCTCCTGTTTTACGTGATGCCGTTCATCAAGGGGGAATCGCTCCGCCAGCGGCTCGAACGCGAGGGGCAGCTCCCGGTGGAGGCGGCGGTCGCCCTTGTTCGACAAGTGGCTTTTGCCCTCGCCTACGCCCATGCCCAGGGAGTGATTCACCGGGACATCAAGCCGGAAAACATCCTGTTGCACGAGGGCGAGCCGCTGATCGCCGATTTCGGGATCGCGCTCGCCGTGGCCGCCGCTTCGGGAACGCGGCTGACCGAGGGCGGGCTGGCCATGGGCACCCCCGAGTATATGAGCCCGGAACAGGCCTTCGGAGAACAGGCACTCGACCAGCGAAGCGATGTGTACAGCCTGGCCTGCGTGCTCTTCGAGCTGCTCTCGGGCGAACCGCCCTACACCGGGCCAACCGCGATGTCGGTGATCACCAAGCGAATGGTCGATCCAGTTCCTTCCGTCAGGCGGCTGCGGGCGACGGTGCCAGGTGGCATCGACCAGGTCCTTGCTCGGGCCTTGGCGAGGTCTCCAACCGACCGGTTCGCATCCGCGGCGGCCTTCGCCGAGGCGCTCGTCGCGCCCGGCGCCCGGAGTCGGGAGTCACCGATCGTTGCCGTGCTTCCCTTCGTGAACCTGAGCCCGGACCCCGACAACGAGTACTTCGCCGATGGGATCACCGAGGATGTCATCATCCATCTGTCGAAGCTCCGCACCCTCGACGTGATCGCCCGCGCCTCGGTGATGCCGTTCAAGCGGCGCACCCAGGGGGTGCGCGAAGTCGCGGCGGCGCTGAACGCCGGAGCTCTCCTGGACGGCAGCGTCAGGCGGGTCGGCAACCGCGTCCGGATCGTGGCGCAGCTGATCGACGCCGGAACCGAGCAGCAGATTTGGGGGGACACGTACGATCGCGACCTGACGGACATCTTCGCCATCCAGACCGATGTCGCCCTCCAGATCGCGGCCGCGCTCCGAGCCGAGCTGACTCCCGACGAAAAGACCCGAATCGAGCAGAAGCCGACCACTGACATTCACGCCTATCAGCTCTATCTCCAGGGCCGGCACTGCTTCGTCCGGTACACGACGGCGGGGATGACCCAGGGCATCGGGTTTTTCGAACAGGCCGTCGCGAGCGATCCGCGATTCGCCCAGGCATATGCCGGCATCGCGCTGGCCTGGATCGAAATGGGGGAGGGCGGTGATATCGAACCGGACCACGCTTACTCGAAGGCGAGGGCCGCGGTGACCCGGGCGCTCGAACTCGATCCCGACCTCGCCGACGGCCACTGTGCGGCCGGCTACCTCGCATTCGTCGCCGATCTCGGCTGGGTGGCTGCCGAGCAGGCCTTCAAGCGAGCGCTCATCCTCCAGCCTGGCCACGCCGACGCCTGCAACCATTACGGACGAATGTGCGGGTCCTTGGGTCGGTTCGATGAAGCCGTGGCGCTGCAACGCCGGGCCCAGGAACTCGATCCCAGCGCCCACCGGGCGGATCTCGCCAACGCCCTGTTACGGGCCGGCCGCTTCGAGGTGGCGCTGGATGCCGCCCGGCGCGCGGTCGAGTTCGATCCCCACTACGATCGAGCCCACGCGACACTCGGCTGGGCCTACCAGCGACTCGGAAGGCACGACGAGGCGATCGCGGCGCTCCAGCGGGCGATCACCCTGTCGCCCGACAAATCCATCTGGCTCGCCCAGTACGGCGAGGTGGTGGGGCTGGCCGGTCGACACGAGGAGGCCGGCGCGGTCCTGGCCCGGCTCGAGGCCCTGTCGGCCAGTCGCTATGTGTCACCCTATCTCTTCGCGTATGTTCACACCGGCCTCGGCGAACATGGCGCCGCCATCGATTGGCTCGAGCGCGCCTACGCCGAGCGGGCCGGCGCGGTCTATGGTATCAGGGGTTCGTTCTTGTTCGCCCCGCTGCGCGAGCACCCCCGATTCGTGGCCCTCCTCCGCAGGATGCATCTCGCCTGACGCCAGGCTCATGCACTCCTGGCCCCACCGCCGAGCCATCCACACCGACGCCCGGAGGACCGGGCCGCGTCGGCGGTTTCCTCACCACATCAGGGATCGTCAGCCACACCTGCCGATCCGCGGACGCCAGGTTGCCCGAAAGCTGCCAGCGATCGTCGGCCGGTCGGCGAATTCGAGACGCAGTCGGCCCGCCACCGCCGAGTCGACGCCGAAGGGCTCGAGCCAGACGATCGCTCTAGTGGCTGCCCGGCAGTCCTGCTCCGCGAGACAGAGCGAGGCGGCGCCGATCTGGGCATCGACGGGCCACCGCCAGATCGGGCCGACCACCCGATCGAGACTTTGCCACAAGGCGACGTGGAGAAAGGGAGGCTGGGTCGAGTCGGGATCGGCGGATTCCCCGGACAAAACAATCGAGAGGGCGGGCCCGTCCCAAGGCGCGCAGTCGGGCGTGGCCGTGGCGATCGGAAAGCCCGTCACCGGCTCCGCCGGTAGCTCGTCCGGCGGAGCGGTACGACAAGAGCCCAGGAGGAGGACGAGTCCGAGCGTGAGGAGGCCGGGAGCCCGGCGCGATGACCTCGCTATCTTGCTCCCATGACCTCCGCGGACTTCCGGAAGATGGCACTTGCCCTGCCGGAGACGGTCGAAGCCAGCCATATGAGCCATCCGGATTTCCGGGTCGGCGGGAAGATCTTCGCCACCTTGGGCTACCCCGACCCCGGCTGGGCGATGGTCCAATTGCCACCCGACGAGCAAGCGGCCTATGTCGCGGCTCGGCCCGACACCTTCACGCCAGTCAAGGGCGGTTGGGGGAAGGGCGGTGCGACCAACGTCCGGCTTCGAAGCGCCTACCGCCCGGCGGTGCGGGCCGCGCTCCAGTCTGCCTGGCTCGCCCGAGCGCCGAAGGCGTTGGCGCGCCAATTCAACGAGCGGTAGCAATCGCAACCGTGGTGACGCTTCCCTCGGCGACCGGCGACTGGTAGCGGCCGGATTCAAGGTCGCGAGTCCGGCCATTGGGCGCAACCGTCCGGAACCCGCGCCCTATCGGGACAACGGCCGACGGAATAGCATCGGGAGGGGGACGCCATTGCGCCATCGATCGGGCCCGGTGGTCCCGCAAGTCAAGGGCACACCGTGGGATTATCGCGGGCTAGCAGCCCAGGTCCGAGCCGCCAGCCTCTACCGGGGATCAATCGGATGGATCGAACCACACCGCGGCTCCGCCGCCCGCTGCCATCTCGCCGACGCTTCGCCCTGCACCTCGTGCGCAACGGCGCGGTTGCGGTCGCGTTCATCGCGTTCTCGCTCGCGTTAGGCGCGTCCGGCTATCACTGGCTGGCGGGATTGGAGTGGCTCGACGCCTTCGTCAACGCGTCGATGATCCTGACGGGAATGGGGCCCCTGGCCCCGATTACCACCTCGGCAGCCAAGCTGTTCGTCATCGGCTACACGCTCTACAGCGCCCTGGCCTTCCTGACGGTGGCCGCGGTCTTGTTCGGACCCATGGTCACCCGCCTGGTCCACCGTCTCCATCTCGAACTGGATGACGAAGGACGGCAATAGGCCGACGCCGAAAAAGCGGGGCGACCCCGGTTCAGTCCGGGTGTCCGTCGGAGCGAGCGACCGCAGCGTCCTCCTCGCCACGGGCCACCAGAGCCACCGCCGCCAAGTCGCCGGTAACGTTGAGCACGGTGGCGAAGATGTCGGGCAACACGTCGACCGCGATCAGGATCCCGATCCCTTCGGCCGGCAACCCCACGGCCAAGAACAGCGGCGTGAGCATCAAAAAGGCTCCCCGAGGCACCCCGGGAGCGGCGAACGCCAAGAAGACCGCCGCCACCGCGATGGTCGCGATCGCCCCGAACCCGAGCTCGATCCCGTAGAAGTGCCCGACGAACAGAGCGCCGATCAGCCACGCCACCGGGGCCGCCAGCTTGAAGGTCGACACCGCCACCGGCAGCACGAACCCGGTGACCCGACTGGGGAGGCCAAGACCGCGTTCGGCCGCCTCGACCATCGCCGGGAGGGTCGCGATCGATGAGCTGGTGCTCAGCCCGATCAGCTGGGCCGGCAGCGCGGCCCGGGCGAAGGTCCCGATCGGCATTCTGCCTAACAACGCGACCACCGGGTAGAGCAGCAGCGACATCCCGATGTTGGCGACGCCGTAGACCACGATGTAGAACCCGACCGCGCCCGCGAGCCCGACCCCTGCCGTGGCGGCGAGCGGAAGGATCAACGCGAAGACCCCGATCGGCGCCACCTTCACCACCCAGTGGACCAACACCAGCATCGTGTCGCCGAGGGCCTGGAAAAAGCCAACCAGCGTGGCCCGCGTCGGGGCCGGGCTGCGCGCGGTCGCCAACGCGAACAAGAGACTGAAGATGATCAACGGCACCATCGCCCCGGAGGCCGCGGCCGCGATCGGGTTGGTGGGCACCAGCGACGTCAGCCAGCCGGAGAAGGTCGGAGCTTGATTCGAGGCGGCCAGCTCCCCCGCCGCGGCAGCGGCCCCGGCCGGGAGCGGCGGCCGGGCCGCGGGATCGCTCGGGAGGAGCGAGAACACCGCCGGGGCGATCGGGGTAATCACCAGCGCGACCCCGATCAGGAGGCCGCCGAACACCAGCAACGTGCGACTCCCCAGCCGCCCGATCGACCGGAGATCCGAGGCCGACGCCACCCCGGTGATCAACAGCGAGACGACCAGCGGAATCACCGTCATCTGGATCGCGTTGACCCAGATCGTCCCAATCGGCGCGATCGCCTGGGCCGCCCGGAGCAGCGAGGCGCTCTCCGTCAGGGCGATGGCGATCCCCCCGATCAGCCCGAGGACCAGGGCGACGACCACCCGGGTAGTGTCTTTCACGTCACATCATCAGGTCGCCGCCATTGATGTCGAACGACGGGCCGGTGATGTACCCGGCGGCCTCCGAGGCGGCGAAACAGATCAGGTCGGCGACTTCGAGCGCGGTGCCCAGCCGGGGTACCGGATAGCGTTGGGCGAATTGCTCGAGCTGCTCGGGCGAGGCGTGTTCGCGGGTCAATTCCGTGTCGATCATCCCGGGGCAGACTGCGTTGACGGTGATCCCGAACTTCCCCAGTTCCTTGGCGGCCGCGCGGGTTAGGCCGAGGAGCGCGGTCTTCGACGCGGTGTAGTGGGCGCCGCCCAAGGTGCTGACCATCCGCCCGGCGGTCGAGGAAATGTTCACCACCCGGCCGAACCGCTGGGCTTTCATCGCGGGGAGCGCCGACTTCATCAACAGGAACGGCGCCGTGACGTTGACTTCGAAGGCCAACCGCCACTCCTCGGCCGACAGCTGCTCGAACCGGGTGCCCATCGCGAACGCCGCGTTGTTGACCAGGATGTCGACTCGTCCGAAGCGAGCCAGCGTTTCCGCCACGATCCGGTCGGCAACGCCGGCCAGGGTGAGGTCACCGGGCACCGCGAGTCCTCGGTCGCCCAGCGGCGCCACCACGACCTCGGCGCGGCGCCGGTCGCGCACGTTGACGGCGACCGCCGCGCCCCGCTCGTGGAGCCGGAGGGCGGCCGCCCGCCCCAGCCCCCGAGCGGCGCCGGTGACGATGGCCACCCGTCCGGCGAAATCGGACGGCGGGGTCGAGGGACTCAAGTTCGGCTCCCGGAAAGCGAGCCGCGAATATGCCGCTCTCGCCGATGACCGGCAACCACCGGGCGGCGAAAGCGCCAGCGGTTGCCGCCATGGACCGGAACCGGTAGACTCAGTGCCCTCCCCTTCCTCAGGCGCGTTCCATCCCAATGCGGATTGTCGCGGACGGCTTCGTCAAACGGCGTCCTGGCTCTACAACGATGCTCCGGCTCCTGCTTAACGGGTGCCTTCTCGCCGCTGTTGCCTCCGGCAGGCTCGGGTCGGTCACAGCGCAGCCGGTCCCCGAGGCGGATACGGCCATCGCGCCGGGTCATCAAATCCGGATGGTGTTGCTGACGTCCCGTACGCTGGATCGGTTCGTCAGCGGGATCGATTCAGGCCAGATTTGGTTTCGATCCAGCCCGAGATCGGGGGAGACCTCGGTCTCCTTCGGGCAATTGCGGACCCTTTTCGTTCAAGTCGGCGAGCGGCCCGCGTCGTCTCGGGGAGCGTCCATCGGAGTAAAGGTGGGCCCGCTGATCGGGCTGGCCGCCGGTCTCACCTATTTCTTCGCCCGCGGGGACTTCTGCTGCCAATCGGGCACCGGCCGGGCGATGCGGTACGGCGCGATCGGGTTCGTCGCGGGCGCCGGGCTCGGCGCCATCACCGGCGGCCTCATCGGGCTCGCCTACCGCGAACCGACTTGGGCTCCGGTCGACCCGCGCCGGCTCCGGCTCGTCGACCCGGCGGCGATGGGCGTGGGTCTCTCCGTCCGCTTCTAAGGCCGGCCTGGGCGAGAGCAGATTCGCGGCCTGGGCCCCTTCCAGGGAAGCCACCCATGATGCGGTCGCGGTTCTACGCCGCAATCGCTCCCGACAGCGCGATCGTCGCGGTCCAAACCACGACTCGACAGGCCCGCTTCGGGGAGCTGTCCCTCCGGGTTCTCGACAACGCTCGGATCACCAAGACCATCGCCGCGTCATTCGGCGTCACCGGTCGCAGTGATCACCGCCGTCCTCCCGGACGGGGTCCCGCTTTATCGACTGCCACCGTGGGCCGTGGCCAGGTTGCCGGAGGGTCGAGGACGATGGCGGGTGACTGCGCTCGACCACCGCGGCCGGGCGTTGTTGCGAAGCGAGTGGCGAGCATTCTCCGCCCGTCCCGCGGAGGTGATCCCCCAACGCTGAAGGATGCGCCGGAGGTCGTCGAGCCTGCGAGAGAGGAGGGTGCGGGCCTTGCCCTCGCTCCACCCTAGCGCCGCGCCGATCTCGCACCGATCGAAGCCGGCAAGGCACCGGCAGGGTACCCGTTTCTCGACGGAGGCCTCATTGCTGACGGCGAGGAGTCATCGATCGGCTTGTGCATTCCACGGCCACGAGGGAGCGATAGCCGGCGCTTGGCGCGCGCCGCGCCAGGACCGCGGCTGGTGGCCCGGGATCGGAACGGGCCACCCTTCTGCTCGCTCCCTCACTTTACTGTACAAAGTACTTGACACAATACGACCAATGGGCGATTATTTGACCCATGAGCGAACAATCTGAGGATTCGAGCCTGTCTTCCGGTGCGGCAACCGGGGCGCCCGGCCGCCTCTGGGCCACGGCGGCAGCAGTGGCCGGCTTCGGAACCTGGGTGCTGTTCGGCGCCCTGCCCGGAATCAATTGGATCCTGTGGACCGCCGCGGCCGTGGCCGGCTTGCGGGTGTTTTCCCGACCGCGCGGCCAGCCGCAGCGGTCGGTCCTGATCCTGAGCGCCGCGCCAATCGTGATTGCCGGAGCAGCGGCCGTGACCGCCAGTGAGGGCCTGTGGGCGCTGATCGCTCTGGCAATCGTCTTCTTCCTGGCGATGCAGATGTTGCTGACCTCCGGCCTTACTCCCCGATCGATCACCGCCATTTTCGCCGCGACCGCGCCGCTGGTGGCATTCAGAATCGCGGCGGTACAGGCGATGCGACGAGGCGTCGAAGCGACCCACCTGATCCGATCGACCCGGGCTCGGGCGTGGGTCCGGGGTCTCGCCATCACCCTGCCGGTGCTGATCGCCTTCGCGTTGCTGCTCGCGGGGGCGGATCCCGTTTTCGCGGCGTGGCGGGACGCGGTCGGTACCCTCTTCGCAAGCTGGGAATTCGTGCCGAGGGTGGTGTTCTTCATGGCTCTTCTCGTCGTCGTGCTCGGTGCCTACGGATACGCGTCGATCGGGTCGGGATCCGCCCCCACAATCGAGGGCAAGGCCCCCGACCAATGGTTCGGATCGACCGAGCGCGTCATCTTGCTCGCCGGCGTCGCGGCGCTGTTCTGGCTCTTCTTGGCGGTTCAGTTGGGCTATCTCTTTGGCAACCTCCCCCGGACGCCCGCCTCCGGGATGACCTTCGCCGAGTATGCTCGGCGCGGCTTCGGCGAGCTGTCCCTCGTCGCCTCCGCGAGCGCGCTGCTCATCGTCGTCTCGGAGCGGTATGGGAAGGACGACGGGCGGGTGGGCACCCTGCGGTTTCTGACCCTAGCGGTCATCGCGGCAGTGATGCTGCTTCTCGGTTCGGCCTTCCACCGCGTGTGGCTCTACGAGGCGGCCTACGGATTCACCACGGCGAGGCTGTATGCCCAGGTCTACATGGTCGCCGTCGCCGTGGGCCTGGTGATGCTCGCACTCGAGGTGACCAGGGACTTCGATGGCGGCCGTGTCTTTCGGCGCTCGGCCGCGGCGGCCACCATCCTCTTCATCGCGCTGGTCTATTGGAACCACGAGGCCTGGATCGCGAGCAGGAACATCGACCGTTTCGCGACCACGGGGAAGCTCGACGTCGCCTATCTGACGAGGGATCTCTCGCCTGATGCTATCCCGGCGATCATGCAGCGGCTCCCTTCGCTCCCTGAACCGATGCGCTCCGACGTCGATCGCGCCGTGCGGGAACGGTATGCCGCACGCAACCAAAATCGGCAACGAGCCTGGTTCGAGTGGAATCTGGCCAGCAGCCGGGCGCGGCGGGCCCTGAGCGCGAGCTTCGTCTCTCCCTAACGTTCTCTCGGCCCAAACCCCTACTCGGCAAACGTCCCGACCGGCCGAGGCGGGTTGCGCTCGGTGGGCCGAAGGTCGTATGCTGCCGGCTCCCAAATGAAGATCCTCCCCCCCGCGAAGACGTCGGCCAAGTGGATGGCCTGGCTCGGCCTGGTTTGCGGCGTGCTCTACTCGGGCATCGGCTTCGCTTACGACCTTCGAACGACGGGCCTGAACTGGGGAACGGCAATGGCGTTCGGCGCGATCGTCGGGATGCCGGCTATTTTCGGCGCGGCCGGGTTTCTCTTTGGAGCGCTCGGCGCCGCGGTGGTGGGATGGGTCAGCGCGGCCCTCGAGAGGACCCGCCGGTGACCGGCCCGCGCAACCCTCACCGCCGACCCTGTTTCCCCACGGAGTCCTCAGTGTCTCGCAACCGTCGTGGCTACGCCGGCTTCGGACCCGCGTTGAGAGTGACTATCTTCACGCTCCTCCTCGCCACCCCAGCCGGAGCCCAGGTCACTGCCGCGGCCGGCTACACCAAGATCCCGGAAGTCGGTGACGAGAGCTCCCAACAAGGTCTGGCCGCCCGGGTCGGGTTTTATCTGCGCCCCCAGCGCGCCGTCTCCTTTGGACTCGAGCTCGGATTCGATCGCCTCGACGAGGACGGCTACCGATGGGGCCCGGCGTCGTGTCTTCTCCCGAGCGGCCAGATCGGCGACTGCGTCGGGACGTTCCGGGGGCAGGACAATAGCGTGTCGCTCTCGGTCATCGCGCGCTATCAGGTCAGGCGGCCCGGCATCTCGCCCTATCTCCTCATCGGCGTTGGCAACCTCCGCACCAGGTCCCACGTGCGGCAGGAGGCCACCGACGGCGCCGGCAACCGCCTCCCGAACTTCGAGTTCGACGCCACCCGCACCGAGAACAACGCGATGGCCCACCTTGGCGCCGGCCTGGGCGTGCCCCTGCGCGGCCGGCCGCTGATGTTCACGCTCGAGGGCCGAGTGAGCCCGGTGCTGTATGGCTACGACGGGTCGCCGGGCATTGCCTTCGGCCCGAGCCTCACGGCTGGGGTTCGGCTGAATCCGTGAGTGAGACCCCGGCGGCCTGGGGCAGCCCACCGGCGGCTAGCCGGATCACTGGGCCCAGATCGCCGCGCGACTCGCCTCCCACCCCTCCGGCTTCAGATGCTCGAGAAAGTAGGCCACGGTCGTCTTGACCTGGTGGATGGCGTCTTTGCCGGCGAGCACGTGCACCCCATCCGGATAGATCATCATGTCGACCGGTTTGCCGAGATCGACCAGCTTCTTCACCAACTGATAGGTGTTGCCCAGCAGCGCGTTACGGTCATTGGTTCCGTGATAGATCAGCAGCCTGCCCCGCAGCCGATCCGCGTATCGAAGCACGTTGGCCGCGGCATACCCCTCGGCGTTCGCGTCCGGCGTCCGCATGAACCGCCCGATGTATTGTCGCGGTCCCAAGGCCACGTCGGTGAGGGGAGCGCCGGACACCGCCACCTGGTAGACCTCGGGATAGCGGAGGATCATCATCAGGGTCAGGTAGCCGCCATGGGAGAGTCCGGTCACCCCCACCCTCGCCCCGTCGACGTACGACCGCGCCGTTAGCTGCCTAACGGCAGCCGCCTGGTCGTCGACATCGGCCTGGCCGAGCTTCAGGTAATTGGCCGTCTGATAGGTCTTTTCCCGCAGCCGGGTGCCCCGGCCGTCGAACTCCGCGACCAGGAACCCGAGCTGGGCGAGCTGAGCCCGGAAATCCGTGGTCTCATAGACATTGCGGATCGCCTTGGTGTGGGGGCCGCCGTAGACGCTCACGACCAGCGGATACCGCTTTGACGGGTCGAACCCCACGGGTCTGAACAACATCCCGTGCATCGGGGTGGTCCCGTCAGCGGCGGTCAGGCTCAGCAGCTCGGGGGGCTCCAATCCCAGCGCGGTGACTGCATCGACGTTGGTCGTCGCCAACGTCCGGACCAGCGCCCCGTCGGTGGTCCGGAGGTTGACCTTTCTCGGCGCGTCCAGCGCCGAGAAATCGTCGGTGAAGTACCTGCCGCTCGGATCGACCGACACCGCGTGGGAGCCTGGCTCGGGGGTGAGTCGGGCGAGCCCGGTGCCGTCGAGCCGCACCCGAAACAAATGGCGCTCGAGCCCCCGGTCGGTGTACCCAACGAAGTAGATCCACCCGCGCCCCGGCGCCTCGTCGACGTGCTGGACCTCGGCGGTGACCCACTCGCCACCGGTCAGCTGTCGCGGCTCGCCGCCCAACCCGTCATACAGGTAGAGGTGACGCCAACCGCTTCGCTCCGAGCTGAACAAGAACCGCTTCCCGTCGGCAAGAATCCGAAAGTTGTCGGGTGGGTCGAGATAGGCGGGGTCCTCGTCGGCCACCAGCATTCGAGTCGCCCCGGTGAGCGGATCGACCGCCCGGACCTCGACCCGGCTGTCCCACCGATTCACCAGCTGGTAGGTCAGGGCGCTGCCGTCTGGCAACCAGGCCAATTCTCGGATGAACGGTTGCTCCGTCGTGTTGGCGGCCAGCTTCCGATGCTCGCGGGTTTCGACGTTCACCACCCAGAGTTCGAGCGGCGCGGTCGGTGTGGTCGTGAACGGGTAGCGCATCGGCTCGACCTTGGCGATCGGCTCGAGGCTTCGGAGAATCGGGTATTCCGGGAATCCCCGCTGCTCGGCCTTCAAGTAGGCGAGGAATCGGCTGTCCGGCGACCAGACGAACCAGGGTGTCGCGCCAAGAAACCCGACGGTGTTGTCCTCCGAGGTGCCGGTGGTCAGGCGCTCTTCCGATCCCGTCTGGGTATCGAGCAGGAAGAGGTTGTCATAGTCTCGAATGAACGCATAACGTCGGAAGTCGGGAGAGAAAGTCCCGGCTGACTGGGTTCCCTGATCGAGCGGGCCGGTACGGGTCGGTTGAGCCAGCTTCCGCAGTTCACGGCTGTCGAGCCGATAGAGCCAGGGGCCGCCGTCGGCCGTGAACCGGATCGCTCGGTTGTCGAGCTCGTAGCTGAAGTCGGCGAACGGCAGGCCCGAGGTCTGGCGACCGGACACGCGCTGGTACTCGGCGACCACCCGCTCGGTCGTCGGCCGATCGAACAGCGGGGTCCGGCGACCGGACCTCGGCTCGACTCGGAAGAAGGTTCGACCCTTGGTGACGCTGTCGACCCCGCTCTCCAGATAGCCGGCCGTTCCGGGCAGCCAGCGGACTCGGGTCGTCCCGGTGATCGGCGTGAGCCGCCCGGCCGCCATCCTAGCGAACAACTCCACGCCCCGCGGCTGCGCGCCGAGCCCTGAGGTGGCCGCCGCTGCAACGGCGGCCACGACGAGCCCGCGCCGGAGCGGGCCTTTGGACCAGTGCATTGCGCTCTCCTCAGTTGGTCGGAGGGGTGATCGGCAGGACCGGCAACAGCACCCGCGACGGTCGGACCCGATCGTGGTAGATCGTTTGTCGGGCGACCCGCCAGGACGTGTCAGTGGCGACCGGGAGCCCGGTGTTGTGGTTGGGCGCGATGTAGGGCGCGGCGCTGCTGGATATCTCCACCCGGATCCGGTGGCCGGACAGAAAGCGATGGCCGATGTCGAACAGCTCGATCGAATACTCCTCCGGCTGATTCGGCGCCACCAGCGTCGTCCGATCGTATCCCTTGCGATAGCGGGCCCGTTTCACGCCGGTCTCCGAGGGGCCCAGGATCACCGCCCGGCCATCGGGGTGAACGTCGAGAATCTTGGCCGTGAAGTCGGTGTCTCGGCCGTCGGTCGCGGCGAAGAGACGCACGAATACCCGGCCGACGATCTCGAGCGGCTCCGTCAGCACCGCGGTGGTGTAGACCAACACGTCGCGGCGGGTTTCGATATCGCTGTGGTCGAGAGTAATTCCCTTCGAGGGCACCGGGTTCCGGGGATCGTAGCTGAAAGTGTCAGCCGGCTCCGCCGCGGGCCGGTCCCAGGTGAGCCGTCCGTCGCCAGCCGCCGAGTTGGCCGCTCCATCGCTCCGAAGGTGCAACTCGCGTGTCGTGACCTCGCGCAGCGGGTATCGGTCGGCGGTGATCCACCGATTCGCCCCCGTGACGAACACCCGAACTCGGGGCCCCTCGAACCGGGGCGTGGCCTGTTTCAGACAGGCATCGAAGAAGGCCAGCCGAATCGCCTGGATGTCGAGAATGGCGGCCTCGCCCAGCTCGAACGCGCCGACCTTGGTGGCGCCGCCGAGATAGGTCTGGGCGTGGGTCCACGGCCCGATGATCAGGCTGGTCCGATCCGCCAACTCGGGCCGCCGCTCCACTCCGTCCCAATAGTAGAGCGCGCCCAACTGATCGCCGTCGAACCAGCCGGTCACCGTCAGGACGGGGACCTCGATCTTCGCGAAGTCGCGATCGCTGAACTGGATCCGTTTCCAATAGTCGTCGAGCGTGTCATGCTCCAGAAACTCCCGGTACAGTTTCATCGGGCGCCCGAACGCGGCATCCATCGAGACGAGAGGCCGATGGCTGGCCACGGCGGGCCCGTCCACCAGATCCGCCAACTCCCCCTGGGCCACCCGGCCGGCCACCGAGTTGAGCCACGGGATGGCCCACTCCAGCCGGAACGCCCCTCCGAGGTACGGAATCTCGTCGAAGATCCGGCCTGAGGATGCCGTTGGGATGATGCATTTCAGCGCCGGCGGACGTTCCCGCGCCGCGAGCCATTGGACCGTGCCGAGATATGAGCCCCCGTCCGTCCCGACCCGACCGTTCGACCAGCCCTGCCGAGCGATCCATTCGATCGTGTCGAAGCCGTCCCGGCCCTCGGGGAAGTAGAAATCGAACTCACCCTCCGAATCCCCGCGCCCCCGCGTGTCTTGCAGCACAACCGCGTAACCTTGGCTGACGTAGCGGGCCAACCTGTACCGCCGGAACTGGGCGGTCTTGACGTAAGGGGTTCGGATCAGAATGGTGGGGTGGCGCGTGACCGTATCGGGCAGCCAGATGTCGGCGATCAGCCGGACCCCATCGCGCATCGGGATCGGTACCCCAAATCGGGGCACCCCGACAGGCGGGGCTTGCGCCGCCGCGCTCGCCGCCAGCAAAGCGGCCGCCAACCCGAGCGAAATCAGAAGCCGCCAGCCATTCCCGCCCGCCTCGGATCGGCACTGCTGCCGAGCAAGCCGGTGGCCGGGTCACGCCAGGCCATCTGAAAGGAGCCCATGTGATAATCGTAGGTCGGAAGCGGCTTGATCTGGACGCCCATCTTCATCAGGTCGGCGCCGACCTTCTCCGGAACGCGACTCTCGATCTCGAGGACGAAGTCGTCGCGGAGCGGGAGCATCCGCGGCACCACCGAGGCATCGTAGGGCTCCATGCCGAAGTCGAGGCAGTTCGACAACACCTGCGGGATGGTACAGTGAACGTTGCCGGGGGTACCCATCGAGAGGACCGGCTTCCCGTCTTTGAGCACGATCGTGTTGCCGATGATCGATCGCATTCGGGCGCCGGGGGCGAGCCATCCGCCGATCGCGGCGTTCATCGTGAAGTTGACGTGGCTGCCAACCATGGGAATCCCATCGATGACGATCCCAGGAATCCCGCCCGATTGCAGCGTATTCATGATCTGGACCCAGTTGCCCTGCTCGTCGACGACGACGCTCTCGCAGCTCCCGGCCGGCTGATCGGCCTTCCCGGCGCCCGCGGTCGGCAGACCGGCAGCGACTAACTGTGGCCCCGCCGAGGTGAGCTGGACGTGGCGACTCAGATCGACCTTCGGCCGGGCGACCCGGAGGATATCGGCCAGGTAGCGCTGATACTCCGGTGATAACCAGGTTTGAGTGGCATCCCCGAAGATCTCCGGATCGTGGAGGTAGGCGCACTCCTGATGGGCCCGCCGGAGCGCGTGGGCCATGTAGTAGAGCCCCTCCGCCGAATCGGCGTAATGCCCCACCCGTTTGATGTCGAGTTCGCGGAGCAAGCCGAGCACCAGCGCGGTGTAGACGCCCTGTCGCTCCGGCGGCGCCAGCTGAAGGATCTCATGGTCCCGATGTTTCCATCGGAGTGGCTCGCCCCACCGCGGCTTGATCGCCGTCATGTCGTCGAGCTTGATCGCCCAGCCCAATCGATTGGCCTCGGCCACGAATTTCTTGGCCCACTCGCCGGTGATGAAGTAATCCGGCCCCTCGTTCGCCGACCGGCGAAGCGCGCCGGCCAACTCGGGGTTGCGCCAGCGATCGCCGACCGCGAATTGAAAACCGGTGGGAGTGAAGAACTTCCGGCCCGAGGGGAAGTAGACGCTCGACGCGAACGAGTACTCCAGTACCATCAACTGGAAGGAATTGACGAGGTGACCCTCTTCGGCCCAATGAATTGCCGGCTCGATCAACTCGCTCCACTTCTTGGTGCCGAACCGCTCCAGCATGGCTTTCATGCCGGGCATGAACCCGGGAATGCAGGCCACCGGCCCAGCGCCGATCGCGTAGCCGCCCAAATTGGCGGGCCAGGTCCGGAATGGGGGAAGCCGGTCGACCAGGGTTCCCATGCTGATCAGCTGGTGGGCCTGGCGGCTCTTGGCGTCCCAGTACACCATCGTCACGGTACCCGTGTGATTGGTCATCTCCGGCTGGACCGTGGCCTGGACCACGCAGCCGGCCACCGCCGCATCGATGGCGTTCCCGCCCGCCTTCAGCACGTCGAGAATGGCTCGGGTGACGATCGGGTGTTGGCTTGCGGCCACCGCTCGCTTGCCCCGAACGACCTCCTTCGGTCCGGGGCGCGACTCGTCGCTCGCACTTCTCCCCTGCCCCGTCGACGACGCCGGCCGGACCGAAGCGGCCGCCGCGGCTGCCGCCACGCCCTGCCCCGCGTGTTTCAGGAAATTCCGGCGATTCGCCATGATGGTCCCCTCCCGTTATCCGATGGGCGGCCGGTGGCGCCACACTCCCAGCCGGGTTTCCAGCGCGTGCGCGATTGCGAGGATCTTGCCCTCCTCGAACAACCGGCCATGGAGCGTGACGTTTTGGGTGATCGGCCGCGGCGCGGTTACTGGGCCCGGGGCCGCGGTGGGCCCGATGTCCCGGGTGGGGCTCTCGGTCAGGCCCGCTCGCAGACCGAGGCCCGGGTGCCCGGTGTAGTTCATCGCCGCGAGGAGCTCGAAGCTCCCATAGGTGGGCGCGAACAACGCGTCGACCCGGGCGAAGATCAGGTGAAACTCGTTCATGATCTGGCGTCGGACCCGCTCGGCCTGGAGGTAGTCCACCGCCGAGAGGAGGTGGGCCCGCCGCCAACCGTCCGGCCAGCCAAAGCCCCCGCCATCGGGAAGCTGCTCGTCGCGACCGTCGAGCGTCAGTTCCTCGAACACCGACGCCGCCTCCACGAACAGGTTATTGAAGAGCGAGGCGTACGGGTAGGCTGGCAGGTCCACCTCCACCAGCTGAACACCCAGCCCGGCGAGCCCCCGGAGGGCCGCATGATGGGCCTCGCTCACCGGCACCGACGCGGCGGCGGCAAAGCCGAACCGCTCGAACCATCGCTTCGAGTATCCCACTCGCACTCGGGTCAGGTCGATGTTGGCGTCGTACTCGAATCCGAAGTCGAGCGACGACGCCGAGGTCGGATCGGGACCCTTGATCGCCGCGAGCACCAGGACCGCGTCTTCAACCCGGCGGGTGAGCGGCCCGATCCGGTCGAGGCTCGGGGTAAGCGGCATCGCGCCGTGGGTCGGGATTCGGCCGAAGGTGGCCCGGAGCCCCACCGTGCCGCAGCGATCCGCAGGATTCAAGATCGACCCGAGGCTGTCGGTCCCGATCGAGAACGAGCAGAGCGCCGCCGCAGTCGCCGAGCCGGATCCGGTGCTCGAGCCACCGGCCGGCTCATCGGTGTTCCAGGGATTTCGGCAGGTACCGCCGAACCACTCCGCCCCGTTGGCGAGGGCCCCCGTGGCCAGCTTGCCCAACAGAACGGCGCCGGCGTCCCGCAGCTTGCTCACCACCGCGGCGTCCCCGGTAGGAACCCGATCCCGATAAGGCGCTGCGCCCCAGGTGGTCGCGATACCCGCGGTGTCGAAGAGATCCTTGATGCCGTAAGGAATCCCGTGCAACGGACCCCGATAGCGCCCGGCCGCCAGCTCACGATCCGACTCGGCAGCCTGGGCCCGCGCCGCCTCGGCGGTCACGGTGATATAGCAGAACAGCCGGGGCGCCAGCCGCTGAATCCGTTCGAGATAGATGTCGGTGAGCCGCCGGGAGGTGAGTTGCCGGCTCTCGATCCAGTGGGCCTGAGCCCGCACGGAGGCGTACGCGATATCGGCATCCGCGGTCGGCAACGGCTCGGGCTCGAGCCGAGACAACCGGACCCGATCGGCCTGCGGCGGATAGCCGGCGCCCGGGATCCGGGGATCGAACACGATCGCGGGTTGGAGATCGAGGGCCTTCGGAATCGCCCGAATCAACTTGGTCGAAGCCACCTGTCCAGGCATCGATTGAGCCAGCCGATCCCGCTCCGCCGGCGTAAAGGCGATTCCCAGGAGTTTTTCCGCCTCGGCGATCGTCCGCGCCGTGATCGGTTCGCCCTGAGCGGGTACGGCAAGCCCGGGAGCCCGATCGACGTTCGCGATGACAACCGCGGTCAGCCCCGCGTCCTTGAGGAAGGTCCTTCGATCCGCCATCGACTAGGGGACCGGCCGCTTGGGTCGCAGCCGGCCAACCCACAACCCGCTGTTGATGTCGGTGGCGTAGACGACCCCGCGATGAGGCTGAGCCCCCCAAGTCATCGGGATGTTCGGCCGAAACCCGTTCGGGGAGGCCGCCCAGATCGAGCCGATTTCCCTTCCCTGCTCGCGGAGGTCGCCGCGAAGCTCACCGCTCACGTCGACGGCCCGGACCCCCGCCTCGAAGTTACCCACGTACATCACGTCGTTCTCGACCCAGACGTTGTGGCTCCCGTTCTCGGGGACGTGATACTCGGCCACCTTCCGCGGTCGCTCGATGTCCGTGACGTCGAGGATGTGGAGCCGACCCAAGGTCTTGATTCGGTCGCGGTTTTCGGTGTCGAAAAACTGGGGGAAGACCTCGTCGCCCGCGATCAGATAGTTCCTGAACCGGAATACCGTGTGGGTCCCCGCCAACATGTCGGGCGGATAGAAGTCGACCGTGGAGTAGGTGTATCGGCTCACGAACTTGGGGTTCTCGGGGCTGCCACCCTTGATCCCGTTCCCGACGTCGAGGATCACCGCGCCATCCTTGAAGTAGGCCAGGTAAGCGAGGCCGTCCTTGACCTGGATGTCGTGCAAGTAGCGGCCGACGGTTGCTCCCGTTTCGGCGTTGGTGAAGAGGTGGGAGTTCTCGATCTGCCACTTACCCACCTCACGCGGGTTTTTCGGATCCCGGAAGTCGATCACTCGCATCATCCGGGCACCATCATCCGTGAGGTAGACGTAATGCCCGTCGACGAAGGCGCTGTGAACCCCGGAGGTGACGGTGGCCGTGTACTCCGACAGGACTTTCGGCCGGAGCGGGTCGGCGAGGTCGAGGAAGACGATCCCGTTCTTTCGAGAGGACGCCCCCTCTCGAGTGATCACTCCGATTCGTCCGTCGGCGGTGGTCGACACGTCGTTGATGAGCCGAGCATCGACCACGATCGAGTCGACCCGCTGCGGCGCGGCGGGATTACTGATGTCGTAGGTATAGACCCGGCCTGCCATGGTGCCCACGTAGAGCGCGTCGTTGACGGCCCACCCCTCGGCCGCCTGGACGTCCGAGAAGATGACCGAGGTCACCGGCTCGAAGACCCGATCGTGCTCGCGTTTGGAGACGGCGATCGAGGTGGTCGCCGCGACCGAGCCGGCCACCGCCGTGACGAGGTAGCTGCCCGGCACCTTGGCGACGAACCCGCCGTCCGAATAGACGGTGGCACCGCCTCCACTCACGCTCCATTGCACCGGCAACGCTCCGAGGCTCCTTCCGCCGGCGTCGAAAGCCTGGGCCTGAAACATGACCACGTCGCCGGTCCGAGCGGATCGTTGGCCGGTAACATCGAGTCGCGCCACCGGGTTGGGAAACACCCTCACCGCGACTTCGCCGCGAGCGCGCCCGGCCTCGCCGATGATCGTGGTCGTCCCCGCGGCGACGGCTCGAACCGACCCGGCCGCGTCGACCGTGGCCACCCGGGGGTCGGCCGAACGATAGGCAACCGCCACCTCGTATCGAGGCTCGTCGTCCTCGGTGTGGGCGACCCCTCGCGCCATCGTGACGCCTCCGGCGAGCACCCCGGCGGCTTCGATCGACATCACGATTCGGCTCGGCCCCTTCGGGAGGATCGTCAGCTCGGCGATTCCGGTCTTCCCACCCACTCGGACCAGGATCCGGGCCGCGCCTTGCCGGAAGGTACGCACCAGCCCGTTCTGGTCGGCCGCCGCGATCTCGAACGGCCCGGTGAGCCACAGGGCGGCACCGGGAGCCAGCGCCCGCCCGGCGGCGTCTTTCGCCACGAATCGGAACTGGACGGTGTCGCCAGCGGTGGCGGTCACCCGGGCCGGCGTGATCTCGACGGTGGCGACTTGGGCCCTCGCGTGCCCGGGGCCCGCGAGGGCGACGGCGGCCAGGACCGGCCCGAAGAAACCCTGTCTCATCATTTGAGATCCTTTACCAAGAACTGGTTTCGGAGGTTACCGTCGCCGGACGCCGCCGGCAACCCTCATCGCCGATCGACCACGACGACCCCACCCTTCATGACCAGCTGGACCCGTTGCAGCAGCGTGATGTCGGCCAGCGGATCGCCCCGCACCGCGACGAGATCGGCAAACTTCCCCGCCTCGATCGTGCCGATGTTCTTCTCCCACCCGATCAACTCGGCCCCGACCCGGGTGCCGGCCACGATCGCTTCCATCGGCCTCAGCCCCGCCTTGACCGCCAGCTCGAACTCCCGAGCGTCGGTGGTGTGCGACTCGAAGATGTTGTCGGTGCCGAGCGCCACCTTGACCCCCGCCGCGTGGGCCCGACCGACCGACTTCATGATCATGTCGCCCACGGCAAGCGCCTTGCGGGCGTACTCGCCGGTGAGCGCCCCGCTCCGGGCCATTCGAGCCACGGCGTCGCCAGCATAGATCGTGGAGACGTAGAACACCCCCCGCTCCTTCATCAACCGAATGCCCTCGTCGTCGATCAAGGACGCGTGCTCGATCGCGTCCATCCCGGCTCGGAGCGCCGCCGTGATGCCTTCGGTCCCGTGCGCGTGGGCGGTGACCCGACGGCCGGCCATGTGGGCCGCGTCGACCACCGCTTTCAACTCGGCGTCGGTCAGCTGGCGCTCCCCGAAATCGTCGCCCACCGAGATCACCCCGCCAGTGGCGCAGACCTTGATGAGATCGGCGCCGTACTTGATCTGGAGTCGGACCGATTCCGCCATCTGATCGGCCCCGTTCGCGACCCCCTCCAGCGGGCCCCCCTCACGACCAAACAGGCCGGGGACCCAACCCGCGTCGTCGCAGTGTCCGCCGGGAATCCCGATGGGATGGCCGGCCACCACCATCCTGGGCCCGGGTACGTCTCCCCGGTTGATAGCGTCCCGCAGCGCCACGTCGCTGAACCAGCGATCACCGGTGGCGCGGGCGGCCGTGAAGCCCGCCTCCAGGCCGTTCTCGCGTGCCCCGCTCCCCGGAGCGCCATCTGAGCCGCCATGTCCCGCACATACGCCAGGTCCCATCCCGGGGTCCCGACGACTCGCGAGGTGTAATGGACGTGGCCATCGATGAACCCCGGCACCACCGTGAAACCGCCGAGGTCGATGACCCGGGCTCCGGTCGGCACCCGAACGTCACGACCGACTGCAGCGATCCGTTCGCCGGCCAAGACGATCGTGACGTCGCTCATCGGCGGGCCCGTCCCATCGATGAGACGGCCCACTTTCACCACGATCGGGGAGGCTTGGCCGGATACCGTGCCGGGATGGAGGGCGGCGATGAGCAGACTCGCCATGAGACAAAGGGGTCGGCGCATCGGACCTCCGGGGGCTATCGCGGGTGAGAACGCTGAGATTTCGGTGGAATTAGATTCCCACTCGAAGGGGGCGCAAGAGCCCCGGATGAGCCCCACCTCCGCTCGGCCACTCGTCGAGGCGGTAGGGTCGGGCAAACATGAGGAGCCTGGCAGGTATGACCCGGAGCCGTTGGACCAGGCGCCAGTTCGCCTCGGCAATCGGCGCCGCAAGTGCCGGCGTTTGGGGTATCGGGTGCGGCACCCCAGCCCAACCGGACGGCTTCGGGTCGGCACTGCTGATGACCCGGCCGAGCCAGCCAACCAACCCGGTCGGACCGGGCACCTATCCCCTCGGGCTCGCGCCGTTTCGCGACGGACTTCTCTACGTGCCACCCCAGGCGGCCCCCTCAGTGCTGCTGCCCCTGGTGGTAACCCTCCACGGCGGGGGGGGAACCGCCTCCTCCCAAATCGACTTCTACCGGCCGGACGCCCAGCAGCGCGGCTATTACCTCTTGGCGGTCGAGGCGCGGGGCGGCACCTGGGACGCCATCAACGGTCGGTTCAGTATCGATCCGCCGTTCATCGACCAGGCGCTGGCATATACCTTTGCCCGCTGTCGAGTGGAGCCGGCCCGGATCTACCTGGCGGGGGCCTCCGACGGCGCCACTTATGGACTCGGCCTCGGACTGGCGAACGGCGACATGTTTCGCCGGCTGATGATGTTCTTCCCCGGAGCGATCGCGCCGTCCGACTCACCGCGACTCGGCAAGCCCGAAATCTTCATCGCCCACGGCACCAACGACACCATCTTTCCGGTCGATCGAAGCCGCGGAGTCACCGTGCCCGCCCTGCGCGGGGAGGGCTACGTGGTCGAGTATCTGGAGTTCGACGGGGGACATTCGGTTCCGCCGGCGGTACGCCAGCAGGCGCTCGACTGGCTGGCCAGACCATGACGCCGCCAAAACGAAACCGCCCGGGGCCATCGGCGCCCGGGCGGTTTCGGTTTTCGTGATTCACTACTACAGCGCCTCGACCTCCTCGGCCACCGGCAGAAGCGGCGCCGGGGCAGCCTCGCCCTCGGGAGCGGGTGGCGGCGGCTCGAACCCGGGCGGCACCTGCACGTCGAGGTCGACGTACCGATAGTGCCCGGTCCCCGCCGGAATGAGGTGGCCGATGATGATGTTCTCCTTCAAGCCGCGAAGGTCGTCCTTGGCGCCGCGAATCGCCGCATCCGTCAGGACCCGAGTCGTTTCCTGGAACGATGCGGCCGAGATGAATGACTGAGTCGTCAAGCTCGCCTTGGTGATCCCCAACAGCAGCGGCTCGGCGGTCGCCGGCGTCATCTTCCGACGGACGATCCGCTCGTTCTCCTCGCGGAAAGTCAGCTTGTCGACCGCTTCGGCCTCCAGGAACCCGGTATCGCCCGGATCGGTGACCCGGACCTTCTGGAGCATCTGCTTGATGATGACCCCGCAGTGCTTGTCGGCGATCCGGACCCCTTGGAGTCGATAGACCTCCTGGATCTCGTTGAGCAGGTACTCCTGCACCGCTCGAGGTCCCTTGATGAGGAGGATCTCGTGCGGGTTGACCGGTCCTTCGGTGAGCCGGTCGCCGGCCCGGACCCGGTCGCCTTCGTGGACCCGAAGGTGTTTGCCCGCCGGAACCTCGTACACCTGCGGCGGCTCCTTCTCGTCGATGGCGCCGTCCTTCGTCAGCGGGTAGACGAAGATCTCTCGCTTCCCGCGTTTGATCTCACCGAACTTGACCATCCCGTCGATTTCCGACATCGTCGCCGGATCTTTGGGCCGCCGGGCTTCGAACAGCTCGCCGACTCGCGGCAACCCACCGGTGATGTCGCGCGTCTTGTACGCCTGCCGCGGAATCTTGGTGACGGTGACGCCCTTCGGGACCGACACCGGCGACGACAGGAAGACCGTTCGATCCTTGGCTTCTTTCTTGGTTTTCGACGGCCACGCCTCGTTGATCGGCCGCTCCTCGACCGCGAATTTGCTCGACCACGGATTGGCTTCATCCGGCACGTGCATGGCGCGGGTCACCGGGTCCGTGGGCGAACCCAGAATGATCCGGGCCCCCTCGGCGAGGGTGTATTCTTGCGGATCTTTCCGGTTCGGCACGTACACCAGCACCGACGGATGCAACTCCCGATCCGGGTCCGCCGTGACGACCAGGGACCGTAGCCCGGTACCCTCATCGAGCTCCTCGCGGAGCGTCACGCCGGGCACCAGGTCCTTCCACTTCAATTGTCCGTCCGACTTGATGATGCTCGGATCGTTGTAGGGATCCCAGGTGTAGAGAATCGTGGCCCGCCGCTCATTGTCGCCCTTGGTCACCACGGCGCCCTCCTGGACCTGGAGGATGGCTCCCTGGGGAACCGGGTAGCGCGACAGCACGTGCTGAGGATTCTTCGGATCGAGGACCAAGATGCCTTCCTTGGTCTCCTCTTCCGCCGACTCGTCCTCTCGGGTGAGCGCCACCCGGATCTTGTTGGTGGTCCCATCCTCGTACTCGACCGACTGATCGACGTATTCGAGACCCTTCGTGTACTTCACGATCCCGTCCGAGCGGGCGCGCCGCTCCGCCTCTTCCGCGATCCGGGCCGAGGTCCCGCCGATGTGGAAGGTCCGCAGCGTGAGCTGGGTACCCGGTTCGCCGATCGATTGGGCCGCCAGAATTCCGACCGCCTCGCCCATGTCCACCATGTCCATGGTGGCCAGGTTTCGCCCGTAGCACATCCGACAGACCCCTCGCCGGGCCTCGCACGTCAAGACCGACCGAATCTTGACCCGGTCGATCCCGGCGTCCTCGATCGCGTCGGCGATCTCTTCGGTCACCAACTGGCCTGCCTGTACGATCAACCGAGGATCACCGTGCTCGTCGAGCTGGTGGGGATCCATCACGTCCTCGCCGGACACGCTCCCGACGATCCGCTCTCCGAGCGACTCGATGACGTCCTCGCCCTCCTTCAGGGCGGTCGCCTCGAGGCCGAGGATCGTCCCGCAATCCTCTTCCGTGATGGTGACGTCCTGTGACACGTCGACCAACCGCCGGGTCAGGTAGCCCGCGTCGGCAGTCTTCAGCGCGGTGTCCGCGAGACCCTTCCGGGCCCCGTGTGTCGAGATGAAGTATTCCAACACCGAGAGCCCCTCGCGGAAATTCGATTTGATCGGGCTCTCGATGATTTCACCGATGCCACCGGTGAGTTTCTTCTGCGGTTTGGCCATCAAGCCGCGCATCCCCGCGAGCTGGCGGATCTGATCGCGGCTGCCCCGCGATCCGGAGTCGAACATCATGAACACCGGATTGAACCCACCCCGGCTCTTCCGCATGTGGCTGATCATCGCTTCGGCCACGTCGTTGTTGGCGTGGGTCCATGCGTCGATCACCTTGTTGTACCGCTCACCGAAAGTGATCTGACCGGTGTTGTAGGCCCGCTGGAAGCGCTCCACTCGCTTCTGGGCTTCGTCCAGCAGGCTCGCCTTCTCGGCGGGGACCTCGAGATCCTCGACCCCGATCGAGATTCCGCCGATCGTCGCGAAGTCGAACCCGAATCGCTTGAGGCGATCGAGAAACTCGACGGTTTCCTTGAGTCCGGCCCGACGGTAGCTCTGGAGCACCAGCTCCGAGAGGGTCTTTTTCTTCATCACGTCGTCGCGGAAACCCAGCTCGGCCACGGTCTTCCGCGGAAGGATGTTGTTGAAGAGCACCCGCCCGACCGTGGTCCGAATCCATCGGGGATCGCGGTCGACCGCCTCCGGTGGCGGTACGAACCAGAAGTGAATCGCGGTATGATAGTCGACAACCTCGGCCTGAAGCGCCATCTCCAGCTCCGAGATCGAGCCGTAATACTTCGCCTCCTTCCAGAGCCGGGCCTTGGTCTCCTCTGTCTTGCCGGCGCCCTTCCGCAGCTCTTCCTCGAACCCAGCGGGCAGCTTGGTGAGCCAGTACGACCCCAGCACCATGTCCTGCGACGGCTCGGCGACCGGTCGGCCGTCCGAGGGCTTTAGGATGTTGTTCGACGAAACCATCAGGAGGCGAGCCTCGAGCTGGGCCTCGAACGACAGCGGCACGTGGACGGCCATCTGGTCGCCGTCGAAGTCGGCGTTGAAGGCGGCGCACACCAGCGGATGGATTCGAATCGCCTTGCCCTCCACCAGCTTGGGCTCGAACGCCTGAATGCCCAACCGATGGAGCGTCGGCGCCCGGTTGAGGAGGACTGGATGGTCCTGGATGATCTCCTCGAGGATCTCGTAGACCTCGGGTCCCTCCCGTTCGACGATCTTCTTGGCCCGCTTAACGGTCTCGGCGATGCCCTTCTCGACCAATTTGTTGATGATGAACGGTTTGAACAGCTCGACGGCCATCGCTTTCGGGAGGCCGCACTGATGGAGCCGCAGCTCGGGGCCCACCACGATGACCGATCGGCCCGAGTAGTCGACCCGCTTGCCCAGCAAGTTCTGCCGGAAACGGCCCTGCTTGCCCTTCAGCATGTCGGAGAGCGACTTGAGCGGGCGCTTGCCGCGCCCCCGAATCGCCTTTGACCGGCGACCGTTGTCGAACAACGCGTCGACCGCCTCCTGGAGCATCCGCTTCTCGTTCCGAAGGATCACTTCCGGCGCCCGATGCTGAATCAGCTTCTGGAGCCGGTTGTTCCGGTTGATGACCCGTCGATAGAGATCGTTGAGGTCCGAGGTGGCGAACCGGCCGCCGTCGAGCGGGACCAACGGTCGGAGATCCGGCGGCAGCACCGGGATCACGTCCATGATCATCCACGACGGGTTGTTGCCCTGGTCCTGGGCTTCGCCGGAATAGAGAAAAGCGTCGACGATCTTGAGACGCTTCAGCATCTGCTTTTTCCGATGCTGGCTCGTCTCGTTCGCAACCCCCGAGCGAAGCTCTTCCGCGAGCTTCTTGATGTCGATCTTCTCCAACAGCGCCCGCACCGCCGGCGCCCCGATGTCGGCCCGGAAGCCGGTGTCGTTCTGGTCTCGAGCCTCCATTCGGAGCTTCAGGTATTCGTCCTCGTCCAAGAGCTGGCCCGGTTCGACATCCTGCTTGCCCGACTCGATCACCACGTACGCCGAGTAGTAGATCACCCGCTCCAGCTCGCGGAGGGTGATGTTGAGCAAGTTCCCCATCGGGCTCGGCAGCGTCTTGAAGAACCAGATGTGAGCCACCGGCACCGCCAGCTCGATGTGGCCCATCCGCTCCCGGCGAACCTTGGAGAGGGTGACCTCGACCCCGCAGCGGTCGCAGATCACGCCGCGATAGCGGATCCGCTTGTACTTGCCGCAATGACATTCCCAGTCTTTGACCGGCCCGAAAATCCGCTCGCAGAACAACCCGTCCCGTTCCGGCTTGAACGAGCGGTAGTTGATGGTCTCGGGCTTGGTGACCTCGCCCCACGACCACCAGCTCCGGAGGCCCTGCAGCTCGAGGCGCTCCCGTTCCTTGGGATCGCGCGGGCCCCGGATTTCCTCGGGCGCGGCAATTCGGATGGCGATATAGTCGAAGCTCGAGCTCTTGGGCTCGCGCCCACTTCGGAAATCAATCATCGTCCGCTACTCCTCACCTTCCGCGGTGGCTCCGAGCGTCACTCGGAGGCCTAACGCTTGCAACTCCTTGACCAACACGTTGAAGGACTCGGGAATCCCCGGCTCCGGCAGATTCTGGCCCTTGACGATCGCTTCGTACACCTTGCTTCGGCCGTTGACGTCGTCCGACTTGACCGTCAACATCTCCTGGAGCAGATGGGCGGCGCCGTACGCCTCCAACGCCCAGACTTCCATTTCACCGAACCGCTGGCCGCCAAACTGCGCCTTGCCCGCCAGCGGCTGCTGCGTCACCAACGAGTACGGACCGATCGACCGCGCGTGGATCTTGTCGTCGACCAAGTGCGACAGCTTGAGCATGTAGATCGTGCCCACCGTCACGTCGCTCTCGAAGGCCTGGCCGGTCCGGCCATCCCTGAGCCGGACCTTGCCCGCGGGGGTCAACCCGGCTCGCTGAATCAACGCGTCGGCCGCGGCGCTCACGTCGCCCGGCGTCGCGCCGCCGGTCGCCACCGCCACGAACGCCGGATCCTGCTCGGTGTTCGACGCCTGGAGCTCCTTGAGCGCCTTCTCGAACTCCTTCTTCCGGGCCCCCTCCGCGTTCGCGACCTGGGCACTGTGTAACCCGATTTCGTGATTCCGCTGCGCCTGGTCGCGCTCGACCACCTCCCGCACCGCCGACTCCACGAAGCTCCGAACCTGCTCGTAGAGCGCCGTGGTCGACGCCGAAACGCCGTCTCGCGCCAGATCGGCGACGGACGCCTGCGCCAACGTCTTCTTGGTAAGCCCCACCTTCTTCAGATCGGCCGCCAACGCCCGAACCGTTTGAGCGCTCGGCGACGGAGCCCGGTGCTTGAGCCGAAGGGACGACGCCGCCTGCGCCAGGCCCGCGATCCGGAGCAGCAGCCCGATCTCGCCTTCGTCGGCGCCCCGAAACACCGGTGTCTTGGCCTTGAAGCCGAGGATCGAGGCGCACCATCCCAGGTGCGTCTCCAGGATTTGCCCCACGTTCATCCGGCTCGGAACGCCTAACGGATTCAAGACGATGTCGACCGGCGACCCGTCCGGCAGGAACGGCATGTCTTCCTCGGGGACGATCCGCGCCACGATCCCCTTGTTGCCGTGCCGGCCCGCCATCTTGTCGCCAACCGAAATCTTCCGCTTCTCGCCGAGATAGACCTTCACGAGCTGGATGACGCCCGGCGGCAACTCGTCGGGCTGGAGAATCTTGTCGATCTGATCCTCGGCCTTCTCTTCCACCCGGGCTCGTTCGCGCGCCGCCGCGTCGACGGTCATCCGGACCCGCTCGTTGGCCGTCTTGTTCGCGAGCCGCAGCGTCTTCAGGTCGACGTCGTGGAAATCGACGTCCCGCAATTGCTCCGCCGACAGCTTGGTCCCGGCGGCCAGGAACTCCTCGACGGTCCCCGCCTTGAGCATCAGGGCCACTTCCTGACCGGCCATCAGCTCGGCGAGCTCCGACATCATCACTTCGGTGATCCGAGCCTTCTCCTCATGCTCGATCCGGCGGACCTCGCCGATCCGCTCGCCCCGATCCTTCTCGACCACCTGATCTTCGACCCGACTGAAGATCTTGACGTCGATCACGGTGCCCTTCATCCCGGGCGGGACCTTGAGCGAGCTGTCCTTGACGTCCTTCGCCTTTTCGCCGAAGATCGCCGTCAGCAGCTTCTCTTCCGGCGACAGCTCCGTCTCGCCCTTCGGAGTGATCTTCCCGACCAGGATGTCGCCCGGCTTGACGTGTGCCCCGATCCGAATGATCCCTCGCTCGTCCAAGTCGACCAGCGCCTCGTCCGAGACGTTGGGGATTTCCCGAGTGATCTCCTCCTGCCCCCGCTTGGTGTCCCGGACGTGCAGCTCCAGCTCCTGCACGTGGATCGAGGAGTAGACGTCGCCCTTGACCAATCGCTCCGAAAGGACAATGGCATCCTCGAAGTTGTGACCGTACCACGGCATGAAGGCCACCGTGACGTTGGCCCCCAACGCCAGCTCCCCACCTTCAGTCGCCGATCCATCGGCGATCACTTGTCCGGCCGCTACTTGTTCGCCCACCTGCACCAGCGGCCGCTGGTTGATGGCGGTGTCCTGATTGGTTCGCCAGAACTTCTTCACCCGATACCGATCCACCTGCGCCAGTCGGGCGAGCGGCACGTCGGTCGCCCCTGACGTGCCCGAATCGACGATGATCTCGTCGGCCGTGACCCGGGTGACGGTCCCAGCCCGGCGGGCCGTGATCACCGCCCCCGAGTCGGCGGCGACCTTGGCCTCGAGACCGGTCCCCACCGTCGGCGCGTCGGGGAACAGCAACGGGACTGCTTGCCGCTGCATGTTGGAGCCCATCAGCGCTCGGTTGGCGTCGTCGTGCTCGAGGAACGGAATCAGCGCGGCGGCGATCGACACCAGCTGCTCCGGGCTGACGTCCATGAAGTCGATCCGATTCGGCGCCAGCAGCGGGTAGTCGTCGCCCCGCCGACACAGCACCATCGACTCGACGAACTTCCCATCGGCGTCGATGGCCGTGTTCGCCTGGGCCACCGAATACCCCTCTTCTTCGCTCGCCGACAACCACCGGACCTCGTCGGTGACCCGGCCGTTCTTGGTGACGCGGTAGGGCGTTTCGATGAAGCCGAGATCGTTGATCTGGGCGAACGTTGCCAGGCTGGTGATCAGCCCGATGTTGGGACCTTCCGGGGTCTCGATCGGGCACATCCGGCCGTACTGCGAGTAGTGGACGTCGCGCACTTCGAACCCGGCCCGCTCCCGCGTCAGGCCGCCGGGGCCGAGCGCCGAGAGCCGCCGCTTGTTGGTCAACTCCGCCAGCGGATTGGTTTGGTCCATGAACTGCGACAGCTGCGAGGAGCCGAAGAAGGCCTGGATCACCGCACTCACCGTCCGCGCGTTGACCAAATCGTCGAGCGAGATCTTCTCCGGGTCGGAGTTGATGCTCATCCGCTCCTTGACCAGCCGGGCCATCCGCGACAACCCCACCGAGAACTGGTTGGCGATCAACTCGCCCACCGAGCGGATCCGCCGATTGCCGAGGTGGTCGATGTCGTCGGTGTGCCCGCGACCATCGTGAAGATCGATCAGATACCGGATGATCGCGACGAAATCATCCTCGGTGAGCACGGCGTGGTTCGGATCGGTCTTGAGACCCAACCGATGGTTGATCTTGTAGCGGCCCACCCGACCCAAATCGTAGCGCTTGGGGTTGAAGAACAACCGCTGCAGTTGCGCCCGGGCCGTCTCCAGATTCGGGGCGTCGCCCGGACGCAGCAAGGAATAGATCTGCTGGAGCGCCTCGGTCTCGTCCTTGGTCGGGTCCTTCATCAAAGTGTTCTTGATCAGCGACGACTCCGACCGGCCGGGCGGCAACAGCACGTCGACCCGGGCGATCTCGAGATCCAGCAGCTTCCGCCGGAGACCCTCGGTCACCTCGGCCCCGCTCTCGGCCACCACCTCGCCGGTCGCCGGGTCGGCGACGTCGAAGGCCAAGAGATGGGGATGACGGTCGCGCGCCGTCGTCGGCTGCTCGTCCTCCCGGAGATCGAGCGCGGTGTAACCCGCGAAGATCTTGACCTGCTTGACGCCAACGTGGCGCATCGCGTTGAGCCGCTCGGGCGTCAGCTCGTCGCCGAGGTGGCCCAACGGATCGCCCGAGGGATTCTCCGGGTTGGGAACCGGCGCGGCGAGGAGCGCGCCGATGACCTCACGCCGTTCCTGACGACCCTCGAGCTTGCCGGCGATGCTGATCGACTTGGTCGCGAAGAACAACTTCAAGACGTCGGCATTGCTCCCGTGACCGAAGGCCCGCAAGAGTGCCGTCGCCGGGAACTTCTTCTTCTTGTCGATGTGGACATAGATGACGTCGTGAATGTCGATCGTGAACTCGACCCACGAACCCCGGAACGGGATGATCCGCGCCGAATACAACAGCTGCCCGTTGGGGTGGGTCTCCTCTTCGAAGACCACCCCGGGCGACCGGTGGAGCTGGCTCACCACGACTCGCTCGGCCCCATTGATGACGAAGGTGCCCAACGGCGTCATGATCGGCAGCTCACCGAGGTAGACCTCGCGCTCGATCTGGTTCTTGAGCCGGCGCTGGCCGTCCACGTCCTCGAATACGTTGAGCGCGAGTTTGGCCTTGAGGGGCGCCGCGTACGTCATGTCCCGCTCGATGCACTCTTCGACGGCGTATTTCGGGTCGCCAAGCGTATAGCTCTTGAAATCGAGCTCGTACTTGCCGTTCACGTCGGTGATCGGGAACAGATCCCGAAACACTCGCTCGAGCGAGACATCTTGGCGGTCGCCCTCGATGTCGTCGGGATTCAGCAGCGCCGAAAATGCCCGCGTCTGGATGTCCAGAAGGTGGGGCATCGTCATCGTGCTGTCGCGTTTCGAGAACGAGATCTCTGGTCGGGTCGTGGTCATTACCTGCTCCTAACGACAAGCAAAAGCAACCCCGCCGCCACGGACCGGTGCAAATTGCGACCGAGCCGCCGCGGGGTGCTCAAGGGTTTTCGACAATTCAGCCAATCGAGCAACGCCATGTCGCCTCACTGAAGTAGGGGCTTGTCCCGCACCGAGCGGCCAGCGGCCGTTCGGCGATGGGATCCGGCCGCTACTTCAGCTCGACGGTGGCGCCTTGATCCTCCAGCTTTTTCTTGATCTCTTCGGCCTCGGCCTTGGTGGCGCCCTCCTTGATCGTCTTCGGAGCGCCGTCCACGATGTCCTTGGCTTCCTTGAGACCCAGACCCGAGATGACCTCGCGGATCACCTTGATGACCTGGATCTTCTTGGCGCCGCCCTCCTTGAGGACCACCGAGAACTCGGTCTGCTCCTCGACCACCGCCGCGCCGGCGGCAGCGCCCGCCGGGCCCGCGGCTGCCGCGGCCACCACCGTCACGTTGAATTTGGTCTTGAAGGCCTCGATCAACTCGGCCAACTCGACCACCGTCTTGTTGCCAATCGCCTCGAGAATCTGATCGTTCGTCATCGTCGCCATGTTATGGTCTCCCACCTTAAGAAGCCGCTTCGGCTTCGCGCTTGGTCTTGAGCGCCTCGAGGGCGCCAACTACCTGATAGAGCACCCCGTTGAGACACCCGAGGAACTGGCCCAACAACTCCTCCCGCGACGGCAACTCGCCTAGTCGCTTCACATAGGCCGCATCGACCGCCATCCCGTCGAGGAGCCCGGCCCGAACCGAAGGCTTCTGGTACTGCTTCGCGAACTGGCCCAACACTTTCGCCGCCGCCAGCGGATCGCGCCCCGCGAGCACCAGGCCGGTCGGACCGGCCAAGTGGCTGTCGAGCACGCTCACCTCGTTCGCCGCGAGGGCCCGTTGCGCCAAAGTGTTCTTGACGACCACGTACCGCGCACCGGCGGCGCGAAGGCGCCGACGGAGATCGGTCATCTTGGCGACATCGAGCCCGGCGAAATCCGTGACGTAGATGTTCGGCGACCCCTTGAAGGCTTCGGCCAACACGTCGACCGCGGCCTGACGTTCGGATTTGCTCATCGGTACACCGCCGTGTCGAGCCGGACGCCCGGCCCCATCGTGCTCGAGACCGTCGCCGACTGGAGGTACACGCCCTTGGCGGCCGCCGGCTTGGCCTTCACAATCGTGTCCATGAACGCCTTGATGTTTTCCTCGAGTTGGGTCTCGCTGAACGAGACCTTGCCGATCGGGGCATGGACGTTACCGGTCTTGTCCACCCGGAACTCGATTTTCCCCGCCTTGATCTCTTTCACGGCCCGAGCCACGTCCATGGTGACCGTACCGGCTTTCGGGTTGGGCATCAGCCCGCGAGGGCCGAGGATCTTGCCCAATGCCCCGAGCTGGCCCATCACGTCGGGCGAGGCGACGATTACATCGCAGTCGAGCCACCCCTCCCTGAGCTTCTGGACGTATTCGATCCCCACGAAATCGGCGCCCGCCGACTCCGCGTCCTTGACCCGATCGCCCTGCGTGATGACCAACACTCGCACCGATTTCCCGGTCCCGTGCGGGAGCACCACCGTGCCTCGAACCACCTGATCGGCGTGGCGAGGATCGACGCCCAACCTGACCGCGACGTCAACCGTTTCGTTGAACTTCGCGAACGAGGCGGCTTTGACGAGCCGCACCGCCTCCGGGATCGGATAGTGCTTGGTCCGATCGACCTTGGCCTTCGCGGCCACGAACTTCTTGCCAACCGCGGTCATCAGTCCGCCACCTCCAATCCCATGGAGCGAGCCGTGCCCGCGATCATCCGCATCGCCGACTCCATCTCGGTGGCGTTCAGATCGTTCATCTTCATTTCGGCGATTTTCTTGAGTTGGGCACGGGTGACCTTCCCAACCTTGGTGCGGTTCGGCTGGCCGCTGCCCTTCTCGATCCCCGCCTCCCGAAGCAGCAGATTGGCCGCGGGCGGGGTTTTCGTAATGAAGGTGAACGTCCGATCCTGGTAGATCGTCACAACGACCGGGATGACCATCCCCGCCTGTGACTGCGTCCGGGCGTTGAACTGCTTACAGAACTCCATGATGTTCACGCCCTGCGGCCCCAACGCGGTGCCGACCGGGGGTGCCGGGTTCGCCGCTCCAGCCGGACACTGGAGCTTGACCATCGCGACGACTTTCTTTGCCATGCCTCCCTCGTATCGGTTTGACCTCACACCTCACGGCCGAACTCCGGCGAACAGCCGGGTGCGCTTACGTGACTCCGGTGTGAGGCGGGCGATCGATCCGCCCGTTCCTGCCGCGATTGGCCGCGCGGTCGCGGTTGACAGCAGGGAATCGGGAAGGGGGAATCGGCAATCGCCATCCCACCGCCTCCCAACACCCTCCACTCTCTCCCTCTTCCGACTTCCGACTTTCCTTCCGGCGCCCCACCCTGCTCAATCCCGATTCCCTGCGCCTAATGTCCCCGCAGCTGCAAGTAGTCCAGCTCCACCGTCGTCGGTCGCCCGAACAAGGACACCGACACTTTCACTTTCCCCTTGTCGGTGAGGACTTCCTCGACCGTGCCGCTGAAGTCGGAGAACGGTCCCTCGGTGATCTCGACCGCCTGACCGATCATGAAGGGGATCTCCTCCTTCGGGCCGGCCTCGCTGACTTCTTCGGCGATCCCCAGGAGGCGGTTGACCTCGTCTTGCCGCAGCGACTGCGGGATCTTGGCCGTCCCGACGAACTTGATGACCCCTTGGACGCTGTTCACCAGATGTTGGGCTTCTTGGCTCATCGTGGTTTCGATCAGGACGTAGCCGGGATAGAGCTTCCGCTCCACCAGGACTTTCTTCCCGTTCTTGATCTCGATGGCTTCCTGCACCGGCACCAACGCTTGGCGCACCAACTTCTGGTCGGCGGATCGAGGATCTTCGCCGATCCGCCGCAGCAGCAGGGTTTTCACCTTGTTCTCGTGCCCAGCCGTCACTTGGATGGCGTACCAGCGGTATTCCATGGGCTATCGGGCCAAGGCGGCGACGCCATCGACGAAGATCTTTTGCAAGATCACGTCGAGAATGCCGATCACCGTCCCCAGCGCGATTGTCATGATCAAGACTCGGCGGGTCGCGTCGCGCAGCTCCTCCCGAGTCGGCCAGGTCACCTTCCGCATCTCGGTTCGCACGTCGACCATGAAGTCGCGTACCCAGACGATCGCCCGGCTCACCTTGCCGCCCTGGGCGACTGGCTCGACTGGATCCATGGCTACTTCGTTTCCTTGTGCGCCTGGTGCTTGTTACACCGGGGACAATACTTCCTCGCCTCAGCCCGTTCGGGGTGAGTGCGCCGATTCTTGTCGGTGAAGTAGTTCCGCTCTTTGCACTCGGTGCATTCGAGAATGATGTTTTCTCTCGGCATCGTCCTATCCGCCCTATTTCAGAATCTTCGTGACCACGCCCGCGCCGACGGTCCGACCGCCTTCGCGGATCGCGAACCGCAACCCCTCGTCCATCGCGATCGGGGTGATCAAGTCGATCTTCATTTGGATGTTGTCGCCCGGCATCACCATCTCCACCCCCGCCGGCAACTCCACGTTCCCCGTCACATCCGTCGTCCGAAAGTAAAATTGCGGCCGATACCCCTTGAAAAACGGAGTGTGCCGCCCCCCCTCGTCCTTCGTCAACACGTACACCTCGGCATCGAACTCGGTGTGCGGCGTGATGCTCCCCGGCTTCGCCAAGCACATCCCCCGCTCGACTTCGGTCTTCTCCACCCCTCGTAACAACAACCCCGCGTTGTCCCCCGCCACCCCCTCGTCCAGCAGCTTCCGGAACATCTCCACCCCCGTCACCACCGACTTCTTCTCGCTCCCAAACCCCACCAACGCGATCTCCTCCCCCACCTTGATCTTCCCGCGGTCGATCCGCCCCGTCGCCACCGTCCCCCGCCCGGTGATCGAAAAGACATCCTCCACCGGCATCAAGAACGGCTTGTCCACCTCCCGCACCGGCTCCGGAATGAAGGTGTCCAACGCCTCGTACAACTCCTCGATCTTCCCCACCCACGCCGGGTCCCCTTCGATCGCCTTGATCGCCGCCCCCCGGATCACCGGCGTGTCGTCCCCCGGATAGTTGTACTTGCTCAACAACTCCCGGACCTCCAACTCCACCAGGTCCAACAACTCCGGATCGTCCACCAAATCACACTTGTTCAAGAACACCACGATGCTCGGCACGTTCACCTGCCGCGCCAACAAAATGTGCTCCCGCGTCTGCGGCATCGGCCCGTCCACCGCGCTCACCACCAGGATCGCCCCATCCATCTGGGCCGCGCCCGTGATCATGTTCTTCACGTAATCCGCGTGCCCCGGACAATCCACGTGCGCGTAGTGCCGCCGCTTCGTCGAATACTCCACGTGGCTCGTCGCGATCGTCAAAATCTTCGTCGCGTCCCGCCGCCCCTGGCTCTCCGACGCCTTCGCCACCTGATCGTACGCGATGTAGGTCCCCAACCCCGCCTCCGCCGCCACTTTCGTCAACGCCGCCGTCAACGTCGTCTTCCCGTGGTCCACGTGCCCAATCGTCCCCACGTTCACATGCGGCTTGTCTCGCGTGAATTTCGCCTTGGCCATGGTGGCGCTGCTCCAATGTTCAGTTGTGGTTCCC
>Ga0187893_10000176_pt1 | contig 154178 bp, 254 predicted proteins | sample MA1701074metaG_FD_139574 | JGI IMG/M metagenome (GOLD analysis project Ga0187893, IMG submission 139574) | White microbial mat communities from a basaltic lava cave in the Kipuka Kanohina Cave System on the Island of Hawaii, USA - MA170107-4 metaG ...
ATCAAAGAGTTAGTAGGTCAAACACCCTACTTGTATTGCACTGATGGTCAGGGTAATGTGTATGTTCGTCAGGCATTGATGGTATGGTCAAAAGGCATACGAGCAACTGTTAAGGTTGTATTTAACAACGACGATTATATTGAGTGCACACCCGACCACGAATTTTTATTAAGCGATGGGTTGTATAAAAAAGCAAAAGATTTAATCGCAAGTGATAGTCTTGCCGCTTTAAACAAGCGTTTAATCACAAACCACAAAGTGGTGCGCGTAGAGGAGAGTATTGAGCAAGAAGTTTTTGATATAGCAATGCCTGAATATCATAACTTCGTGGCGAATGGTGTCTTTATTCACAACTGTTGGCATCCAGACATAATCGAATTCATCACAGCGAAACAACAACCGGGACGTCTAACGAAATTCAACGTATCTGTTAACTGTACGGACGATTTCATGTTTCGTGTTCTTCGAGTAATGGAGATTGATCGACTTCTTGCGGATGAAATGACCTTTGACCATCCAAACGAGAAGCTGGTAGCTGAGCTAACTACTGATCGAGCACAGATGGATACATGGCAACTTATGTTTCCCAATACAAAAGATCCGCATTATAAAGGTGAATGGCACGGCGATTTGAAAGATTGGCGAGCGAAGGGATATGGTGTCGTTGTCTACGCGACAGTATCGACAATGCAGTTGTGGGACTTGATCATGCAAAGCACATACAATCGTGCCGAGCCAGGCGTACTGTTCCTCGATCGTGCAAATCATTTTCTTCCTCTCAGCTATGCTGAGACAGTGTACGCAACCAACCCTTGCCTTACGGGCGATACTCTGGTGGCGGTGGCCGATGGACGCCATAATGTGACAATTCAACAACTTGCTGAGGAAGGAAAGGATGTCCCCGTATTCTGTTACAACGACCAGAGTGAGGTTGATATCCGTCTTATGCGTCATCCTCGTATTACCGGATATGATCAGGACGTGTATGAAGTTGTGTTTGAAGATGGATCATTTGCTCGCTGCACGAACAACCATAAGTGGCGACTGACTTCCGGAGAATACAAACAAACAAAAGACTTGATGGCAGGCGATAGCATCAAGACGATGCATAAGTTTCATGCTGCATGGGAAGATATCTATCCTAACAGCAATTTTTCTTCACAAGATTATATGTGGGTTAATTTAGGACGAGTAACCAAAGCAGAACATAGATTGATTGCTGAGTATGCAACAGGACAAAAGGTTCCTGTGGGGCATGTTGTTCACCATAGAGATTTTAATAGCTTGAATAATGATCCAGCCAACCTGGAAATTATGTCCAAACAAGCCCATGATGAATATCATGGCTCGATGATACGTGGTGATAACAATCCAATGCGTAGGGCAAAAGCCAACTGGACGGAAGAACAGTGGCAGCAATATCGTGGTGTGTCTTCTCCATCGGTTTTGACTAATGGAGAAAACAACTCAAGATACTTGGGATGTACTCATGATGATATTGAAGATCATGCCACGGCGTTGACACAACAACTCGGTAGACGCTTCTCTGTTAACGAATGGGAGCAATATGCCAAAGAGCACAACCTCCCAACGCAATTCAGTTCTTGGAGAGTTGATGCTATTGGATCAGTTCATGAACTTTCAATCAAGTGTGCTGACCGGGTTGGGTTGGATTCAGAGTTTACTACGTTGTCGCCGAAGCAACAAAAAACATACATTAGCCTCAAAGATCAGAAGTATGATGTGATTATCAATAACCAAAATCTATTTATTCGCAAGGAATGTTGTCAGTGTGGTGACAAATTTGAGGTTCATGCTCATTATCGTGAAGTTGGTCTCTGTTCGATTGAATGTAGTCGTGCTTATACGGCACACAGAAACCACTCGAACAAGCAAAAATACAGCGACTTGTCAAAAGCTGCAATTGATAAGATCACACAAGATAAGCGTGAGAAACAGGCAATAATATATAACAACATGAAGTCTACACTGAAGCGTGAGCCATTAAAAACAGAATGGCAACAGGAATGTAAACAACAGAACGTCGCTTGTTTGATTGGTCCTCATTCTCCACATCGTTCATTTGCGGATCTCAAGGAATATGCTTCAAATCAAAACCACCGTGTTGTTGAAGTCAGGTATGTTGGGAAACAGAATGTTTATAACGGAACTGTAGATAACTTCCATAACTTCTTTGTTTGTATTCAAGAGACTCAAACAAGAAATGGAAAGAAAAAATGGACATATATCAACAATTTACAATGTGGTGAACAAACACTTGCTCCTGGCGGTGTGTGTAATCTTGGATCGCTTAACCTTACACAGTTCGTGATCGAGGATGGGTTTGATCTTGCAAAAATTGCGCAGTACACAGGCTACATGGTTCGATTCCTCGATAACATCAACGATCTCACGAAGGCTCCTCTTTCAGAATATGAGTGGAGTATTCAGAACAAACGTCGGATCGGTGTTGGTATTCTTGGCTGGGGATCAGCCCTTTACATGCTGAAAACAAAATTCGCAAGCAAGAACGCCGATCGGTATCGCGATGAAGTCATGAGGACGGTTGCACAGTCAGCATACATGGCTTCAATTGATCTTGCACAAGAGAAAGGAATGTTCTCTTTGTGTGATCCAGACAAGCACATGCAAGGCGTGTTTATTCGTAGTCTCGATCTTCCACAGGAATACTGGGAGAAACTTAACAATTACGGTATTCGGAACAGTTCTCTTCTCTCAATTCAACCAACAGGTAACACGTCGATCTTTGCCAATGTTGTTTCGGGTGGACTTGAACCGGTGTTCTTGCACGAGTACGTTCGTACGGTGATTGTTGGTACAATGCCCGAATACATTGCGGATGTCACACCTAAATGGTTTGAAGGAGCGTGGCACGAAACGTCGATGTTTAAGTTCACTAAAGAAGGCGATGAAGAGATTCTTCGTGGTGTTGCTCCTGATGGACTCGTTTACAAGATAGATAAGAATCGTGGTTTAACAAAGGAAGTTTTGTGCGAAGATTACGGTGTTCGTGTTATGAAACGCAAGAAGCAGTGGAATTCGAACGCTTCCTGGGCCGCCACAGCACTAAGTTTGAATGTGAAAGATCATGTGAACGATCTAAAGGGATTCGCCAGGTGGGTTGACAGTGCAATGTCGAAATGTGTGGCAGAGGGTACACTAATTTCGACAAACAAGGGATTAAAACCTGTTGAAGCATTGGGTATTCACAACCCATCGCAAGAAGGATTTGTTGTGCCGTGTGATTCTTTCACTGTTCTTGATGAAAATGGTCAGGAAAAGGCAATAACACGTCATTATTTTGGCGGCGTCAAACCTTGCGCTACTGTCCGTTTTGACAACGGATTTGAGATAACCGCCGCTTATACCCATAAGCTAAAATGTGCTACGGGATGGAAATCACTCGACGATATTGAAGTTGGAGACAAGGTGTTTTATCGCACAAACGCATTTGTCGTCGAGAGAGGTTACGTATCCCCTCCTCAACCAACATTTGCAGCCAACGCAAAGCATAGGAAGTTCCCGCAAGTTGTCGATGAAGATTTTGCTTTACTACTTGGAATGTGGGTGGCGGATGGAAGCTTGACCGATCATTCTATTGCAATTTGTGAAAAGAATGAAAAAGTATCCGCTCTGTGCGAACGTTTGATGCTGCAATTGTTTAATACCCATCATGTTCAGACTGACGACAGGTGGGGCGTCAATACGCACTATGTGCATTCGAATTCGATTGCTCGCTGGTTTAAGCAAGAGTTTGGACACGGTGCTGCCAATAAACATCTCCCTCAATGGCTGTTGGATTCCCCGGTTTCAATCTGGAAGGCTTTCATTGAAGGGCTAACTCTTGATGGCTATTTGAAAACAAACGAGTATGGTGCCTCGTTGGTTGTGTTTGATGGGTATGCCAAAGATGTTGCAGAAAAAGTGACACACATGTTATCTTCAATGGGTGTTCAGTATTCCCTCTGTACAAGAAATGTTGGAGAAGGAAAAACAACATATGGTGTTACGGCTTGGTTAGAAGACATGGATACGATTGTACCTATTGAAGACCACAAGATGATATATACAGTGCAGGGCAAAACACAGAAACAAACTTATATTTCAAACGATGTGTTTGAACAATTGATTGCCCAACAACCAAGCAATACATATGGCAGCATGGTTAGAGCGAGATTGCGAAAGTGTCAACAAAGAGGCAATTTTGTTAGAATGTCGTTTATAGAAAAAACAGGCCTCAAATTTGATCGACATCTCACGAGCGTTGTGGTTACGGATATCCGGAGCGCAGGTTTGAAAAATGTGTACGATATTGAAGTGGAAGATACACATAGCTATCTCATCAACGGTATTGTTTCCCATAACACGGTCAATGTTCCAAACGAATATCCGTTCGAGCAATTCAAGTCGATTTACACAGATGCGTTTGCATCAGGATATGTTAAAGGTGTTACAACCTATCGCGCCGGTACGATGACGACGGTTCTTGCCGCCAAAGACGAGAAAACAGCAACCGATGCCGATGAAGAGATCATCCTTGAAGACGTTAAGCTTCCTGATTCAGCTCCGGCGACAATGAAGACGTTGAAGGCTGAAGGACGTAAGTGGTACCTGACCGTTCTTTGGTGGGATGATCAGAAGCTGCGACCGTTTGGATTCTTCGTGCATACGAACAGCTATGAGAAAACCGTAACGTCAAACGATGCTGTTGAAGTGCTGACAGCGCTCGCCTGCAGCAAGGGGATTCCTAAGAAGCACATCGACGAGACGCTCGAGAAGATTGCGGTCGACAACAACACAACAAAGGTTGCTCGTATGATCAGTCTGAATCTTCGTCATGGAGTGTTGATCAAAAACATTGTTGCTGCCCTCGACCGAGTCCAAGATGTATTTGTAGGAACGTTCTTGTTCCAGATCAAGAAGTACCTGTCATCGTTCATCAAGGACGGCGAAGCTGCGGAAGGTGTAACGTGTGGTGATTGTGGATCGACGTTGGTTGTCTACAGCGAAGGGTGCCACAAGTGCACAAACTGTGGATCGAGCAAGTGCGGTTGATAGTTGTTTGAAAACAGGGTAAGATAAATACAAATCATGAAAATTGACGAACTTCTAAACGAAAAGAACAGCGGCGTTACCCACACTGCAGCATATGAAAAAGGCTGCACTGCTGCCCAGCTGTTCCTTGACACGCACGGTCAACATAAAGGCAAAGCAATGCCAACATGTGAATATGAGGAGCACTCAGAACAATATCGTGCATGGCATGAAGGCTTCAAAAACACCGTGCATGGATCAGAATGGTTTGATGGTGGATGAAATGAGACTAGATGAGGTCATAATGGATGGTCAGCAGGCCGGTCGACCGGTAGAGATTTTTGTCGACTTGGACGGTGTTCTTGTCGACTTCGTAAAGAAAGCAAAAGAGTGGGTTCCTGGATGGGAGGACGATGCTCATCCAATGCGCAACAAGAAACTGGATCGTGAATTGTGGGGTCGTGTTGGTGGTCGCGCGAAGCTTGGTATTCCGTTTTGGGGTACAATGGAACCGATGCCCGATGCACATGAATTGTGGTCCTACTTGCAGAAGTACAATCCGCAGATTCTTTCAGCAACTGGCGTCGTTGGTGCACCTGAACCAGAAAAGCGTGAGTGGGTCAAACGACATCTCGGTGCGAACGTTGTTGTTAATCTTGTTCGTCGTGCGGCTGACAAGTCACAGATGGCTGGTCCGAACCGAATCTTGATCGACGACAAAATGAAAGCGTTGGATCCTTGGAAGCAACAAGGCGGTATTCCTATTCTCCATACATCCACCGCTAACACAATCCGGCAGTTGAAGGAGCTTGGCTTATGAAGCTAACCCAAATGCAACGAACTGGATACATGGCCTATGAAGTACCCGAGCAAGTTCGCTGCGAACTTGCTCGACGTTTTCCACCAAAGTATCCGGACTTCATTGGTCATCATATCACGCAACAGTTCGGTGTTGAAAATCCTGGTGACTTGATGATCCCACATGCAATGATCAACGTTGTTGGTTATGCTGAGGAAGACGGTTTAGAAGCGTTAGTTGTCTCTGTAAATGGTTCCAAACGTCGTGAAGATGGCAAGACATACCACATCACTTGGTCTTTAGATCGTTCCAAAGGGAAGAAACCGGTGATGTCAAATGATTTGATCATGAAAGGCTGGACGCACGTCGAGCCTTACAAGTTTACCGCTCCGTTGAAATTCTTCTCTTAGTATTCGTCGTCGTAGCGATGTTTACCGCCGCGCTTGACGAATGAGCCGTAGTTGTCATCACTATCTCGTTCAGAAATGAACCTGGCCCAATCCTCAAGTGTATCGAATTGTTGGTTCTCTGTCGGATCAAATACAGAACCATCATTATCAATGTCGATACCATACAACTCTACGAGCTGTTCGTGCGATAAGCGACGAACGTCATTCAACACTCGAGAGTGAGTGTCTGAGACGTGATGCTTACTCATGTCCAACTAATCTCCATCATTATCAGTGTTGGTAAAACCAACCTTCTTCTTGAAGTTGTCTGTGTCGGTCGGAACCTTCGTGAGTTCCCTTAGGCGCTCAACAGCATCCTTAAATGGAACCTCAAACACTTCGATAGACACGATCAATTCTTTGAGGTGTGCAACAGAGAACCCTTTTGTTGCTCCAACCCACTGTTTTAGTTCCTCAGCGCGTTCTTCTGTTGCAAGACGTTTATTCTTACTTGTAAGATAAACTCGTCTTGCGCTTTCATTTGGATAGTCGATCTTACGAACGATATCAAACCGGCTTGGCCGGCACACGAAACGAGGATCAAGACGGCTGAGATAGTTTGTTGTAGCGATGAACACGACATTGTCAATCTGTAATTCACCGTCCATTACCGCGAGTAATTCTGCCTCTCCATATTCTTCAACGATTGCGTCAACATCTTCGAGCATCACAACGATTGGGCGTGATGGCTCAACCTCTCGCATGATTTTCAATCCTAGTGAGGCAAGTCGTGGATTGCTGACGTATACAGCAACACCACCAGAGTCGATCACTTCTTTCGCGACGACCTGAAGTGTAGAGGTTTTTCCGCTGCCTGGAGGACCAAACAACAGAACACCTCGCTTCCACAGAAATCCAAACTTGCGGAAATGTTCTTCCTTCGTCCAGAATGTACGGATCTCTCTAATCACAGCATCCGAAACTGAATCGGGTAAGTGGACAAGATCATCTAGATTGACGTGATGGAGGTTGAAGTAGATACCGATTTGGTTGTTGTGCTCAATTGTGTATTGACCAGGCGGCAAGGATCCGACTGCTGCTTCGCAAGCAGAGTACATGTGACCGCCATAGATCGCCCACATCTCTTTGGCAGAAGAGCTCACCTCAACACCAGCAGATGGTGGTGTTGAGGTGAGCTCTTCTGCCCGAGGACGTTTGCGCGAAACGCTTTTTCCGACTTCAGCCGCAAATTCGGCAATGTCGGTAGCAACATCATTGCTCATGTTTTATAGGACCCTTTGGAATAGTTTCTAAGAACCTCTTCTAATTCCGAAACGTAAACCTTACGGCGTTTGGGTTCACTGGACAACAAGCTCTGATACTCTTTCATCTGTGCTTCTGCGTCGACAATTCGTTGTTCATTTTTGAGTCGTTCTTCTTCCGTGAAGCGATAGACAGGAAGATCGGCAATGTAATCTAAGTGAACGATGCTAATCGCATCGAGCCATTCTTTGAATTCGGCTCGATTCTCGCATTTCCGGGCCGTTTCGTTTGCCTTATGTTTGATTGCTGTGCGGATGTCCAAATACCGCTGTAATTCAATTTGTAATAAGTCTCGCAAACGTTCATAGCGTTGAACGTACCAACCAAGTCTCCAATTGGTAAAAACACGGATAAAATCTGTTGGATTGGTGTTCAAGATTGCCTTACCGCTGAAGTCGACCAGATTGAGGTTTTCAATATGGCGAATTGTCAATCCAAGCAAAGCGAGGATTTCGTCTTCTTGTCGTGAACTTATCTCACCCTTCTTGAACTTAACAACGATATCATACTGATCCTTGCTGTTGTCGGTATAGTTAAGGGCAATTCCTCTGTCACACAGTTCGTCGAGCTTGTTTAGGAACTTTTCGTGAAGAAGTCCAAAAGGAAGCTTTGTTATGCGAATTGTTGTTGCATCGATAGTATCGTATTCGCCGTTGAAATAGTAGGCAATGCCGCGTTCGGTTTCTTCACGTCGAACAGCCGCCGAAAGAAATGGCTTTGGAGCTGCTGTCGGCATATGTTTCGGTAAAGGCTCTCTTGCGTTCTTTCCGCCGTTAAGATGCACAAGTTGTTGGACGATCAATTCCTCAAGATCTCGAGGAAGAATGTTGGTTGCAAATCCGACTGCAATCCCTTCCGATGGGTTTAGAAGAGCAAGTGGTACTAATGGTAGAAAATGGACTGGTTCATGAAGTGTGCCGTCGTAGTTTTCCTGCATAGGAACGATTTCGATGTCTCGAAACACAACATCCTTTGCGAACTTAGATAGTTGTACGGACGTGTAGCGACTTGCACCAAAGTCTGTTGGCTTCAACAATGTACCAAACATACCGTATGGTGTGAGCAGGGGAATGTTGTTCCCGTATCTTGCAGCAAGTGTGTTGACTGCGCCTTCTGGACTTGCGTGGGGATGAATTGGCATTGTAGCACCAGCCAACACAGCACTCTTATACTTTGCACCATCATGTGCCATCCACAACACACGTCGCCCAGCCGATTTCAACCCATCGGTGGCTGCGGGGATTGCCCGCATTTGCATTACATACAGTGAATATTGACGACGTTGTTCGTCAATATAGGTAGATGACTTAGGCATTCAGAAGATCAAAAATTGTGTTGTCGAGGAAGACACGAAGGTCTGTGTTATAGTACTGACGATTTACTGGATCCCAATGACGGCAAATATTGATTGTGTTCTCACCTTCTGGATCGTACCACACACGATCATCTCGATATTTGATATGAATTGCGCCTCCGAGTTCGTGGTGTTCAACTTGGACCCCGTTGTAAGTAAAGGCATTGATTGTGAAAATCGTCTTATCTAACGTGCATAGAACGTGTTGTCCTCTATCTGCGGCGACGTGATAGAACAAAGACATCAGACGTTTATACGACACACTATGGCGGGCCGACCGGTGATTGCCACGAAGAGTCATAGTCATAGTTTATCTACTATCTCGACACTATGCGTGAGCTTCGATGTACTTGCGAGCCTGAGCAAGTACTTCCTTGATGTGCTTCGGCTTGTAGTTTGTATGTTCGACGCATATGTTAATGTTCCAAGCATTTGCAAGTTTGTCGTGGATGTGTCCGTGAATGTTGACACAGCCTGCTGGCACACTGTCCATCGGATAGTGGGTAAAAAGCAACTGGTACTCAACATCTGCATCAACAACATCAAGCACGAGACACAGGTGTCGTTCGTTGAAAGCTAACTGCATCACCTTACCGTCGCGATGGACGTCGTGGTTGCCGACGATCTGAATCTTGTATCCTGGCAATTGTGCTAGGATGTGATTGATGTCGTTTTCACAGTGGAATCCAATATCACCACCAAAAATCACGACATCTTGTGGTTTGACAACGTTCTTATAGTTGCCAATCAAACAAGCGTCCATCAGGCTTCGATCCGGAAATGGACGGTTGCAGTACTTGATAATGTTACCGTGTCCCCAGTGAATATCGCTCCACAGCCAAACATCCGTTGTACCAAGCGGATCGACGTGACGAGGCTTGTCCTGGCCTGACAGAAGCTCTGTCTGGATTTTCTTCCACTGATCGATTCGTCGAACTTTCGGCGTGGTGCGTCCGTGAAAGACGTCTGGCATTTCCAGATCTTTCAGATAGAGTTGTCGCAGATCGTCCTGCGTAAGCTTTATCATTTCATTTCTCCTTTGATTGGGCAGGAGTTTACCCTAGAATGGTTACTTTGACAACCATTCTTTTCGCGCATCGGCATTTTCGCCAAACAACAAAGTGAGAGTGCTGCTGATATTCCCATCATCGATGATGGGCACCAATGTATCGGTTTCGCCTGTGAGAACCATCTCCCAGTCTTCCTTCCACATCGAACCTAATCCCTTCATATACTCAACTGTCCATCCCTTATACTTATCCTTAACCTTCTCAAACTCAGAGCGCCGGGTGAAATGAATCCGTTTTCCGCTTTTTGACACGACTACGTTGGGAGCCACGAGTCTGTAAACAAACGGCGTATAGTGCTTGTCGAACAGTTCTGGCCAGAACTGATAGAACAAGTTTACAAGCAGTGTGAAGATATCATCACCATCGTAGTCGGCATCTGTTGCAATGACGATCTTACCATAGTTGAGGTGACTTCGAATTGCTTTCTTCCCCGGAGTAAGACCAATTGCAGCTAACAGATCAGTCAATTTGCCCATCTTCAATACTTGGGCGGCCGTGTTGCCATATACATTGTTGATCTTGCCTGTCAGTGCAAACGCAGCTGTCGTTGTTGGATCACGCGCTTCGCTAATCTGTCCCTGTGCGCTCTCACCTTCCGTGATGAGAATCTGACAGTTTGAACGAATGCGACCTGTTGCATCGAGGAGACCAGCTACACGTTTGCGTTTTTTGTTCAGTTCGTGTTCTTCAATCGCTTTTGAGTCTTCTTGAAATTTATGCCGACGTTCGGCGCGCGCCAGCAGTGCATTCAACCAAGTGTCATTCTTCTTGGCAAACGCTTTCCACTGTTTTTCGATAGCTTCAACGAAGTCTTTCCGAAGATCAGGAGCGGTCAGTCGAGTTTTGGCCTGGCTGTCGTATTCAGGGTTCTTCATTTTTAGGTTGCATAAAATCAACAACCCTTCTCGGACATCATTGCGAGTGACTTCACACTTGCGTTTCTTTGCCTCAGACCCAAGTGCTACAATCGCTTTCTCAAAAAACGCGTTAAGGAACTGTGTATTGCACTTGCCGCCGTCGAATAGCAAAGAACTGTTAACCCATGTGAACATCTCTTCGGATTCATCTTTATTGACATCGAAAAGCAGGTAGACTTCACCTTGAACGTTGGGTGTGTCAATTGTGAATACAGAATGCGATCCGTTTAGCTTCTCAACGTATTCCGCGAACCCTCGTTTGTAACGAATGCGCTCGCCTTTGTATTCGATCGTCACATCGGGATTGGTAAGAGCAATTTCGTGAATACGGTTGGTAATCAATCGCTCTGGTAGCTGAATATCCTTGAACACTTTCGGATCGAGTGTGAATGCAACGGTTGTTCCTGTGCTTTGTGCAACAACACTCTTCATCTTTGCTGGTTCAACAGTTGCAGCACCATCTTCAAAACGTTGTGAGTAGTGTTTGTTATCTCGATACACATCGACTTCAAATACACTACTGCAAAAGTTGGTACATGCGGCTCCAACACCGTTTTGACCGATGACACCAATGTCTTTTTCGGTCTTGAAGTTTCGACCGGAACGAAGACGTCCTAATACCAACTCAGGAACCCATACGAGTTCACCTTCACGATCTTTCTTCTTCTCAATTGGAATACCACGACCGTTATCTTCAACGCAGTAGTATCCTTCTTTGAGATTTGTGTTGATTTTTAGCAGCTTGATTTTCGATTTGATCTGCGCAAACTCATCAAGACTGTTGTCAATGACCTCGTTTACCGCTTTGTAGACGGCTGGAATGAATTCAATCTCTTTAACAACGAGCTTTGTGGCCGACAGAATTGGAACGCGATACGCCGTCGGATGCATGTTGCCGAAATAGATCTGTGTTCGAAGACGAACATAGTCCCGATCGCCCAGGTCTTGAATGTCCTTGGCGGTGTATGTTTTCTCTTTAGCCATGTTTACTGTTGTGTGCGGTTGTCAATGAGACCGTTGAGATAGTTCAAAGCATGATCAAGTGCAAGATACAATCCCTGTGATGTTACGTTACCTGCAACCATTCCATGTAACAGGTTGAGTTTGTTGATCACCTTGTCACGTTCGTGATTGAGTTGCTGAAGAGTCATCGTATGCCACTGATCAGCACGTAACTCAGTATCTTCATTCATAGTCACTTTCACATGCCTCAATCAATAAGTCAAGTCCAACAGTTCGTTTAATCCGTGATTTCCAAGACATAAATCGCTTACCATGTCCCGAAACGGTGTGATGTTGATGCTCCCAGGCATGAACCATTTCATGAACAAGAACGTCAAGGAACATTCTTCGGTTTGTGAATTCATCGTTAAGTTCCAAGCACAAAACTCTTCGTTCGCCGTTCAGTCGGTGAATACAACGCCCCCAGACTCCACGCAGCCGTCGAGCCTCGAATTTCTTCGGCTTGTCCAGTCGACCATAAAAAACAGCAGTGTTCAAAACATTGAACCACCGAGCCATCATTCGCTCGGTAACTTCTGCTTTTCGATGCCCGACACGCTGAAGGTGGCCCTTCACGTATTCACGAGCTTCGTCATGTGTCATTTATTACAGTAGAGTTTTGCCTTGACAGCTCCTTCATAGCCACTTGAAGTGCTGTCTTTAATTGTTCGCAAAGTGTACAACAATCCATACTTTACCACCGCATCACTAACGTCTTTGCAAGAGCCAACGTCTGGAGTAGAAATCGACCAACCGAGATCTAACGCTTGCTCGGCGAGAGCAATACCATTGCCGTATCTGTCAGGAACTACTACTTTGGGGCGTCTGGACTGGTTAATCCATCGCAGCTGATTAGGAGTAAGTTTGCTGCCGAAGATTGCTACACCCTTCAGTGCATACGCATCAAAGAATCCTTCTACCACGTACAATGGTGTGTCAGTCTCCTCCTCTAGTCGTTCATATCCGTAGAGCACGTTCTCGCGTGGAACGTCAGGACTTAAGTATTTACGCGATCGTGTGCCAGATAAATCGCGGCCCTGCCAGAAAACGACAGTTTTCCCTTTGTAAACAGGGACAATGAGCCGCCCAAACCATTTCTTGAGCTCTGGCTCATCAGTCTTTTTGGACAAGTAGAATGGGTAATCTTCCCAAGTCATCCTACGTTTTTCCATTAGGTGATTGTTTGCAGCAACTGCCCACTCATCGTCGGGATCGTCTGTTAATGGATAGAATGTAGGGGGGAGTTGCAACACGGTTGGCTCGATATCAGCCAAAGGATGGACAAATCGGTGTGAAATATCTTGATTGGCTAGAGCTTCAAAAACAACACGCTGCCAATCATCCTTCGAAACACCAAAAGCGTCGAGGACTGTTTTCATATCGCGCGACAAGAATCCGTTGACCGTCGGATCGTAAACAGCAGCGTGACCACAGTTGAAGCAATTATAGCCTACTTTTGGACCGTCGAAATTGAATCCAGCACGTTGTCCTTTACGGCCATGATCGTTACAGACTTTGCACAGAACTGAGTACCACCCATTACTTGCTCGTCGGGAGAGTGGGACGTACTGTCGGATGATTTGTTCGAGTGATGTCATTTGTTTTTGTTCTCAACATACGATATCCCCCAAGGGTCGTCAACTCACTTTGCAGGACGACCCTTGTCATCACCCTCGTAGCGCAATTTACCAGGTGGTGGTGTTGGCTTTGTGATTCTTGTAGCTTTATTGGGTTTCTTCGACTCTGACATCTGCTTGATCATTACATCAAGACGTCGTCGAATTTCAGGGGAATGAATGTAGATGTCTTCGCCTCGCAGAATACGATTAAACTCTTCCTCTGTCAAGAAGGGAATGTAAAGGTTCTTTGCAAGAGCGGTGAACCATTTCATTGTTGCCTCAAGTTGGGCTGCAAGTTCCTGACCCTTGCCTAAGATACCACTCTTGAAGTTGTGGAACATCAACATACAATGATCGTTGACGATCATTTCGTCGCCTGCCAAGAAGATCAATGTACCAAGTGAGAATGCCATTCCTTCGAGAACTGTGATGATCTTGCCCTGAGAATTTTGCATGGCGTTGACAATTTGAACACCAGTATCGAGCCGACCTCCAGGTGTGTTCAGGTGGATAAAGATGATGTCATTCGGACCAGCGACGAGGATCCGATGAATCATGTCGGTGTATTCGTTTGGTTCGCCAATTTCTTCGCTAAGGTAAAAGTGGACCTGAGCCGCTGTGAAGGTAGTCTCATACGCGTTGTATGGCTTCTTCTTCGGATCTTTTTTCGGCTGTTCTTCTTCCTCAGCCCGAGAATTCTTGTAGGTATATGTAAACACACTCGCCTCCTGATGACGATGTATTTACGGCGTTGTTCCGATGTGTACTATTCAGAACAACGCCGTAAGTATATCGTCAGGATAAGGGGTAAGCGATTGAGATTTCGCGGTTTTAATGCGGATCATTGATTGGTCATATTCGCCAAGTACGTGTACAAACTCATCCTGTTTAGAGAACTGATTGAATACGTAACGTGGTCCGACTTGGTAGAACGAATCAGTATGTGACGCAACCGCCGTAACGAACGGAACGCCCAACACTGTTTGAACTTCCTCCTTCATTTCTTCGAAGAGATCTTGAGCACGTGTGCGCCAGTACTTAGCCCGCTTTTCATCTAGTTGTAATATTCGGTCCATGATGTGTCCTAAAGAAAGAGGAGCACGAGGCTCCTCTTTCTGACGTTTCCTGTTCCCAAGCAGTCACGCTCGGTCGAGGCAAGGCTGCTGTTAAGCAGCTACTCCGTAGAGTTCCTCAACATTGTACGCAGAGTCGTTTGCGTTTAACGTTTTACGCTGATTACGTCAGTCGTCTCTCGCACTGTCCACTGGCCACTCGCACGTCAATCAATTCCATTCACCCCCATAGGTGGTTCGTGTGTGAGCTTTGCTAGCATTTCTCACAATGGCAGTGTCTCACAACTGTTGTACCTCTGCCCTAGACTCAACTTATCATTCGAACCGTGTTGGTGGAGATGCCGAGATTCGAACTCGGGTCTTGTCCGCCTTGCAGCTGCTTCACACAGTGTTAGGTGTATTTATACCTCAAAAGAAACGGGGAGTCAACTTGCCAGTTGCTAACCGTCGCTGCAATCTTGTGGCCGTTCTTTTTGTTATTTGGTCTTTTTGTAGTGGAATGCCTTTGTTCCAAGCTGGTAGATGTAAAAATCCATTTTAACTGCCTTTGCGGACACCTTTGTTTCGTGCCCAATCAAGGTCAAGATCCTCACCATATTCCTCGACAATTTTGATCTCCTTCACCGTGTCTTTGATGTCCGGCAGATCTTTGATGTTCATATCGCCAATGTCGTACGAAAGAGTGATGTGTGGATAGTATTCGTCGTAGTCATACTGAGCGCTATGCTCCTTCATCAGCTCTTTGTGGCGCGTTTCAAGTTCGGGGCACGAATATTTCAACACAAGGCAGTTTGTTGGTTTACCATCAGAGCCGGCCGGTGGACGAGTCTTCCACACCTCAAAGCTTTTTGGGGTGCCAATCAATGGTTTGTCAAGCTTACCAGCTGGCTTGTAGTTAGGAAGGTATTTCCTGCTATACAAGAGCGTACTGTGTAGCCGATCCGGACGTACCGAGGTTGGGATTTTGTTATCGTGGATATACTTGTGTATCGCTTTGTTCGTCGCCGTGTCAAATCTCACTCCTGCGTACGAACCCTTCTTCTCTTTGTCAGTCACTTCCCATAGTAACATCACTCGTCTCCAGCTCCCGTTTTAGTTGTTTTTTCCGAGACGGCGGTTCAACTTCTGAGTCTGTCTCTTCCATACTCGCTTACCTTCACGAACACTTCGCTCGATCTCATAAGGAAGATCGTCTTCCTCTTTGAACCTTCGTTGGAAGTGTGCTTCTTTTCGATTCTGCGGTTTCATTATAGTTTCTCAAAGCCTGTTAGTCCAGGCTTGAGCTCATTCGGCTCGACTGGTTGTCCATACATCCAATGTTTGGTGGTCTGGATGTGCCCCTTACGAACGTATTTACCAACTTTCATCCGAAACTCGCGGAACTGCTCTCGAGTTAACTGTGCCATGTCTTTTCTCCATTGAAACCAGAGAATTATACGACAAAAGGGTCAACTAGGCAACGCTGAATCGAGTGATATTAGTCGTTTCGCTTCCAAGTTGTGAAACGCAACTTGTCGTTCGTGTTGACTTTGTATGTATGTTCCTCAGTGAAGTGTTCCGTGACAAATGTGACAGGAAAGTGTTGATCGCAATTGTAACCGTCGTTGATGATTGTCATGTACACCGTGTTGGCGAGTGCCAATGCTTCACGGAATAGCCTTTCGCCTCCAATGACAAACACCGTTTCACGTTCATCAGCAACTAGATGTTTTTCGATTTCTGTCAGCGACTTGATCACCTTTGCGTTCGGAAGATCTGCGAGCGTTGAAGATACAACGAAGCATTCACGATCAGGCAGCACGCTGTCCTTGGCCTTCTCATCGAGAATCGTGTTAATCTCTTCGTAAGTGTGGCAACCCATCACACATTTGTGCCCCTTTGTATGATTTTGGAACCACTTCATGTCTTCTGGAAACCGCCACGGAATCGTTTTGTCCTTAGCGATTCCGCCGTATTGATCAACTGCCACAATCACAACAAAGTCACAATAACGAGAAGGCGCTCTGTCAATGTCCTTCTGCGTTTGAATCGCTTTACGACGGGCTTCTTGAAGCTTTCGTTTTGTGTCAAAGTGTTCATCGAGCAACTTTTGAAAGTAAGCACATTCTTCTTCTGTCATCGGACGTTGCTGTCTCATACCATTGTCCTCATTTCATCCGGAGAGATCACTTTCACACCCAGCTCACGAGCCTTTGCTGCTTTTCCAGACGTGCTATCCGGATCTGCTGCAACGAGCAATGATGTATTTTTGCTGACGGTCGACCCGATCTTTCCACCAGCCGACTCGATCGCTTTTTCGAGATCTTCGTCACGGAAACCAGTGAACACGACTGTCAAGCCGGACAGTTGGCCTTGAGCGGGCGCTTGATAAGGCGCAATCGTAACGACGCGTTTCACGTCGTCAAGAAACTGCATGAATGTTTGATATCCGTTAGCAATCTTTTGTGCCGTCTTCGCTTCAAATCCTTCAATCAGAACAATGTTAGACGGGAAGCGGAACATTTCGAGCTTGCCTTCGAACTTGTCGTACAGCTTCTTCATCTTGCGAACACCAACGCCTCGCCCGAAGGATGGGTGAGCACCCATCAACAAATACAGAGGGATGTTTGTGAACTTTTCGCGAAGCCCTTGTTGAATTTTTGCGCCGATTGACCGGCCGAGTAACGATTGCAGCTCAGCACCAGTGAGATTGAGGACATCTTCTGGTGTTGTGAAACCAGCACGAAAAATCTCTTGCAAATTGCCTTCCTTCATTGCTGGAATGTCGATTGTATTGAAGAAGTCGAGCAAACGTTCAAACTGTACTTTCTCATTGCTAGCCGCATCAACAAGGATTACATCAACACCAGTTTCGGTCCATTTCCAGTCGCCATATGCCTCGAATTGCATCTCGAACCACGTGTTGAAATCACTGACGATCGCAGGTGAAACCACACCAGTGATGAATGGAATCACATCGCCGCTGCGCGTGATTTTGATCACAGCGCCTGGCCCGATTTGATTGTCATAGATGAACTTGGCATTGAATCCTGTTGCATATTGAACTGTTACACCGACCAATTCAACGGGCTCAATCTTAACGCGCGGTTTGAAGTAACCGTCCTTCGATAGGTTCAACTCGACTTCAACAACAGTCGCCTCGGCAAGATTTGATGCCTCCGCAATTTTGAACTTGCGAGCGTATTTTGGATTGAGCGAACTAGTATCGTATCCCTGACGATAGTCAGAATTGTTGAAATCGAGAACAAGCCCATCAAGTTCATATACCGATTCGGTTCGTCGTTGGTTGAGACGATCGATTAGAATCGTGTCGTTTAGTTCGTGTGCGTTGTACGACTGCCAACCAGGCACGAGGAAGCCATGTTTGATAACCAGTTCATCAAGCATCAGCGATTTCATAGTGTGGTCACCTCCTGCCACGATTTCGTAAGCAACGAAATCGAGCAGTTGGTAGATTGCAGCTGGATTGGAACTGCTGTTCATCAGACCGGCGGTCATATTCCGTGAGTTCTTGTACAGCTGACCACTTCGAGTTTTCATCGTTGATTGCGCCGTCGGGAAGTTTAGCTTCTTCATGATCACTTCCCCACGCACAACTAAATTCGCGTTACGAACTTGTTGAGGAACAGACGGAATCAACGAGATGTGCCGAGTGATATCAGCTCCCTCGATACCATCTCCTCGTGAATAGGCGATTTGAAGCTTGCCCTGATGATCATAGACAAGCAATGCACTTAGCCCATCTAGTTTGTCCGTAATGATGACTGATGTACTGTCAGCTCCCGATTGTGTAATCCATTTGGCGGTTTCGCCCTCGTAAACTTGCGTGAGCGATCCCATCGGATACGGAAGCTTAATCTTACTTCCACGCACCTTGCTGCCCGTTCCGAGGAAGTATGTGTGAGTCGGTTCTTTTCTCTGCGCGAATCGATAGGCTTCGTCATATTCGGAATCGGATAGGAAGCTCTCTTCGACACCGTGATAGAGTTCATCCGCTGCTCGAAGCATTTGAATGACTTCGTCGAAGGGAATATAATCAATACCGAAGACGAGATAATCTTGGGCGATTTGAAGTGACGTGCGAGTCTTAGTCATTTTTTGCCTCGTACATTGTATCCACGAGCGATGCACTCACGGATCGCATCACCAACGGTTTCGGACTGAAGTAAGATTTTGCCCGTTTTGTTGCTGCGAATACGATAGATGATCATACAGCTACGTCCATTTTGACCGGTGGATGAGATATGTACCCTTCAACAACGAAGTCATCGTACTTGAAACCATCAATTGAGTCAACCCTTTTGTTGAATCGAAATTTTGGCGACTGATACGGTTCTCTTGTGATCTGTTCTTGCAAAGATTCAACGTGGTTAACATAGATGTGTACATCAGCACCACTCCAAATGAAATCGCCTGGTGACATATTTGCAACCTCGCAAAACATTCGAAGCATTAGACTGTATTGAACGATATTAAATGGAACACCAAGTCCAACATCACATGACCGTTGATTCAGTAACAGCGACAATTCGTATTTTGGGACTTTGTTTTCATCGAGGATTTGTTCTATGTTATCCATTGATCCATCATCCGGAATGTGATAAAGACGTGTCATTGAATACAACCTCTCTTGAACAGTTAGTGGTTTTGCATATAGTTGAAACGTATAGTGACATGGAGGCAATGCTTGACGACCAAGAGAAGCGTTTTCAGAAGGAGAAATGCCATCGAAGGGCAAGAGCCCTGGATGCCAACCCGACACAATGAGACGGCGGTCGTTTGGTGTGTTCTTCAGTTTCCAAACGATAGTAGCGACTTGATCAATCGTGTTTGGATATCGAACAACGAAGTTTTTATTGACAAATGGTTCAACCTCAAAACCGTTTATAAGTGTTTTTACTTTTCCAAGACGTCTCGCTTTGATTACTACTGCTGTTGTCCCCACAAACTTTGCCGCGGTGTTTTCACATGGAAAGAACAGTGTGCTAGATGGTGAAGATAAAACAATAGGCACAGCATCCTTGCGGTAAAGATTGTTGTGTGATCTTGGAAGCCACACACACGTTTCAGGATGGTAAAGTTTTGAAGAACCGTAATAGTCTTTGTCAAGGACATAGTTCTGTTTTTGTTGCTTGACAAACCAGTTGGGCAGCAGTTTGACGTCTTCAAGAAAATCGCTCAAAACTTTCCAGCGTTCGCACACTTTTACGCCTTGCTTGCCGTGTGTTTCAAAAGCTATATCATTAGGATTATAACATCGAGACAGCATCAGTTCCCACGTTCGTCGTAAGTGTTTGTTTTGTTCCGTTTCTTTTTTGTTTCGATAGTTACCAAGTGCTCCAATCCCATAGATAGACGGCACCGACTGATCCACAAATCGACCTGAACGAACCAATCTTGTGCTAACACCATGTTTTATCCAGCCACTTTGTTCAAACCGAACAGCATAAGTTGTCGTTCGTCCTTTAGCCCCATTATTTTGAAAACCATCTACACCAAGAACAACATAGCACCTTCCCTGTATGTTTGTAAATCGTTTGTTTGAATATTTTCCTTCCGATAAGATCATTGTTGGTACAACATCTTGCCAAGAGCGCATCTTCGTATTGTCTATAACGTTTCGAATGGGCGTTGGTGAAAACGTTGGAGGGGGCGGATAAGCTCTCCACATGGCGCCGTAAACTGGACCTAGTTGACTTTTGTTATTCTTCCATTCATCCCATATCGTGATTTGGTGTTGTTCAAGATATTTCACATCTTCGCGACCTGACATCATCCACAATAGTTCATGAATTATCGACTTTGTGTGCACCTTCTTGGTCGTCAGTAATGGAATCGAATAGTCGCGCAGATCGAAACGCATTTGATAGCCGAACACACCGATCGTGTCGATCCCTGTGCGGTTTGGTTTTTGAACGCCGTGCTCGAGAATGTGCTTAACGCACGCAATGTATTGTTCGTCGTGTGTTACCATGATGATTTCTCGTCAAGGAATTGCGCGACCATCGGTCGCCACTCATCTTCGTAGGGCTCGACTGCATCGTCTTTCGCTTTCTGAATTTCATCTGCCAGATACCCCTTGATATATTCGACCAGGTTTGGATATCTGTCTTTCTTTGGGAGCTTGCCATTAAGCCATTCCCATGTTTCTGCCCACATATCTGCTTCTGTCATGTCTTCACCGTTGTCGTACATGCAGAATCGTGCATGTGGATAGATGAAGTTGTGAGCTGCTTCTTTGAGTAGTTCTTCGATTGTTTCCTTGCTAACTACTGACGCTTCTCTTTTAGTCATTGTCGTCTCCTTTTGTGTCTTCGACAGTAAACAAGACTCGCTCTGGAATCCACTTGTGCCAAGTTCCATCGCGGTCATGCACAGGAGTGATTTCAACAAGAACTTCATCTTTCTTTGAAGATAAGGTACGTGTTGCTTGTCGACCAGTCTTTTTGACTTCAATGTGTTCGTAAACGTATGATTTCATTCAACAGGTCTCCATTGTAGGCCATCCCATTCTATGGTCAGACCTGTTACCACGTCGACAAATCTCGCACCTTCCTGTGGTCCGTCAGGACCATTCGAAATAGGCGACAAGTGTCGTTCAACAAATGGACGATCTTGGGAGAATATTGGTGGATCGTCGTCAATCATTCCCCGCGGGAATGACATAAATGGACTCCAGTCAGCGCGCTGATAAACACACGCTCCGCGTTTCTTCCATGTCGTGAGCGCGTCCCAATTAACTTGATGCTTAGACCACAACATTTCCTGAACCTCGCTGATGCTCTTACCGTGCATTTCTTTCTGCGAGAAGTAGAATCGACCAAGCATGTTCACGCTGTTACGTGAAGCGTCTTGTTGTCGCCACAAGAAATAGTTGGTGACTTCTTCTTTAGGAAGATTGTACGCACGAGCGTCAAACTGTGCAAGTTCTTGAGTTGAACAAGGAACGAACTTCGCAACGTGATTTAGGAGGTAATTGAATGCTGTTGCGGCAATTGATGACGACAGGGAGACGATCTTCTGTAAGTTCCCTCCGAACCATTGCTGTGTTTCCAATCGGTCCCAGTCACGTAACAAAATGGAGATCTCATCACTTTGCGTGTAAACAAATACTGCTGTTTGTAGTTGGTTGAACAATGTTGCAGCTGTGTAGGTCATCGTCTGGTGAAGCATTTCACTAAATGGACCTAAGCGCAACGACGGGTCCTCAATTTTGTTCGATGTAAGCGAGCTTCATCGAAACTATCAGGAGGAATTGGTTGTGGAGCAACAAATCGTTTTGTGAATGTGTGGAATGCTCGTCCATCAACACGAACAATAATCGGGGTGCGTCGGAGCAATGTTGATTGAGACGTTGCTTCGTACTCCTTCATGCGATCGCCGAGGGTTGTTTTGTCTGTCATGGTGGATTCCTTGAATCCACCACCTTAACATCAAAATCGACTTACCTCAACGATTCAGATGCGATGATCCACTGTTTGACGAACTCGCTTCGAACGATATCGTGATGTGTAAAGCGGATTGTGTTGAAAGAAGGAAGGTGGGGTAGAACTCGTAAAAAGTCCCCCATACCCGATTTGTCGTGTGAAGATCGTAGATCTGTCTGCGGCACGTCACCAACAAAAATCACTCGAGTGTATTTGCCAACCCTCGTCATGATTGTGTTGATTTCATCCCATCGCATGTTTTGTCCTTCGTCGACCACAACAACGGCATTGTCCCATGTTAAGCCGCGCAAATATGATGTTGTGCAGAACTCAACTAGTCCTGCCGCTTTCATATCATCATATGTTGAGTACTTTCCAAAGAAGTTGTGGAACATATCACGATATGGTGTCTCATACACTCCGGATTTCTCTTCCAAAGTGCCTGGTAGGAAGCCTTGTTCGCGACTAGGTACAGCAGAACGTACGATGATAATACGATCGATTCCGCTATCTTTACGAAGCAGTTCGTTAAGAGCGAGCCATAATCCGACGAATGTGTTGTGGGTAATGACGTAATCATCGGTAATATATAGATGATCCTGATCATCTATCATAATGCATTGTGCTTCCTCCTGACTTGTTAGTTCAACACTAATAACTTGGCGACATAGTTGTTTTTGTTGATATGTGTCGTGACACAGGTCACGTTTTCGTGGTAGAGAAAAAAGTTCTTTGGGTTTGGGATAAGAGATAAACAACGTATATGCGACTCGCCCAATTTTTCTTTCATCTTTGTAAGTGTATGTAGGCTGTCGTGTTTTTATTGAACATTTTGCACCAAGCGACCAAAGAATTTCTTGAACGTCACAAGCAAGGTGTGGACTGGTTGTAGTAAATGAAACCCCTCCGTTTCGCTTACTAACGGTTCCGTCAGTATCCATAAGACCACGTAGGAGTTCCAAACGTTGCTCTATACTTCCTTCTTTATAAGACTTAGGAATAAATTTTTCGTGCGAGCGTTTTCCATATAAAGCAAGCTCTTTCAACTTATCGGTGTAATTGTTGGTCTTCTTCCTCCCTCCACGTTGATATATTCCATCACGGTAATGAGTAAGATTTACGATATTGTAATCGTAAGTTCCTGTTGATTGTTTTAGACTATATTCTTCTTTTTGAAGAATTGTTTGAATTGTTTCAACAATGTGTCGGTCAGCAGATGATAGTTTGGGCGTGCTCTGTGAAATGTGTCCATCCCCCAACAACACACCTAACAAATACGGATCAATAAGTAAATATTGTGTTGGCTGTTCAATGGCATTAACAAGATCAATAGAAATGTTAGCAGGACTATTTCGTGTAGTTTTTTCATCCAACCACACCGAAAGAAACTCTGTATTAACAATTTTTTCAGTGCTATCCTTTGTATTCCAAAAATCACTTGGAACGTGACATTTCCACAAATGTTCCGCACAAGCTTGGGCTGTGGCACCATCACTAAAAGTAATGGTAAAAATATCCTTTTTACCTTGTGAGAAAACACCAATAACGGTCGCAGAGGTATTTTTAGGTGTGAGCACCTTATCCCCAACAACGATATCGCCCATAAATTTCCACCCTTTTGGTGTGAGAATTTTACTATGAAGAGGTTGTGCTTTTCCTGTTCCGGCAGAGCCGTGTGCACAGATGTTTTTACCCATGATGAAGTCATGAAACATCTCTTCTTGTGCGGGGGTAAGTGGTTTAATTTGTCTCAAGTCGTGCATTGTCCATGTTTTACGGCGCGGTCCTTCCTCCATTGCTTTTCCATTGAGGACAAGTGCCTCAGTAATGTCATAAAGTTCATTGCGCTTCGAAGCTTTCCTTCTCTTGGACATAATGCGCCCTCCTTAGCGAAAAGGTAGTACAAAGTTACGGATGGCAGGGAACTGCGAGGTGTGCTATTGTCTTGTCATTAAAGACGTTCAATCTTATATCCTATGCCTGTTGTTAACGGCCTGTTGTTAACGGCCTGTTGTTAACGGCCTGTTGTTAACGGCATCGGTATTTATATTCTGCTCGGAGAAAAACAAGAATTCGTGTCAAAACAAACCGACTAGAAGCTTTTGCGGATCCTCGTTTCGTCGACGAATCTCGTCTGCACATTGATCACGAAACGAGACCCAGTCTTGAAGAACATCACGAACTTGAAACGTAACTCGAAGAATGCTGATCATGTGCAGGATGGTTAGCCGAACAGGATCGGCCGTAAGGTAGATGTTGACGATGTCAAGTACTTCTCGTTCAAAGATCGAGTTCTTTGCGTGTCGATACTGCCATGCATCAACAAGTAAATCCCCAATGTCATACATTACTCGTCGCATGAGCTGACGGTTGACTGTTTCGGAGTCAACTGTGTACGCCAACTGAATCCATTCTTGTGGGGTCATTTATCCCAGTTTTCCTTTGCCCCCAACGAATACACTTCCGTGAAGCCGAACTGACTGATGTAGTTGAGAATGTGCTTCAAATTTTCGTCATCGTTTGAAGCGCCGAACAAGATCAATTTAGTGTCTTTTGGAAGCTTCATCAGCGTTGACACCTGACGAAGAGGTAGGTTCACCGCACCTGGCAAGGTCCCATCCCGAAATGCAACTGCATCACGAACGTCATACAGTTTGGCGCCGTTCTCCAGGAGTTTCTGAGCGCGTTTACCGTTAATCTTCTGACCGAACATCATTTCTTTCTCCTTGGAAGAATTTCGATCCCTTCCTCGAAACTGTTGACCCAAACTGGACAACACTCTCTAATCATAGCGTGATCGTGAGGGTTAGATCCATCCTTTCATCAGAAATCACCTCCGCCAAATTCCATAGCATCAGCATAACGTCGTGCATCACAACCAACTTGTGCGCATACGAAGTCACCAACCGCCTTCAAGGATACTTCTCTCTTTCCTGAGATCTCGATTGATGGCATTTTCACTAGTGAATTTTTCTGGATAACGCGCGCGGAGTTTTGCGATATTTGTTTCGAGAATTTGTTCCCAGTCTGCATTTGTGGCGTCAACACCAATCGCCTGATACCATGCAAGATCGCCGAACTCTTCTTGTACATTTACAACGTCGAGTTTCCCCTCACCTTTCACGTGTTGCAGAAGGGCCTCAATCAACTCACCACTCTCCGTAGCAATTCCGACAATTGAGTGAAGAATTCGTGGGTCTGAGGCAACAATGTCGCGAGGCGTAGCCGTCAGTGGAAGATATGTGCCGCGGCCTAGCTGGCTTAGAGCTTGTTCGAGACTGGGTTTTGCTGCAAACCACTTTTCTTCGTTGATTGGTTTCTTGTAGAAGATGTTCTTCTTGTACAAATCGAGCAACCGTCCAACAGCGGCGAATGCTTCAAGTACAGAAATGAATGCGAAGATGTCGTTGACTTGTGCGTATTGGATGCGACTTTCTGTACGGATCGCTCCCTGGACGTATTCTTGTAGTTTCATTATTATTCTCCAACAGAGTACAGATTGTCTGTACTCTGTTGGGGTTTGTCAACTCAACCTAGGCAATGGTCGTAGGTTTGCGAATCAGGAATGTAAACTCTGCGGTCAGTAGGATTAACTGGAGGGGGACCGTATACTCGTTCCTTGTAACTTTTGTCATGGCCGCACACAGGGCACTCGCCGATGTACCGACGATACCAGTGTGGCTTACTTTGGGGGCGCAAAGAACGCATCACACCACGCATTGTAGAGATCCTGACCAAGTTGCCACTTGGCATTGAAGATTAGTCGGCGTTGGACCGAACACAATTTATGTAGAACTGTTCATGTAGAACTGTTCAGGCGTTTGGAGGAAGGGCTTGAGATCGGGAATCATAGTGGTCGAGGATGTGGAGGATCGATTGGAGGTGTTACTGGGCCCATCATATTCTCCTAATGGAGCGGGTAGGGAGAATCGAACTCCCGCATACACCATGGCAAGGTGTCAGGCTGCCATTACATCATACCCGCATCTGCGTATTTATAACTTGTTGAAATGGTTTCACAATCACTTCCACAAGTGGACTAAAATGCTGAATGAACAGCTCCTTTTCTTTCTTGTCAACGAAAAAGAAGAACTTGTGATCTCCTTCCTCATTCACATCAACAATTCCATAAAGGACTCGTCGAGAAATATACGTTTCACCAGAGGATCCGCTTTCAATCGAAACGTCCCGAACGACAAGATTGCCTGCAACATCATCCCTCCAAGCGTTCCATGTATTCCAGAATCGTTCGTCGATTCCGTTGACTTCAACGATCTGTGCATACTTTTGCAGCATATCATGCACGTATCTCAAAGTTTGATCAGTCAAAACGCCATCGTATAGTAACACTTGATCTCCTCATTGTCTTCAAACATTAATCAAACTCACGGATAATGTCAACCAGGGCAAATACTGGATTCTTCTTCTTTAGTGTTTGCCCTTCAAGCCTGTTGGAGGGTTGTGTAGACGAGATGTCTGTGGTACACGAGCCAGCAAGAACTCCATCTGATGTGCGAGAATCTCGCGGTTCATCAGAATCAGGTGTTCAGCTCGGTTCGGTGCGTACGGCACGTACAGGAGTTTCATACCTGAATCTTCAGGTGTACGGTTGTCCTTCGCCTTGTTGCAACCACCACAAGACGTAACAGCGTTTGTCCACTTGTCTGGACCGCCCTTCGACCGTGGGTGGACGTGATCACGTGTAAGGTCCTGTTTGCGGAACAAACCGCCACAGTACGCGCACACGTTATGGTCACGACGGAACAGCGCAGCGTTCGTCAGCGTTGGGACACGATGGAGATGGTTTGCCTTTGTGTCACCGTCGACAGCGATGATCGTGTTGAGGTCCATGAACGAACGATCCCCTGTCTGACGCGACTTGCCGCCGTAAATCGTGAAACCGTCATCGCCGATTGTCCACGCAACTAGTCCTTTTGCGTAGTAATACGCAGCGTCTTCGTACGTGATCCAGCGCATTGGTTCGCCAGCTTTGTCGAGTTGCAGAATTTGTGGGTGTTCAGTCATGATTCCCTCCTATTGATATCCCTATGCTATTATTTAGCGTTCGGACGTGTGCATAATACTTAAAGCTACCCCAAAAGTCAACCATGTTTTTCCTCCTGCAGTAACTGAAACTTACGCATTGGTTTACGTTCATCACCGTACAACGGTCGTGTTGCAATTGCAGTATGCCCAGTATTGTAGTCGGGCTCAAAGAACATTTCATGGTCGATTTGGTGACGGTTAAGATAGTCAGCAATCTTCAACAGATCGTGTTCACTCTTCGCGCCGATCAACACGATGAATGATGTCTCAGCTGGCTTTTGAAAGCGAAAACCAGCTTCCAAAGCTGCATGAGAGGCTTGCACAATCTGTTGCGGTGTGGACAAGTCCTGCCGCACGAAGATGTACGTGTAAGGTTTCGCCTAGGTCATTTTGACACCTCCAGACCGATTTTGATGGCTGACCACATATCGTCTGGAATTGCATCGCCGTAACGATTACAGAACGCTTGAACGAACGAGCTTTTCGAATTTGACGCTCGTTGTTGGGCGATCCATTTCAGATCACTCATGGCTCGCGTGTAGCCTTGCCATGCGTCTTTGTAGTATGGGTCGATTTTACGCTCGTTTTTGAACGGCGAAAAGCCGTGTTTCAGATCCTTGGCGCGGAGAAGGTTGTAGAGAATATGGTCCTTCGCCGTCAACTGTTTCTGTCGAGCGATCTGTTTGTACGCTTCTTGGTACGTGTGAAACTTCTGTTTGTCTTGAAAAATGAACTTCATTTGCAATCTCCTAATGTCATGGTTAAAGATGTGGAACCGAAACGACAAAGAGATTGCGGAGGATCGCGAGCGCGAACCTACGTGAAACCAGCTACCTATGCTTTCTTGACACGCTTCATTTGTTTCTCCAAAGTTAAGAACAACGAAACACTACTATATATGCATTCGACATTATGGTCAACTCAATGTGATTCGAGTTCGACGATTCTTCGACTAAGAGTACGAACAACGGCCTCTATTCCATGACTTGTCGCTGTAACGGCACGGTTTGATTCATCTCATTTGTGAGACGTGAATACAAACTCCTGTTTGCTTCTTGGAGGACATTGAGTTCCACACGAAGTTTTTCTATTTCATTCATAACTACTCCAAAATTTGACTGATTGATTGTTTGTCGTCAATTCGCACGATCGTTTCCGCGAGCAGGCCAGCGATCGAAATTTGACGAACCTTGACCATATTTGACACCATAGGAATCGTGTCTGTTATTACGAGCTCGTGCAGCTTGGATCCTGCAATATTGTCTGCGGCTTTTCCTGACAACACTCCGTGTGTCGAATATGCGACGACACGACGAGCTTGGCCCACGTCGATCAGCGCGTTTGCCGCTTTAGCAAGCGTTCCGGCTGTATCGACCATATCGTCTATCATGATACAAGTTTTGTCTTTCACGTCGCCGATGATGTTCATCACTTCGCTTACGTTTGCCCTGGGGCGCCGTTTGTCGACAATTGCCAGGTCCATGTTATCGAGTTGTTTTGCAATTGCTCTAGCACGAGCCACACCACCAACATCCGGTGAAACGACAATTGGATTCTCATTCATCCAATGTTTATAAATGTCGGCAACAAAAAGAGGAGTGGCGGAAATGTTGTCGACAGGGATTGTGAAGAAGCCCTGAATCTGTGTTGCGTGAAGATCAACAGTCAAAATGTGACGGATGTCGACGCTCTGCAGCATACCTGCAACAACGTTTGCAGAGATTGGAACTCGTGAGTATCCCGGGCGTCGGTCTTGTCGTGAATACCCAAAGTAAGGAATGACGGCAATGATTCGTTTGACAGCGGACCGACGAAGAGCATCCGCCATCAACATGATCTCCATCAAAGTATCATTTGTTGGAAAGCAAGTCGACTGAAGGATAAAGGCCTTCTTTCCTCGAACGTTGTTTTGAACCTCAACCTTTAGTTCACCATCGCTAAACTTGGATACTTCACACCGTCCGATTTGAATTGGACTACCTGTAACTCGTGCGTTGAGGTCCTTTGCAACCGCCTTTGCGAGGAACGGATTGGATGTACCAGTGAAGAGAATCGAGTTCGTCATGACTGTCCTTTTCTTTCGAGGGAAACGGTTGATTCTCCACATGGTTTAGGGGCAGATCAACTAAATATGTGGTAAACCAACAAGGAGAAGATAATGGCAAGTTTCGATCAAGCAATAGGGCTAATCCTTAAACACGAGGGCGGATGGGTTAACAATCCGAACGATCCAGGTGGTGCTACAAATTTCGGTATCTCTCTTCGTTTCCTAGTCGATCATCCTGAAGCTGGTGACTTTGATATGGACGGAGATGTTGATGCGGAAGACATTGCTGGCATGACTATCGAACAAGCTTCTGACATTTACCGTCAGTTCTGGTGGGACATGTACAGGTACGATCAATTCGCTGACCAAACGATTGCAACGAAAGTATTTGACCACGCTGTTAACATGGGAGCAAAGCGCGCGCACATCCTTCTTCAAACAGCTATGAATAAAGCGTTTGGATTGAAGCTAACTGTTGATGGGGCACTTGGTCCAGCATCATATCGTTCTATCAATGCAGTTCATGATGGCGATGAGGAACAAATTCTTTTGCGGACATATTGTGATGAAATTTGGGCGTTCTATCAACGTCTGATTGCGAACAATTCCAAGTTGAAGGTGTTTGCAAAAGGATGGCAACGTCGAGCTTACGACTTGGGAAAAGCTAATCAACTAGGTTGATTGTTTCAGCCTGTTGAGGGATAGTCGATCGTTTGTATTCTCATGTAGAGAATAAAAGACGTCGATCATATAATCGTTGGTTTATTTATGCTTATAAGACCTCACAGTGATCTCCATTTGGAGTTCGCTCCGATTCTTCGTATGATTGAACTCGAGACAGACAAGGACACTGTCCTTGTGCTGGCGGGCGATGTGTGTGCCGTCTCGTTGTGGGATCGCATCGGGGAACCATTTTTCAAGATGGTGGCAAGCCAGTTCAAACACGTGATCTATGTGTTTGGAAATCACGAGTTCTACAGTGGTGGCTCATTCCTGTATTCGCGGCAAAAGTTCAAGGATGCTCTAATGAAAGCTGGGATTACCAATGTCTATCTCCTCGAGAAAGAAACCATGGTGATCGACGACGTTGCTTTCGTTGGAGCAACTCTCTGGACTGATTTCAAGCGCGGCAATCCGGGTGTGATGGCGATGTCGAAGGTGTACATGGCGGATTACAGCCAAACATATTTTGATGGCCCGCCATCACAAGGATGGCCAGTCGCTCCCGATTGGCGTGGGTTGCACCCGCAAGATGTGTACCGTGATCATGCTGATGCAAAGGATTACGTGTTTTCGGCCGTAAAGGAACAGAAACAACTTGGAAGAAAGGTGGTGTTGGTTGTTCATCATGGTGTAAGTGAACAATCAGTTCATCGCCGCTTCAAAGGGAATCACATGAATCCAGCATTCGTCTCTGAGTTAGACGCAGAGATTATCGATGCCCAACCAGACATACTGGTGCATGGTCATGTGCACAATGTGTTCAACTACAAGATCGGCAACACACAAGTGATTGTTAATCCGCGCGCTTACCCTAATGAACACTTTGATTGGGATGAAGCGTTGGTTGTAGAGTTGTAAGAGAAGGGTGAGTTTTCTCACCCTTTTCTCTTTTCTTCCATAAATAGCAATAGGTTATGGAGAAACACATGGATCTTAACTACTACCGCAAAGCTGCTGGTCTTTCTCTTGTAGAGAGTGATGCTTCACCGGAGCATATCAAGAGTGAAAAGGCTCTATTCGAAACGTGTATCGGTCATTGCGACAAGATTATTGCAATGTGTGAAGCACGCCTTCAACAGAACGATCTCTCGGACGAGCACAAAAAGCAGTACACAGAACTTTGTAAGTGCACAAAAGAGCACGTAGCTCTTTTGAGGAAGCATCTTGCAAGTTACAAATGAGTGGTTGACCTTAACCACTAAGTAGCTTAAAGTAACAGCAAATCGGAATAGACCGATTTGTCTTCGATATCGAGGAGTTCGATATGTCATACATCTACGACTATGTTGTTTTCATTGGACGGTTTCAGCCGTTCCATATTGGTCACAGACAAGTGGTCGAGACCGCCTTGTCGATCTCCGACAAAGTTATCCTGTGCATTGGTAGCTCATTTGCGCCTCGTACTCCAAAGAATCCGTTTGTGGCTGATGAACGTATTGCAATGATTTACGACTCCATGCCGCATGCGATTGATCGAATCAAAGTCTCGCTTATCCGCGATCAGCTGTATAATGATCAACTTTGGGCAGCGAGCATTCAAGAAGAAGTTGAACGAACTGTTCGGGCCGGCGGGTGGCGTGACAAACCAGCAAAAATCGCAATCATCGGCCATACGAAGGACCACAGCAGCTACTATCTCAAGATGTTTCCGCAGTGGACAATTGTTGAACATGAGATGAACGAAATCGTCAATGCAACGGATATCCGCGAACTGTTCTTCGAAGGAAAGAATCTGAAGTTCTTGCAGACGCTTCTTTCACAACCTGTATATCGCTGTCTCGAAGTGTTCAAGATGACGGAAGATTATCGAACGCTCGCTAAGGAACACGAGATCATCAAGCGATACAAGAAGAGCTGGGAGGGTGCTCCGTTTCCGGCTGTGTTCGTTACTGTCGACGCAGTTGTTGTCCAATCGGGACACCTTCTGATGGTCACGCGTGGTGCTGCTCCTGGGATGGGCCTGAAAGCGTTACCTGGCGGATTTATCGAACAAGGTGAAACATTGATAGAAGCTATGATTCGCGAACTTCGCGAGGAGACTCGTCTCAAGGTTCCGGCACCAGTTCTTAAAGGCTCGATCAAAGCACAACACGTTTTCGATGCACCGAAACGATCGCTTCGTGGTCGAACGATTACACACGCATTTCTGATCGAATTGCCGCCTGGACCATTACCAGAAGTGAAAGGCAGCGATGATGCGAAAGATGCGTACTGGGTGCCTGTAAGCGAGGTTCGAAGCGACGAATGCTTTGAAGATCACTACGACATCATTCACTATTTCTTGTGAGGAATACAAGGCTTTGCCGAATACGTTTCATTGACGTTTAGGTTCACAAGAAGGAAACCGAGCAACCGTTTAGTTGAGTAACCCAAGAGTGAGAAGTACAATAGACGCTCTTAGGGGCTCTCCATGTACGATAACAAAAAACTGACTGTAATCAACTTCTTTGCTGGTCCTTCCGTAGGCAAATCAACGATTGCACCTGCGTTATACGTCAAAATGAAGAAGAAGGGAATGAAAGTCGAACTCGTACACGAATTCGCAAAAGATTGTGTGTGGGAAAGTATGACGCACATCTTCACCGAGCAAGACTACATTTTTGGCCAACAACATCGGATGATTCGTCGCCTGATTCGACATGACATCGATTATGCGGTGGTCGACAGCTCAATTCTGTTGGGATTGTTGTACATGCCAGAATGGTTTCCGAAATCGTTTGAGCCGTTCCTTCTTGATGTGTTCCATTCGTACAACAACATCAATATCTTCTTAGAACGCAATCCAGCAATCCCTTATGTCCAGGCTGGACGTAATCAAACAGAAGAACAGGCAAAACATAAAGACGTTGAGTTGAAGACCCTTTTGCATAAGCATGCTATTCCATACTTTTCCTTTCTGTCTGAAGATGGTGTAGAGGACAAAATTCTAAAGTACATTGAGATGCTTCACACAGGACATCGTTGACATGACCCTCAAACATAAATAACATATTGTTTCTATTGCGGGATAGAGCAGTGGCAGCTCGTTAGGCTCATAACCTAAAGGCCGGGGCGTTCGATTCCCTCTCCCGCTACTTTCGGACCTCTCAGTTCGATCCTGATATTTAGATCGAACTGAGAGGTTGCCATGGAAAAGATTTTACGATTTCGAGCCAAATGGGTGGTAGATTGGCTCGTGTTCTTAAAGAAATTGCCAAGTGTCGACGGTTGTGTGCAAATTGCCATCGAAAAGTTCATGCAGGCTTGTTGACAATTTCATGACCTTAAATGATCGTTGCGCTGATTAGTGTTAGGACCATCTACATATGCCAAAAGTTGAACTGACCCTTGAGCGACAGTCCTCAAAGGACATCGATAACGCATTGCGAAAGCTGAAGAAGAAAGTTGAAGCTGGTGGCGTTCTTCGAAAACTTCATGAGCTGGAAGCTTATGAACGTCCAGGCGTGAAACGCAATCGCAAAAAGTCTGCGGCCATCATGCGTTGGAAACGCGATCAGCAGAAAAACAAACTTCCTCCGAAATTATACTAATGAGGCTTAGCAGCGTAATTCGAGGCTTAATTGACCGCGCGTGGTTCTTCCAATGGCACCATCCTTTACACGTAGGTAGCCGGAAAATCAACAACACGCACTTTCACAAACCTGGAGAGCTTGTTGAAAACCTTTCTCCTGGTGAACGGGACACTCTTAAAGACTTGAAAGCAGAACATCTTAACGATCGTTTGGATGTTGCAACAATGTATCAAGTTGAACGTCCTGGCCGCCGTGGTCGCTATGGTCAAGCTCTTGACGATCAAAGAGAATGGGCTCGCAAGCAAGCGGAACGAAACAAGAAATGAACAATAAAGCAGAACGCTTCCTTAGAAGAACTAGAACGTATTGCAAAATCTTGGCTTGTCTTAGTTGAGCAAAGGAGGTATAAATAGTCGACCACATGACTTCTGGATTGGGTAATAGTACCGAATCCAACTTCACCGACTTTAATTTTGGGCGTTTAGTCGGTACGCCGTTGAAGAGGAGTCACAATGATGTATGGCAATAAGCTCGCCGTAGCTATTAAACATAACGGCAAAGTCCTTCGCGAATTCAAGGACATCATCTATCTGCCTTTCGGTGCAGAATACTCAATCTATATCAAGAACATGGACACTGTCCGTGCATTGGTCAAAATTTCGATCGATGGCACGGACATTGGCGATGGCACAGAGTTTGTTGTGCCGGCTCGTGGCTCGATTGAAATTGAGCGTTTTGTCAAAAATGGCAACTTCAACCAAGGCAATCGTTTCAAGTTCATTGAACGAACTGCACGTATTGAGAATCATCGTGGGATTGGTTCTGAAGATGGTATCGTTGTCATCGAGTACAAATTCGAGCAGCGACCGCCAAAAACTGAATTCGTGATCAAGAAAGAGATCATTGAACGCGAATATCACGATAAGTGGGTTCACACACCACGGCGTCGTTCGCCTGATTGGCCTTTTCCATATAATCCGCCGATTATTTGGTGTTCCAATACGTTAGGTGGCAACCGTTTAATGAATAATGCTGACACGGTGACCGTCAATAATTTGATGGCTCAGAATGCTCAGGGTGTAACATTTAGTGCAAACGATGGTGCTCAACAAATTTCTTGCAGCGCGCCCGCAAGCGCAATGAGTCATTCAGTGATGGATTCAGCACAGATCCCGATGAACGCAATCAACGAGAACGGAATTACGGTAGCAGGTGGTGTTTCTGATCAACAGTTTCACACTGTTGCTTGGTTTCCTACCGAAGCAGATAGCTACACACTTGTTCTTCGTTTGCTTGGCAAAGTCGAGACCGGTAAGGCAGTTGTTGAAGCTATTACTGTGAAGAAGAAGCAAAAATGCACCAGTTGCGGACACGTAAACAAGGCTAGCGCTAAGTTCTGTGCCGCGTGTGGTACTTCATTAGAATTGATTTGATTTTGGGAACATGTCGGGGCGGGAAAACGCCCCGACTTTTCCGGATGAATATAAATACCCCACTAACTGGAGGGGTATAATGTCATCTTTGTCCGACTTTGTCGCTGCCAACAAAACACTAACTAAGATCGCGGCCGAAGTTGCTGCAATTGCGACGCTTGCAACAGCAGCCCAGGCTTTTGATGGCCGATACGTTAAGACAGCAGACTTCGAGAACTATCAAGCACGTCAAGAACAACTCAGCCAAAAGATTGTTGTTCGTCAGGACATGAACACGGCTCAACTTCGTGTTCAACAACTCGAAGACAAACTATTCGAACTCCGTCAGATCGAACGACCAACTCAGGCTCAGCGTGCTTTGATCCTTCGCTATGAAGATCAGTTGCGAGCAGCGTCAGCTGCTCTGCGGGAAGCTGAACTTACACTTCGTAACCTTGAAGTTGGTAAACCGGTTCGTTAATTGTTGAACACTTTTGGCACCAGACCACCAAGATGCTCTGGTGTTGGCTGTCCTGTGGCCAATCGTAAGAATGCTCGAATCTTGACAATCGACACAGCTATTGACATGTAATGGTGGAAAGCTTGAATGCCATATTGTCTCGGTCCTTGTGGGATCGCGATGATCGAATCAACAAGTCCAACGAGCTCATTAGTGTTCACGATGAACACTCCACCGCCTGAGTTGCCGAAAGAAATGTTAACGGTCATTACCAATTGTCCCGCTGTGTTTAATCCTTGAAACCGTCCGTCGGTTGCAAATTGAACTTGTGTTAATTCTGGCAACGGAAATCCTACAGCGACGAGAGGTTCGTCGATCATCGGAAGTCTTTCTGAAAGTGAACCGCATGGACAGTGTATGTCAGGCGCGTGTAAAAGTGCGATGTCGGCTGCTTGATCAATCTTGACGATTTTTGCTGTGGCATTATTTGGACCTATATAGATCTGTGCTTTGGGAACAGCTTCGACAACGTGTGCAGACGTAAGCAAATATCCGTTAGCAATCACCACTGCCGATCCGTGTGCACCACCAATTGATACCCCATACACCGTTTGGCGTACAACCGAATAATCTTGGGCATTGGTATTGGTGAAACACAACAACATTGCAACGAACACTAGTACTTTCTTCATGTGTTTCCTCCGTCCGATAACCCTATTTATGTTGACACTTTCTGTCGAATCTTGGAAAGTCACATTCGACTTGTTCTGACAAGGGTAATGGGGATTTGTTTTCTTAAGCCATAAATACGCTCGAGTAGCTCAGTGGTTTCAGAGCGGCGGTCTCTAAAACCGAATCGGTCGGGGGTTCGAATCCCCCCTCGAGCACCAACACTAAGCGCTCAAGACTTGAAACAGACCTTTCACTTTTTACTAGACGGGAGTATTATCATGACAAAAGCGTACAAGACTTACATCGGCATTGCCCGCGATCGAAGCGGTTCCATTCGCAGCTACGGACTCGAGCGTCCATGCGCAAGAGATTACAACTCACAGCTGCAAGAAATTCAACACAACACTCAACAGCATCAACTCGACAGTATCATCAGCGTCGTCGATTTCGGCAGCTCCATCGAACCTTTCGTCACTGTGCTGCCCGTGATGTCTGTTCAACCTCAATCTGAACACCTGTTCAAAGCAACTCTCGGTCAGACTCGTCTTTACGATGCGGTTGGTTACCTGATCAATCAGTTCTCACGTATGCCGGATGCGAACGATCCGAACGTATCGTTCCTGATCCTGGCAATCACCGACGGTGAAGAGAATGCTTCATACGAGTGGCTCGGCAGCCGTCTCGGTGGTGAGATCTTCAAGCTCCACGCAACCGATCGCTGGACGTTCACGTTCCGCGTCCCTCATGGATACAAACGTTCGCTTGTAAACATGGGGATTCCTGCGAACAATATCATGGAATGGGAACAAACGGAACAAGGTCTCCGCGTTGCTGAAACTGCAACTCGTGCGGCCACAGCGTCGTATTTCAGCGCACGTGCAACAGGTGTTGGTTCGACTAAGGCATTCTACACGACTGACCTAAGTGGTGTTGACGTCAAAGCGATTCAATCGACGATGACGGACATCTCCGCCCAAGTGAATGAGTGGAAGGTCACCGCATCCCATTGCTTTGAGATTCGTGACTTCTGTGAACGCATGACCGGCAAGCCAATGCTTCGTGGTGCAGCGTTCTATGAACTCGTTAAGAAAGAAGACGAAGTTCAAGAGTACAAGCTGATCATGATTCGTGATCGTGCAACGCGTGCTGTCTACGCTGGTCATGGTGCTCGTCAGCTTCTTGGTCTTCCGACAACTGGAACGATTCAACTGCGTCCAGGTGATCATGCTGCGTACGACGTATTCATCCAGTCAACATCTGTAAACCGTAAGTTGCCAGTCGGCACAACTCTGATGTACTGGCCGAATGTTGGCGTTGGTTATATCGATGGCAAAAGCTCAGCAAAAGCTGCTCCTGTGCATGCGAAGATTACAAAGGTCCGCAAAGCTGGTGATCCAGCTCAATTGATTCGCAAAAAACAAATTGCGGCTGGTTTCACTCAACCAACAGCTTTGGCAAATAGTGTCGACTATAATGTCGGCTACAAGATCGGCTACAAAGACGGCCGTGGCAAGAAGAAGAATCTTGCTAATGCTGGTCAGTATTCTGGCAACGTTGCTGGGTATTCACATGGTTTCGCCGATGGAAAGGCGAAGAAGCCAATGGCAGTAAAGTAAGGCCCTACGTTCTAGGACAAACGCCGCCTTCGAGCGGCGTTTTCTTTTTTCGGTTCAGAGGGATAGAAAACGTTCACTTGCCCCTTGTCTCCTATAAATATCCTAAACACAGGAGATCCTCAATGAAACAAGGGTTCATCATTTCCAAGAACAGAACCAGCAAACTGTTCTTCAGCTCACGCAGCTCCTACAACCGTCCTGTCTGGACGGACAACCTCGAAGAAGCAGCGATTTATCATAGCGACGCATCTGGTTCTGATGCTGTGAAAAAGCTGTGGGTGCGAGGCTCCTACAGTGCCAAACTAACACCGTTAGCTGAACTCGAAGCGTTTAAGATTGACCCTGAAACCGAAGAGAAGACCCCAATCGAACCACATCACGACGATGTCGATTCAGCAGTGTCGCCGGATTCAGACATCCCTACTGACGATGCAGATTCCGACATGGATGCAGATTCCGATGATTTACCATCCGACGTGGATGCAGATGCTGATTCCAGCGAAACTGAAACCGAGAAGGAAACTTGTCCGAAATGCGGCAAAGCAGGACAACACAAAGAAGATTGTGAAATGGCTTTTGTTGCGCAGGATGAAGAGCGTTCAGCCGTTAATACAGGCAACCTGTTTCACGCTGACGAGCCGGTGATGTGGAACGGACACAACGCAACAGTTATCGTACCAAACGCACAAGCTGATTTCGTTGTAATTCGTGTTGATGGACTTGACAAAAAGGTTCCATATAAGGATGTTCAGAAGGTTCGTTCAGAATCTATTGAAGGTGTTAATCCGCAAATGGCATATGCTGCTCGTGCCGCTGCATGGGATCGCGCTGGATTGGGTGCAGGCGAACGAGCAGGTCAAGCACGCGCTGGAGAACATGCATGGAGTGATCGTCCGAAGCGCGTTTACGTAATCTATAACGGTCGCAAGTACGATTTCGAAAACAATGCACCAGCTGCCGTTCAATTCATTCGTAAACTGACTCCAGACGAACAGAAATTAGCCAAGTTGGTTACTGAAGATTCTCACATGCCTAAGCGTCCTGGCAATGATCCAGCTCCTCCAAGTGAGAATGATGACACAATTCCAAACCTAACAGAACCAAAGGTTAGTGAGGTTGATTTCGACGACCCAGTTGGTGAGGAAAACAGGCCAGAAACAGATCTGACATATGCAACAGCTATGAATCATGATGAGAAAGTCAAGATTCCTGGCAACGTTATGTCAGCACTCAAGGCAAGTATCGACACGTTCCGCAAGGCAGCTGACTACAACAACACGCGTGATGATGCACAGGCGTCATTCTGCATGACAGTTGCTGGTGCTATGGAAGAGTTGCATGATCATCTTTCACAGGGCACTGTTGCAGGTATGAAGCAAGCTCAGATCAAAATGTCTTCTTGGATGAATCCAATCACAACAAACATTCCTGAGGTTGTTCGATTGTTTGTTGTCAATGGTGGTCGTCAGCCAACGTTGAAGGATATGTTTGACTTCAAGCGTGGTCAAGCACTGTTGAAGCGTGCATCAAAGGGCTTCGGTTACAAGGACTAGTCGAATGCGACTAATAGAGTTGTTCCATAGAGGTGTTTTGAGCGTCCCAACGATGTCGCCACAGCAATTAGCGTTGCGTCACAATGTTCCGTTGTCGGTGATCAATGCACAACTGTACAAAGGAATTCAACACGAACTCGAGCACACAAAATCACGCGCCGCTGCTCGTGAAATTGTGCTTGACCATCTTAAAGAGAATCCACGTTATTACGACAAACTCGAAATGGTCCTTCCAGAAGATGTTGCACCACGTGCAACATCTGCGGTGGCAAAATCTGCGAACAAAGGAAAGCAGAAGACAACCAAACGTGCAAAAGCACGTAGAGTTACGTTTCAATGGTCCGGTGGTTGATTTTTCGAAACGAATCATATATACTGCACAACACGTGTAGCCAGTGTGTTCTGGTCACGTGTTTTCAAAACTGTTGACCTTCTACTATAAATAGAGGTACAGTTTGATTTCTTTGGAACTAACTTTGAACTTTGAACATGGAATATGAAGGGTAACGAAATGCAACGCTGTCAATCACTACATAGCTGGCATCTGAGTGATACGTCACTCGGGCAGGGCTCCATGCGTTCGTATCGATTCGAACGTCCTGAGCAGCCTAACAGCGCCCTTCGTGGAGATCCGACCTGGGACTAAAACGGATCTAAGCAGAACAAACACGAAGGGCTCTGCGAGAAATCCAGAGCCCTTCCTTTTTGGTAAGTTCAATTTTAAGGCGGCATGCAGGATTAGACGTAACGTCCAGATTGGAAACGAGATCCGACTGTGGACGATAAACATACAGGAATGGTCGGCGGTGAGGATGAAAGTGCGGCGAAAACGCATGAGTAAGAATCATCACCGTAGGGAATGCCTACGGTGGAGTACGAAAGTATTCTAGAAGAACACTACAGGAGAAATCCTTGTAGCGTTCTTAGGGGTGATTGTAATGTAGCGGTTAGCATCCGACTCTGTGAAAGTCGTAGGGCGAGTTCGAATCTCGTCGATCACCCCTAAGAACGCATCAACACATGACATTCTGTTTGTTCCAAATCGAGAAACTGGAAACTGTTGGGAGTGTAACGTTTCGAACAAATCGCAACGGAAAGATTCGAGAGAGCCACAAAGCTCGATGGGTTGAAGATTTTTATGGAAGATTGGATGAGTGGATTATGTCGGCACCCTGCTAAGGTGTTGAGCGTCGTCAAGATGCTCCGTGGGTTCGAATCCCACATCTTCCTCCAATGTCTCGGCTGATGGATACAGAACTAACCCTGCGAAGGTTCGATTCCTTTCCGGGACACCAGAACGTTGGGCGGAGCCGCTGGTGTGGGCGGCTCCGCCGGTGCCAAAGAAATATGGAGCGTTGGTATATCGGCGATTATTCCTGACTGTCTATCAGGAGAGACGGGTTCGACTCCCGTACGTTCCGCCATATTAATTAAGAGATACCGTGATCTTCCAGCCAACAAGGAGCTGGTGACTTCCACAACTCGGGAAGTCTAACAAATGCACGGGCCAATTTGGCCGAACCCCACCGGCGGAGCGAAGAGTAGGGAACAACATCTACGGATGCCTTTATTCGGTTGCAGAATGGGGAAATGGATGACGAGTAGCATTGGCGACTGCAGCGGGCTGTAACCCCGTGTCCTCTGGACGCTAGGTTCGAATCCTAGGTCATCCACCACGAATTCAATGTAGCGGCTGGGCAGACTTTCTACGGTGGATTGGTGAACTGGCTATCACGTGACCCTCATAAGGTTGAGTAGGCGGATCGTAACCGCCATCCACTACCAGGAGATGACATGAATAAGTGGGACGAACAAGCAGATGGGAATGCAAGGGAGAAGTGTTATTTTAACAATCGTCGTGACGAACGAATCTTTAATGAAGACTCTTCTCCAGAAGAAAAGATTCGTTTAATCGGAGAACAAATCGCTTTTGTGGACGGACTTCATGAAGCTGTGAACATCTTGTACAGAATGAGCGAATCCAATACCGTAAATGGTGAATTGAATTGATCGCTATGATCAAACAGAAATAATGCCCTTGTGTGTAATTGGTAAACGCACGACGTTGAGAGCGTCGGCCACATAAGTGGGTGCAGGTTCGACTCCTGTCAAGGGCACCAAGTTGTTGCGCAGTAAGACAGTTACTTCACTTTATGCAAAAGCGAGTTAGGGCGTTCGATTCCCCTCTAGAATCCTGGTGGAACTTGATTGGCGAGGTAGTTTAATGGAGAACAGCCCCGCGGGGCTAACGGGGGTTGGAATCCCTCCTTCGCCGCTAATATCAGGGTGTAATGTCAATTGGTAGACGGCCTGTTTTGGAGACAGGAGGTTGGAAGTTCGAGTCTTCTCACCCTGACCATATTATCGGATGTGGCGCAAATGAAGACGGCTCCCCACTAGCGGGAGAGAGGTGGATATGCGACTAAGTCGGTGAGTTGAGGGATAACCGCTCGAGAGGCCCTTCGACAAGAGTTCCGAAAGAAAGGTGTCTGTATATCTTATGCAGGTTCAAATCCTGTTCATCCGCACCCTGTTTCATCTTATAAGTAATGTATCACTTATAAGAGATGGAAATGATTGTTGTCACAGGTGCTCATGGTTTTATTGGAAGTCATGTTGTCAAAACACTGCAGACGCGAGGACGTCAAGTAGTATCGATCGATATCGACAACCGAAACACGTTGTTTGAACTTACTGATGTTGAGGCTGTCATTCATCAAGGCGCGTGTGCAGACACAACCGAAACAGACGTATCGCGCATGATGGAGTTAAACTATGACTACTCTAAGCGTGTGTTAGAGTACTGTCAGAACATTCCTTTGATCTATGCATCGTCGGCCGCTGTGTACGGTAACACACCAGGACAGGAACATCCGTTGAATCTTTACGGATGGTCAAAGCTGATGTTCGACGACCTTGTTCGAGCGACTAAACTGCCACACGTCGTTGGACTACGATATTTCAACGTGTACGGTCCTGGTGAGCATTGCAAAGGACGTATGGCGTCGATGATACATCAACTGTGTGAGCAATACAAAACAACTGGTAAAGTCAGACTGTTTGAGAGCGGTGAACAACAACGAGATTTCATTCATGTCGAAGATGTCGTGAATGTTATCATGTCCTTTCTCACCAATCCTATTGGCGGAATCTACGATGTTGGAACAGGTGTGGCAATATCATTTAACGAATTAGCGCGAATCATCACGCAAGATTCGAGCAATGCAATTGAGTATTTTCCGATGCCAGAACAGATCAAAGGAAAATACCAAACATATACACAAGCTGACCTCACGCAATTGCGTCGTGTAGGTTATGCAAAAGACATTCTTGGTGTAGGCTAGTCTGGTTAGTCACTCCGTTTGGGGCGGAGACCACGCAGGTTCGACTCCTGTCACCAAGACCAATCGTTGCGCAGTAGTAGAGTTACTTCATTTAGTTCGACTCTAAAATTCGCCACAAAGAGCATCGAGGTGTTTTTTGTGGCGAATCGGCCGTGGGGCCAAGCGGGCTCATAACCCGAGCGGGAAACCGCATGTTCTCTGCACGTTTAATCTCGATTGATGTTCCTAACAGTCATCCGCCAAGCGTTTATAAGACAAAGTAGCGTCCCACAGCCACGCACACAGAGGTGGTTTTGTCGTGCTACAAATTTCTCCGTAGAGCGTGAGGGTTAGCGTACAACGTTTGGGGCGTTGTGGACAAGATTCAAGTTCTTGTACGGAGACCATTATGTAGTGTTCGTCTATTGGTATGCCCCTGATGGTGTCCTATAAATACTATCAGGAGGACTTATATGGATTGGGACAATAAAGAAATATTAGAACGAGCGATATCTACAGCAACAAATCTAAAACAGGCGTTGGCAAATCTTGGCTATAAAAATGGTGGAATGACGCGGGAAAGATTGTTAACTGCAATCAAACAACACAAAATTTCAACCGAACACTTTGCACCACATAAGCGACAACAGACAAGCGTGTTTGATAACACCGAGTTGTTGAAACAAGCTGTTCAACGATCAAAGTCGCGCGCAGAAGTTGTTCGGCGAATGGGTATGAGCGTTTCAGGAGCATCATACAAAATTCTTCAAGCACGATTATTTAAACATAACATTTCGACTGATCATTTTGATCCGTACAGTGCTGGTTATGAAAGGAAACGATTGAGCAAACGCTTGCGAAAAATAGCGTTGAAGGATATTCTTACCAAAAACTCAACGTATGATCGAAAAGATCTGAAAAAGCGTCTCGTTGAAGAATGTAGACTTGATTATAAGTGTGCAAAGTGCGAAAATGGTGGTATATGGCAGGGAGAAACGTTAACTTTGCAGCTTGAACACAAAAATGGTGTGAATAATGACAATCGTCTGCAAAATTTGGAATTTCTTTGTCCAAACTGTCATTCACAGACAGCAACATATGCTGGACGAAACAGCAAAAAACATTGAACGGTTGGATTTCTGGAGAGATCCTCGGCCCTTCAAGCCGAAGAGACGGGTTCGATTCCCGTACCGTTCACAGCTGTTTTGGTGAAATAGCTCGCCATTACGGAAGGTTGAAACACCGGATTCGAATCCGGTTGGGAACGCCACGGAAGGTATTGTTCCGGCGAACAGGCTTGCCTTGAAAACAAGTGAACAGCGGTGAAGAACTGCTGGGGGATCGACACCTCTACCTTCCGCTGAAGCTTGTTGCGTAGTACAACGGTTACTTCATTGGTTGAAAATCTGACTACAAATCAGACATAGCTGGTTCAAATCCAGCGTCTTCCGTGTACACAATAACTCAAGCTCTTTGTACAGGTAGCTCAGTTGGTAGAGCAGCGTGCGTGTCGGTGGTTCAATTCCACCCCTGTACACACAAACCACGTAAATACTTAACTATGAAACTCAACGAAATCTCATGGACGCCTGGCACAGCCCGAATGTTTCACAGCAATCGGCCTGGCAAACAAGTGCTTCGTAAGTTGCCTGGTTCGTTTCGCATCACGAAAGATCAGGACACATACTACTTGTACAACGGCAATTCAATTGTGTCGCGAATAAGTTTGTTCAAACTTCGTGGGCGAGGAAGAGGATATGTGTTTATGGACAACGTTCGTACGTGGCCTCGATATCAAGGTCAAGGATATATAAAAACGTTAATGGACCACGTGTTTGATGGTTACAAGGAACGGCCTGTATATGTTAATGCTCGGCCCGGTCATGAATCGATCTATCGAAGTGTTGGTTTTCAGGAAATTCCGCTTGATGAAATAACACCCGAAATGCTCGACGTTTTAGACTACCATCACAAGGCACTTGATTATCAAGGACACAATCCTTATGATTATGTATTGATGGTACTGAGATGAGAAATAAATAGGGTTATCCAACAGGAGGAATACAATGTATTGGATAATCGTTATTATGACGTTTCACGGATGCAGTGGTCCGATTGAAATACCGTCACAACTACGCTTTGAAACGCAACAGGAATGCACACTTGCGATTGCGCAGCATAAGGATCTTCTTGAAGATGATCCTAACGCAACATTGAAGTGTGAACAAGCAGACTAATCTTGGCATTAAACGTTGTTGGTTTCACAGAAGTCGATTCGCTCATTATGACATTCCCAAGAAGAGAATAGCTGAAGAGTGAGTGGAAAATGGTTGTGGTAAGTTCTAAGGAACTATTAGCGTTGATTAAAGCCGGTTTAGCTGAGATGGATTAGCGCCACGCTGAAGACGTGGAGGGGTTGGCTCGATACCAACAGCCGGCACCAGTATCGAATGGTGTTCATAGTTTTCAGACTACTAAATAGTTCATGAAAACTAAACTAGGCGAAGCAGAACATCGGGTTAAAGATGCTGGCAGAGGCTAAAGAAGTGAAGATGTTCGGCACCACTGGTTGGTGTGGGACCTACAAAGGGATGCCCGCGCTCATCACGAGCTATTACGGTGGGGCCGACCTTTGGGTCTACGGAGAAGACGGTTGGGAGAAGCTGTACACTTCATCAGCGGGAGCTTTCACCCTGTACGAAGACCTGAAACAACACTTAGTGCCCCAATACGTGAAAGTAGGGCCCACGGCAGTTGGTTGGCTGGACACCGAGACAAATGTTCGAAGATAGAGCCAGTACTCGAATCTCTTTCCTGGAGATTCACACCGGCCGGAACGGGGTGGGCCTCGTTTTGTACGAAAGAATGCTTCAAAGCGAGATGGATTACAAGTACATTGTTAATACATGATTTAACATTACACAAATGAACCGGCTGGATATGTCGAGTCGGGCATTGCGTATGTTGTTCATGAACGATCGGAATGAATTGAATGGTCTCGTGGTGAAATTTGGTAGACACGCCATCTTGAGGGGGTGGTGCCGATAGGTGTGAGAGTTCGAGTCTCTCCGAGACCACCAAACATAGGAGAAATAGACGTGAAAGTGTACATCGGGAAATATCGTAGTTGGGTTGGTCCTTACCAGCTCGCACATCTGTTGCAACACGTTGGCGTTTCAGAAGATCGTTGTCATCAACTTGGTGACTGGTTGGCTAACACTAACACTTGGGTCCGTTCTTTGTGTGACTGGTTGGAGAGCAAAAAGAAACGAACCATCAAAGTTCGCATTGACAACTACGACGTGTGGTCAATGGATTCAACATTGGCGTATATTGTTCTTCCAATGTTGAAGAAGCTTCAAGAAGTGAAACATGGATCACCATTCACGGATGACGCGGATGTACCAGAACATCTTCGGTCGACTGCGGCTCCTCCTGTGGAACATGCATGGGACACGGACGAATTGTTTCACCAACGATGGGATTACATTCTTAGTGAGATGATTTGGGCTTTTGAACAAATCCATCCTAGCAATGAGCGAGATGAGTACAATGAGCGAGATGAGTACAAACGAGAACAACGAGAACAACGCATCGACAACGGAATGAAATTGTTTGGTAAATACTTACGAGCATTGTGGGACTAAATTGGTCACGCAAAGATACACTGGGAAGATCAACTGGACAGGCGCGCCAGAGCTGATTCGAAATCAGATTGAACCGTGAGAGCGGTTTGGGCTTCGAGTGCTCGGTCTTCCGCCAGGAGACTGTATGAAACGAAGAGACGTTCTTGGATTATTGTTGGCGTTGATTGTACCTAGCATTGGATCCAGTCAACCAACTGTGACGATGTATGGTACATCGCGGTGTCCGTATTGCCGTCAAGCGCGAGTGTTCTTCGGACGAAATAACATAGTTTACTTTGACTACGATATCGAAAAAGATTTCGATGCAGCAGCTAGATTCAAACGACTGGGTGGGCATGGTGTTCCACTGATTGTTGTTGGAAACACTATTGTGTACGGGTTTAACGAAAATCGACTAAAACAACTACTCAGCATTAACTAACTTTGGCCTTGTGGTGGAATCGGTATACACGCTCATAAAGACACGAAACGGGCTTGTGACGTAATTTGGTAGCCGTGCAAGATTCAGAATCTTGTGATCTGTGATCGTGTGGGTTCGAGTCCCACCTTGCCCACAAAGGTAGTTCCCTAAGGTGGAACGAAGATATAAAGATAGTACACTGCCCTGTAAGGTGTAATGGAATGCACGCAACGCTTCGAACGTTGAAGAGCCGTCCGATTCGGATACAGGGCGCCAATTCGAAAATAGGTTGTTTTTCCAAGTAGAGAAATTAGTCGCTGCGAGATTAGCAGCTGAGAAAGGATTTACGGCGGTGAAACACCAACGTGAAGTTGGTACAAGTTACTTCGATGAAGTTACTCAAGTAATTCAATCAGGTAAATCTTCGACAACGGCTTTGAAAGGTTCAACAGAAGAAGAGCAATTTCACAAGTAATCAATGGCGGAGAAGTGGAACGGATATCATTGACCATAGGTGGCTCATAACCACCTGATAGCAGGTTCGACTCCTGACCTCCGCAACCAAACAATGCGGTCCTCGTACAACGTTAGTACGCCCGACAGTGAATCGGGAGATGGGGCACTTAAATTCTAGATCTATAGTGCTAGGTTCAATTCCCCCGGTCCGCTCTAAGGAGAAGCACATGAGTACATTGAAAGAAATGGTTGTTGACAACAAAAAGGTTAAGTTCATTTTTTATCGTGAAAGAGAATTGTGGTACGAGACGGAGACTGGATTTCAGTTTCCTGTGCCTATTGACGATATCGGCAATGCTATCTTCCTTGCGGAGGACAAAGCACTGCTATTCGTGCGATATATCCGCAAGCATCTCGAGTCAATCGTGAAGGTTTGAGTCCTTCTAGCACGTAAGTGCTATGGTGGAATGGTAGACACAACGGTCGTAAGACAGTTATTCCGACAATCAACTCTGTTGTAATTGGGGCGAGGCTTGGAGCTACTTTTGCCTTTGAAGCAAATAGGATAGGGTTCGATTCCCTACGCCCTTGCCAATCTTTGAAGGTCTCGTTTCGTTTCAAAGACATAAATACCGTAAGAGGTGTTTATGACTACAAAAATTACCCGTTTTGAAGTCGGCAATTTTCATTTAGCCCTATCTTTCAACGTCTTGAGTGCGTTTCGCATTCCTGCTGTTTTGCGGGTTATCAGGTGATCGCCCTTGAACACCACACCAAGAATCGAAAGTCGTGTGCTTCGTTCCTTACCAGGCCGACGATACCACACGATTGAACCACGTTCGCCAACAGCAGCAAATCGTCTTGTCACACTATCTGAGCTGGCGTAAACAGTGTCGATTTTCATGTTGTAGCGAGCAAGTAATCTCTTCAGTTCGAAGTATTCGAGTCCAGCTGATGCATCCCACTGATAACCTTCAGGAGGACCAGCATAGCGATCAGAGGTGAATTCGTAGTATGGATTGTCAATTGAATTAAACATAGACAATGAGATCTTTGCAGGAATTCGATTTTGAGGAATCTGTGATACTGGTGTTGTTACTGGTTTGACGTCTTCTCTCTTTACGTTGCGTTGTGCTGTCTCGTTCTTCTTGATTTCCCGCTCTACCCGACTAAGACCAAGTATTGCAATCTGGTACAATCGACGAAATTCGATGTTTTGCGGAATGTTTTCGATCCAAAATACTGGTTTTCCTGTTGCGTCAACAACCTCTAAGTATCCAGCGGTTTTTTGCCGAGTTCCAACCAGCTTCGAGTTAAGATCCTGCAACTCGTTGCGGTAATGACGCTCTCGATGAACCAATGCTTTATGTGCATGGGCGAGACGCTTAAGCTGCTGTTCAGGACCGTTTTCCATTGAATGTTTTCTTTTGACGATGATTGGTGGATATTTATAAATATCCCTAAATCCAGGGGAAAAGACACCATGCGAATCAAAGATCTCAAGAAGCCTCTCACCGAGATGGCAAAGAAGCAAGATGTGGAAGCGGCCTACCTTCAACATGTTGTTCAGGGTGGCATGTCTCGCCAAGACTTTCTTAAGCTATTGCAACAACCACCATTTAACATGACGCCTGCGGGTGCTGGTACATACTATCAGAACGCAAAATCCGCACACGGAAAAGGAGCAGTAGCTGGTAGTGCAACCCCTGCAGCTCCGGTATCTGTTGTAGCAAAAACAGCAGTAGCAAAAACAGCAGTGCCTGCCGCAGCGTCACCAACAAGCGGCGAAGGATGGCTTAAACAACACAAAGTTGCCAATGCTTCCTTGAATAAAGCCGGAGCGTACGACGTAAACGGTGACGTTCACTTTGACGCTGGTGCAGTTAAGGAAGAGAAGTTTCCAGTGCAATTCGGACACGTTACAGGAAACTTCATTTGCGCGGGTGGTGAATTGAAGACCGCGGAAGGCTGTCCAACGCAAGTAGATGGTGAGTTGTTTATTAACCACAACCATCTAACCTCTCTATTTGGAATGCCAGCTGTTGTTGGCACACACTGTTCGATTGCAGGTAATATCGAATTGCGATCGCTTGAGCATTGCTCACAGCACATTGGTGGAAAGATGTACATGCAGATGTTGCCTGAAATTACATCGTTGCAGGATATTCACAAAAACATCAAATCGGTCGGTGGTATTCTTGACGTGACCGATACACCATTGAAGTCGCACGTGTTGGGACTATTGTTAATCAAGAAACTTCCAGCAGTGCGTATGGATAATAAGAAGGTAGAAGAGATTATCAACAAGCATCTTGCTGGTGAGCGTGACATTCACACTTGCCAGGAAGAGCTAATCGAGGCGGGGTTTGCAGATTTTGCCCGCCTGTAAGCGGACAATTGCCCTGTCGTATAACGGCTAGTATGACTGGCTCTGAACCAGTAGATCACAGTTCGACTCTGTGCGGGGTTGCCAATGAAATGGGTGTTGATGATTACATTATTTTGGGGTGGTGACCAACACTTGGCTGTAGTAGGGCCGTTTGATTACTTCACATGTCATTTCGTACGGAACAACATGTCGAAGAAAACAATTGATGTGGATGATGAACGCGTGGTGATCATTGCAACGGAGTGTAAGGAGATGACCAGTGAAGACCCTTCTAAACGCAATTCTCTCCCTGCTCCGAGATCCACTACCACCGCCACCTGTTCAAAGGACGAGAATCGAGACAATGGCAGAATTGCGAGCTCGTCGTATAGAAAATGGGGTTGTCAAACCACGCAATAAGAAGTAAGGTGTTTGTTTCGAACGCACACGTGCCAGAGAGGCTAATGGAGCTGCCTGCAAAGCGTATTTCAGATTTTGCAATATTACGAGAAGCAGAAAAGTGTATTCCAGTTTGTGCTAATTGTCATCGTAAAATACACAAGTATGGGTTGGAAAATGTGAGAAATGCACTAGTGGCAGAAAGATAATGCATTCGCCTGCAAAGCGAAATTGTGCTGGTTCAAGTCCAGTCTAGTGCTCCTAATGTAGGGTTCGAATCCCTCCGTGTGCTTCATAAACAGATGAGAGGTCACTGTGGCTGAAAATCCATTTGACATAGATAAAGATCAGGAACAGAAGCAGGGCGATTCGGGTACGGCGATTCTTGAACGTGAAGAAGTTCGCACGAAAGAACCACCGATGTATCAGGTTGTGTTGTTGAACGATGATTACACACCGTTCAACTTCGTCGTCGAAGTCTTGATCAAGTTCTTCAATATGGATAGCCAGAAAGCATTCAATGTCATGATGAGTGCTCACACGACTGGGAAAGTAATTTGCGGTGTATATCCAAAGGATATCGCTGAAACGAAAGCAAAGCAAGCAACTGATTACTCAAGGGATCACAATCATCCTTTGACGTTCAATGTTGAAGAAGTATGATGCGGGATTGGCCCATTGGCTGGGTTCTAGCCTTCACCAAGTTCTGGTTTAGCAGTCAATACTAACGGTTGTGTTAAATCTTGGGCAAAAGCACTAACGGAAATGATGAGACTTGCAATGAATTTAAAGACGTCCGGTTCGAACGCTCGTAAAACCGATACGAGGCCGTTTAGTGAAGAGATTGATCGGTTGTTTGTGTTAGCAGAAGACGGGACCTGTTGGTGCATCCCAACAGCAGAGTTCAAGGCACGGCATGCACTTACTTTGAATGAAGCTTGGGATCCTTATAAGGTTAAAGTTTAACCTGCGGGTGTCGTATAGTGGCTATTATCTCTGACTTCCAATCAGAGGAGGAGGGTTCGAATCCCTCTACCCGCTCCAAAGGACTAAAAATAAGCCAAGGAAATATACCCCATGAAGTTAATACATGTCCGTGAATCGCTTGAGGCGATTGAACGGCAGCAACGTGCGATTGAACATCGAAAGAAGCACATTGAGGGTCAAATCGATGATATCTTCCTCACCGTGGCACCGGGACTGGCCATCAGACCGGGACTGGCCATCAGCCCCTGGATCTCGACGTCGCTCTCCACGCCAGATGATTTGGTTTTTGGAGGCAGGCATGGTGTGATCATCATCAATAAACGGACGCATCCAGATCTTGCAGCTCGTCTCGAAAAATTAACAACCGAGTATAAGACGGTTGCAAACCGTTTGAAGGCTGTAAAAGCAGCGTACATTGATGCCAAGGTGAACCTCAATTCGCAGCAGACTCGAGAAGCAAAGGCCCAGGTGCGTGGGAAACCAATAACTGCTTCACAAATTGCGCCGGAACAAGTTCCGACACGAATTCAGTTTGACTATATCGTTAAAGATGTTCGAGGCCCTAAAGTTAGTTACACAGCTCGGCAAGGTACATTTGTTAATCCGTACTTCGAAAATACGGAGGGACAGTACGCTGGTGATCCAGAGTCGTATCCGTGGTGGGAAAAAGATGCTGTGTACTATAATCGTTTCAAATCCATGCTTGCAAAGCATGGATTGAAGTTTGATGTTGTTTATGCTTCAAATCCAAATCTAACAAAGCGTCCAAATTTTATAGCAGTGGCACAAACAAAGCGCGGGAACATTGTTTGGTATCGAAGAAATAGCACTTTCGCTAGTGCATCGTACATGCAAATGCCGAACATGGGGGGAGAGGGTTGGTATGTTGCTGATACAGCATTCAGTTACTTAGGTAAAAAACTAGATGAGTTAGCAAAGCGGCTAAAGTAAACACATGACGTGGTAACAGAGTGGCTATGTGACACCCTGCAAAGGTCGTCAAGGTAGGTTCGATTCCTACACACGTCTCACAGAAGGATTTTTCATCATGAAGCACTTGAATCGTGACGGGATGTCTGTCGACTATCTCGACGGATATGGTACGATTGTTTACGATCCGTACCGAGGCGATATGAAGAATCGCACTAAGTGGTGGTGTGTTGTTGACGTTGATAAAGAAATCACACGGTATTACCGTTGGTGGCTTCAACGCGAAAAGCACATTATTCTTCACAAGCCAGCTTGGGATGCACACATCTCGGTTATCCGAGGCGAACATGCCTGTGCTCAGCATCCCGAACTTTGGAAGAAATATCAGGGAAAAAAAGTCAATTTCCGATACGAACACGGTAATCTTCGTGCAGCAGACGATCCAGACGGTGGATTTTTCTATTGGATCGATGTAGACTGCGCTATGTTGAACCAAATCCGTGCAGAGTTTGGGTTGCCGCGTGGTTGGCGGTTTCACATCACGATTGGTCGCACCTACGAGTATGAAGCTCGTGTGCCCAAAACAAGAAAATAGCCCCGTGGTGTAATGGCAGCATACCGGTCTCCAAAACCGTTGGTTGCGGTTCGAGTCCGTACGGGGCTGCAGAGGAGATAACATGGTAGACATTTTCTTCGCGAATGTGTGGAGAACGAAACCAGTAGAAGAAGTTCCTGAGATTCAGCTGAAATCATCGAGCGTGATGGAGCTTCCTGACGGATCTCGCCACTTCGTCGGATATAAGATAACAAGGCTCTCACCAAGAGAGGAAGCGTTTGTTCTCGGTAAGGACTATGAAGAAGCACCAAAGGAAGAACCCTTTATTATGGTGAAGACAATATGAACGATATTCAACAAATGTGTCTTGATCACTTTAACGAGCCAGTACTCCTGAGCTTTGAGCTTGCTCGCTTGATAGGCTATGCCGAAGACGCCGATGACTGTTATTTGATTGTCAAGTATCCAAGAAAAGGCGTTGTATGGCATACAGCTGTTGGTGGATATATATTTCTTGATAAATTAAAAGGACAAGGTGCTGTGGTACCGTCATGCCCTTCTTACGAAGGTGAAGTGTGGGATGATTTTTACCGTTTGGATAATTTGTTAGAAATAACCGGTGTCACAAAGGAAAAAGAATTTATCGTAGATATAAGACCGCATCAAGTATATACGAAAATATCGAGGGAGTTTGGCGCAGCGGTAGCGCAAGATCCTTACAAGATCGAGGTCGTAGGTTCGATCCCTACAGCTCCTACCATGGATTGAAAAGATGAGCAAAGATCAAGAATTGATACCAAACTTTCTCAGTGTGTTTGAACACAAACTGGAACGTTTGAAGAAACAGATCAAGACCGAACTTGCGAAGCCAAAACGCGAGCGGCATCGTGCTCAACTGAAAGACATGTTGAACAATGCAAAGACATTGAAACATGCTGTGCACAAAGTGAGGAAGCAACAAACAAAACTCTGCCCGCATTGTGGGAGGGAGATTTGAGACGGGAGTATGGTGTAATCGGTAGATGCGCGAGCCTGGTGATCTGTCGAGAAGCTTGGATACGAGTTTGGCGAGCTGTCGGAAAAGAAATATGAACAGTTTCGCAAGAAGTTGGTGAAGGAAATACAAAAGATTATGGGTGGTTAGCTCAGCGGTAGAGGGAGCTTAGCTCAGCGGTAGAGCAACTCGTTTCACCGAGAAGGTCGTAGGTTTCAATCCCTACAGCTCCTACCAACCATATGGGGATTTTGTGACTAAACCAATTCCGAATTTTCTTAACATTTTTGAGGGAAAATCACTGCTCTCAAGAAGCAAATCGAAAAAGAGTTGGATAAGCCAAAGAAAGATCACTCAAAGTCGATTTTAAATAAATACCAAAATGCATCGAACTATAACGAAAGAACAGATTATCGAAGCCGTAAGGACTTCTGCTTCCATGCAGGAGGCTGCTAGACAGCTTGATTTACCGTATCAAACGTTTCGGTATCGTGCAACACAACTTCGTGTGTACAGACCAAGGCCAAATCCCACACGAATAGAGGGACTGAGCAACGCTCGAAAAGAATACCTGGACCGTATCACGACACCGCTACAAGAGATTTTAACTGGTAAACACCCAACTTATCCAACACGCTCTCTTAAAGAACGATTGTTTAGGGAAGGACTGAAGAAATCTCAGTGTGAGGAGTGTAAGATCGAAACTTGGAATGGTAAAAGATTGGTACTGGAGCTTGACCACGTGGACGGAAACAAGGAAAATCACAGATTAAGCAACCTTAGGATATTGTGCCCAAACTGTCATTCGCAAACACCAACGTTTCGAAAAAGCAAAGGGGCAAAGAAACGGGTAATGAAACAATTACGGCCACGTGGGGGAATTGGTAGACCCGCTAGTCTTAGGAACTAGTGCTTTATGCGTGTAGGTTCGAGTCCTACCGTGGCCACACTGGAGATATGATAAGATGGTTTCGTCCAACGATACAACTTGCGAGCGTTCTATAATCTCGACGACGAGAATGTCGTGGTTGGTGGCAATCTTGAGCCAAATGAACAGGAGCATAGAAGCTCGTGTCGAGAGGCGTGTGGGTTCGAGTCCCTCTACTCCCACCAAAAAGGAGAGAAAAATGCATTCAGTATTACATATTGTGAAATGGGCTGTGATTGTTGCAGTTGTCGTCGCGGCATTGTGGCTAGGTCATGGTCTGTGGGAACAACTAACACACATGATGTAACAATGGCACGCGCATGTTGGCAGTGTTTACGACCAATCTACGAGTGCATGGGTGCTGTTAGCGCTGGTGATTTGCTGCGATTTATGCGTGGAGAAATCCCAGGTGCGTTAGTACGCGAAACATGTGGGCATTGTGTTATGCGGAACATACTGTTAGACATTCAAGTCTATCCAAGTACTCCTTTATTGGAGTATAAGGGAAAGAGTGGCTGAGTCCGGCTTAAGGCACTACGTTGGAAGCGTAGCGAGCGGGTAACTGCTCCATGGGTTCGAATCCCATCTCTTCCGCCAAACGGGCATATATACGGTCGAGTACTCCCATCAAAGTGGAGTTAAAGGAGGTCGTATGAAACATATCATTGCAACTCTCGCATTTGTCGCTGGACTGTTCGCTGCATCAGGCAGCTGGGCACAAAGCGAAAACCTTCCGAATGATGTTTGTAAATTCCGTGCAAACATTGCGTCACAAATCGTTGGCCAACACGTTGAGCATGGTGTGCCGCTTGAAGCACTCAAAGGCTCTTTCGCAGCCTGGATTGTATCTGGTATGGCAGGAGCGAACGATTTGCTCCGAGCTCAGATGAAGGAGTGGTACACCACATGGACTGGCCCAGTGTTCGAGAAATGGTTTGGTGATGTGTATGCAAAGTACGACTCGTATCAAGTTGCGCATGATGCAGAGCTAGCAGCGTGCCGAGCAAACAACAACGCACCGCCCGTTGACTAAGTCGCTCCAGCTCAGTAAGGTATTGGTTTGAGGATACGTGCCCGAATCCCTAGACTGGTTAAGACACGTATCCAATAGTCTGATCTTAGGCAACCGCAGAATGGAATGCAGAGAGTGAAAGCGCCTAAACGTTGATTTGCATTCTTGCCGCAAGGATTGGCGAACTGGAAGCCGTGTACGGGCTCAAAACCAGCGGGTGGGTGCAAAGCCTACATTTTTGCCCTCGTAGTTCAGTGGATAGAACGCAACGCTACGAACGTTGAAGTCGGGAGTCCGATTCTCTCCGAGGGTACATATTCGCGATTAGTTTAGAGGCAAAACACTAGCGTGACATGCTAGAGACCGAAGGTCCGAGTCCTTCATCGCGAACCAACTTCCCGCCATAAATATCTCCACAAAACAGCATTTTCCGTGGAGATGTCATGAAAATCCTCGAAATCCTTGAAATCCAAGAGCGCAAGCTACAAGAAGAGCAACATGCAAAACAACCAGGCGCTGACCCTATTGTGGAACGTGTACAATCACGTCCAACATCTCACATTTACGGTCTTGACCCAATCCTTGATGCAGAAACGATCGAACGTATTGAATTATACAAACATTCCGATCCAGCTCTGTACAAGAAAATCACCAGCATGGAATAACATATGAACCAAGCTTCCCGTCTCATCGAGAAAGTCCTTGGGCACATGTCCCACTATAAAGAAGGACATCACAAAGGTGGTATTCTGCTCAAGGGCGATCCTGGCGTTGGCAAGACGACAGCAGTTGAGACGATCGCCTCATTACTTGGCATGAACGCTGTTGTGATTGAAGTTCCGCACATCACAGAAGAACATTTGATCAACATCCCGTTTATCGTCTTCAGTTCCGCCACAAACAGTTCCCATACCGGTGTTCAGCAAGTGACACCTGAAAACAAATTGGTATTGGCACAATCGAATCTCTACACGTTACTCACATCAACGAAATCGATGAATGATGCTCAGTACCTTGAACACATCAAACATGCACCAACATACATTCAACGCCTATTCCAACAGTTTGGGGGTACAGCGACGAAGATTCCCGATGCTTTCCATCAGGCACGACAAGCCTACTCAGTCATCTTGTTTTTAGATGAATATTACCGTCAAACATCGACGAGAATTCGTAACATTCTCCGTGGTATCCTCAACAATAAGATCGGCATGCACGACATCCCCGACAACGTGTACATCATCTACGCATCGAACATGAAAGATCAGGGTTTGGAGCAGATTGCTCCCAATGCACAATTCACAGGAGTGAAGTACGCCACGCCACAATCAAAGGATTGGTTTGACTGGCTTGTAGCGAAGTTTGAAAAGGACGAGCACGTACGACTCCACGATGACGTGCTTAAAACGTTCAAGAAGATTCTCAAAGACGAGCATATGAGCTATATTGATGTTGCAAAAGAAGTCCGTACATCACCTCGCCGCTGGGAACAATTGATACTGTACGTTAACTCTTCAATTCCTGTTCGTGATGAAGCACAAGCCCGTGCTTTGTTGACAAATGTCAAGCACAATTTTATCAACTATCAAACCGGTGAACACAGCGATCTTGCGAATAAGATTGTTGACGCTGTAGCGAAGCTGATTCAAGAAACATCAAATGTAAAAGTCGATGCAAGCAATGTACTTGAAGGCCACGAGTGGCGCAATGCTCTCAACCACCAAGTTGAACAAGCAATGAAGCTTGGTCCTCGCCGCAAGTACATTCCTGTCGTCGCTGGTTTGCCAGGCATTGGAAAAACTGCTCAAGCTGCTGCGGTTGCAGAGAAACACAACATGCGACTGATTGAGATCGAAGTTAGCCAGTTGAACCCGGACGATGTTATCGGACTTCCGTTGCCAGGCTCACGGTCTGACGATGATGACATTTCCGTCAAGTTCTCGGTGCCGAAGCTATACCGAGAAATCATGGGTAAGATCAAACATGCTGATGATGCCTACATTACTGAGCTGAAAAAGAAGCACGGAGCTGATGCGAACAAGTATATCAGTCAGTATCTTGATCAACGCTGGAAATATTTGATCTTCTTTGACGAAATCAACACTGTTGATGAAAAGACATTTAACTCGTTGCGTCGTGTTGTTCTCGAAAAGAACTTCGGACCATCGGGTGATGAGAAAGGTGGTCTACTCGAACTGCCAAAAGGGTCAATTGTCGTTGCCGCTATGAATCCACAAGGATTTCACACGACAGAAATGACACATCACTTCAAAGACGTTATTGATGTGGTTCCTGCAACAGCAAGTTGGCGTCAGACAAAACAGTGGCTTCAGGGCAAGAAATTCACCAACGTTTCAACTGATATTCCCACTGTTGCAATGAACGTTCTGCAAGAGTTTGTCGACAAATTTAAAACACGTGAGTCCGAATATCCACAAGACCAACGTCCATTCCACTTGAATGTTGGTTCTCCTTTGTACATTTCTCCTCGTGAGTACACAGACGTTTATGCAACACTTGTTCGTGAACTCAACGCTGGGATCTCAAAGGTGCTGCAGGACGAAACGATTAAGGCTGACGAAATTCGCGACAAGGTTGATACTGTCATCGCTGATGCGTTGGAGGATTCGTTGAGCTTTATCTTCGACAAGCACGGTCTGGAGGAGGAAGAATTCATGCACCAGCTTCGTGCATGGGTCAGTTCACTCGATGAAAGCTTTTTGGGTGGTGTTCTGTCTAAGAAAGCAAAAACAACGCCTATGGCTCATACGCTGAAGTCATATATGGACGGTCACAACGTAACGGGCATGCCGGAAGATATTGACATCGTCAATGCAAACAACAACACGAACAACGTACAGTTCATTGAAGATGTTCGTGACATGATTGTTTCGAAACTTACCGACAAGAATGCTATCAAGAAGTATATTCTCGACGAGAATCAACCAAAGGTAACTTTGAAAGGTGACACAATTGTCGCAGACTTGATGTCGACAGTGTCATTGTTCGAGAACTTCATTCTTGCTCTATTGTACACACTTCACATTCACAAGTACCAGAACGACCGTGTTGCCTCCGTTGGACGTGCATTGTCACAAGCGCTATCTGAAACAGTAGGCAAATTAGTCAAGGCAGGAAAAATCGACGATGACACCCGAGATGATGTTGCGTCGTCAACTGTTCAACTCCGAAGCGACATTCACGATCTTGTCAGCTCTTTGAGGTAAGCGCCATGGGACGCTTTCGTCGATTGATTCGTGAAGGACTTGAAACGAGAAAGTTTCAATCAGGACAGGTGAGATTTGCACTTACGACTCTCCATGATCCTCACATTCGTTTGATCATTGACTTAATCGCGAAAACAGCTGGTATTCAACCGAGTGAGGTCATTCAGGACATCGAAGACAAGAAGAAAGAGTTTGAAGACGTTGCCAAGGTAGCACCGCTCTTGTATGGCACGATTGAGAAGAACATCGTTGAAGACACGGTGTTCAAGCTGTTCGAGAAAACTCCGGTTCAAGTCGATCAAGCACCAAAATTCAACGTTGTGACATTTCAGAAACTGATGAGAAGTATTCGCGCAGACCACGATGAATTCCTTCCGCTTCGAAGCTTCATCGACCGTCGGACGCTAACGGCACCAAAGATCATCTTTACGAAGGAAGGTGACACAGGCCCGTATCGCACCGTTAAAACAGCAGCGGCAACGCCGACAGGCGACTTCATTTTCTACGTTCCGTTCATGGAGAAGTTGCTGCAATATGCACATCTGAAACAGCTTACGCCTAAGGGAAGGAAGTATGTTGGAAATGGGGGTGACATTCCGAATGAATATGGTTATATTGAGTTCCTTATCATGCATGAGTTCATGCATTACAGTAACGATGACTTCTTCTACCAGAAAGTGATTCCAAACGCAAGGCAGAAGATTATCAACTGGGTTGGTGATTTTCGTTCAAACTATCTCCTCGTGAAAAGTGGTTACGAGCAACTTCCTATCGGTCTTTACAATGACGAAATCAACTACGATCGACAAGCGCACTATATCGACATGTACCGTCTCGTTGAAGATGAGTTCAAAAAACTAAGCAAAGACCAGCAAGAGAAAGTTGGTGGTCAGTTAGACGACATGTCGGACGACCACGAACCAGGCCAGCAGCAAGGCGAGTCAGAAGAAGTTACAGGTGAAGCTACGCCAGCAGATATTGATGAGAACGCAAAGACCATCGAACGCAAGATGGGCGAGGCGAAAGACTCTTCTGAACACGAGCGTGATGCTCCTGCCACACCTCCCAAGGCACAACCGAGCGGCTCTCCTGGAACTGGCAAGCACGATAAACCACAAGGAATCGATTACTCAAAGATTATGCCAACGTTTAACTGGCAAACGCTGATTCGTCGATTCGTTCAATCTGCGCAGCCTCGCTCTGAAGAAACGTATGCAAAGCCGCACCGTCGAAATGTATCGGGATTGGACATTGCTCGCCAGGTTGGCGCTTCAGCTATTAAGCCGGCAGAAAAGCCAATGGACTTTTCTGACGTGCGGCTTGGGTTTGTTATCGACTCTTCAGGGTCGATGAGTGGTGTGATTACGACCGTGATGTCAAACGTTGTCAATCTGATGAAGACGCCCGTATTTCGACGATCACAGGTTCTGTTTTTCCGATTCAGCGGATCATATGAAGTTTACAAGATGGTATTCAGTACGAATCAAGCTGGCAAAGTGGCAACATGGAAAGATAAGCCGAAGTATGATCATAAGGCGACCGATCTGATCAATCAGCACTTTGGTGCGGGTACAGTTTTCTCGGCCAGTCTTGCAGGAGAAATTGGCGAAGCTCTTGGTGCAGGATACAACATGGTGTTCTTTCTCGACAGTGACATTCTTGCTGGTGAAAACCTAAAGAATTTCCTCGGGCTGATTAAAGCAGCTCCCAAGAACGTTTTTGTGATCTTTGATACACGGGACACGTACATTAGTTTTCGTCAAAATGCCGGTGTAACGACACCAAACATCACATATTTTCAGTAGTTGACCCAATGCAATAAATACAGGATAGTGTGCATTCTTGGCCGCGTGGTGTAATCGGTAGATGCGCGAGTCTCAAAAATTCGTGTCCTTACGGGCGTGTGGGTTCGAATCCCACCTCGGCCACCAGATAAACGCACTTTGTAGGAGTAAACATGTCAATTGGAAAGACGGCATCAAACAAGAACGTTCAGGCGCGTGTTCGAATGCTTGACGGAAAGAAAGTTGTTGCTACGTTTTTTAACGGACGTGCAACTAGCGAAGGAAAGTATCTCGCTGGAATGGTTGACGATCAGCTTGTACTAGATGCAAACGGACGTCCAGTACCATTTCACCAAATTGGTGAACTGGTGAATCTAGTAGTAAAGAAGAAGTAATGGAAAACGCGGAAATCGTTACGGTTAATGGTCTGCCGCTGCCAACTCGGCGCACTCGTCGTGCATTTGTCATTACAACAATGTTGTTCTGTTGGGCCGTCATCGTGTATGTTGTTGTTTGGGGCAATCCCGCAAACAGTTTACACACATCTGCTTTGGCTTGGGCGTTCGGAACATCAACAGCGACGTTATTCGCTTACGTATTCGGAGCGGTGATCGATAACTGGAATGTGTTGCGAAACAACACAGCTAAGTAAGCCCTCGTGGTGTAATCGGTAGATGCGGAAGGCTTAAACCCTTCTGCCGCAAGGCGTGCAGGTTCGAACCCTGTCGAGGGCACAGATGGAGGACGTATGCTGAAGTTTACAGACGAGAACTTCCAAGCGGAAGTGTTACAATCAACCCAACCCGTCGTGATTGACTTTTGGGCTGAATGGTGTGGACCGTGCCGAATGATCGCACCTGTGTACGAACGAATCGCCGAACAATTCAAAGACAAGGCAAAATTCGGCAAAGCAAACGTTGACGAAACCGGTCTCGGTGCTGAGTTTGACGTTCGCGGCATTCCAACGTTCGCGATCGTGAAGGACGGAAATATTGTTGATGTGCTCGTCGGAGCACAGTCCGAAGGCAAGATCAAACAGTGGTTGGAGAAGACTCTCGGGTGATGTGATGTTTATCCAACTCATGAGCGACAACCCGTTCCGTGCCTGGCGTTACATGTCAGAGGATGAAATTGTCACCGATCTACTCACAATGCGTCTCACAAAAGAGGACAAGGAGGCGCTTGTCAAACTTGAATATGATGCTCTTGTAACTGTTCACTGGTCGTTCGGACGGTATATCAAAGAAACGTATCGCTTGAACGAACCTGATCATCCTCTTGTCGCAAAACGCTCCGCAGATGAAACGGCAGTTCGTCTGATCGAACGGGTTTGGGCAACGATCACCAACAAAGAAATACCGATCAAGGACTCCTCAAAGGCTGTTGTGTCGGAGGAGAAAGAAGACATCCACCTCCCATTTATTGACTTCTCGATAGACTGTTGACATAAAGGTTAAAGCTCTGTAAAGTCGCTTTTTTGTTGTGGGACTCAGCAATAAATAGCACCCACAATGGAAGTGTGGCAGAGCGGTTGATCGCACCTGTCTTGAAAACAGGCAAGGGCTGATGAGGTCCTTCGTGGGTTCGAATCCTACCACTTCCGCAGAGTTGGATCTAATTTCTCGGAGATTCCGATGCGTAAAGATTTGAACAAGCAGCTCTGTGAGCGCCAGCGTCGCAGATCAAGCATGAAATACAACGACTGGCGCCGCGACAAGCATTACGAAGAACACTACCGTGTGAATGATAACGACTCCGTAGAGGACTTTCATGGTGTCGCCAGTGGTCATCGCGAAAGCATGACTAAGCGCTACGGCTGGGACCGCAAGGAGTTTAACGAAAATCTTAAGCCGCTTTACGGCTTCATCCACAAGTCGGTCGGTCGCAAATGGAATGACGTTTACAGTGAGATCTGCCAAGTTTTCGACAAGCGCTCTGTCATCAATCAACACATCTTGATCCACCTCGACCAGTACGTCGAAAAGCAAATCGAAGTTCGTGCTGATGGCAAGTTGTACATCATTGACTATCAGTATGCGTGGCGCAACGGTCTGCGTCTTCTTGAAGAAGATCGCTCGGTTGAGTACTATGTCGATCCTCGTGATGGGATCTTGAAGCGTAACACCGTTAGTATTTCTCGGCGCGTTAGCCGCAAGCGTGAACGTGCTCGCTATGAAGCCGAACAGGCCAAAACTCATCGTGTTCTCAACAAAACCACAGAGCTGTGGAAGCTTGACGGACTTCAACGGAGCGAAAACGGTGTGTGGTTCGAGGTAAAGTTCATCGAACAGAAGCCTGTTCGTCGCTTCGAGTATTGGCAACCCACCAGGGCAAAGCATCCGATGGCTCGTGAGATCACTGAATATCCCCTCATTCTGGACGTTCTTAAAGGGCATGTTCGTGAAAAGCGCGTTGCTGCGTCCAAGCGTCAGCTTTCCAAGAAGGAACTCAAACAACATGGTTTGACAAACGGTCAGTAACCCTGGATAGTGATCTCCAAGGAGAGAATCATGATTCGAGAATGGATTGCTAGTCTAACCCGATTGTGTCATCAATATCCAGTGTGGATTGCCGTTTCGATTGTTGTTACGATAGTTTTCTCTGTGTGGACGTTCGCGATTATAGTGCAACGTCCGAAGCCGGTGAAAGAACTACCAAAGGTTGCGATTCCGATAGACGAGTATCTGCGTGCAGCACAAGACGCTTACGTGTGGGCTGATAAGGTATGTTGGGATGGTGAAAACGGTATTCTTCTAATGCATTTCTCAGACAAGGAACCAGCTGAAGAAGCACGCGGCTGGTGGATTGTCGAAGGCAATGTGTTCTACAAATTCGGTAACGGCACACTCGGTTATTTGTCGGATGAGGAACGGACAACGCGTGTTAATAGCGTAAAGACGGATGGACTAAAGTGCAAAGACGACGGAGCGAGGCGATGAACATTTTCAGCTTGGATGTCGAGCAGATTGAAAAGATTAACACCTGGGCAGAAGAACAAGATCGAATCGTTCTCGAGCGACAACGTCGGACAATGACTCCAGAAGAGTTTGACCATCTAACGATGAACGGTCAGTATCCGTACTACGGTGCAATCGGAGGTGGGCTCACATATTCGTTTACTCCAACTGGTCTAGGAGTAGTTGTGAAAATCACCCACAATGCTACAAATGCTGTCCTTGATGCGTCTGACTATGATAACTGGTAAATACCCAAGACATTCAATTGGAGACGCACGAAAGGTTCTAGGACTTGCGTTGTGTTGCCAACCACCGACAGACGCGGCTGATCTTAGAGTTCGTGCTCGTGATGTTCTAAAAGACTATCCGATGCCGGAACAGATGTTGTCCGACTTTGTGATCGAACATGCTGTCGATTCATGGTTTCCGCCTGATGAACGAGGTGCGAAACTAACGGTGATTAAATGAATGCCTCGTCTGGTGGAGTTCCAGAGGCGACGGTCCTAACATTGCCTAAGAGGTCCGATTCCTCTACGGGGCACAGAAACCCCTGCTGTGGCAATTGTCGTCACAGCTATCAAAACTGTTCAGCAGTGCTGATTCGACTTGGCTGTTGGAAAGGCCACGTTCACTGGTTTGCTATGCCATTCTGATTGCAAAGACTTTGAGCCAAAAATGAACGTCGTTAATCCCTGGCCCACTCCCATCTTGATCGACGAGTGGCAAGTTCCCCACCACACGGACATTCTCGCTGATCTTGTTCAGTATCCTACTCGTCTTGAAGATGTTGCTGCCGATCAGGTTTATCCGTCCGATTTGTTTTCAAAAGCACGTGAACATAAACTACAGAATGTGTGTGACTTTTGCACGTATGTTGTCGAGCCATTCTTCCGGCGCGCCGCGTTGGAAATCTTCAAAGAGCAACTGGACAGCTATGATTTCCATGTTGTAGGTTGGACGGTAGGTAGCCTTGGGCCTGCAGAGCATCTTCCGCGCCAACTCCACTCACATCCGGAAGCAATCCTAAGTGCAGTGTTCTACATCTACATCCCGAAGCACGACATGGAAGGTGGTAAGTTGACGTTGTACGATCCTCGCTGGAATGCCGATCGTGGCTATCCACAGAAGATGCGACATCTATTTGCTCCTCTTGATGTAATGCCTGAGGCAGGTAAGATGGTTGCATTCCCTTCGTTCATTCATCATGCAATCGAACCGCACAGAGGGCCTCGTTTGGCAATCGCCGCTGATCTAATCATCGTTCCGGAATACAAGCAGACGTTGGATAACTTTAATGACAAGAAGTGTCCAGAGTGTGGTGGATGGGGCGATGTTGCTGGTGGTCGCCGGTGGTGTTCTGAATGTAATGGCACGGGAATCCAGAAATAATGTGGTGGACGATCTTTGTTCTCGACGTAAATGACGTTACATTGGAGCATCGTGTTCAGTATGATCCTCGAGACCGTCAGTTCTACGGAGCAGAGAATTTATATCGATTGTTCTCTTCATCGAAAGATTGGACAACTTTCTTGCATCGCTTGTTCATGGAACAATCGGGAACAGTTGATTGTATAAGTAAAGAGGGTGAGAATAGCCGCATCACATGGCAAGTAGATACATCAAATATGCCCTGTTAGTTAAGTGGTATAACAGTTGATTTGTAATCATCAGTCCGGTGTTCGATTCACCGCCGGGGCACCAACTATGACACAACCGAAAACACTAAAGGAACTTCAGAAATCCTTGCAGATTCTTGATCTGCAAGATACACTACCTTTTGGTCGGTACAAAGACTGTAAAGTATTTGCTGTAATGGATGAAAATCCAAGTTATCTCGTATGGCTGCACGACAACACCTCATGCAAAGTTCGTGACAAGATTTACACATTAGCATGTAAACTTGCTGAAGACCGAGCTTACAGACGACGTGACGGTTGGATATGGGATGAATACTGGGATTGGGAGGAACAACCCTGGTAGTTGACTTTGACCCTCAACTCATAGATACTTTTGTATGGAAGACTGGTCTATCGCTGCGCGCACGAAAGTGACGTGTTGAGGAAAGTCAGGACTGCATAGAGCAAGATGCAATGCTCTGTGGGAGGGGCCAAACTCAATGTCCCGTTTGTACCACAACATTGACTGCAGCAAGCCGAACAGGAATCGTTGACGTTGCTCGCCGAGGTTCCGGGTTGGCGCAGCTACTCGTTGGAGTAGCCAGTGGAAACGCTGAGTCGAATGATAGACTAAAACAGAATCCTGCTTACGGGTCTTCCATAATTTTTCGGACTTAAGAGTATGGCGCTTGAAACCAAGAAACTTACCATTGAGGTCGACGCTCTCGATGTAAACGCATATATTGCGTCACTTGATATGGCGATCGCATTGTGCATGCAGAAGACAACTCATTGTCGGGCAGGTGACTACCTGTCGAAGTTTCGTCTCGAACTAATGGAAGCGTACATGGAGCAAGTCCATCCAAAGAAGGCATAAATACCCCCTAAAAGTGAGGGCAACATGCAGTTTCTTCAGCAATTAGAAGGCAACAGAATCGTTGCCAAGTCGATCGAAAAGTCATACTTCAACGTCAGATTTGCCGAGCCATTCGGTACGTTTCTTGAAGCGCTTCGACGGGAAAATCTCATCACGGAACACACGTCCAGAATTGTTGTGGAACGAGGCCATATGTGGGCTGATTGTCGCCGTGAAGATGGTATTCAACTTATCACGCAGCAAAATCCACTTTTATACGCAAGTCCGACGAGACTATACGCAAGTGCTACTCGATCAACACTTGAGATCTTCGAGCATGTTCTGTCGCGCTATGCATCATATTGTATTTCAGAAGACATCGCGCCCGAAGAAGTCAAAATCAATGCCCAATATCATGAAAAGTTGAATCCAATGTTGTGGGATCAGTACGACGATGGTTTTCATTTGAATGAGCAAATGCGTCGGGCAATGCTTGACATTTCACACGCATTTTTGAAATACTTGAAGATGCCAGAAATGGTGATCGAAGACATCATTTTGACAGGCAGCAACGCAAACTACAACTGGACCAACGACAGTGACATTGATCTCCATATCGTAATCGACATGAAGCAAGCTGAGGATGAGTATGGCAAAATTGTCCCAGAGTATCTTGAGTCTAAGCGCCGTCTTTGGGGAGAGCAGCATGAGATTAAGTTACATGATGCTGATGTCGAAGTTTACGTTCAGGATCAACAAGAGCCGCACACATCGACGGGAATCTATTCACTGAAAGATGATACATGGATAACACAACCAAAGCATGAACAGCCAACATATGACTCGATTGACGTTCGTACAAAAGCAGCAAAATGGGCGAACCACATCGACGATCTTGCAGACTCAGAACATTGTGATCCAAAACGTGCAGAAGAAATGACGAACAGACTGAAACGATATCGCAAAGCAGGTCTTCAAGAGAGCGGCGAGTTCTCAGTTGAGAACTTGGTGTTCAAGTATCTTCGCAACAATGGCTATCTGGAGAAACTCTCAGATTGTAAGCGAAGGGGAGTTGATGTTCGATTGTCATTAGAAGACGAAGAATGGTGGAAACCTTAAATAAGGAGAATACAATGGATGTAGTCACACTTGTACTTGGTATCGCAGTTGGTGCAGTCTTCTCGCCTTTCTGGATGAAAGTTTGGGGAATGGTAAAGGGCTGGGTTAGCAGGGAATGGTAAAGGGCTGGGTTAGCAAGTAAGGTGAGAGGTATGTGAAATGGCGTCGCTGCTTCGCTTGGTTTTTTGGGGTGGTCTCTGGCTTGTAGCCTGGGTTTTCACAACTTTACTCCGAAAAATCAGACGAAAAGCACGCTTAGACAATTGTCTTACATGGTCAATCCGTCGTTGGGATGCGGAAGGTGGCTATCTCGTTGTCAGGTGGGGACGTAGCGCAAGATATCACTGGATGAGATGGCCACACTTCTTGTGGCTGCCTGAAGATCAACATGAACACCTTCGTCATTTTCTCCCGCGAGACGACAAACACGATCAGGTCGTTTTGCCAGCCCCGTGGTTTGAAGGGTATGTACAAAAGGGTGATCCAAAAGATGTGATTGAGAATTGAACGAACATAAATACGTATGTTGACAAACGAGTGGAACACTCGTAGTGTGTAATACATTAAGGTGAGTTTGAGAACCTTAGATCTCAAACAAAAGTAGTACTCAAGCGGATAGACTGCTTGAGCGTTTACGGCAAAGGAGCTTTGCTATGAAATCAACTCTTCTCCTCAACGGTATTCTCAATACCGACAGCTACAAACCTTCGCACTGGCTTCAATATCCTCCTGGCACAACGATCGTCCAGTCATACATCGAATCACGTGGTGGTGAGTGGGACTTTACACAGTGGTTCGGCCTCCAAATCTGGCTGAAAGAGTATCTCTCAAAGCCCATCACTCAAGAAATGATCGAACAAGCTGAGATCATTCTCAAAGCACACGGCGAGCCTTTCAACCGAGAAGGCTGGGAGTACATCGTCAACGAACACCGCGGCTATCTACCAATCCGCATCCGTGCTGTCCCTGAAGGCACGAATCTACCGACCAAGAACGTTCTCGCGATCATCGAGAACACTGACCCGAAATGCTTTTGGTTACCTTCATATGTCGAAACTGCTGCACTTCGTGCAGCATGGTACGGCACAACCGTTTCCACACTCTCCAAGAGCATCAAGAAAATGATTCTCCGCTACTTGGAAGAGACCGGCGATCCAAGTTTGATCAACTTCAAGCTGCATGACTTTGGAGCGCGTGGTGTTTCGTCGAAAGAATCAGCAGGCATCGGGGGAGCAGCACATCTGGTCAACTTCATGGGTACAGATACGATCGAGGGCATGTTATACTCGATGGTGTACTACAACACCTCGGAAGTTACCGGCTTCAGCATTCCTGCAGCCGAACACAGCACGATCACCGCATACGGCCGCGAAGGTGAAGTTGAAGCGTTCCGCAACATGCTTCACCAATTTGCCAAGCCTGGTGCGTTGGTAGCTGTTGTGAGCGACAGCTACGACATCTACAACGCCTGCGAGAACCTGTGGGGCGGCGTTCTGAAGCAAGAAGTTATCGACAGCGGTGCAGTTGTCGTTGTACGTCCTGACTCGGGTCATCCTGCAACGGTCGTTGTCAATTGTGCCCGGATTCTCGCCTCGAAGTTTGGTTATACAACCAACGACAAGGGCTACATGGTGTTGAACAATGTTCGCATCATTCAGGGAGACGGCATCAATGAAACCAGCATCCGCGAGATCCTCTTCTCTCTGAAAATGGCTCGTTTCTCTGCAGACAACATCGCGTTTGGCATGGGTGGTGCACTTCTGCAAGGCATCAATCGCGACTCTTTGAAGTTCGCACAGAAAGCATGCGCGATGTTGATCAACGATACGTGGGTTGACATCTTCAAAGAACCGATTACTGACCCAGGTAAGAACAGCAAACGTGGACGTCTTGACCTGTATAAAGATGAGCAAGGGCAGTACGATACGCTGCGTGAAGACCCAACAAAAGAAAGTCAACTCGTGACCGTGTTCGAGAACGGTAAACTTACGAAGGAGTGGACATTTGCAGAAGTGCGAGCTGTCTCAAATTCGTAACCTGTAGTAGAATCATGTAACAAATCAGGTGATCCATGGAGGATCACCTGATTAAAAAGCAGTCAAGGAGATAATCATGAGTATGGACAACCTTTTCAGCAACGACAAGCTGATGAACCGGTTCTTCCGTCCGGTTAAAAATGTCGTGTGGGATCTGATGTCAGGCAAGATTGGCGTCCTCACAAAAAACAACGAGATCGCAACACTCGAGCTCGATGCAGACGGAAACGCAGCAGTCAATATCAACCTGTTCAACCAGTTTGGTGTTGCGATTCCAGCATTCGCTCAAAACACACCCAAAGCAGCAGTCGTCGCCGGCGATCTGATCTACGTCGACGGAAAAGTGAAGGGTTGGGTTCTTGAGAACACCGACAAGGGCTTCCAGCTAATGCATCCAGATGGTGGTCGTCATCATTGGACTCCACCGAAGGTACAGATGTTCGGTCTCGATGGTGGTGTGATGGTCGCTCGCAGCCTGATCAACATGCTTCCAGGTGGTTCCACTGGTCTGAGCGGAATGCAGGCAAACTTGCTTCCACTGCTTGCGATGGGTGGCGATCTTGACCTCGAGAAGATGATGCCTCTGATTCTGATGTCGCAGATGGGCACGCCTGCAGCTGACCCAGCAAATCCAGGCGTTGCAGCAAATCCAATTGGTAACATGCTGCCAATGCTGATGATGATGCAGATGTTTAAGGGTGGAAAGAGCGACTCGAAGGGTTCGACTTTTAACTTCTTCGATGACAAATACAACAATGGCCGATAAGGAGAACAATCATGGGAAGCGGATCATTCAATGTTGACGCATATCGTTCGTTTACCGCACCGTTGATGAGGATGTCTCGTGAGCAGGTTTTCGCGAGCCGTTCGATGAAGGATTACCTCAATCCGTATGGTGTTACGCTGCGCGAAAGTCGCGATAACGATGAACATCCTGAGTCGCGCGCAATCATTCTCGCTCTAGACGTAACAGGCTCGATGGGAAAGATTGCAGAGATTCTTGCAAAGAAACAACTTGGCACTCTGGTCGAAGGTATTCTCGAACGTAAGCCTATCACCGACCCACAAATCATGATCATGGGCATTGGTGATGCATACTATGATGAAGCTCCACTGCAGGTTTCGCAGTTTGAGTCCGACATTCGGATTGCTCAACAGCTTGTTGACATCTGGCTTGAGGGTCATGGCGGTGGTAACGATTGCGAGAGCTACGATTTGCCATGGTACTTCGCAAGTCAGCGTACTGCAATCGACTGTTTCGAGAAACGTGGCCAAAAGGGCTACTTGTTCACAATCGGCGATGAAATGCCTCCAAGCGGAATCCACAAGCACCACATCACAAAGGTGTTTGGCGGTGAACAGGTGCGTGGATATAAACCCGACGAAACTCTGATAGCGGCACAGGAAAAGTATGAAGTGTTTCATGTGATCGTTGAGGAAGGTAGTTATGCTCAGCAGTATCTGTCATCTGTTAAGCGTGCTTGGCGTGGACTTCTTGCCAAACGAGCAATCCTGTTATCGAACTACGATCACCTGTCGCAAGTGATTCTGTCCGTTCTGGAGGTTGCAGAAGGTGCTGATCCAGAAGACGTGATCGCAAAATGGCAGGATCGTTCAGTTCAGAAGACTGTTCGGCACGCTTTGTTCGACTAAGGTGCTCTATGGCTTATAAGTCGTTTTTAGATTGCCCGCACAAAAACGTGCAACAGTTTACCGAGTATTGCCTTGACTGTGGGTGTAACGTGTACATGACGAACGAAGAGTATTATGCCGAGCTTCGTCGTCGAGCGAAAGTCAACGAGGCGGCCATTCGTAAACTAGAACGAAAACTCGGCATTGAACAGAGATCAGACGATAGCGACTGGTGAAAGCAAAAATCGTAATCGGTGCAAACTTCGGTGACGAGGGAAAGGGTCTCGTCACCGATTATCTTTGTGCACATGAAAACCAATGTGTCGTTGTACGATTCAACGGTGGTGCGCAAGCTGGACACACTGTTCTAACTCCCGATGGAAAACGACATGTGTTTAGCCATTTTGGAGCAGGAACATACAGCAACGCTCCAACATTTCTCTCACAGTACTTCGTTGTCAATCCGTTCTTGTTTGTCAAAGAACTTCAACTGCTTGGAAACGATCAACGACCGACATACGTTGATGCACGAGCTCAAGTCACCACACCCTACGATATTCTAATCAACCAAGCTATTGAACAAAAACGTGGCAATGGCCGACATGGAAGTTGTGGTGTGGGAATTGGAGAAACGGTAGAAAGAAGCCTAAACCACGAATTTCAATTGACTGTCAAAAATGTGATCGATGGTGATATCGTCGATCGGTTGACGATAATTCGTGATCAGTGGGTTCCTATTCGTTGCTCCAAACTTGGTGTACAAGTAGAAGAACAGCTGTTATTCTCCGATCGACTCATGACTGATTACCTGCAGTGCTGTGCTAGGTTTACATCAGAATGCATTTTAGAAGATGATGAAAGCTCTTTGTACCGGTGCGGTCAGACTCTCATTTTTGAAGGGGCACAAGGACTGTTGCTCGACGAAATGCATAAGTGGTTCCCTTATGTTACACGTTCTCGTACAGGTGTACACAACGCAATATCGATCCTTGACGAACTTGGAATCGAAGAAGCAGAAGTGTACTACGTCACGCGAGCATATCTGACTCGACATGGAGCAGGTCCACTTCCGTTTGAAACTCCACAGCTATACGATACAATCGACGATCCAACAAACCAACCTCATACCTTCCAAGGGAACCTTCGGTTCGCTCCGTTCAACCTCGATTTGTTCAAAGAGTCAGTTGACATGGATCTAGATGAACGGATTCGAGGAGTCAAGTTAAGACCGAATGTCGTTGTAACGTGCATGGATCAAGTACCCACAAAATTGAAATATGTTGACAAAGGGGGCATAGTTGAGGATACTGAGCTCCTTCAAAAGCTGAACCGGTTGTGGTTTGAATCGCTGCTGGTATCAAATGGACCGACTCGATCAACTGTTTGGGAGCTGTGATCATGTTTGGCTGTGTGTACATGATTGTTTCAAATCGTCCTGAAGTGAAGCACATTGCCGAAATGTGCTGGCAAGCAATCGCGAGTGCTGCTCGTAACTGCGGAATTCGCGTTCTAACAGACCCATCAGAAATTCCAGATGGTTACGGGCGAGATGTGCTGATCATCGCTATTGGGGGTGATGGCACGATGCTCGAAGCAATGCGTCTTGCTGTCAGCAAAGACGCAACAGCTGTTGGCGTCAATCTTGGGCGTATCGGATTCTTAACCGACATCAACGTTCGTAACTATGGACAAGAGCCGTTCACACAGTTATGGGACAAGATTTTGCGTGACAAACAGCCATACCGCAAAGAACAACGCACAATGTTGATGGTTGCGGAACCAAGCGGTCCGATTTCTCTTGCAGGAAACGAAGTGTCGATCTCTCGTATCAAAGCCGACAGCATGATCGAATACTCAATCCACGTTAATGAAGATTCGCTTGGCACACATCGCGCTAACAGCATTCTGATTTCAACAGCAACTGGTTCAACGGCGTATGCATTATCTGCGGGTGGAGCGCTGCTTCTTCCATCAATCCACGCATTTCAAATCGTTTCCATTGCGTCGACGACGCTCACCTCAAGGCCGATCGTCGTTGACGGAACTTCGTTCATCACGATTGAAGCGTGGGGCAAGGGTGTGTCTGTGCGAGCAGATGGAACCGTTGTTGTCGAAAATCCCAAAACGTTCACGAAAAATGATCCTTTTTACGTAACGATGAAGGCTTTCCCGCGTCGATGTAATATTTTGCATCTCGAAGGCTGGAACTTCTTCGATACTCTCTCGAGTAAGCTGGGATGGATTAAAGAGTAAATACCGGAAAGTGAGGGATTTATCCGATGAAGCTGCTCGAAGTCAGCGAAATGGAACCGAAGGAAGTTTCACAGACGTACAGCCAATACCAGAAACAGCTCGAAGGTATGGCAAAGTGCCAATTGATTAAACAGCTAGGAAGTCCAGGTGTTTTTGGTGCTGCCTATCAATCTCCAACCGATCCTAAAATTGCCGTCAAAACGTATCAGTTAACACCTGAATATCCTGATTATCAATGGGATGCGTATACGCAGTGGTTGATCCAAACGATGAATCGTTCACACAATCCGTACTTTCCTCGTGTACATGATGTGCAGATTTTTGTCTGTGCGCCCGGCCGAGGCCGACGTCGTGTAATGTATGGTGTTGTTCACATGGAAAAGCTTGAACCACTCGATGATAATGATTTCGGTCAATACTATCCATTCAATGATCGTGATTACTTAATCAAAAATCCTCGTCAATTCTCGTATCCAATGGGTGTGTACACCCAGCACTTTATGCGACAGGCAAGAGCCAAAGATCCGGCATTGTATGATGCCGTTTCCTTAATTCATCGCCTTGCGGATAATCACAGTTTCCAACTCGATACACACGGCGACAATGTAATGTGGCGCATGGAACCCGGACTTGGCGGTAGTGACCGTCAATTAGTATTCACAGATCCGCTAGCTTGGTAGTTGTCATTTCGCTGCTGTTCAGTGATAATGAACGACTATGGAAAAAATCTCTACATTCTTTGGCAAGTACCGCTTCCTTTCAAACTTCTGGCCGTGTGAGTTTGTGTGGGATAACATCGTCTGGAATTCCAGCGAACATGCGTATGTCGCTTCAAAGACGCTTGATCGTGCTTTGCGCCTGAAAATCTCGAAGATGGCCGGCAAAGGTGAGGTGAAACGTTTCGGTCGTACAATTGAATTGCGTCCGGATTGGGAACAAGTCAAGTACGATATAATGCTTGAAATCGTACGCGCTAAGTTTCGTCAAAACCCCGACCTCAAGCAAAAGTTGTTGGAGACAGGTGATGCAGAACTGGAAGAAGGCAACACGTGGGGCGATCGTGTGTGGGGTGTTTGTCCGCCAAACAGCGGTAATGGGAAGAACTGGCTAGGAAAGATCCTGATGATCGTCCGAAAGGAGCTACGAGATGCAAGGTGACAAAACGATCTACTACGCGGGAATCGGTTCACGAGAAACACCTTCAAATGTCCTTGTGTTGATGGAGGAGTTTGCTGTAGAGGCTGCTTCGAGAGGTGTCGTGCTTCGTTCTGGTGCTGCTCCTGGTGCTGACGCAGCATTTGAAAAAGGATGTGGCAGCGAGCCAAAGCAAATTTTCATTCCGTGGAATGGTTTTCAAGAGAAACGTGAAGACAACATAGCAACATTCTTACCGCTTGATGAATCTGGCGATCTTGCAGCAAAAGTTCATCCATACTATCGCACGATGCGACGTCCAAACAAACTGCTGATCTCACGAAACATGCACCAAGTCATGGGCCCCGACCTTACAACGCCCGTTGAATTTGTTGTTTGTTGGACGAAGGACGGTTGTACGGATCATTTCTCTTACTCACCTGAGAAAACAGGCGGAACGGGCTCTGCAATCGCGTTAGCATCGATGCAGAAGATCCGTGTGTTCAATTTGTTCAACCGTCATAGTATATGGCAGGCATACGAGAAACTTGTTGAACTAACGGGTTGGTTGCCTCGATAATCAAGACTCGTAAACCTTTTTGGGGAGTCCAATGTTACTTGTTATCATGCTTCTCGTCCTGCTATTCGTCGACTTTTGCTTGTTCACGTTTTGGGACAAGTACATTTTGTCGGTTGTTCTTACCAAGAAGTTCAGCGTATAGTTTACGACTGAACCAGAAAAGGAAGTTCAAAAACATGATAGAACAACCGTTGTATCCCAACGGAAATCTTTACCTCTCTGGAGGTATGCAGTTTGCCGACAATCTAGGAGCATCTTGGCGCGAGCAATGTTCACAGCGACTCAGAGAGTTGAAGTTCTACCCGATCGACATCACATCCCTCGACAAAGCCTACTCAGCAGCATACGGCCACCCGTACACGTTCCTTGAGACGACCGACTTGCTTCAATACAAGTCCAACATTCGTCGTCAAATCGTTCGCGCTGATATTGAGGTCGTTCGTCACCACAGCCATGGTGTAATAGTATATTTCGATGTAGCAGCACAGAGGGGTGCTGGTACACAAAGCGAATGTCAAGAAGCCTACGACTATGATGTCCCCTACTTCTTAGTGCGCGGCCTTCCGACATGGAAGGAGGTTCCAGGCTGGATCCGAGCGAACTCTACCAAAATGTTCGACACGTTTGACCATCTATATGCCTATCTTGGTAGCCTTCCGCCAAAGATTCTGATTCGCGATGTGTACGGCAATCGTCACGCGGCGCCATACTATTTGTGTTCATTGTGTGGCGACCCGTTTGTGAAGCGTGGAATGCAGTTTGTGTCCAAATTAACCCCAATGTATTGCCGGACGTGTGTTGAAATTGTCAAAGCGACCCATGAAGCGCACGCTGATCGATACGAATTCTTTATCCAGCAGATGAAGAAAGATGCAAAAGGAGACTAGACATGCCGTATATTAAAGAAGAGAAAAGATTAGTACTAGATCCGCATATCAACGCGGTTCTAAATGCCCTCAGAGAGTTGGAGTCCGATGATGCTTCCAATAATATGGAAGGCAATATCAACTACATCATCACACGAATCCTTCATCGGGTGTACAAAGATGGCGGATATCGTGGCGTTAACGACGCAATTGGAGCTACATTCTGTGCAGCACTGGAATTTTATCGGAAGGTAGCTGCTCCGTACGAAGATCAAAAAGAGTTCGAAAACGGAGTGATTGAAGGGTAAAGGATACCTGCTCAGTGAGCGTGCTATATAATCAACAGTTCTAGGAGAATAGCATGCTTACAGAAGTAGCACCAACCCGTTATGTCGTCAAGGTAAACGGAATGGTTGTTTGCGCCCCGCAGGCAACCCGTCCGCTAGCAGAAGCAATCATTCTTACGCTTCCTGAATCACAACGTGCACTTGCCGTTGTTGTGCCTGTAACGTCTGACAACAGAGAACTTTTGCTCGGATAAGTTAGCTCCTCCGTAAATAGCATCACTTTTTACGGAGGGAGCATGACTTCTGTCGAAGATTGCATCGATTGTCTTGACACCATAATTGCGATTATTAGATGCTCTTCAAAACCTTTGCGATCTGCTTTCGTTGAAATATGCGCGATTTCCGGTGGTTACACAAACAGGCGAACCCGCTTGTTACATTACGCGCGTGCCTCTATTGAGCATTGCATAAGGAAAGTTTATGCCACTATATGTGTACAAGTGCCACCAATGTCAGTACAACATGGAAACACTGCAAAAGCTCTCGGAGCAGGTTGCACCGATGTGCCCTGACTGTAAAATCGTGATGGAAAAACAAGTAACGTCCGGTGCTTTCTGTTTGATGGGATACGGCTGGACTAAAAATGGAATGAATGTTTCGAGTAGACGATAACTGGACCGTAGCTCAGCGGCAGAGCAGTGTGTTGATAACGCATTGGTCGGTGGTTCGATCCCACCCGGTCCAACCAATGTTGACAAAGCAGCAACAATCAGTGACGGTTAGAACCCAGTGGTAAATAATCGCTTGGGTCAAAAGAAAACTATGTCAAGGTTACTTGCCGTGTTGCTGTTCTTTCCGGGCTTAGCATTTGCTGAGCAAATGACAGTATTCTACTGTCACAATGTTCTCATTCCTAAAGTTCAAATCACACACCACGCGCTAGCTGAGAAAATTCCTCGAACTGCGATTGTTGATCGAATTATTGATCGATTTTACAGTCACCGATTCTTTACGGATGCGCAAGCTACAGCAGTTAACGAAGCAATTGATCTTGCCATCAACATTGAAGTGTTAATTCCGTCGACTCTTACTTTGGAACAAGCAGACGCTTGGATCGATTCGTATATCCGATCCACGACTTGCACAACAGCAAAAGAAAGTCCGACGTATGGAGGATAAAATGAAGAAACTCTTGTTTGCACTCACACTTGTATCTGGTCTGGCTCTTGGGCACGAAGGAACACCTCAGTCTGCTAATCCTGAAGAAGATCGAGCGATCATGTATTGCATGACTCACAGTGCTCGTGCGGCATGGGGAGCAAAAGCTCGCTTTTTTGGAGCTCCTGCAAAGTTCATCTATGTTCCGATGGAAAAAGTCAAAGCAATGATGCTTGGACAGACTGAAATCTTAAACGACGGGATCTACATCGCAGAAGAACTAACGCTCGACCAACGCAAAGACTACGAAGTCTCCGCATTCTTTGGCTGGAAGCAAGCCGATCAGTGGGTTCAGAAAAACCTTAAACCGTTGGACAGTCATGAGCTGACTGCTAAGTTTTACCAGCACTGTCGTGAGCAAACCAAAAACGTAAAGTGAGAACGGTATTTTAATCTTTCTAGACACAGAGTTCACTGATTTCATCGATTGTGAGCTGATCAGCATTGGAATGATCAGTTCAGGTGGGCATGAATTCTACTATGAACGAAACGACTTTGATGTTAGCAAGTGTAGTGAATTCGTGAAGGAAGGGATTCTACCGATGCTTTATAAGCAGCCAAATGTTGGAAGCAAACAAGACTGCGCCGATGCGGTAAGGGAATGGTTAAACGGTTTACCATACGAGCAAATCGTGTTTGTAATCGATTACTATGGTGACATTCAGCTGCTTGATGATCTGATGGATGGCGATTATGGGTCAAAAGTGAAAGATGGATATGCTGCACCCATTTCCTACATCCAAGTGATTGCTGCAGAAGTTGATGCTGAGCGCGAATGTGTGCTAGAATCCGAGATGTGGTATGAACGAAATAACGGTCAACGACATCATGCTCTTGACGATGCCAAGGCGAACAGAGCAGGTTGGATTGCTGTAATGCATAAGGCTGGAGTGTTTTAATGAAGCAGTGTGCAAAATGCACAGAAACGTCCGTTACCTCGCTTGCCGAATGCTTCAACACTAAATAATGTTGTATGTTTGAGTGTCACTGCCGAAGACATTCGAGCTTTTGCCCCTGCCATCGGATGGAGCCGGGACTTCTAATCTCAGCATTGCAGGTTCGAATCCTGCCAGGGGTACCAAATCGTTGTGGCACAAAGCAGACCCTAGTAAGGTCTGTTTTCCTTTTTGGGAGACAAAAATGTCCAAAGCGTGGGGGTGGCATCTGATTCTTGACTGCGCACATTGCAACGACAATGTGAAGGACGCAGAAGCACTTCGTATGTTCGTCAAAGGTCTTGTTCTAGAAATCGACATGAAAGCGTATGGTGAACCGGTTGTTGAACACTTTGCGACTCACGATCCAAACAAGGGCGGTTTTTCCTTAGTTCAACTGATTGAGACGAGTGCTATCACAGGCCACTTTGTCGATCTGACAGGCGACGCATACCTTGATGTGTTCTCCTGCAAGGAGATTCCTGTCGAAAAGGCAGTTGCCTATGTCAACAAGTGGTGGAATCCTAAGTCGATTAAGGTCCATTTCTTGACGAGGCAAGCATGAAATTCATTTGTGTTACGAAGAACTCAAAAGGAAATATGGGTAATGGCTCTAGCCTCTGTGACAATCACAGGAATTGATGAACGGACCGACTTGCAACAACTCCTGGAATTACAAGACAGGTATCCAAACATTGAATGGGGAGTGTTGTACAGTTTCAATCGACAAGGACAACATCCACGCTACCCATCACAAGAGTGGATCAACAAATTACTTGTTCATATGAAGAACAAACGACTTCGTTGTGCCCTTCACATTTGTGGCTCAGCAGTTGGAGATTTCCTTGAAGGCAATGGCTACATTGTGATGCTTGCTGACAACTTCCCGCGAGTGCAGTTGAATTTCAATATAGGACGATTTGATATAAGCACGATCCGGATAGGAATTCAACGCGCAAAAAATCGTCAAGTAATTACGCAGCACAATGAGAAGAACACGGAGCTGTGGAAAGATCTTACGATGTGCAACAATCACGCTGTATTGTTTGACCAGTCAGGTGGCTATGGTATTGCACCACGAGAGTGGCCTAAACACTTGAAAGTGATCTCATGTGGTTATGCAGGTGGTCTTGGCCCCGACAATCTTGCTGAACAGTTGCCGATGATTGACAACGCTTCTGAAGGCAATCGGTATTGGGTTGATATGGAAACAAAAGTAAGGGACAATGACGACTACCTTGACCTAAATAAGGTCAGGCAATGTCTACGACTCGTCGATGAGTTTGTAGGAAAGTAGAGGAGCTTTGAAATGAAATTCATTGTTGAAATCCACGCAGCAGAAGGTGGTGACGATAGCAAGTTGTTCGTCAAAGATCTCGCACAAGCATATCTCAAACTTTCAACTCGCAAGGGTTGAACAGCTCGCATTGTGCTAGATGTGGCCGATGAGATCCGTGTTGAAGTGACGGGTCAAGACCTAGCACAATTGATGAATGAACCTGGCGGTCCTTACTCACTGATCAGTTTCGATAGAGATTCAACGAGCGTTCGCAGTTCTTGTAATGATGCATCGTGTTTGATCGCATTACAACGGTGGCAGCAAAGAACTACGTTGAAGGATGTATATCCTTCAGAAGGAATTAATCGATCGATGCTGGGTGAGCCGCGATGGTCTTTTCGTGTCCCATGCAAATTAAACGGATTGTGGCAATATACACAGCTGCTTTGTTGTTCATGGAATTTTGATCGAATTTCTTCTCGTGTCAGTGTAAATGGGATGCTTCTTTTTGAAGAGCGTCGTGAAGCATCACCTACAGCAATAGTGAGCCATCGTTCCAGCGGTTCTTTGCCTTTGTAGCGACGCTGACTGTTTGAACTCTGACACCTTTTGCAGATGAAGTACAGTCCGTTGGCGTCGCGTCCTTTTGGGAAATCAGATGCGATTTTGGTGAGATTGCATTGTCTGCAAACTTTTGTAATCATGGTGAGTCTCCTCCTTGAGTGTTATTTATGGGGGACACCATTGAAGTTACTCCCACCGAGGAGAATGAACATGAAGAAAGTACACTTTGAAATTCACGCTGCCGCTGGCGGCGATGACGCGAAATTGTTTGTGGGCGAACTAGCAAAAGCATACGAGCATATGTTCGTGCGTATGGCTTGGAAGTATCGCTGACTGCACACAGCACAATCGGCCGTGGGATACGCGTCGATTGTGTTTGAAGTGACGGGGAATGTAGATATGTTGTTTAACGAATGCGGACTTGTCTCCTTGCAACGAGTTCCACCTACAGAGCGAAAAGGAAGAGTACACACATCGACCGTTACGGTTGCTGTGATTGATCTCGACAAGTATGTCAAACCAGACTACTCGTCAATCAGCACAAACGACCTGAAAGTTGAATGGTACTCCGGTAGTGGTGCCGGTGGGCAGCATCGCAACAAGCATCAGAACAGTTGTCGCTTGACGCACCTTCCAAGTGGATGGACTGAGACGGCTCAGTGTCGCAGCCGAGATGCGTCATACAAGCAGGCACTTGGACAGATGCAACGTGTGCTACAAAACAAAGGCAACTACCAAGTTGAACGTGCTCAATCCGTTGACCGGAAAGCACAAATGGGTTCTGGAATGCGTGGTGATAAGATTCGCACGTATCGTTTTCAAGACGATGTTGCAACTGACCACCGCACAGGAAGGAAAGTGAACTTGACAAAGGTAATGAACGGGAACTTCAACCTGTTCTGGTAAACGTATGTTGCAATACCCAAGTATACCAAGCTGGCGATACGTCGAACACGGACGACCATGCACAGCGTTTTACAAGTATGACGGATCGAATCTTCGATTCGAGTGGTCGTGGAAGCGTGGTTGGTACAAGTTCGGCACACGGACACAAATGATGGATGAAAACACACCGATTTATGGTGCGGCAATTCCTTTGTTCAAACAAACGATGGCTGAGTGGATCGCTCAGCGCTGTCAACATACTTTTGGTAAGAAGCTGGAACGCATCGTTGCGTTTGCAGAGTGGTTTGGACCATCAAGCTTTGCCGGTTGGCATGATGAGAATGAGAAGAAGCAACTCGTTCTCCTTGATGTGTCAATCTTCAAGAAAGGTGTTCTACCACCAGATCAGTTCTTGAAGTTCTTCGAGCGGGCAGATTTTTGCCCGAAAGTGATCTACAAGGGTGTGATGGATCAGCGGTTCATCGACAACGTTCGTGAGGGTCGGTATCCAGTGTACGAAGGAGTTGTGTGCAAAGGAGTCGATTGGAACGCAAAAATCAAAACGGTCGAGTATCTCGACCGTTTGAAGAAGGAAAACACTGAAGCGTGGGAATTGATGAAGGACGAGTAATTACGCTTTGTCACCAATCTTTTCGAGATGGGCCTGAATCTTAGCAAGACCACGGCGAACACGAGAACGGTGCTTTTCACGCTCTTTCGGGTCCTTCAGCTTTTTAACAATCTGGAGGGCCCGTTTTGCTGCATCGAGCATTTTCTCGACATGCTCCTGACTTGCACCGGCCGGGATCTCAACAGCTTCGTCAAGGATCGACAAATCGTCGTTTTTCTGGCCAAGTCCAGCAAGTTTTCTCATCTCGTTGATGTTCATTTCAGAATCCTCTAAGGTTGATGGGTATTTATGACCTATTGACTATTGGGACTAAATACACAAAAGGAGGACATATGAAATACCTTCTGTTACTGTTGATTCTAGTTGTCACATCGAGCTTTGCCGGCGGCCCGTCAGAAGAATGTAGTATCTATGGCCGACTTGCTGGTGTAACAATGATGCACAAGAACAAAGCACGATGCCACGATTCTGAAGATGTGCAGAAATGTCAAGAACAATCTCGTCAGTATGTCACTTCATCCCTTCGAGAATTCCTGCAAGGAGAGCAACATTCAGAACAACTAATTACTAAGTTAGTTGAGTTTGTTGGAAGAGTGCACGACACGGAAGTTGATATGCTACCACGACACGCAGACGAGAAGTACTTTTTCGAGTGTTTTGATCGTTTTATTAAAGAACGTGACCGAGAGCCAAACAAATCAAAGTGATCCTGGTAATTGGTCGGAATTTGGCAACAAACAACCCGGTAAGTTCTGTAGGAGATTTACATGAAAAGATTACTCGTGCTATTGGTGTTTTCACCTACACTAGCTCTTGCTGATCATTGCCCAGTCCTAACAGGCACATACACGTGTCCAATGCAAGATCCCGACACAGGAGAAATCACGACGATTCTTGTGAAGATTACAACTGATGATCACAAATACACTGTCGTCCTTGGTGATGACCAGCCAGTTGAGTTTACGGACGGACATTCCGTTTCCGACATGGTGCCTGCTTCAGAAGGTGTGTACAGCTTGTATACTCGTTATTCCTGTACAGCTGACAAGAAGCTGGAAGTAAACTACCGCAATGCATGGTACCACGATGGTCGGCCATACGAAGGTGAAGTTCCAACGTTTGAAGAGACGATGCAACAGTTTTATTCGCTTGACGAACAAGGCAATCTTGCTGAGTCCACGACACGGCAGCGCACTCAGCTTGGACGACAGGTCGGTCCACCGAAGTCAAAGTTTCGTATATGTGCTAAACAACAATAACACTATATGATCAATGGTAGTCGGCGCTGGAGCGCGGCGGTGTCTTATAAACACTGGAGATCGGCTAGATTGGCTGGAACGGGAGGGATCGTAACCCTCGGCTACTACCAACGAATATAGTGATAGAACCATATAATAAGGATATAAATGATTTACCACAAGAACGTTGCGGTGATTGGTTACGGCCGAATCGGCCAAGCCATCAAACAATATCTCAAGCAAGAAGGCTTCAACGTAATGGCTTACGACGCGAAGCCAGTCGAAGGCGCAACGATTCTTGGTAAAGATGGCGACGGCCAGATCGACTATAAACCTGCTGTAAGCAACGCCGATTGTGTAATCGCTGCAACACCATTTTCTTCGAACATCTACATTGCTCACCAATGTCTTGAACATCAAAAAGCGTACTTTGATCTTACTGAAGACGTGCTGATTGCACAGTTCATTCGTGACGACTCAATTCCGTATGTACGAGCAGGCAAGTTGGCTTGGATCTCTCCTCAGTGTGGACTTGCACCAGGAGCTGTTGGCATGGTTGCAAATCACTTAATTGATACATTTCAGGAAATTCGCGACGTTCGACTACGAGTCGGTGCTTTACCGCAGTTCGCCTCGAACAAAATGAAGTACTACCTGACATGGTCAAGTGAAGGCCTTGTGAACGAATACTGCAACCCATGTCGAGTGTTGGTTGACGGAATCGAGTATGACGTTCCTGCATTGGACGGTTATGAACTGATTCAAATTGACGGTGATGAATACGAAGCATTTAACACCTCTGGTGGAATTGGATCACTAATTGAAACCGTTACGCGAAATCATCCGAGTGTTCGAAATATCAACTACAAAACCCTTCGATATAAAGGCCACCGTGAGTTGCTAAGCTTCGCGCTTGACGATCTTGGTCTACGAAATAACCAAAAGGTGCTTGTTGATCTATTCAATGCTAACGTTCCTCGGACAACGAGCGACTTTGTAGTAATCTACGTAGAAGTGACAGGCGTCAAGGACGGGTTGCTGAAAACCGAAACTTACAGCCGTAAGATTTACGGCGATGATAAGTTTACAGCAATCCAACGAACGACCGCTGCTGGTGTTTGCGCAATGGTTTATTATTGGGCCACGAGCAGTTATCCCCAACGAAACGGATACGTTCCTTGTGAAGATGTTGCAGTCACATCTCTCAACGGCAACCCGTTTTGGGACATCTTTCGTTGACCGATGATTAGGTATAGGGTACAATGTAGTTTCCTGTGACTCCTCTTTTAGGTGTAATCATGTTTCGAGCTCTCATTCTCGCTCTACTGATCACGATTGCCGCTCCTGTGAATGCCGTTGATCTGACGGTTGATCTCGGAAAAGGTTGGATGCAACCTGACTCTGCGCGAATTGGCCTGTCATTTCCGGTCAAGTCATGGTTGAATCTCGAAACTGGCGTTCTCGGAACGAACGATGGTACTATCGTCGACGTAACGCCGATGCTTCACTATGGCAAGCGGTGGTATGTGGAAGGCGGGATCGGTCTGTCACTCGCAACCGCCCGTGACCTTGGTGAGCTCGATCAGTCATCGTACTTGAACTTCCGAGATGTTCTTGGAGTTGGCTATCACTTCCCCAACGGCAAATGGACGGCCGGCGTTCGATACGTTCATTACAGCAATGGTGGACGACTTAACCCGATTTTCGGAACGGACGATAATCACGGCTACGACTGGTTCGTCCTACACGTTCGTTACAAGTTCTGAGTTGTTTTACCCACATCAGCATTGTATACTGAGTGAACCCCCTTTATTGATAAAGGGGTTCACTGTTGGAGAAAAACAATGCAACGTCTAATCCTTTTGGCACTTGCTGCCGTTCCGGTAATTGCAGGTGCTGTTAAAACCGATGCGTATGTTCTGGATCGTTTCGAAAATCTTGTTCGTGATAGCCAGAAACGCTGCATCCGAACTGGCACGTGGGCTCCCGAGAAAGCTTTACCAGAATGTGGTGATGTGGCCGCTCCTGCAGTTGAACCAACGATGCAACCACTTCCTGGCGAAGTGAGTGCTCCAAAAATCGAAGAACCGGAAACAGCAACATCCGAGCCAAATGTAGAAATGAATGCAATGGCGTTGCCTTCTGAGAACGTGTTTTTTCATTTTGATAAAAGTGAGTTGACGCCAGACGCCAAAGTCGCCCTTGATGACTTAGCTGATCGAATCAACAAGGCAAATTACAACATGGTTCTCATTAGTGGATATGCCGACATTATCGGAACAGCACCTTACAACGCTGTCCTTTCGCAAAAGCGGGCTTACAAAGTTGCTGAGTACCTCGATTCAAAGGGAGTCACGATCCCAATGGCCTACATCGGGCGGGGTGAATTGGCTCGCAATGAGGAAAACTGCACTGGTCTGGTTGGTGATACTCTTAAACACTGCTATCGCGGCGATCGACGCGCAACAATTGAGATTCAGTGATGAATCTCTTTCAGCGTAAAGACTTTGTCCTCCATAGCGGAGGCGTTGCACACTACAAAATAGAGTGCAATGCCTTAACCGACGAGGATCTCGAGACACTTGCTTGGATTGTAGCACAGAAAGGACCTTTCTGTGCTGTGTATGGTGTTCCAACAGGTGGAGTTCGTTTTGCTCAGGCGTTGGAAAAACATATCTCCAATCGCGGCGTGCGATTGATCGTTGATGATGTATTGACAACAGGAATGTCAATGGAGCAAGCAAAGGAACAACTCCTTTGGCACGATGCAGTCGGTGTTGTAATTTTCGCCCGAGGACCAGCACCTTCGTGGGTGAAGCCCTTGTTTCAAATGCACTGGATCAACACAAAGGATACATTATGAAAATCTTTCAATACACGTACACGGAACCTGAGCTAGTTGAGTTCGCAAATCAAGTTCGTCGGTGTGTTGTTCGTGCGCTTCAGCACGAACAGGCATTAACGGCAGAACAAGCGACGAATTTTAACGACACGCATATTGTTGTTATAGCGGAACCGTGGCGATGGTTCCCTTGGTTCAAGAATCGTAAAAAAGGGGTGCGAATGACCGTTGTTAAGCTTCTTGAACGAATCAACGACGAACCGTACGAATGATCACATACAGAATTGTTGCGCATGGAGTAGAATTACCCTCTATCATGCAAGAACTGTTGTCTTTGTAGAGAACTCTCATATATACTCTTCGAACTGTTGTTGCGTAGTTTTGGGTTACTTCATTTCCAGAAAACACCTAAAACGTCATTTGACTCAGCGGTCAGATTATAGAAGATTTGTGTGTTGCGTAGTCAAGGGTTACTTCATACTTGATATGGCGGCTCCCAATGCAGGGAGCCATTTCCCTCAACGAATAAACTCACACGATCGATATGGAAAAGCCCTGCTGACGTTTACGACGGCAGGGCTTTTTTTGTTTGCAGTACCATAATAACTTAACCCTCTCACAAGGAGATGCGAAAATGTCAAAGCTCAACGCTCAGGGCAAGCGCCCAGTAAAGTCTACGTCTAACCATCGTTACGTAGCACCAGGAGTCCGTCACGTTCCTGTCGAAACTACTCTTGCTATTCCGGTAACGGAAACCGTCAGTGGAACAAAGAACCACTGCAGCACCTGTACGAACTTGCCGTGTCAACACTACTTGGTAAGGACACGTTCTACCGCACTAGCGACACACTTGTAAAGAATATGAAGACCAAGCTGAATGAAGCCGTTTCCATGGGTGCGTTTGACTTCGTTGCAAACGTTGCAATCCACGCTCGTGTGCAGATGGGCATCCGCTCACTGCCGATCATGTTGGTTGTCGAATTTGCAAAGATCCTCGCTGACTATCGTGCTCCGTACACGCAACAGCTGAACGACCTCCGTACACAACTCGCAAAGGCTCGCAGCGTAGCCAAAAAGCTTGAACTTGGTGACGAGATTGCTCGTGTTCAGGCAATTGCGGAATCGTTCAACTACGAGAACATGCGCCGTTTGGTGTGTGATGTAATTCAGCGCGCCGACCAGATCACTGACCTCTACGCTTATGCCCTTGAAGTGTTCGGTGGTAAGGGCAAGGTGCCGATGGCTGTGAAGCGTGGTGTAGCTGATGCTTTCAACAAGTTCAACGAATATCACTTCGGCAAGTACGACCGTGCTGGCTCGGTGAAATTCCGTGATGTACTGCGCATTGTTCATCCAACAGCTAAAAACGAGAAGCAAGGCGTGTTGTTTGAAAAGATCATGAAGGAAACTCTAGCTACTCCGTACACTTGGGAAACCGAGCTTTCGAAGAATGGCCAGCTTCCGAAGGAAGAACGCCGTTCCGAGGCTCAAGTGTGGACAGACTTGCTGGAGTCAGGCAAGCTTGGTTACATGGCTCTTCGTTCGAACGTTCGTAATATCATCAAGGCTGGTGTTGATGATGAAGTGATCGGTGTATACGTTGCAAGTGTGTTGGCTGATCCGAAGCGAGTTGTAGAAAGCAAGCAGTTCCCATTCAGCTTCATCCAGGCCCGCAATGCGATCCAGGAGGTTGGTGGTAACACGAAGATCCGTAACGCACTGGACAAGGCACTTGAGCTTTCATGCCGCAACATCCCAATGTTGGGCAAGAAGCTTGCTCTGATCATCGACAAGTCGGGATCGATGGTACAAGGCGTTTCAACGATGCCAGGCTTCACTCCGTTCGACCAGGCTGTAACACTAGCTGCAATGGTCGTAAAGGCACATGCAGATGCTGATGACCTTGCCGTAATCGTGTTTGGTTCGGCCGCCGAAACACTAACAGACATCAACCCGAATGACAGCATCAACTCAATCGCGAACCGTATTCGCCAGTCAAAGGCTGGCGGTGGTACTCAATTCGATGTTGCGTTGCACGCGTTGAACCAGCTGGGATTCAAACCAGATGCCGTGCTTGTTATGACGGACGGTGAAATCAACAAGCTGTGGATCCAAGGCACGCGCCAGCTGGCTAGCATTCCATCGAGCACGTTGAAAGTTGTTGTCAACTTCCAGGCAGCAAACACAACTCCATTCCCAATCCGTGAAGGTTGGTATCCGATTGCAGGTTGGTCGGACAAGGTGTTCAAGTGGATTCCTGCGATCCACCAGAAAGTGACAGTTGTGGATGCGCTGTGTGCTCCATATGCGGGTGCAGAAGCAATGAAGGCTGCAATTCGCGCTGAAGCTGAAGAAACAGAAGAGTAAAGCAAAGAAGAGTAAAGCAATGATCTACGTTGTGATAATTGGAATTTAAGACGTTCAAATTGAATGGTACATGAAAAATCAACGTTCAGAAGAGGCTTTCTTCGAGGTTCAAGAAGTTAACGAACTGTAGGGTCATCGTAAGCTGTTGACTTCATAAAGCTTTAATGTAAAGTGTTTTGTGTCACTTGCAAGTGGCAAATAACTAGAACTATATTAGGAGAAAGACATGTCCAAGCCTGCAAATTATGTCGGCAAATCGCTGACAATCAAAAAGGGTGCTTATGTTACGAGCGGCGGTAAGCTGACCCGTATCGTCAAGAACCCAACCATCGTTACAATCCTTGCACAAGAGCCTGCCAAGAATGGAAAGACCCGTGTGTTCTGGAAGTCGATGGGTTACAAGGTTGCAACTCTGGTCAAGTAATTCTTGACAGACCCTGCGCAGAAAAAGAAGAGGGAAGCAATTCCCTCTTTTTGTTTTATGCTCCGAACCTGCACATCTAAGTATCATGAGGGCAATCGTCAAGTATCCGTTACAGAATTCACTCGTGATAAAGAATCGTGACGGTCGTAGTTCGCCTCTTGCTGAAATCTTACAAGTTGCTGCTGTGGCGATTGCGTGTCTTGAACGATATGGTTGTAACGGTTCGGCGGTTGCCACAAATGATCTGCCAGAATCTTCTCAGGTAGCCGCAAATGGCCAAAGAGATTGAACGCAAATTCCTCGTCGATAAAAAAGCTTGGAGACAAGCAAAAGACAACATCGTTCGTTCATATGTGATGACGCAGGGGTATCTTTCAAAGGCTCCGACCCATAATGTTCGTGTTCGTGTTTATCCTCACAAAGCCGAACTGACAATCAAAGGAAAGATGGTTGGCATTACACGTCCAGAATTCAATTACGAAATACCTGTCTCTGACGGTGATGAGCTATTAAAGATGTGTGATACAACCGTTAAAAAGACGCGACATTTTATCCAAATCGGTGATCATACGTGGACGGTCGACGAATTTTTTGGCGTGAATAAAGGTTTGCTTTTGGCTGAGATTGAACTGTCCGCAGAAAACGAGAAGTTTGAGCTGCCAGGGTGGATTAGTATGGAGGTAACCTACGATAGACGTTACACAAACGCTTACTTAACCGCCCACAAAGTTGCTCATTCTCCGTCTTGAACCTCTTTGCGAAGTTTCTGTTTTTCTCTCGCACGGTCAAAATCTTTCTTCGACTTGTGTCCACCGGCTTTCTTAGCCACTAGCGCAGCATTCAGCGCAGCTGGAATTTGTGCAGGACGTTTCTTCTTACTCTCCAATAGTTGCGCAAGTTTCATCTTTTCCTCCGGTGTTGATTTGACCCAACCTCCGACGTAGCCTTGTGAAGGATTCCTTAATCCGCTGGGGTAAAGGGGTATTTATAACTGGAGAAAGACATGCTAGCTTCTATCGGGGTGGTTGCGTTGCTATATCTGGCGATCGGCATTCTCGTTACGCTTGGCTTGCTCATTTTCGATCAGGATCTTCGACAAGAGTTCTCAGGCCACAAAACCTATGAAAACCTCGGTCTTGTAGCTGTGATCGTGATGGTGTGGCCATTGGCTGTGTACATATACGTGAAACAGTGATATGAAATTCCTAATGTGCCCACCTCATCACTACGGTGTTGAGTATGTGATTAACCCTTGGATGGAAGGGAACATTGGAAAAGTCGATCGCACACTTGCAACGAAGCAATGGGAAGATCTCTACAACGCTGTGTCGGAACACGCGACGGTTGAACTAATCGAACCACACCGTTCAATGCCAGATATGGTGTTCACAGCCAACGCTGGTGTTGTTATTCCGTGGCGAGATTTGTTCGTTGTCAGCTACATGTCAAAGCCTCAACGTCAACAAGAGCAACACTTATTTGGCGCTTGGTTCGAGCGGCGAGGTTATTACGTGCGCTACCTCGACAACGAACTCAACATCAACAACTTTTTCGAAGGTGAGGGCGACTGTCTAATCGGTGAGCGAGGTGGGACACACTACAGCTATAAAACGTGGGCTCACTTTGGTTACAAGAAGCGTTCGACATATGCTGGCACAAGAGAAGCATATGGAGCAATGTTCGATAACCCGCTTCATTTTTACTCAGTACCACATTCGTGTATTGATGATCAGCTTTCTCTTCCGATGTTGTCATACGAACTACAAACTGATCAGTTCTACCATCTCGACACATGTTTGGCAGTCCTAAAAGAGAAAAGAGTGCTGTATGACGCGGCGCTTTTTGCGACGTCTGCGCAATCTACCATTCCAATTGCTTTTAGCATTTTCGACGAAGAAGCGGACCTGCATGTTAGCGAAGAAGATGCAAATCAATTTGCGTGCAACATGATTGTCGTTGGTCGTCAGATTATCATGCCGGTCAGCTCGCCAGAATTAAAAGCCCAGCTTAAATCGTTGGGATATCAAGTCACTCAGCTCGACATGAGTGAGTTCATCAAAGCAGGCGGCGCCTGCAAGTGTCTGGTTCTAACGTTGGGAGGAGATTAAAAATGCCTGTCTCAAAACATTTTTGGCTCGCTATAATGGTTGTGATTCTGCTTTGTTGGTTGTTGGGATGTGCTTCATCTCACGCAGCCGGGTTTGATCCAAAAGATTGGGATGAAATTGCGTCTAACGATCAAGGACAATCATTTGCTCTTTCCAAGAAGGTACCAATCGAGTATGACAAGGATCACAACATAATTCGTGCATTCATTCTTACCGCTGATCGAACAGACCGTGAAACACCATTTACCATTCGAGAAAACATGGTGTACTGTTCGCAAAAACAGTTCATCATCATAAGCGAAGAATCATTTGGACCATACGGTACCTTTGTTCAAAAGATTACGAATCGTAAACGTCCTAGTGACTTCGCAAAAGGATCACTTCTCGATAATCTTTGCATTGGCGTTCGTAGCACTGTCACACGGAAACTGATTTAGTGTTGTCTTGACCCTAGCAAAACGAGTACTTTGTACTCGCCTTCATCATTTTGATGGGGTCTTTCTTTTCGAAAAGGAAAATTCATGAATTACAAACTCTCTTTTGTAGCAATCGTTGCAGCGTTTGCCACAACTGCTGTTTCTGCCGCTGACATCAATTGTAACGGTGGCTTCAGTGCAAACTGCAACAACAGCAACTTTGGTACAACTAACCAAGGCGGTCAAGGCGGTCAAGGCGGTCAAGGCGGTCAAGGCGGTCAAGGCGGTGTTGGAGTTGGGGTCGGGATTGGCAAGGGCGGTAACGTCGACAACAATATCGGAAACGGTATTGGCAACTTTTCGTCTTCTGCAAAGATCGAGCGTGGTGCAGTCGATGTTGACGTCGACAACACCAACGTCAACGTAAATGCCAACACAAACAAGCAAAAGCAAGGTCAGCTGCAAGGTCAGATTCAAGGTCAAGGACAGAAGCAAAAAGCTGAAGCTAACAACGAAGGCAACACTCAGGAAGTGAACCAGAACTACGAAGCACAAGCTCGTAACCCTGTGGCAACTGCCTACGCTGCCCCGCTTGTTGCATCACCTGACACTTGTATGGGTTCAACCAGCGTTGGTGGTCAAGGGATTACGTTTGGTCTGTCAGTCGCTACTACATGGACGGACGACAATTGCGTACGCCTGAAAAACAGCCGTGAGCTGCGTGCTTCGAACAAGCATGTTGCTGCTGATGCCCTGCTGTGCATGAACAGCGACGTTCGTGAAGCCATGAAGGTTGCTGGTACACCGTGCCCACAAGACACTGCTCCGAAGGCTGCAACTGGTCCTGCTCCTGTCAAGACCGTGTCTGATGACACCGTCCGAGCTGGTGGAACGATCAAGGCTCTGCCGCAAACTGCTCCGGTGAAGAGCCCTGCATTTCAGCCAGCTCTGAGCCGTCCAGGCCGTTCGTAACTCTTACGGTCGAACTAGTCGGAAAAGTAAAAGAGGCGTCTAAGGACGCCTCTTTTTGTTTGTGGAATCGTTTAACCCTACTATACTAAATACGCCGAGAAGAGGAGTAGCTGATGGACGCATTGTATAAGTGGTGGTTCATTTTCTGTTCATGTTTAGTTGGTTCAATGTTTGTCCAAGGATTCGGTCTTTGGACCGCTCTTTGGCACGCAGACGCAACGAAAATTTCATTCGCGGTGATTGCTCTCTTCCTTGGCGTCACTTGTTACATTGGATACCAAATCAAACAAGTCAAAAAGTCTGCTTTTAACATTCCTAAAGTCAACCTAGAATTGCCAGGCTTGTGGAACGCAACGGAGCAAATGAATGCACTTGGCATGATTGGAACGCTCGGCGGCTTCTTGATTATGTTGAATTTAGCATTCGGAGGCGACATTAACGTCAGTGATTCTGATGCAGCTCGTAAGTTAATCGCTTCGGCTGCTTTAGGTCTATCAACGTCTGCTTGTGCAACACTTGTCGGTCTGGTTTGTGCAACGCTCACAAAGCTTCAACTTGTAATTCTCGAGAAGTTCATCAATGAACAATAACGACAATCCGAAGTACAAGCAGCAGATTGCTTGGATTGACCTCGTTTTCAATATGATGATGGCTTTCGCGTTCCTGTTTGTTTTGTCGTTTGTTCAAATTGCTGTTGCGAAAAAAGACGCACAAAAGATCGACCCAAAAGCTGAAATGATGATTCAGATGACGTGGCCGGATAATGCAGTAGAAGACATCGATTTGTGGTTGCGATTGCCTGATGGAACGATCGTTAGCTTCAAAAACAAAAGCGGCGGTCTTGCAAACCTTGAAAGAGATGATCGTGGCACGTATGGCGACCAAGTTGAAACACCAACTGGACCAGTACACAACCCCATCAACAAGGAAGTGATCATGATTCGTGGCCTTGTCCCTGGCACGTATACAGTCAACGTGATCTTCTATTCAGACATGAAAAATTACCCACACATCGTTATGGGGCACATCATACCAGACGAGCCAAATCTACCAAAGCCTCCTTACAAGGTGAAGGTTGAGCTAAGTAAACTCAACCCTTCTTATAAAGAGATCGCAATGAATGAAGTGGTAATATCGACGCCAAACGAAGAACGCACAGCGTTCTCGTTTACGATCACAGAAACGGGTGCGGTTGTTGACATCAACAAATTTGATCGGCCATTTGGAGCAGCATCAAGCCTGCAAGACGGAGCGTACTAATGGATTTCGCTTTGTTCAAGTTGATGAGTCCGCTGCTGATTTTATTCAGCACTGTTGTTGCTTTTTACACTTACTTGCTGATTAAAGTTCCGAACCGATACATTTTCAAGTGGGTTGGTATTCCTCTATTGCTGCTCGGTAGTTACTTCTCGTACATCGAATATGGAAAATCACTTGGTTATCCTCTTCCAATTGTTCCCGAAGGACGGTTCGTTTATCTTGCACACCATACAACTGGAAACGACATCATCGAGCTATGGGTTCTTCAAGCTAACGGCCGATCACGTCTTTTTCTGATTCCTCGAACAGCACTGCTTGAAGGTTATTTGGAAGATGCTCGAGGACGTAACGCGAAAGGGATCATCCAGTTTGGTCAACTAAAACGACGCAGCAACGGTAATGGCGAATGGGATTGGGATGAATCAACATTTGACAGCGTGCCAATCGAACAGATGTATCCAAAAAAGCCGTAATTTGTTGATCTTCTTTTGACCCGCGGGTACGCTGATTGTCTTGTTAAAAGATTCAATCATGATTCGTAACCTATTCGCTACACTTATCCTGTTGTTCAGCACATCTGTGTTAGCTTAACAGGTTGTTCCATCGAGAGGCGTGACTGCATCATTCGATACCGTTGACAATGGGTTCAAAAATGATGACAATGGATTCAGTGGTAGCAACGACAATGGATTTAGCAGTTCCGACGACAACCGACTATAAGCAATATTAAGTGCGTGCCACTGTAATGTGCCACGCACTCCATTTGGAGACAAGTAATGAGCACTTTCGCAGTCAAAGCTACTCGCATTCGTTCTATCGAGCCGATCGAAGGCGCCGACATGATTGAACTTGCTGTTGTCGGTGATTACCGTTCTGTGGTTCGGAAAGGTGATTACAAATCCGGTCAACTTGCTGTCTACATCCCTGAAGGGGCTGTACTACCTGAGTGGCTTATTGAGCGAATGGGCCTTACTGGCAAACTCGCAGGCAAACAAAAGAATCGTGTCAAGGCTGTTCGTCTTCGTGGTTGCTTGTCACAAGGTCTACTGTATCCAGTCGATTGATGGCAGGACAAACGGCACATGACTATGAAGTTCCAACGGTTGCAACTCTCGACAATCGGGTTCTTGCAACGGAGGACAAAGACGTCGCCGAAGCTCTCGGCATTATCAAGTACGAGCCACCGATTCCTGCTTACATGAGCGGTGAAGTATATGCTGCTGGTCTCGATGTCACTGTCAAATATGACATTGACAACTTCAAGGCTTTCCCGGACGTACTTGTCGATGGGGAACAAGTATCGTTTACGGAAAAACTTCATGGTACATTCTGCGGCATTGGCATTCTGCCGACTAGCCACTGGGATGACAAACACGTTCGTCGGAAGTTCGTTGTGTTCAGCAAAGGTCTTGGTGGTCAAGGGCATTGTTTCAAAGACACTGAACGTAACTGGGGCAACGTATACTTTCGTGCGCTTACGGCTTCTGGCGTTTTCGAAAGACTCGAGACTCTAGTTGATCCTGCAGAAGAGTTCGACGATAAATTCTGGAATACGCCAGTGTTTATTCTTGGCGAAGTCTACGGTAAGGGCATTCAGGATCTGGCCTACGGGATGAACGACATCAAGTTTCGAGTGTTTGACATCGCTTACGGATATCGGAGTGAACTGAAATATGTCTGCCCGAAGTACATGCGTTTTGTTTGTGAGAATTTTGGCCTTGATTCTGTTCCAGTTCTTTACGAAGGCCCCTTCAGCAAGGAAGTCATGCTGCAGCATACAAAGGGGTGGGAGACTGTGTCAGGTGGGTCGGCGAATATTCGTGAAGGGATCGTTATTCGACCCACCCAGGAACGGTACGATCCAACTCTTGGTCGAGTGATCCTGAAAAGTGTAAGCGATGATTACTTGCTGCGCAAGGGCGAGATTACGGAGTACCAATGAAGATCAATCGCACGCATCTTCTTATCGCAACTGTAGCCGGATTGGTAGGAGTGCTGATCCCGATGCTGCCAGTTCCTTTCTCGAACGTGAGATCAGCCCAGTCGTGTGCCATAGAACGTCAAATGACCGAGCTTTCTCGCTATGGATACGTCAAAGTTCACTACAACTCAATGTTCGATTCCGATTGGACAGCTAAATTTAGTAAAGTGGACGATGGTGTTTACTTGACCGTATCCGTCGTTAAAGACAGTCTGTGTGACGCAGTTGACGAGCTGTATTACAAAGTGTTGGAGCACCCTTTGTCACCAAACTAGGAGGTTAATGTATGGATTCGAGCACGTACCAAACGCTGATTTTTCTATTCAGCATTGCATTCCAACATTACCTCGGCTACGGAATGGAACCTTTGTCTGAAGGCTGGATCGTTTCGACTTCAAAAGGAGTTTCTCGGGAATGAACGCATATTACAAATGCGGTGACTGCACCGCGATCTCCAAAAAAAGGCTGGATGTCTCAACGCTGAATGTCATCTATTCGGGTGGTATAGCTTTGGAGCGGGAGAAACTGTTGTCTACCTGTCTGACATGTTTGAACCAACTGATCTCTTCACTGATCCGTACGCTCAAAGCGTGTATATCCACGAAGCAACGCATTACCTTCAAGACAAGTTCGGCGCGTTGAGAGAGACGTGTCCAGAGCAATGGGAAATAGAACGAAACGCCTACAACACGCAGTTCAAATATCTTGCAATGAAACATTATGCAAACAAGATCGTGTTGCCTACTGCTGCCCAGGTGTGTGGTCCAGAAGACGAGAAACGATGATAATTGACATTAAGTGAATTTGGGGTACAGTCACCAAACTTCATAACTGTCGGAGATTCAAATGCTGCTTTGCAAAACCTTGCGTCAAGCCCAAATGGGCTACGTCCAATTCGACCCAACCGACCGTAACCATTTGGTGGCGTTCCAAACACTGTGTTTGGGCATCGACGAAGGGAACGGCGTGACGAATCGTCAACACTCCACATTGCGTTTTGAACTCGAGGAAGGATTCGCTGACATTCGGACGATGATGTTCCACAAAGTCGGTCAACAGTACCTCAACCTCGTCGAGCCGCGACTGGAACCGATGCCGATCGAAGCTCTGCTGAACAGCTGACAACTTCTATGGAGGGAGGCTGGTGCCTCCCTAGTTGGAAATGTACGACCCGTCTGATACATGTTGCGTTTGTTCCCGTCCACTCGGTGAGCTTCTGATCGAAGAACACCACCTGATTCCTCGAACATTCAAAGGGAAGGTCAAGGTGCCGGTTCACAAAATGTGCCATCAGAAGTTGCACGCCACATTCACTGAACGTGAGATGGCAAACTGGTATCACACACCTGAACGGATGTTGGAACATAAGCAAATTCAGAAGTATGTCACTTGGATTCAAAAGCGGCCGCTAGACTTCTATGACAAAAACAAAGATACTAAGGAACGGAAGCGTCGACGCTGACCCTTTTTGCCAGTATAAATACGTGATGTCAGAAGAAAAACAACTTCAAAAACAAATAGATGACCTCGCAGCACAAGTGAGAGGCGTTCAACGAGCCCTGCAGGTGCTGCAGAATGCAGTTCAGCAACTCAAGCAAGAAAATCGTCACTTGAAAGCGCGCGTTGAAGCACAGAACCACACGATAACAAACGTGGCAAGAATGCTGCGAAAGGATACGTAAATGAAAGCGAATTTGAGATATCTCCGACCGTCGCAGCGTCCTGCGAAGCAGCGCGGCTTTCTCCCCGTGGGCCTGCTCGCCGGAGGCGCCATGAAGCTGCTCCCGTATCTCGCTGTTCTGCTGATCGTTCTTGGTGGTTGGTTATACTACAAACACCTCGTGAACACGATCGAACGCCAAAAGACCGAAATCGTTCAACTTGAAGCTCGTGTGAAAGAACTCGAAACTCAATTGAGTGATTGTCATCAAGCAAACGAGAAGTATCAAGCTGCAATACAAGAAATCAATGCCACCGTTGATCGATTGATCACTGTTTCCGAGCAACAGCAACGAACAATGGCCATTCTCAAAGGTCAAATCACAAAGGAACGTGCTGACAAGCAGAAGCTTGTTGGCGAATTGGAAGATCTCAAATCACGACCACTTGCTGAAACATGCGAGGCGGCAATCGAAGAACTTGTAAACGCTCCTAAGGATTTCACATCATTAACTCCAACTGAGTCGCCACAATGAAAAAAATTCTGGCTATCGGAATTGCACTTCTTCTGACGGGATGTGCTGCACAACAAAAATACATCGTGAAGCCAGAAATCGTTACGGTTAAGTATCCAGTCCCGTACTGTCCAGCGATCACAGAAATTGTACCATTTCCACCAATTGAACTAGAAACCCTCAAGCTAACACCTCAGGACGCGAAAGATCCAGGCAAAGTTGCACGAGCGTATCACATCGATATGATCAACCTGACACAACGGTTGAGTGAACTGCAGCGAATTGAAGCCCAGCGCGCTAAAGATGCAGACGTCATAAAAGGAAAGCTAGAAGAGTACCAAGCTGAGGTACAACGCGTTCATGATGAAAACATGCAGAAGGTCCAAGAACACGTGCTTCGCAAACAACAAGAGCTGAACAAGAAGTGATATAAATACTCCCTGCAAACAGGGAGATTGCTGTGAAAACAACAGTTTGGCAAGGGATTCTGCTCGGAAAACCTCACAGAGCAACCATCGAAAAGCAAGATGGCCACTATCGTCTTGTTCTTGAAGAGATTATCGAAGAAGGGTCTCTCACAGATCTCGTTAAAGGCGGAGTAAGCTTTGCCAAAGCAAATCCGGTTCTGACAGGATTCATGACTTCTTGGGCAAGTCAAGCACTTACTCAATACACAAAGAACAAGAAGGAAACGATGCGTTTGTACGCACCGACGCCTGCAGACCGTTCGAAGTATCTCAAATTAGTTCAGGAACTAAAGCGGATTGGGTGGACTGTTGTTCGTTCCCGCTACTTGAGTGGATCAGGATATGAATGGGAGCTGAAACAACGATGATGTCATTCAAGGAATATCTACTCACAGAAGGTCGGGTTAACTTTGAAAGCTTAATAGCGAACAAGATTCCCCTCGAACCGGAAGAACGTGAACGAGCAATGAAGGCAGGAGCTGTTTGGCATCCGGCTAACCATGATAAACCAACATGCGCGATTTGGAAATCCAAAAAAGCAAACGGCAAGATTGTATATGGATGCCATACTCATCGAGTCTTTCAAGTTGCGGACACACTAGCAGGTGCAATCAAGAAGTTTCATAAGGTTGTCAAGGATACGGCATAATGAATCACCTTGAAGAATTCTATCCAGCAAAACCAAACGATTTCGCGAAGGGTGCACCGGAGGTGAAGATCCCTTTGCAGATGGATCCAAAATATCGTGATATCGGAGCGAGGACAAAGATCGTGAAGCGACGGGCTACAATCAAAAGCACAAATACGACTGGTCCGGTAAAGTACTACACTTTTCGTGCATTCATGACTAAAGAGAATTTAGAACCTGAAGCACCAAAATCTCCTCTGAAGAACATTCAAGCAATTTTGGAGACAGACGACTTCTCTGAATGGCCGCAAGAGATTCTAGATGAAATCAGAAAGATGATGCGCAAGGGTGTTAATCCTGGTAAGAAGGAACTTGAACAGTACCAGCAGATGCACGGTACTGCTGAGATGCCAAAGTGGAAGAACGCTCTCGAATTACTTGATACCGCACTTCACGTGCTCGGTCTTAAATCACCAGATGTTGGAACAAAGTCGTGGAAACAGTACACAGACATGATTCCTTACGCAGTTTCACTACTGTCGAAGAAGTATGGCCTTGGTGGACCGGATGCTCATTGGCGTGTAACACATCCACTTGTTGTTGAACGAATCGATCGAGATAGCCTGCTTTCGCAGCTTATGCCGTTTGAGAAAAATCCCAAACAACAGCAACCTAAAGATGAGTTGAAACCACCTCCTGGCTATGAACCATCTCATATTGGCAACAAGCGATTTTTCGTTCAGATTCCAGGTGCAGGTGAGATTGAGATTGATGCAAAGAACATCGATGAGGTTATCGAAAGCCTTGCCAACAAGATGCGTCGTCATGGCGTAAAAGTCCGCATCGAAACCAGAACGAAAGAGGCAGCAGTTTTGACATTCTGGTATCAGGACGTCAAGCGAGAGAAGATCACTATTCGTCAGGTGGGATAATGAAACTTGACAGAGAAGCAGATCCAGATTCTCGGGCGACTGCGGCCGCCCAATGTTTGGGACAATGTCAGCAAAAAAAGTGGCATACGATCACGAAGCACTTGCAATGTGGTTTAACTATGCTAAGTAAGCTCAGCTGTCGCAAGCAATTCGTGAAGTGAATAACATCGCATTACTTCTTGGACGGAACATCAATTCCAGCTCAGTCGTTGACAATCGACTCCATTTGCAGTACTGTTCCCCTACACAAGAAGGATAATAACATGTGGAAACTCTTGAAGTGGGTGGCGTCTTTTCTTTACCTAATTGCCACCCTTCTGATGTTCAGTCCAAAAATCGCAGCGACATCAACGATCCCGTGGACAGCGTACCTGCTTGCAAACCTTGTTTGGACTGCTGATAGTTATCACACCAAGAACTGGGCGTGGGTTGTCATTGCAATCGTGTTCGTTCTGTTGGATGCAACCTTGATTTGGGCGAGACTGGTTGGTTTCGACATTACACCATACATTCAACCTTTAATAACCTTCATGGAGTCATTCTATGAATAAGAATTTTGCCGTTGAAGATGATCCAGAATTCTGCATCATCACCCCAACTGCTTACCTCGAATACGCTACTCAATCGTCCAAACACCTTGTTTTAGCTCATCTGGTTGCAACTGACGAGGAGTACGCAAACTTCTACCGCACTCGGTCAGAAGCTGGGGACGGAATCATCATGGACAACGGTGCGTTTGAACTTGGACGCAGTTACGAGCCGGAAAAGCTTCTTATGATCGCGAAGAAATGTGCCGCCGATGTGATCGTTCTTCCTGACTACCCATTCCAAAGAGCTCAAGAGACAATTGACGCAGCGGAAAAGTTCGCTCCAATATTCAAAGCCGAAGGATTCAAGACGATGTTTGTTCCGCAATCAGAAGTTGGTGATTTCGATGACTTCATCAATGCATACATGTGGGCAGCAGATAATGTTGTGATTGACGTCATCGGAATGTCAATCCTCAACATTCCAAATGCAATGCCGCATATTCCGGCTGCTTATGCTCGAGTTGTGATGAGTGAGATTCTTACCGACCGAGGCGTGTTTGCAGATTGGAAGTACCATCACTATCTTGGTTTGAATGCAGGACCAGCGCTTGAAATTCCAGCACTGATCAAAACAAAGGTGTTGAACTCGTGTGACAGTTCTGGTCCAGTATGGGCTGGTATTCTTGGTCATGAATACACTCTTAATGCCGACAGCTACTTGGCAACCAAGAAGGTGAAGGCACACGTTGAGTTTCACTATCCATACGTAAGCGATCCAGAGACGCACAGACGGATTCAACATAATTTAGACCTGACATTAGACCTTTTTTAGACGAGAAATTAGACGCGAAGGTAAGGCTTCATGGCATGTAGCAATGAAGAGTTCCTTAGGAATACATCAATGACACAAGAACAAGAACTGACACAACGTCAGCAAGCAAGAGCGAAATTTGAGGCAACGATTATCGAATTGGAATCGTACCACGTTTTGACCCGGGAGATGCTCCGCCACTATCGTACGTATCTAGCGGAAAACGAGAAATATGGTGAGACGGACACATCGAAGATGCAATGGGATCCATTGTACAATCATCGTGCTAAAGCCGGTGATCAATCTGCAATTGAAGGCACGCGCAATGAAATGATCGTCAGTGCAGTCTTAGGAGTGTTGCACGATGCTCCGGTCCACATCGAGACTGACAAAACGATGCAAATGTACGGGCGCGACCTTATCCAAGGAAAGCGTTCATACTCGGTCAAGCATCGTGAACATGAAGCACTGGCTCCAGGCGGATTCCTACTTCGTCTCGAAAAGAGTGACTTCAAGCCAGGCCAATTCCGAGTAACGAAAATCGTTTATGTTGACGATTCGTGGATCACGTTCATTAACTATCGACCATTGGCAAGATTTTGCACGACGATCGTGAACAACATTCCTGTCGAAGTAAACAAATCAAGCCTGTACACAAAAGAGTTCGAAACGAAGTTTCCGAGCGACATCGCAATATTCTCTCTGCAAAATGTGTGGGAAGCGTGGTCTGAAGTTTGGAATCATGAACACGGACTAATCAGGGATTTGATCTATGACAAGAATCATTGAAGATGTGAAGTTCGACTTCCAGGACGTTCTGCTGATGCCGAAACGTTCTGGATTGTCGAGCCGTTCCGAAGTGAACCTGTTTCGTGATTACAAGTTCAAGCACTCGAAGACAGAATACCACGGCATTCCGATCATAGTTGCTAACATGGATCACACAGGCACGATGAAGATGCACGATGCTGTAGCACCGCATGGGTTGAGTGTCGCTCTCCACAAGTTTTACGAACCGACGAACCTGATTGACTTCTTCAGTTTCTCCCAAGGCGCAATCTACACAATGGGTGTGACTGATGAGGATTATACAAAGTTCAAAGAAGTATGGTTCGGTTTGACGGAAACGTATCGTCCGAAGGTGGTGTGTATTGATGTTGCAAATGGATATTCACATAACCTCGCACGAATGGTTGGTCGAATGCGAGAACAGTACCACAATCTTGTCATCATGGCTGGTAATGTTGTAACAGGGGATATGGTATATGATCTTCTCGAAAAGGGGGCGAACATTGTCAAAGTGGGGATTGGTCCTGGCTCTCTGTGTACTACCAGGCGGGTTACCGGTGTTGGTTATCCTCAACTGTCGGCGATTATGGAATGCGCTGATGCGGCACATGGGCGAGAAAAAGGCCTCATCTGCGCGGACGGAGGAATAACTTGTCCAGGCGACATCGCAAAAGCATTTGCAGCAGGTGCTGATTTTGTAATGTGTGGTGCACTGTTCGCAGGCCACCAGGAATGTGAAGGTGAGATTCTTTACAAGAGTTTTCCAGAGATGCCTGCAATTCGATTACCGGAAAAGCTTCTGCCAAAAATAGAAGCAGTTGACATTCCATATGCCATGAAGTTTCATGGAATGTCATCACGAGAGGCAATGTTGCAACACTATGGAGAACAAGCGGGGTATCGTGCAGCGGAAGGAAAAGAAGTTGAAGTGCCATACAAGGGTCCGGTTGAGAACACTGTTCGTGAAATTCTTGGTGGATTGCGTTCTGCTTGTACGTATGTTGGTGCTACGCAACTTAAACATCTTCCAAAATGTGCGACATTTGTAAAAGTAAACCGACAATTAAATGAAAGTCTAGGAAAATGAACATACTAGATCAATTGTATGAAGCAGGTTCAACAGGTCTTGATCTATCACCTGGAGATCCCCTTTGCCTCGAAGCAGCGAAGGAAATTGAACGGCTGCTTGATGTTTTAACATTTTACGCTGATCCCGAAATATACTTTGCAATTGGATTCTTTCCTGATCGACCCTGCGGAGATTTCATAAACGACTTTGACGAGACCCATCTTGGCTACAAACCTGGTAAAAAAGCTCGAGACGCGTTAGAGGAAAGCGGTGAAGTTAAAAGAACACAAACATGGAATGAGGTGAATACACTTTTAGCACTGTTGCGAGACTTCAACACCATCGACTTGATCGACAATCATTTTCAGCGATTTGACAATCCGGCACCAGCAACGTTGTTAGCTGATCAAATAGATCGTGTTCAACATCTTCTTGATAAGGACTCTCTTTGATGGATCGTGAAGATTTCAATTGGAGACATCAAAGGTTCGCTACCATTATTCAATAGATGGTACAGAGGGCACTTACCCTTCAATTAAGAGTATCATTCACATGTTCGAAGAACACAAAAATAAGGAGAACAACAATGGAAATAGCACCGATTGACCAAACATGGGATCAATGGTATCTCGTTGGTGGCGTCAAAGTCAATCCTGCCGACATGGATGCGATGAGGAAGATTGCTGCCGTTGCTGTACGTTGTATGGAGACTTATGGACCACTTCGCCGCAAGGTATAGTCAATGCCCAAACGTATCCCAATCAAAGCAGCAAAAGATGTAGCAAAACAATACGATTTATTACAGGTAATACTGCTAGCTTGGGATGGAGAGCAGACGCACGTTGTAACATACGGTACAACGTTGAAGGATTGTGGACAGGCTGCTATTGGTGGCAATAAAATAAAACGCTGGATGAACTGGCCAGAGGAACTGTGTCAGACAAAACCAGCAAGAATAAGAAAAAAGGAGAACAACAATGGAAATAGCACCGATTGACCAAATATGGGATCAATGGTATCTTGGTCTCGCAAAATATGTCTCAACAAAGTCAAAAGATCCATCAACAAAAACAGGAGCAGTGATCGTCCGTCCTGATAAGAGTTTGTGTTCAGTTGGCTTCAACGGTTTCCCTCAGAAGATGCCTGATCTTCCTGAGCTGTATGCTAATAGAGAAGAGAAATATTCGAGGATCATCCATTGTGAGATGAACGCTTTGCTGTTTTCAAGAGATCAAACACTTGAAGATTACACACTTTACACATATCCTTTTATGAGTTGCGATCGTTGCTTCGAGCACATGGTTCAGAAGGGGATTATACGGTTCGTATATCCAAAGGCAACACCAGACCAACTGACACGATGGGGAGACACTTTCGAACGCGTCCTCAGGTATGCTGAAGAGACTGGTGTTGAGATGGTTGAGTTAGAGATGGAGTAATGCGGTTATTGCAGTGCAGCTGAGAGGATTGTGAATACAATGCTCATCTAACCATTGTTGAATGAACACTTCTCCTCTTGATCGTTTGCACTTTGAGCAACCCGTTCCGTGCACATGATTGTTCGCTGTCATTTCGAAAGACCCGTGTAACGGACACACTATAGTAACGCGCTTCATTTGTCCCAAATATTCAGTATTGCTACAATCGTAAAAATCACCGTGTCGCTTCCGTGCTTTTTCAATAAACTGATCTTTAGTGTGTCTATTTTTTGAATATTGCACTTGTTCTCGCTGTTCACGTGCACATTGGGGACAGCCGCTGCCGGTCACATGTGTACGCGCTTTCTGTTTGAAGATGCCGTGCTTTGAGCACCCAATATCAATCCAATCTTTGTAGGTAAAGGACAACGGTAGACCATTGTAATCATACCTTTTAGTGTGAATTTCTGTTGCCCGTTTCAGAAATATTGCTCTATAATTGCTCATAAGCTTCTCCATTGCAAGTAAAGACAGCTGCAATAGGTCTATATAACAACAAGAAAGGTACACACATGTTTATTTCGCCGCTCGAAGCAATTCAACAAGGATGGATTACACACCCTCAATGTAAAACTATAGACGAATGGAAACACAGAAAGCTCGTAAGCCCAAACGCCATTGATTTTACACTAGATCGAGTATATGAAATCGGCAATAATTTGGCTCGTATTACTGAAACGCAGAAGAATATGCGTCGAATGGAATCGTTGCCTCTCTTGACTTCCTTGCCAAATCCGTTCTGGAAACTTGAAGGACAGAAAGTTTATGATGGAACGAGTGATGTATACGTTGAAGTTCCAGAAGATGTTGCAGCCGTTCTCTGGACTCGTTCAACATTCGCTCGCAACGGCGTGTTTATCATGAGTGGCTTGTACGATACGGGATTCAAAGGCAATATCGGATTCACAATCTACACAATTGGTGGTCAGATTGAAATCGAGCCTGGAACACGTATTGGTCAGATTGGCTTCATTGCTGCCGCGAGCGCAGGGCTTTATGCTGGCGAATACAACCACAAGGAAGGCACGCATTGGAACTCTTCACTTGTCAACAAACAAGGTCCAACGAATCTGATTATCGAACAAGCTCCTCCTACCCCACAAATTGACGGGCAAGTCGATCCCTTGGTCGGAGCATCTGCAAAATCAACCCTTGCACAAGACTTACAAACAACATCCAAGTGGGATAGCGATCAATCGAGTCCTCCTGCTGGTACAAAGACATTTATCTAAGGAGATATCATGGAGGAAGTAAAAGTAGATGCACGGCGTGTTTTTGGCCGCCAACTTCAGGCTTATCAAGATGGTACTCTGCGACCTGATCTGTCAATGCTTAACGGAACAGTTAAAGACTTCTTCGGTGAACTATTTGTTGAAGGCGATCGAGTTCTCGTTATGGAGGTCTATGACCTTGCCAACGTTCTCCATCGCCTTCTGTTCAATATGAAGTCGGAAGAGAAATTGTGGAAGCACATGGAATTCATTGAGATGTTTGGCAACACGCCACGGTTCAAAGTTCTTGTTGACCCCAAATAGTAAACGGTAGCTCTCCTCACGAGCAAAAACCTTGTATGACAAATACCGCACAGCTGATTGGCGAAAGATCGTTGCTGTTATCAACGGGAAAGAATACGACCTGAAATCATACTAAGAAGGAGAACAGGTAATGACTGACAAGTTTCACGAGAGCTGGTTGAAACCAGAGTACAACGAAATTCACAACGCATGTTATGAGGCTGCTGAGCTAATGAAGGTTTTTGCTTGGCGGTTTGATCGAATCATCGCTATCCAACGTGGTGGGATGCTTCCAGCGCTAATTCTTTCTCACCTGTTGAACGACATTCCTGTTACGGTGATCTCATATTCGTCAAAACATGGACAGGGCGATGACAAACAACACACAAACGAACTTCCTAAAGTGTTCTCCGAGGAGCGAGTGTTGATCGTTGATGATATTTGTGACAGTGGGAATACGTTGTATGAGGTCAAGTCACACTGTGAATCAAATGGCCAATTTGCGTATGTTTTTGCTTTGTACTACAAACGCCGTGCAACACCGATTATCATTCCAGACTTCAAATGGCGCGTGATTCCAGAAGATGCTGGTTGGGTGAACTTTCCTTATGAACGTAACGAACGATTAAGTCACAATGTATAACTGGTGGCAAGCGCTCAAGGACTGGATTACAGGTGACCTCAAATGTGTAACGGAACAGGTTGCCGCCTCCCGTTTGGACATTTGTAAGAAGTGTGAAGCGTTTGATCCTCAGCTAAACATTTGTACAGTATGTGCATGTTACATGCCGATCAAAGTTAAGCTCGAGAAGGCTGAATGCCCAATGGAGAAATGGTAGGTTGACCCTATTAGAATGTTGATGTAATATTCGTGTCCAGTGATTCCCGAAAAAGGAGATATCAACATGAGCAACGTCAATCTACCGCCGCACATTGTTGAAGAGATCGAAGAAGTGTTCGGTCCAGCAGGTGTGCAAGAAGCTGTTGAGAAGCTTAACGATTCGGTTTATGCATTGAGGGGACTCGAAGACGATGTTCTTCAGTATTTCAGTCTCCATCCGAGGGCGCCGATGGCACTGTATGCACCACTGTACAATACCTCCGTGGCGATACACTGATGGCTAATATCTACCTTCCTCTCATCGAAGTCGTCCATGTTGATGGCTTCAACATTCCGCCTGTATGTTTCAATCTCACGCTTCGGTATGGTCTGATGAGCGTGTGGGCGAAAGACGATCCGGCTGGTTCGGAAGTCAGTTTTGCTCGGATTCCTAATGGCGATATCGTTGGTTGGTGCCTCATTGTTGAAAACGGTCCGCCAGTTTACAATATCGCTGTATACACTCGGGAAGATTACCGCCAGTGTGGGGTTGGAAGACTTGTTCTTCGACACAATCTTTACCATTTGGCACAAAGAGCTCCTTGTGCTCAAGTATGGTACGGATCAACTCACTGCTATCCGTTCAATCCAGTGTTTGATCAAGAAATCAAATCTGTGGGTTTGGTCCCTGAACATCGATATTAGGGTCCAACCAAAATGGATTCGGAGGGTAAGTTGACCTCTTTCGGCTTCTTACGTAACCTAAGCTCAACTAACCTTTGTGGTTAGGGTAACTGGAGACATCTAATGTCAAAGCACACAACTCTTTCATGGGCGCAGCGATTTGCTCTGATCGAAAAGTACAGTCCCACAGACGAGCAGATTTGCAACGTCTTTGGCCTGTCAAACGATGAGCTGAGCACCGCTCGTAGCCTGCATACAGCTGGTCGGTTTGGGAGCGATACGCAGTTCGATGCCGCTTCCTACGTCAATCCATTCAACGCAACAGCTTCTGCTAGTGCAGCGCCTGCGCAGAAGAAAGCTCGTAATAGCAAGGCGACTGTTCACACGAAGCCTGCTACAACTGATGGTACTCCGGAAACGGCAACCAGGCGCTCGAAGGTTCCTCAGAAGCGTGGCCGCAAAGGTGACAAGATTCAACGCGCGCTGCTTGCTGTTCCAACTACTCCGATTTCTGTCGATCAGTTCTGTCAGGACCACAGCGTGTCAATCGCAGTTCTCCGTCAGTCTCGTCGCTTCATCAAGAAGATGGACAAAGTTGTTCGTGACCAGATCGGCGAGGTAAAAGTTCGTCAGGACAAGACCAGCAAACAGCTGATGATCTGGCGTGAGGTTGGTACAATCAACTAAAGTGGTAAGAACAAGGAGATTCACATGCTAGTACTTCAACTAATTGAATATGTGGCGATTGTGCTGTTTCTGGTTGTATTGGTTGTCGAGGTGATCTGGCCACTGTTTAACGATCGTCCTATCTTCCCGCACTTTACTAAGCAGCGCAAAATCGAAAATCAGATTTCTGCCACAAAGCAGGAACTGATCTCTGCCGACATGGAAGTGGAACTTCGCGATCGACAGAACGAACTTGTTGCTCGTCGTGCAGAACTAACCCCACAAGCAGACCCGAAACCAACTCAAGGAGAACCAAATGCTTAACTTGAATAAATTCGGCATCGTATCAATTGCGATTGCCACTCTCTCAGCTCTCTCGGCAATTATTTTGATTCCGAACTGCTGGGAAAACCTCGATGCCCATGAATTGATGGTCATCCAAAGTCCTGTTAGCGGTGAACTAACTGTTCACACCGATCCAGGTTGGAAGTGGCAAGGATTCGGTAAGGTCACCAAGTACCCACGTCGAGCACTATACGCTTTCATGGCTGTTGATGTTGCCAATCCTGGCACATCGAAGCGCTTGCGTTTCAACGATGGTGGACACGCAAATCTGTCTGGCTCTGTATCGTGGGAAATGCCGCTCGATCCAGGCAGCATTGTTAACATTCACAAAACGTTCGGTAATGCAGAAGGTGTGGAGCAACAAGCTGTAGCGAAGATGATCGACAGTGCCGTGTATCTCGCAGGTCCGCTGATGAGCTCAACCGAATCGTCTGGCGAACGTCGTTCTGAACTGGTTCAGTTCATCAACGATCAAGCAGAAAATGGCGTGTACGTGACACAAGTCCGTGAGAAGGAAGTCATCGATCCAATTACCAGCTCAAAGAAGACGGTTGCTGTGACTGAAATCGTCAAAGATGCTAACAGTGGATTGCCACGGCGTCAACAAGGCTCAATTTTGGCTGAGTTTAAAATCAAGTTGCTTCCAATGAGCATCACTGAACTGAAGTATGACGAAGTTGTCGAAGGTCAGATCAAACAACGTCAAGAAGCTACCACACAGGTTCAGATCGCTCAGGCAAATGCCAAGCGAGCTGAGCAAGATGCTATCACGATCGCGAAGCAGGGTGAAGCAGCAGCTGCGAAGACGAAGTGGGAACAGGAAGCTATCAAGGCCCAAAAGGTTACAGAAGCCCAACAGAAACTGGAAGTTGCAACACTTGCTGCAAAGGAAGCTGAAATGTACAAGCGTGAACAGATTCTGCGTGGTGAAGGTGATGCAGAACGTAAGCGTCTTGTCATGAATGCTGACGGTGCTTTGGAACCGAAGTTACAAGCTATGATCCAAATGAACAAGGATCAGTGGGCAGCTATCGCTACATACGGTGGTCAATGGGTTCCATCAGTTGTGATGGGCCAGAATGGCCCTAGCACAAATGGTGCTCAAACACTAGTTGATCTTCTGACGACGAAAACGGCTCGTGATCTTGGTCTTGACCTGACAGTCGGTGGCAAGGCAAACACAGCCAAGAAGTGAACCACGCCTAGAGATTTGCTCTGACGGCGCCTACAACCAGCAACTCCGAACGTGCAGAAAGGGTGAGACAAGCTCACCCTTTCTTTTGGGAGATTGTTTGGTTCTATCAATAAATGAAAGGAGCTAAAGGTGAAAAAACAAGGATGTGGTAAAAAGTACGGAGCAATCAAAGAAGTCGATCAATACATCGTAAACAATTACGCTGCGTCACGCACAGTGAATGCAGCAAAACGATACGAAGTGCAAACAAAGACAGGAACAGTTAAGCGTTTCACTAAGCCCGAACTTTTGTGATTAGCAATATGTCAAAAGTTGTAACTATTGACCCTGCTCCTGCACCAGCGACTATAGTTGCTCACGGTCGAGCTTATACTCTACGAAAGTAAGGGCTTCGTTCAGTCCTTATGTGCGGTTCTCGCAAACAACAGTGAATGCTAACCCTGAAGGTCGGTTCGCTGCAACAGTACGGTTGCACTACCCTTCTTTCCGAGCAAAACCCAATCTTCTGCAAATCCAGTTGAACTTGTAAAAACTAGTGCTACTGCAACAAGTAGTTTCTTCATTGTACTCTCCTATTCGTTCCTATTTACAAGATGGTTGAGCAACGATAGGCATGAATGTATAATTTCAATATTGAACCAAGAAGGGGACTCTAATGCAGCGATATTCAATGTCACAGTTGTTGGGACCAGCACACCTGTAACTAATCGAGGATATCTGTGGATCTCATCAACCCTGTAGAGTACGACGCCGTCGTAAACAAGTTACGCACATTCTTTCGTGAGCGTTCATTCCTCGAAGTTCCTGTCCAGCACCGATTGAGTATCCTTGCGGCCTGTGAAGATCCACGAACCATCGGCACGTTCAGCTACGCAGGTGCGATGTGGCCGCTTCCACAGACTGGTCAGATGTGGTTAGAGTATGAACTACTTCACAATCCGTCCGCTAAAGGTTTTTACTGCATCAGCACCAGTTACCGCAATGAGCCAAATCCAATTCCTGGACGGCACGATTTGATCTTTCCGATGTTTGAATTCGAGACGCGAGGACAGCTAGAGGATCTCGAGCAACTTGAAATCGAACTGATCGCATATCTTGGTATTGCAAGACCCAGCGCCGTGCAGCGACTTGAGTATGCAAGAATTGCGGAATATTACAACACACAGATTCTAACTGCTGAGCACGAGATCGAGATGCAGAGGGACTTTGGCCCTGCGATCTTACTCAAGAACTTCCCGCAGTACACGTCACCTTTCTGGAACATGCGAAAGGTCGGTGACAAAGCCAATAAGATTGACGTTCTACTGTACGGAATGGAAACAATCGGCTCTGCGGAGCGTAGTACCGACCCCGACGAGATGCGACACTTGTTCCACACAATCTCCGATGGCATGTACGCAGACATTCTGTATTCACAGTTTGGCAAGGCACGGGTTGAGAAGGAACTCGAGGAATTTCTCTCGTTCGACTTCTTCCCTAGATTCGGCGGTGGAATAGGTGTAACACGAATGATTCGTGCAATGAGGGCTGCTTGAAATGGGCGCTGCTCGTGAAGGGTTTGATCTATTCAACAAAAATGGACGACGAACATTTTGGAGCCATTTGAAGCGCGGTCGTTTCAACTCTTACGTATGGGGTGATACATTTAGTCAGCTGTGGTGTTGTAGGACACAATGTATACAATGCTGGTATAGCAGGTGAAAATGAACCCGGTGTGGTTGTTCGGACAGGTACTGGTACGTACACAACTCGAACAATTGCCGCATGTCGGCGCTGTCATCACTTCCTACTCAGACGTTGAACTTGGAGATTGTCCCATGTGTGCAGGCTACGGAGACGTAGCTGGCGGTCGCCGTAAATGCTATGACTGTGATGGTACAGGGGAAGTTCAAGGTAAACAGTTCGAGTTGAACTTCCCTAAATAGTGCTCTATGATTCAGCACTTGATGATTACGGAAGCAAGCTTCCCAGCTGAATAACCCCACTGATCATCCAACTATAGGAGCTAACTATGTTTGGAATGAATTCCATAGTGGGTAAGAAATACTTCAAAGACGCACCGAAGGATAGTCTGTTAGTCACATCTCGTTTTTTCACAATTCAAGGCGAGGGAATTTACCGCGGAATGCCGAGCTACTTCGTACGTTTAGCGAAATGCAATCTCGCATGTTCATTCTGTTTTGTTGGCAACACAGAAATAGCAATGTCAAATAAACCACGCAAGAAAATCAAAGATGTCGTCGTTGGAGATGTTGTTGTCGCATATGACGAAACAACTGGAACATTCGAGCCAGGAACCGTGTCACGTTTGTACCAATCTCAAACAGACGAACTCGTGTATATTCGCACAGCAACGGATCGAATCTACTGCACGCCTGAACATCCGTTTTACGTTCGTGGTAAGGGTTGGATTAAAGCAATTGATTTACAACCGAGCGATGTTCTTCTACAAGCAGAATTTATTCATAACGGTGAAATGGTCCATACCGTTGAGCGAATAGTGAAAGGCTCGGCTGCTTGGGTGCAACTTGCAGGATCAAAAGATGCTGCCTGTACAGTTTATAATTTTGAAGTTGATAAGTACCACAGCTATGTAGCGAACGGAAAGGTTGTACACAACTGCGACACGTACTTCGACTCTGGTGAGTATCAAACATACGACCAGATCTTTGCCGACTGTGACAAAGAGATCGAAGCCTTCTATGCAAGGCGTAACATGAAAGTTCCAGCGTGGGCAAAGCATTGTGACGGATATTGGGAACCTACAGGAATAGATAATGCAATTGGCACTCCTCCAGAGGAATGGGTCGCTGAATCGAAACGTAAGGTTGTCCTAGTAATCACAGGCGGTGAACCAACACTTCAAACGAACCTCACCGAATTCCTCGAACGAGCAAATAAGATTTTCTTTCACACACAAATCGAGAGTAACGGAACAGATCCTTTAACGTTACCAGATGCAACCACGCTTGTGTGTTCACCAAAGTGTCTCGAGAAGAAGCAAGGCATGCAGAAAATCCCCGTGACGGCCTACTTCAGCGGCAACGATGAGCGTGGAGAAGGGATGTCAGGCCGGCCCTCATACGTTACGTACCACGAAGAGCCACGATACGTTGCCGTTCGATATCTTGAACCAAAGAAAGAGATGCTTGAACGTGCTGACTGTTTGAAGTTTGTTATGTGTGCTCCTGACGATGACCAAAGCCAGTTCACGCCATACAGTGAAGTTCCTCAGTGGGCACATGACTGGGCTGCAAACACTGGCAAGCCTGTGTTCGTATCGCCGATGAACATCTACCTGCAAGAGCCACAAAAGGCTAAGAACCTTCGTGCGCAAAAGCAGAGTGGTGAAATCACAATCGAAGAACGGTCGACGGTCGACGAAGTCATTTCGTGGTGGGAAAACGATCTCCTTGATATGAAAAAGAATCACCGCAATCATGAATACGCAGCTGAATACTGCATGAGGCATGGATTTATCTTTCAAGTTCAACTACATTTGTTTGCGAGTCTTGCCTAACATGAAAATTGTTGCCAAGGCGCGAAACCGACGACTCGCCCGAGATGAGCGTAACTGGTATGAGTTTCTTAATGAGAACACGCTCCCGAGCGATTGTCAACTTGTGTCGGCAGTTAATGCTCATTACTATTTGACAGGAAAGAAAATCAGACCGCTGTTCCCGCAGACCGAGGCGATGGAGCAGTACAACGAACTTGCTAAATTGGCAGGGTGCGAAGCAGGACCGGCAGTTTCGATTGAGAAAGTCTATGATAAACTTGGTTTGGTTGTGGTTCAAGCAGAACGACACATGTCATTTTGCGATTTGCCAGATGAACGACCCGTCGAGGCGACCATTTATCATCAGCGGTATGGTGCGCACTCCGTGCTGATTATCGACAAAGAACCGAAAACGGAAGCGGTGCAGGTTTTGAACTTCAAGTACGGAACAACAACGATGGGTTGGATCTTTATGGAAGAATTCAGCATCTTTGCTCACCATCACGCATTGGCAATGTGGAAAGTATTTGATCTTCGTCGGACGCGTTAACTTCTGTACGGTGTGTATTTGACTGCAAGTTTAACGTGACATCGACGTAGCGAGAAGTAAAGAAGTCACTCTTTCGTGATGTTGGCAAAAGAACAAGATCTGGACTGCCAGGCACTGGTTCACCACGGATCTTCTCTGGATCGACATCCCGATTACCTTCTTCTGCATCGGATCAACGACACCGATGAGTTTGACTTTAGATGTATCATGAACGAACCATTGGTAGTTAGAGCCGCCAGGCATTGATTTCAAAAGCCCAAGTTGGGAAGCCTTTGCGTAGGCATTACTTAACTCTTGGCGCTGTTCTGCGTACAGTTCAGTCTTTGGAACAAAGTTCACTCTACTCAGTGCGGAGTACAGACTGTTAAAGTCTCCTGAATATGCGGTGGAGGATAGAGAGTTCATTTCTTTGAGTTTCATCTATCACCTCGCGCCTCGGCAACAGTTCGATTTATTCGTTCTGTTACGTCTCTTAGTTGTCTTATCTTGGAGAAGTTCTCATACACATAGAAGTTACTCATCTTCACCAATTTGTCGTGTATGGATCTTGCACTGGCCTCTGGATTGCCATATGTATTCACTACCATCAACTTGATTTGTGGTGAAACACGGTCAACATTGCCCCACGGAATACCTGTCGTATCCAAATACTCTTGTGTCATGGCGTTGTGGAGTTCATTAAACATAGTGTAAAGATGCTCAATCCGATGACACAACGCCCTACGTCGCTGTTCGGATCCATACTTGATAGCACTTTTCGGGTTGAGTAGCGTTCTATTCATGCGAATATTTACGCGTTGAAGAACCCTTTCAACAAAATATATACTTCTACTATAAGGAGAAATTTAGTGGGACAGCAAAAGAAGCTAGTTTATCGTGCAGGACTGATTCCGTACGTTGTCGAAGGAGGCAATGTTCGGATGATGTTTATGCGTCCGTCGAACTAGATCGCTAAATACTTCCACACAAATCCGCCTGCAGTTTTAGAACGTCCTTTGCAACACTCTAAAAGAGTGTTTGGATGCTTATTAACACTTTTTGCTGCTTGCACCATCGATGGAAATGTTGCAACATAGACACCGTCTTTGGTGTATTGCAGCACCGGTCGAAAATTTTTACCTTTGTGTGGATTTGTCCATGTTTTCTTCGTTGGATTCCAACTGTGCAGGGATACATCTTTCCATGTCCATCGAAATCCACTAACGGAGCGAATTTTATTGTTGACACATCTAGAAAGAGAACCTGTGTCGATACCTTTAATTGTGTCTCGTACTTGTTGGAGAGTACTGAAGGAACACACATATTGTCCACTAAGAGTATATTGGTCATATCCTCTCGAATGATTGATCTGTCGTCGTCGGCTTTGTTCTCGCCATTGTTCAGAACGAATGTGACCAGAAACTCCCTCACCCCCATCAGTCATGTTACATAGTATTCCTGTTTTGTTATCTCTTCGTCCATATCGTCTTATTAAAGCCTTTTCAATGTCAAAGGCTTGTTGTTCACTACGACACACGTAACGTTGTATGTGAACTTTGCCCGCAGTTCGAAGCACCTTTCTGATTTTATTCTTTAACAGTTGATTATTATGAGTTGTCGTTTCATATAGCCTATCATGATACCAAACGTGTTGATACATTCGATCGCCTGTTCCCTTACCAACATAAAATGGTTGATTCATAGTTGGATCGATGAGTTTGTACACATAGAAGCGACGAGTTGAGGGTAACACAATATTCATATATACTCCAGCTCGGAGGTATCTATTTATGCAGAAAAAGTTAGTATATCGTGCTGGCTTAATTCCTTACTATGTGGAGTCAGATGGCACAATAATGATGATGTTCATGAAACCAAGCAACCCTCTTTATGGAGGTTTTTTTTTTAATTCAGCTAGCGAAAGGTAAGGTGGAAGAAGGTGAGACCAATCTTTCTGCAGCGTTACGCGAAGCGCAAGAAGAAATTGGCCTCTTCCGAGGCAATGTATTGCGAACGGAAGAGGTTGGGACATTCATGGGAAGAACAACCGTGTTTGTGTCGAAGATTCGAGACAAAGGTATGTTTGGAGAACCGAGTTTCGAAACTGCCGGAACCTGTTGGCTTTCTGCTGAAGAGTTTGATCAGATTGGTCGAGATTTGCACAGACCCGTCGTCAGGGCCGCCTACAAGAAAATAGTCGAGCTAGAAGATGAGTGAGAACTTTCAGTTGTGTTTACCTGCAGAGGAACTGGAGTTCTACTTTCGTTTACGAATTCAACAAGTACTCATCGATGTGCGTGACGCACATCGTGACATAGCACAATCTCATCTACTACCAGTGTTTGCGAGCACTGTTGAAAACTTCGTTTCTCAAGCTATAAGCAACGGTGTAATTTCAGAAGGCCGGGTTGGCACGTTCCAGCTCGAACAAAAGAGATATCATTACAGCAAGTTCACTTTTGATAATGGCTTCCACGTGTATAGTGGAAGCCATCAACACATGAGCGATGATTGGTCAACGAACGAGCCTCACAACTACTTACAGGTTAAATACCGTATCCGAGAACATTTCCCGGAAGGTGAAATCACTTCAATACAGGATGGGAGTGGAATTACTAATGAGTGAAAACAAACTAGCGGGATTGATTCCGTATCGAGTGAAGGAAAACGGTACCATCAAGATGCTATTCATGCGCCCTGAAGAGCCAAATCCAAACTACAATCGTGGTGACAAATACGAGATCGCGAAAGGTAGTGTTGAGGAGGGTGAAAGTCTGGAACAAGCTGCAATTCGTGAAGCAACCGAAGAGCTTGGATTGTTCAAGGGCAACATCATCAAAATCGAGGAGCTTGGACAGTTTCCAATCAACCTGACTGTGTTCATTGCCAAAATCAAGGACAAAGACTTGTTCGGCGACTACGACGAAGATGAGGTTGACAAAACGAAGTGGATGACAGCAGAAGATTTCGAGACGAAAGGAATCGTGTTGCAACGAACTATTGTTCTGGCCGCTCAACGGAAGATTCGGAAGCTGGAAGATTTGACTTAGTTCGAATACGAAACAGTCTGTCCCGCACCTCTGAGCGTTTTGCGAAAGGAGTCGTATTTTTCTGATGGCATAACATTGACCCAATAGCCAGCTGAATCGGCCTTTGATACCAAGTGTGACCGTAACAGTAGAATAGATTTTACAAGCAGGCGCATTTCTGCTCGTAGTTCCTCAAGTCGAATCACGTCAGGATGATCTAGAGGCGGATTTGGTGCTGTTTCGATGACTTGAGTGAGTTTCATAGGACTATTTACCTCGCGAATCGATAAATAGCTCCAACGATTAAGGAGTTACCTATGAACATCGATCTGTGGCGCAAACTAGCTGGTATCACCGAACGTGTCAATGACGACGATGACGAAGACATGTCTTCCGCTGAACGTGCATTGGCACAGAAAGCAGACACAGATCTTAGGAAGCGTGGTATCAACGTTGAGAAGGATCTAGCTGCTGCAGAGAAGAAAGAAGAAGCAAAGAAAAAGAAGGTTGCAGCAGCAAAACCAGCTGCAAAGCAGGAACCTAAAGAGGAATCTAAAGAGGAACCGAAGCAAAAAGGTTCTGCTAAGAAGCGTCCTCAAGCACTCGCTTGGCTCAAAAGTCATCCAAGTGCAACGCGTGGTGAGTTCATGAAAGCTGCTGAGGGTTGGGGCATGTCACGCGCCTATGCCGGTTCTCATTACTACCTACTTCGTAAACGCGCTCGTGGTTCAGATGTAAAAGAAGCATGGATGTTGTTCCATCCTTCAGTTCCTCGTTTCGCTCTTGCAGAAAACCGTCAGTTCAATCGCTACCAATGGATCAGTTTGGAAGATGGTAAGGGTTTGGAACCTTTGTGTTTCTTCAACGAACAGGAAGCACTTGACGTTGCAAAGTACATGAGTGAATATCAAAGCCAAGTTGCTGTTGTCGAGAGATTAGACGCCGACGTATAATTCTCTTGATGTGGCCTAGGCTCGCCCCACAATAAAACTCCGCGCCCCCAACGACAAGGAGAATAATAATGGGCAAGAAATTCGTTTCCACAAAAACTTACAAAGAGATTGCACCAGTTGCTTATCGTCAATGGCGCGACGATGGAAACTGTCAATGGGTTCATGGTTACGCTCTATCGTTTCACTTTGAATTTGAATGTGATGACCTTGACGCTCGCAACTGGTGCGTCGATTTCGGTGGTTTGCGTCCTCTGAAAGACTTACTCGAGGAGTGGTTCGATCACAAACTTCTCGTCGCTCAAGATGATCCTCATCGTGAGGCATTACTCAACCTAGACAAGCTAGGAATTGCCCAAGTAACGGAAGTTGAAAAGACTGGTTGCGAGGGTCTATCTGAGTTCTTGTACAACTACGTCAATGATTGTTTCCTAAAAGATTATGGCTGGAGCAATCGTGTGTGGTGTTGCAAGGTTGAAGTTCGTGAAAACGAAAAGAACAGTGCAATGCGCGTTGGACATCGTCCAGAGGCAGAATAAATGGAACTTCACTCTTCCCTCATGCAACGTACAATCGGTGTGAATGGTGTGGAACTCGTCGAGACGGTCTACTATTCGAACAAATTCATACAACACCACCCGAAGGTGACAACATGTTATGATCTCAAAACAATGCGGTGCAACAATGGGACATTATGAATGGGTTTGTCGGCACTGTTTTGCTGTGTTGGCAAATCCAGCGTTTGATCATAGCCAAGAGATCATCAACTCGTGTAAGGATAAAAAGTGTCCGCACATAAGTCAGAAGACAGTGAAGACTCGGCAGCAAGCTTGGAAAGGTATAAATACTCCTAAATCATAGGAGATTACCCATGAGTTTCGGTCTGATTGCAAAAGCGATCTTCCTGACGGAAGTTGCTGATCAAGAAAAAGCGCGCATTCTTCAGAAAGTGCAACACAAGTTGATGCATCAGTACAGCATCGATGCTTCTCTCCGCGCCCTTTATGACTTTTTTGTCGGCATGGATCCATATGCCGGCTCCGCTTCTTCCCGTCTGCCTGTCGAAGATGAACGCGAGTTCCTCCAAGACATGGTTGCTCATGGTTATGATCTTCATGGTGGCTATGCGGAGAATACAAAGTTCTGGAATGGTGTTCTGACGCCACAGGAGTATTCTATCATCACAAGCCACCCTGCTCGCTCAGAAGAAAATGAAGAAGAAGCTGATGGGTGGCGAACGAACATCCGTCACCGTGCTCACGATCTTGTTACGCAACGATTCCAACGAGACCAAGAAGGTGAAGAGTACGAAGAAGATACAGAAGCATTCGAACCAGAAAGTCATCCACTATATCCTGACCTCGACAAGACCAAAGACCTTCCACCAGAAATACGTCGAGACGACCCAAAGTTCAATGAAGTCCCATATGCTTCTCTGGAGCAAGAAGAACAAGCTGTCACCCCTCATGACTATCAAAAGTGGATGCGTGTAATGCATGAAGAAGGGGCTGCACGTGGCATTAACATCAACAACAAACGCAGCTTCGAAGACCTAGCATTTGAAATGCTTGACAATGACCCTAAGATGGATTCAATCGGTTCAGATGAGCGAACAAAGTCGAACATTGTCAACATCCTTTGGCAGCAGCATCGTGCAATGATTGCCCAACAAAAAGCTCAACAATCATTCAAGAGCATGATGCGTCCGGAAGAGAATGAAGAATACGAAGAGGTTAGTGGTGCCTTCCAACAAGCACAAGACGCGTGTCTCGATCACTGGCGTGGTACGGTTAAGGGCACTCCAAAAAATCCATATGCAAAAGGAACGAAGCGTCATGCAGACTGGGAGAAGGGATGGGAAGCAGCTGAACACGGCGTTTGGGACAAGCGACATGTCTCAGCATCAGAAGATGAGGAAAGTGAGTTTGGTCAACACTTCCGAATGAGCCAAGGCTTGCCACCAAGCTATGAGAACGAAGAAGCGATCAGCCCACTGGTGAAGCTTAAGCCTGTTCAGCGAATGTTCAAGCTGATTTGGAAGAACGGTCGAGAAGAAACGATCTCTGGTAATGATATTGCAGATGCGTTTTCAAAGGCTGGTTATGGTGCACGAGCAATTGCTTCACTAGATCACTATCAAGAAGTTTACAATCAGACAGGGAAGGTACAACGACCTGCACCCCTAGGGCGAAACGTTGACACAATGGCATAAAGGGAAGGACGATGTCTACTAGTAAACATTGGCAGGTGGATAATGAAAACCAATGGAGAGCAGCTAGTTAATGACATCTCGCTCTACATCGCCAAGGGTGCAATCCCTCACCCAGTCGTTTACTTTGAGTTTTTGACCCAGCTCAATGAAATGGCAAAGAGGGAGAGAGCGTCTATGGTACCTCTTGCAATGCTTGAATACTTCACGTTGCGTGTGAATCGAAAGATACAAGTAACGATTCAACGAAAGATGAAGAAGGCGGCTTAATGGAACGACAACTGGAAGTTCAGGACGTCATCAACAAAGTCGGCCGTCTCACAATGAATGGAGACGCGTACTACGACCATCTTGAGAATGGAACAGTTGAAGAGTATTACCTTGAAATGTTGATGACGATTGTCACGGAAATGACGGTGTTGCCTGTAGAGCGAGGATTTGCAGGGCTTGAACCGATTGACGATCCGAAAGAGATTTCCAAAGCGTTTCAAGAGATGACGGCGATGGTCGCCACGCTGTTTGGCAAGCAGCAGCGGCACGTCGAAGAGGATCTGATTCGCGTGATGCATGACTATCCTGTTGACGAAGTAAGGTTTGCCCAATATCTCCGTCATAAGAACAGGTTAATGTAACGGAAACCCAAATGAAACTCAACCACCAACTCGATTTGTTTCTACCAAACCCGACCGAAGAAGACCTTGCTCACTTCAAAGGCAAGATCATTAAGCCTGGCGTTGAGCTATTGAACGCGCCGTGGTGGAATGCAAAAGAAGGCCGTTGGGAAGGACTGGCCAATGTTGGTGGTGCTTTGTGCATCGTCGAACTCTCTATTAAAACTCTTTGTTGACCCTATTTGATTCTGTGTGATGATGAACCACAATTCTACCTGGCTCTTGAACTAGCTCATCAACTTCATGACGAGCTTTCCCAAATCCTGTCCGACCCTGCCCAAGACGACTAAATATCTCGTGTTCTATCGGAGATATTGATGCGGCTTGACGAGATCGTTGAATCGACCAAAAAACCCACAAGAATCAGCGGGGCGGATAAATACCGTCAAACGTTGATCGACGGCGTAAACGATATCGTTAACTATCGTGACGCTCAGTACGTTCCTATGCCAAAGAAGCGCAAAAAGCGTAATCGGACGACCGATGTGGCACAGAACTCGATCATTAACACACTTTGGCACTACCAAAGTGCAGACGCTTCGTAAGGGAGAGACACATGCCAGCGGTAAGCAAAGCTCAACAACATATGTTCGGAATGGTTCATGCTTTGAAGAAGGGTACGCTAAAGCTAGCAAAGCTTCCAGCCAGCTTGCGTAAGAAGATTCAAAAAGCAGCTGCTCATGTTTCCGCCAAAGTCGCAAAAAAGTTCGCAAAGACTAAGACGAAAAATCTTCCAAAACATGTCAAAGAAGGAACAGAGAAGAACTCGTTAGTTCTTCCTGACATGACGTTCAAAGAGTATCTCATATTTGAACACGTGCTGTTGCAAGAGATGACGGAAGAGGAAGCGCTCGTCGTTGAGAAACTTCTCAAGGAGTAGTGAGTGAAGCTTGATCAAATTGTTACAGAAGGTCCTTTGGACTTTATGCGCGGGGCTGCGGGTGAAGTTGGTCGGATGGTTGCTCGTTCAGCACCCGTTCGAGCAGCACGTAACATCATCGGCGCTGGACAAGCCGCTTCTCATGCTGCCGACTATCGTCGTTCGTTGAATGATCTTGTTGCTCGTTTTGTTCAAATTCATAGCCAGCTTGTCAAGCTCACTGGCCAGTTTCCAACACCTCCAAAACCACCTGTTGCTCAAACGCGAGTAACGGCAAGACCAGCTCCAAAACCACAACAACCACCGTCACCAATTCCTGATGCATTCCGCACTGCAACTCCAGCAAAGATGACTCCCGGCCAGTATGGTCCAATGTACCAGTTTTCAGATTTCTTGAAAGACTATGACGGTCTGATGTTGCAGGAAGCACCAATCGACTTTGCTCGTGGCGTCGCTCGTCATGGTGTCGATGCGCTTGGAAGATATGTTAAAGATCGTCTTCCAATGATGTCAAAATTCCAGCAGGCGTTCGATGTAGGAATGGTTGCTTCACGTACCGCAGATGAACGTCGTGCAAAGATTATGAGAGTTAAGCTTCGTCAAGAACTTGCAACGGTTGTTGAACAGCTTCGTCAAATCACAACGAACAATCCTGCTGTGTGGCAACAGATTCGACAGCTCCTTCGTCAAATGACGAAAGACCCGCGTACTGTTGAGCACGCAATGCGCCAATCAGTCATGAGGACACCAGTATGACAATTTTGCAAGAACTAATGCAGCTTACAGAAGCTAAGAAGAAAAAGGTATCGAAAAAGATGGCTCGTCGTGTGTACCATCGTGATTACGAGAAGACAAAAAACAAGCCATACCGTAAGTACGATCCAAAGAAAAGTGAACATCGAGCGTTGTCTGAAATGGAACATCCAATGATGACGGCGGACGAAATGTCAAAGCTATCCACATTTATGACTCGCAGCGCACGTGACGACAAAGCCCGTCAACTTCGATTTGACTTACACTTGCTACGCATGATTAGTCACGAAACACAGCCAAACGAAACGGAAGTTGCAACAGAGAATGGTCAGAAGGTTGTTCGTTTCTTCTATCCGTTGCGCAAATCACCATCTGAAATCTTCGCGAAATACAAAGAGATGTTTGGTCCGCCTATCAATCGATCTCATGATGTAAATGAAGTAATGGCTCGTTTCAAAGATAAGCTAACGGGGTCGGTCGTTACATTACGTTACAGTCCTACTTCGAAGTATTTTGTGGCTGAATATCCTCTTCACGCAACAGGCGTTTCAGAAGGAACAATCAATCACAAGGATGTGTTCCTAATGTTGGTTGAGACGCCTGGGATTGGTGCGCCCTATGGTGGAGCAGCCGGCGCTGATCGAAATAACGGAACAGCTGACCTTCGGAAGGACGTTTCAGGCATGACAGACCAAGTTCTGTTCCTTCGCGGTGCTCTTGGGAAACATCTCAAGGCTGATCATCACGATTGGACCTACTTTGAGAATGCTGCCTCTGTCGAGGATGCTGCTAACCGCCTCGTCCAAATCATGCGTAAGCTGCCCGAAGCGGTTGGTGCTTCGCCAGATGCTGTTCGCGAAACAGCTGAACAAGTAGCTCGCGTCTACTGGGGACAGTAACCTCTTGTTGTCTTTTTGACCCTTCTAGTTGATCATGTATCAACTTTCAGGAGGGTTAAATGAAATTGTTCAAAGTTTCCAAAGATGTTCCGGGTCGTTTGATCAATTCACAAGACAAAACGGAAAGGCCGTTTCTTACCCGACGCGAGTTCATCTTTGGACGCGAGGATATTGCCCTCGATCCTGTGACTGTGTACAATCAATCTCGTACGGTGATTCATGAGTACGGGTTTGTTTACGGCACTCCTGAACAACGTGAAAAGTATGTGCTGATCATTCCAGCACAGTTCGTTGAGATGATCCTTCCCGAGGACGACTGATGAAAGTTTATCAAGTTGGTGGTTGCGTCCGAGACCGATTGCTCGGCCGAACACCCAAAGACATCGACTACGTTGTGGTCGGCTCCACACCTGAAGAAATGCTCGCATTGGGGTTTCAACAGGTCGGTGCATCATTCCCAGTCTTTCTAAAAGATGGCAGTGAATACGCACTAGCTCGTACCGAACGCAAAACTGGTGTTGGTTACACTGGTTTCACAACAAGTCACGATCCTTCCGTTACGTTGGAGGAAGACCTCCGCCGTCGCGACTTGACAATTAACTCCATGGCGTGGGACGAAGAGACGAACGCGTTGATTGATCCGTTCTTGGGCCAAGTAGACCTAGAGATGAAGGTGCTGCGTCATACGAGCAAAGCGTTTGCCGAAGATCCAGTTCGCGTGTTGCGTACAGCACGATTTGCTGCACGATACAATTTCCAAATCTTTGCAGACACGCAGGAAATGATGGCTGCAGTTGCGCATGAACTCGATTACGTTCCTCAAGAACGGATTTGGGCTGAAATTGAAAAGGGTCTAATGGAGCGTTATCCGGACAATATGTTCCTGTGGCTCAAACACTGTAAGGTGTTCGATAAGTGTGGCGCACTTAAGCCATATGCTTCATTCGATTGCGTACGACTAGCAAATGCTGTTGATGCTGATCTCGTTACACGATTCGTATTCGTTTCTGTTAATTTTACCGCGGACGATTACGCGATTTGTCGTGTGCCGACTGAACCGGCGGAAGTCGCACAAATGTTCCACAGCAACTTCAGTAGCTTTGAAAAGTACTTGTCGTTCAACACATCAAAGTGTTTGGATCTGTTGTACAAGATGCGTGCATTCAGTGGCGGCAGCAAGACGTTTCTCAAGTGTATGGAAGTTTTGAGTCATTATCCGGAGCTTGAGATGCAACGCTCAATGCTTCTTGCAGATTACAACAACGCAAAGAACATTGACACAGCTGCAATCGCCGCGAAACACACTAGCGGTACTCAGATCAAGGAAGCGATCTATTTTGCACGATTGGCTGAACTTTAGGAGGAACTATGCAGCTGATAAAGAAAGGTGATGCAATCATCGTTACGATCGATTATGGTGTTATCAACGTTGTTGATGGAATGTTCGCTTCGTACGATGTGTCTGAGGAAGATATGCGTTGTCCAAACGCAATTATGAACACCAAGCACGCAAACAACAAGTTCGCGTGGGCGTTGACGCCAAACGATCTGTTTCTTCGTCGGATCAAAGACGACGATTTTGACAATTTGCCCGAGTTTGGTCCCTTCGTCAAGGTGATGTTGAGAGCTCTAAAAGACGGATACTGTTGGGAATTGAAGTGCAAGATCGTTCGTCCACGTCGTTTAAGGTAAGGTAACTAGCAGTACAAAGAGCCCGCAAGCGGGCTCTTTCCCTTTCCAAACCCTGTAAATACACTACACTTTCCTGTAAAAAGGAGACGGTAGTGTTTGAAGCAAGAGCGATGTACATAGCAGTAGCTATGGGTAAGAAAATCGCCAAGGCCATTGAGCGTGACAGAACAGTCCCGAAATCGTTTAAGAGAAAGGACTACATCCTAGCGAACAATGAAATCGATCTTGCGACCGTTCTTACATTTCTAGACCGCTTAAAGCAAGCAGACCCAACACCAAACCACCAATACCTACAATGGATCGCAAAACGGTATTGTGAAAATGACTTCTTGTTAGAAGACTTGAGAAGAGTCAACAACGAACTTCAATCGTTCGAAAAATACAAACCTCGCCTTCGTCGTGACGGTAAACCAACCGACATCAACCAATATACAACCACCGCACAAGTATTCGCTGTAATCAACGAATACAAAACCGGTAACGTTGCACCATCACAAAAAGAAGCTGCCCGTCGCGAAGAGGATGAGATGATTCTCACAGGCAGAGCGTACTGGTGGTTTCAAGGCGATCGGATTAAAGTCGTTGTTCCAACGACGATGGAAGCGGCGATTCATTTTGGTAAAGGCACGCGTTGGTGTACGGCAGCAACATCATCGACAAACTACTTTCAAAACTATGCACGTCAAGGTCCGTTGTACATTATTATGACGCCTTCAGGCAAGTATCAGTTTCATTTTGAATCGCACCAGTTCATGACTGCTCTCGATCAGCCATGCTCTGTTGTTGCTCTAATAAAGGAATATCCTGAGCTGAAACAAGCGTTCGATTCCGTAGCACAGGCAATTGGATTTATCCCGTTGATGGTTACTGTAACGACTGAGGGATTTTACAATGCTCTCAAGGCATCAATGGGTGCTCGTCACGAACAGTATGATGATTCTCAGTATGTGTCTGTTGCTGACCTATTGGAAAGCGTTGATAGGAGCGTGCAGGACGAAAAGATTGCGCTTTTGATCATTCAGCACAACCCGAGCTTAGCGGTTCGTCTGATTCGACCCGACCTTCAGCAGTTGCCTTCTTTTGAACGGGCAATGATTGAACGCCGGCCTGAGCTGTTGCAGGCAGCAGACCCCAAAGTTCAAACGCTTGAACTTGTTACAGCCGTTCTCCGTCGTGCACCAACCATGCTACAATATGTCAGGCACGACTTGATGCAGAAAGGACTATTGCTTGAAGTCATTCAGCGAACACCGCAAGTTCTCGGGCAAGTACCACCCGAGAAACAGGACCTTGATATCATTAAGTGTGCGCTCAAAGCTACAGACAATAAGATGACGAAAAGGAATCTCGTAAATATGGTTCATAACAAGGAACTCAAAAAGTACCTCCAGGAGGCGTTGAAGCAAGCATCATGATCAATCTTACTTCCGCAGCAGAAACACACATTCGAAAAGCCTTATTAAAACAAGGAGCTATTGGAATCCGGTTTGGTGTAAAGCAAGTCGGCTGTTCCGGGTATGCATACACAACTGAATACATCACCGAACCAATTAGTGCCGTAGAGCAACAGTTTGCGGGCTTTTCGGTGTTCATCAAAGAAGAAGACCGAAAGTACTTGACCGGACTCACCGTTGACTTCGTGCGTAAGGGTTTCCAAGAAAGCTTCCAGTTCATCAATCCGAACGAGAAAGCCCGTTGCGGTTGTGGCGAGTCTTTTGCAGTGTGAATAAGAGATTCCATTACTGGCAAGGCTGGTGGGCGTTTCATCAATTGGACGCTATTGAAGATTGTCCGTATGTGCTCGAGTATCAATTTGAAGAACGTAGGGATTGGCGAGCTGGTTGGATTGACGCCGCTCGAGAGGTCGAGAGTGCATAAATAGGCAGATCTAGGAGAAAAACATGGTAGCCACCGTTGGAACACCTGATTATTTCGTCGTCACGGGCACGGTCGCAGCAATTGCAACATTCAATGCTGCGGTTGAGGCACAAATCCTGCTCGGATATGCTCCGGTTGGCATTCCGTACACTGATGGAACAGACATTGAACAAGTGATGTTCAAAGGCAACACAAGTTCATTTGTTGCTGAATACCCAATTATTGCTGTCTCGTTGGCAGCAACAGCTGGGTTCCACATTGCTAACGTTGGTGGAGCAGTAGTTGGTGCAACAGCGACGGGTCTTGCAAACGATGCAACTGTGTACACCGCATCGGTGATTGTTGATGGCGGTAATCCTCAACAGCTTTCTGTCGTTGGAAGTGCTGCACAAACATACACAACATTGCTCGCCGAACTCAATACAGATACAGATGGTGCGACGTGGGCTTTGAGCGGTGGCAACGTTCGATGCATTTCAGACATGACAGGACTTGATTCGGGTGTTATGATTACAGATGGAACATTGTTCGATGCGCTAACACTATTCACAGCATTCTTCTCGCCTGTTCTTGGAGTTAAGAACACTGTAACGGTTGATCTTGACTATGTGGATGATTTCCAAGCTGGATATCGCTTCACGATTACTGGTTCAACCGGCAATGATGGTCTTTATACCGTTGCTCCAGGCGGTTCGGTACTTACTACTGGTGATACAGTTATCTCCACTGTTGAAACGCTGCCTAGTGCAGTGGCAGACGGTTTTGTAGTTGCGTACGGCCCATCGGCTAACCAAGGATAAGGAGTAAACATGGCAACAGCAACGTACGATTTCGAGCCTGGTCAATCAGTTTGGTGTATCACAAGCCAACCACCATATGTTCTCCAGGCTGTCGTCAAGAAAGTAACGATTACAGCGGTTCTTCCAACAGTTGCCCCGACAACCCAGTACGAAGTTCAGTATACAGGCTCTCCAATCTCTGGCAGCGATGTCATTCCTGAAGGAAATATCTTCGGTGATGTTGACACAGCATTGACAGAATATCGTGCAAGAATTACGAATCCACAAGGACAATAAATGAAACGTTTTCTATTGGTCGTGTTACTTGGTGTCGTTGGTTACGTAGCAACAAGTTGGCTTGCGGTACAAGCGGCTCCTTTTCATCAACCCGTGTGTGAACACGAAGTAATTGCCCAATATCGTCACGTGGAAAAGTCCTCTTGGATCGAAATTGTTGACGTCGCCGAATCAATTGGTCAAATTACGAAGGAACATGCTCAGTCACTTCGTGCGATCATTGAAGAAGCGTATCTAATCGATCGAAACGATCGTACTGGTTTGACAGAATGGGTCGTAAGGAACTGCGGAGTCAAGAGTGAGACTTGATGAGCTTATTCAACAGCCGAACCCAAAGGATCTTTTGGCTCAGGCGGTGATTAAGCGTTTGTCAGCCGAAGATTTGAACTACACTACTGATGATGCTCTGCATAGTCGCATTGAAGCACTTATGTCCGAGCTCGCCCCTTACTATGGACAATCATCCGGACCATCGCTTGATGATGTGTATCATCAAGTAATGCAATGGTACGTATCTCAAAAACCATTTTAATCATGAAACTATCCGAATTCCTTTACGAAGACACTCCAACATTTGTTGTGTATAAGGTGTCATCGCCAAACACCGACAAGGTGTACTATGGCTACAGCCAAGACGAAGACGTTAAGAAGAATTTCTTCTCGCATGCCGACGAGGGCGACCCAGATCGCGGCGATGTTAGAATGATCTACGCAGCAGGCGGTAAAGAGAATCTTGAATTCTCAGTCGTTGACGTGGCAATGGATGAACAGGAGGCGTTTGAAAAACGCAACACAGAACGTGATCACGACGCTATGTCAATTACGCCATCATCACAATTCCCAGGTCGTTTGTATCGTCGTACACAAGAAACAAACCCAGCTTTGATTGCACAGTGGAAGAGTCTTGCTCAACTGAAGAAGATGACGGGCCGTCAAGCAATGTCTCATCCTGATTCAGGATACAAGCACGCCGACCTTCAGAAGCTTGTTGCTACAGATCCATTAAAGCGAGCTAGCATGATGCAGGATCTCGACGCGCTTTCTCATTCAGCATTCAAAGCGAAATACTTCGGACAAGCATGATGGAGATGTTACGCATTTTTGAAGCAAGCATGTTTGTCAAGGGCACAAACTGTGCAAATTGTAAGTACGGTGACACAGATCGATCTAAGCCTCTTGCGAAGGAAGAACAGAACGGTCAAGGCGGTTTAGATCCCACTGGAAAAGATCTTACTCTAGCTGAGAAAGGTGACTTGATTACGCTTCCTGGCAAATCAACAGCTACAAAGAAATTCCCATGCACACACTCTGAGATCAAACAGGACGTCACAGAACGTATGTGTTGTGCTTATTGGGATGCTGACGGGTCCATTAGAGCATGGAAGTAAGCAAATAAAACACTTTCTAGTGGCTGTTAAGACGGTTTTTCGTGTACAACGTCCCTTTTACTGACCGTTAAACAATTCTGTTGATTTTCGAAATGAAACCATATATAGTGTACAAGTTGTTTTTGAAATCGTGGTTCGATTCCAAGAAACGACACGATGCGATTGTAGCTCAGCGCCAGAGCGCCCCGCCTTCGCCGGAGGGGAGGCCGTGTGGTTTAAGTCCCGCCAATCGCTCCAATTTTGCTGCTTCGGTTTCGAAGCAGCCTACGGTGGAACAGGTGCGCCTGTTCCCTACTCAAAGGAGATAAAGATGTTTGCAGTCATTACGATCAATGCGACAACCAATGCGGTGAAAAATCCGCAGGGGGGACTTGCGTCGTAGGCTAACAAAGGTAAACGACAAAAGCTCTCCTGGGAAACCTTGAGAGCTTTTTTCTTTTCCGGGTTCCAAAACGTGAATGGAGAAGATATGGGACGACGAGCACTACCACCAGAAGAGAGACGAAAACGGATTGTAGCCTACACAAATAAGTGGGCAAAGAACAATCCCGAGAAAGTCAAGAAGCATCGACAAAGTCCGATGCGAGCTCGCATCGGTGGTATACGAAGTCGTGCAAAGCGTAAAGGATTAGAGTTTGATTTAACGGAGAAATTTTTAATTGAGTTGTCGGAACGAACATTGATATGTCCCCTAACAGACATTCCTCTTCGGTACGACAATCAAAATCGTCTTGCAGATGATCACGCTGAATTGGATCGAAAAGATAACACGAAAGGCTACATCAAGGATAATGTGTGGTTCATAAGCAAGCGTGCTAATCGGATCAAAACAGACTCGACACCTGACGAGATGATTCAAGTAGCACAACGATTGAAGCAACTTTTATAATACGTGTGATGAGAAACGAGGTCTCACTGGACACGTAAACTCCAGTTTAACGGGCGGCACTAGGGATGAATTGGTTCAGTAAAATCTAGTCATTGGGTTCATGATGTAACGGCTAGCATAGGAGGCTTTTACCCTCTCTGTCAGAGTTCGAATCTCTGTGAACCTACTTAGGATTTTACAGAATGACAAGTTTACTTGGTTCCACGACTAACCAAACATTAAACTGTCTTAGCCTTAGCAACCAAGTCACATGCGGCACAGCCGCCCCCCAGAAGGTCAAGTTACTTGGTGGACCAAATCGATGTTGTAATCGATGTATTATTACCTTGTGCATAGTCGGTGACGTAATAGAAGCGCCATATTGACCACCCAAGTGACCACCCAAGGTATGATGGTCGAGCGGAAGGTGAAGATAATCAGCGAGATCTGCTGCGAAGTCACCGAGACTATCCAAATCACCTAGGTCGTTTGTAATTTCGAAAAGTTTCATGTAGTTATTTAGTGTTCTTTGTTCCGGGAGAGGCGTCGTGGTGACAGCCGCGATGACGGTGGTTCAAATCCAGCCGCCAGGACCAATTGTGGGAGAGGCGCCAGGGTGGCAACCGCTCCGCTGTTAACGGAGACTAGACAGGTTCGATTCCTGTTCCCACAGCCATATTTTATGGCTCCTAATTTCAATAGGAGCCATATTGGAGTACGAAGACAGGTCGAAAACGAAAGTATCATGGGAATATTTATAAGAGCCTATGCTCGCGGCCCATTGATACTTCGCGTTGTGGTTGCCGACTGCAGGTTTGTTCACATTCATGAGTGGCTCCTTGAAGAACGCACCTTACCCTAGTTATCTTGATTTGGCAACTTGAATGAGATATCGTATGATGCAAACGAAGCACGAATCCGCTCCAGCGCCTCGGAGGGCCAGTCTTTTGTTGCTTGTTCCAAAGCGATGGCTAGCCGGGCTAACTTAAGCCCACTGCACCTTGCTTTCTCTATCTCGTTTTGAATGCAATTCGGATGGTTGCACTCACGGATATTGTTGACGGCAGTAGCGATCAGCACGTCGAACCATCTTTCCATCGACACCTCCCGCGGAAACCCACGAGAGGTATTTAGGGTTATTCTTCGGAATCGCGATAAAGAGCATCGAACGTTTTGTCGTCGAACGTTTAATCAGGTTGATCAGGGTTCGAGTCCCTGGCGACCCACAACTCGAGGAGATGCAATAAATAATGATATGATACTCCAAGAAATTTTCCAACAAATCAGTGATGTGTGGGCTAATTGGAAACGTAAGTGTCCGTTTTGCTCCAACGGCGCAGAGGAAGCGCACTCGCTTGGTAAGCGAGCGGTCCTAAGTTCGAGTCTTAGTTGGAGCACATACAATGCTTGGATAGTTCAGTCTGCTTTACTGCCCCCTGGGTTTGGTTGGATTGATACGTTTTTCACCTCACCCGCGGAGCAAAGATTTATCCTAGAGTAGTTCAGCCTGGCAGAACGCTCGCCCGATTAGCGAGATGTCGGTGGTTCAAATCCATCCTCTAGGACCAAGATTCAATTGTTCCGTATTTTAATTGGCAGACTGCATGCTTGATAGGCGTGTCGGTGTAGGTTCGAGTCCTACCGGAACAACATAAATACAAGTTTATGGTAGTGAAAATTTTGTAAAGGAAATTCTCAAGATGTTTGGATGGACACTACAGGTGGTCCGAGATCACGAAGCTCGGCATCGGCAAGAACATCCACCAACGGACCGCAAGCATTAAGGTGATGCAGTAGGCTCTTAACCTACAGAACACGGGCCAGTACCGTGGCGGTCTACCAAAATTCTTGCTTCGTAAACTTTGACGGTGAAGCCCACTCCTGTAAAGTGGCGGAAGTAGGTTCGAATCCTACACGGAGCTCCAAGTTGTTGCGAAGGACACTACGGTTACTTCATTCACTTTGCGTAATGGCTGGAGGCGGAAGCCTCCGTTTCCGTATCCGACTTTTAACTCAACTTTGATTGGGGCATTAGCTCAGCTTTGGGAGAGCGCTACGTTTGCACCGTAGAGGTCGTCGGTTCGATCCCGACATGCTCCACCAATCTAAACAAGGAGACGACCATGCTTAAGGAAGGAGTTTGCAGCAATTTGTGACTAACACAGATGAATCTGGTCGTTTCATGTGATGTTGGACGAAGTAACTATGTGTGGGATAATGTTTCATTTTGGAGAATGAACCATGTATAACCAATGTGTATCATTGCTTTTGTGCTTGTTCGGTTCATCAGTAGCACGCTATTGCTGTGTCACTGGATGACAGAGAAAGGATGGCTTAAACCATCGTAACATCTCAACGAACTGGTCGTAGATAGTCGTAGATACTCGTAGATACTCAATTCGTAAAAGTGAAGCCTGGATCTTTCTCGACAAGAAAGACACGGGCTACATCTTTTGTGACGAGACGGACAACTTCCCACGAGCGCTTGTGGTTGATCTTGCCCACACTCTGTTTCACATGATACGAAAGGATAATCGTTTCAATGAACCTGATGATGTTTTGAGAGCACTTGCTCGTGCTCGTTTGCAAGATCAAGCTGTAAACATCATCGACAATTTGCTCCCATAGTTCAGTGGTAGAATGCGATCTTGGTAGGATTGAGACACAGGTTTGATTCCTGTTAGGAGCACCATGAAAGTAATCGAGCCAGGCCACGTGTATGAACTCCAACACCTTGAGAGTGAAGGCGTTGAACGTTTGACGTTTATCAAACGATCGTCAGGTGCAGTTGACTATGGCGATCAAGAAGTGAATACGAAATTGAACTTCTTCCGACTGGTCGGGACGGACATGTGATTGTATGACACTCAAAGAAAAGATTGCAATGTACGAGGGGCTGCTTCACGACATCCAAATGTATCGTGAGGTTACGCTTGACGGCGAGAAAGTGAAACAGCTGCTCGATAACATTGGCGCTTGGAGTTACGCGCATCGTGTTGGCAATGGAATGCTAACAGATCGCCAACAGAAGCGGTTGATTACTGCTAAGTTCAAAAAGTTGCGAGAAGTGACCTAAGTGATTTTTCCACGATAGAGGTATCGAAAATGGCAAAGTTTAACCGCAGTAAGATTCAGGTGTATCAGTATGATCATCTTTCAACATCAGATTTTGAGAGCATCTCTCTGGATGATATGATCGCAAAGTTGCAGAAGCTTCGCGATAGGCATGGCGGCGAAGGTAGGTTCAATCTTGAGATTGAGTATTACGACAACACCGACGTCAAAATTGAGGTGTCATCCTATCGAGAAGAAACAGACGAGGAACTCTTGCATCGCGTGACGGTGCACAAGGCTTTAGAAAAGCACAAGCGTGATGATGCGAAGGCGCGTAAGGCCTTCCGTGAGGAACACGATCGTAAGGAATTTGAGCGTCTTTCGAAGAAGTTCGGAAAATAATTAACGGGTCTGTGATGTAATGGTAGCCTGCGGCTCTTACAAGGCTGATGCGACAGTTCGATTCTGTCCGGACCTACCATGGAGGTTGTATGCGCGATGACCGAGACTTTCCTTTGCTACTCACTTGCTGGGATCTGAATCAGCAGCGCGAAGTAGATTACGTGCCGTACATACGGTGGTGTTCCCACATCATTCTCTTTGTCGGCAACCAGTGGTACCGTCTGGACAAATCTGCTCTGTAGTGCCCCTTTAGTTTAGTGGTAGAACACAACTCTCGTAAAGTTGGGACGTCAGTTCGATTCTGACATGGGGCTCCAACTTGTATGCACAATACACCACTTCAATTAAAGCGTCAATATCTGTTGCCCCTAAAGAAAGAATATAAGACAATGCTCTCTTTCGTATGAAAGGAGATAACAATGCCACAAATCAAACAAGAATGTGAACATTGCGGTGGTACTGGACTTTACAGCGGCTTTGCTGAACCGAGGGGAACGGCGGTCGTTTGTTTAGGATGTACAGGTCGTGGTTGGAACATTCTCACATACAAAGAGTTTACGCACCGGAAGCACAAAAAGGGAATCAAAACGATTTCGATTTCCCGTGGTGGATTTTTGGCATCAGGTGTTGGAGCTGTTCCCAAAACAGAAATGACGTACGAAGAGTTTGAAAAGAAATATCCGAGTTGACTTTCTGACCCTTTTGTTAGAAGGTGTTGGTTGACCACGATGAGGTCGCCCAGTGGGCTATCAGTGATGAGTAGCGTGTCAGGACAATATGCCCGTGCCTGACTATAAAATTCTGTTTGAAGTGACGGGGAATGTAGATATGTTTGAAGTGGCCAAGAAAGCGAAACTTGAATTATTGCTCGAGGATTTGCGTGATCTTCGAAAAGAGTGGCTCGATGCCACCCACGGAGCCTATTACGGCGAAAGTGCCGAAGAAGCTTCACAGGAAGAAGGCCGAATCAGTGGTAAGATTTCATGTGCTGATGATCACGATTATTTAATCGAGAAGTATGGCACGAAGTAACACGAGAGCAGCAACTGGCACTCGAGCCGATCGATACTGCTTGATGCATCAGGTAAGTCGGTCGGAGAACTTGGAGGTAAGCTCAGCCGCTCAGGGTGACCCGAAAAGGGTGGAGCCGTGACAACAGAGCCGACGCAGCACGGCAGCGTTAGACGTCTTGGAATAGCATTGGCTTCTGAGAACGTGACGGATTTGATCCCTGCTAGTGCTTTAAGGGCGTACCCAGTACCGCGAGAAGAGTACAGGCATAGAGACCCGGCTATGACACTTAAATGCAAGGCCTCGGTCGTCCGGTCGACCGAGTTCCAAAAAGGAACACATGATTTACGTGATTTACTGGACTGAAACCACAGATGGACAGTCCGTTCCATGTTCCGAAGGAACAGACGATCTTACGGAAGCACTCAAGATCGCGGAACAGCAACGCAAGATTCAATATGCTGGGGGTAACGTTTCGCACGTCACACTCACCAGCGAAAATCCAAACAGTGTTGGAAAATCCGGTGTTGATGTAGTAGGATTTGACTACAACTGGAAAAAGAGACGACCGTGAACATAACGTACGCTTTACAGCCTCTACCAAAGTCAATCTTCTTGGCAGGTCCGACGCCGAGAAGTGAAGATATTACTTCATGGCGTCCTATAATCTTCATCTTCGGCGGCGTTGCCAACGCAGGTGTCGAGGGAACGTCGTACTTCAAATGTTAGAGCGAGACGGGGCTAAAAATGAAAGAGATGTGGCTAAATGAAAGAGATGTGGGAAATCTTAGTGCCGACGCTTCACGCAAACGGGAAGCCGATTAAGACCCGCTATCACAAAGTGTGGGATAAGAAAGTGATTGAGATCACTGGCGGTCTCACTGTGTTAACAGTTGAGGAGCCTGACCTGTGAAGCGTGTGACATTTGCAAAGAACGGCCCAGGAGTAGTCTTTCATGTATGGGAAGTGGATAATGAAAGACCAACTGTCTGGCGAGATGGTGATCGGTACCACTTCAACTCAGAATTGATAGGCGTGTACAACTTTACTCATAGAGACCTTGCCGGCTTGTTACAAGGGGTTAAATGATCGTTCCCGAACGAGCACTTGTTCAAGTGGTCAGCAGCATTCATCAGTAGCTCGGCAGTAGAGCAGGAACTTAATTTATGACGAATCGTGAACGGATTATAATTTCATGTACTATGTTGTGGTCTTTTCACAACAGCATTGGTATAAAAACATGAAGTTCGTATCGATTCAGATCATTCAACGTCGGTCTGCTAAGCCTCCTGATGTGCCGGTTGAAATCATCAAGGGGTGATAATGCAGAACGTTGCCGATACACTTACCTCCAAGTACACTTGGAACAAGTTTACTTTTGATGCCACTCCAGGAACGCCGTTGTGGCGGTTCCGGTATCTGATCTCATGCATCATCGTGGGAGGTAACAATGAAGCTGACACTCTTCGGTGTGATAAAGAACTGTTTACGCGCTATCCGACTGTGGAGGCGCTTGCCGCAGCAAAATTTCGAGACCTCGCTGACCTCCTTGAAAAGTACGATCTCCAATATGCGGGAAATAAAGCCAAGCATATTATTGACACCAGCAGCAAGATCGCTGTACTGGGCGATGTTCCGGACAACCGCGATGCTTTGGAGTGTCTTCCCGGTGTTGTCGTCACGTTGCTTCTGTCATTCTGGCTACTTGTTTCGGCCAAGACGAGTTTGCTGTGGATATTCACGTCCGTCGCATTGCTAAGCGGATTGGCCTCGTTGACGAGGATGCTACTGATCGCGCGATTGAAAAAGCAGTGCGCGCAGCTGTACAACCAGATCAATACGGACATTTCAGTAGGTCGTTCGTCGACTTCGGACAAACGATCTGTGGCTTCCGCCCCAAATGCGGATCATGTTCGTTGACCCAAACTTGCAAATCGGTGACAGTGTCAACTCGTGACCGATTTGCGCTAACAACTGACGCTAAGGCTGGCGCCTATTCGATAGGACAGTACATGATCACCGTTGCAGATGGTTATGCCAAATGCAATTGTATGGCAGGCAAACATGGTCGCAACTGCCGCCATGTGAAACAAATCGTAACAGGAGAACAGACATGCTGAAATGGATTGCACTGACGGAAGACGAACTGAAACTCGTCACAGACCATATGGGCTACAACGAGGAAAGTCTCGTTGACATGCTCCATTATTCTCACAACAACACCGCTCGCGAGAATGCTGCATACCGGGATGAACTCACGCTGACTCGTGGTGTGAAAAACAAGTTGGAGAGCGCGTGATGCTCTACATCATCCGAGATAAAGTCACTGATCAAACACCAAGCCAACTATGAACATACGTCAAAAACAGCTGTGGGACAACCTGTTAGCCCTAACGAAGGCTAACGAGGTGTTCTACCATCAGGAATTCACCCTTGATGGCAAACGGTATTGGATTTTCAACTATCGCTTGGCTTCCTATACCGACTTCCTTCAACCCGACGCGTTGGAGTGTCGTGGGCATATGTTCGAAGTTGATCAAAATGATCAACCGGTCCGCCTGGCGGCCTGGCCATGTGAAAAGTTCTTCAACTTGAACGAAAATCCTTTGACGATTGGCCTTGATCTTACAAAGGTTGTTCGCATCGAGGACAAAGTTGATGGATCGTTGATGTCTACGTACATCCACGATGGTGTGCTTCGTCTCAAGTCGCGCGGTTCGTTGTTCTCCGACCAGGCGCTTGCAGCAATGCGCTTTTTGGAAACTGATCGACTTTTGTGGGAAATGTTGTATAATATCACCGACAAAGGCTATACGGTTAACCTCGAGTGGTGTGCACCCGAACATCGGATTGTAATTGGTTATCCACAAGCTCACTTACGTGTGTTGAATGTTCGTTCGACAGCAGATGGCACGTATCAAGATCTGTCACAAGTACCACAGATGAAGAATTACTGGGTACCTATACATGATGTTGTTGATCCTGTTGTATTTGTTGCTTCGATCAAGGATATGACTGGTGTCGAGGGTTATGTTGTAACTCTTGAGGGCGGTCTGCGCGTAAAAATCAAGTGCGAATGGTACATGTCTCTTCATCACACAAAGGATTCAATCAACAATCCACGTCGATTGTTTGAGTCAATCTTAGATGAAGCGATCGACGACCTACGCGCGATGTTCTACGACGACGTTGTTGCAATGCAAATGATCGACGAGATGGAAAAGAAAGTCGATCAGGTGTATAATGGTATGGTCAACATGGTCGAAGGCTACTACGCTGAGAACAAGCACTTGTCTCGCAAAGACTATGCTATCAAGGCGCAAACGCATTTCAAGGACACGTTGTATTTTGGACTTGCAATGGGAAAGTACATAGGCCGCGCTTTCTCGTATAAAACATTCCTTAAATCCAAATGGCGTGATCTGGGTTTGAAGGACACCTCTCTGGAGGAATTATAATGTTACAACTGCTCACTTTGGCTGCCTGCATCTACGTATGTAGAAAGTATCTACGCACATGGTCAGCGGCTATTCTTGGCTTTGTTGGACTGATCGTTTTCCTCGTGTGGGCGTTTAGCTACTTGACGGGAGACTTGTCCGATGCGGTTGCGTTTGCCAGTATCGTTGCAGTTGTTGCTGTTGTCGTTACAGTAGTGGCAACTGTAGTCATCGTGCTTTTCCGAACTATCAAGATGAGGCTTTACTGAAATGCATCCAATGCTCCTTGTCGCATTCAATCGAGATGCTACTCCTGAGCAGAAACTGGAGGCATATCGCGACTCAAAAGGCATGTTTGTTCGTGCCTTGATCATCTATGCGATCGTGGCAGTTGCATGCGGCATTTGGTATGCTGTCGATACGTGGCTGGTGTAGTGACATATGCGAATGATGATCTTCTGCATTCTTGCTGGTGTGCTTCTTGCATGGGGCATCTCAAAGTACTTCGCCCTGAACGATCCTGACGAGCGTTACAAAGCGTACAACACTCCGTACAAGCCGTACAAATAACTGTTGACCCTAATATAGGGTTGATGGATCATCTTCAAACTTTCAACGGAGATGGCCATGAACACTTGGAATCAACAACCGACTCCTGAAGAGGAAGAAGACACTCGCGCTGTGTGGGATCAACAAGCGCAAGAAGAGTACGCTCAGTGGTTAAACGAACGCGATCGTGAGCGGTTCAATGAACTGATGAAACAAGCGGAGGAAGTATGACCAAGATTCTTTCTTTGGGTTGTCTCGTTGCTAGTGTCTGTATCGTTGCTATCAACATGCACAACTACGAAGATGGTCAGACGTACGATCTCATGGAAGTGATCCAACCGGAAGTCGTATACGCTCCCACTGGCACGTGTCCGTCACTCACCGCCGGCAGCAGCGCATGCATTCCTCACTCGCAATTTGATCGCGTGTTTAATCTCGCGAAAGAGAGACTGACACGTGAGACGGAAAAATCCGTTCGCCTGCAAGACGCACTCATGCGTTTGCAGGCATGTGAAATCATGCTCGATCGTGTTGGCGAGGCAAGTCAAGAAACTCACAAACATGAGGATGTCGGTGTAATTATCGACATCCAGCAAAACAGTCCAAATGAGCAGATCGAAGCTGTTGACACTGAGGGTCAAAACATCTAAAGTATCGGTTCGATTCAACCACAGCCACCATCACAATGACACACCAAAAGACACAAATTGCAGGAGAGATTGAGACAATCTTCACCGAACAGGAACAGGACACCGTCGAGATGTTTGGCGACAAGCTTGTTCGTTGGTACCAGATTGCTGCTCGTCATGCCGTTGAACAACACTTGCTTGAAGATCCCTGTGGGCGTATTCTCGTCGTTCTTCCGACGGGCGCGGGAAAGACTCTCACGTCGGGTTTGATTTTCTCGAGTGGGTTGGTCCGCAAGGCGCTCGGTGTTCACAATCGCAAACTTCGTCTTTTGTTTATCGCACACAAACATCGTTTGCTTACTCAAGCTGAGCGTGAGTACGCCGATGCGGAAGGTGTTGAGTTCATTCCTCATTCCGCTTTCCAAGACCTGCCTCCCGAACTGTTGAAGGACGGTTGGGACATTACGTGCATCGACGAAGCACATCATGAAGCCATGTCAACGATCCAGTACCACTTGGAGAAGCTCGGCGATCACCCGATTATCGGCCTCACTGCAACTCCCAATCGTGCAGACGGCTGCCTGATCAAATTCGACCGAATTGTCAATCCTATCAGTCGTGAACAAGCGGTCGCGGAAGGCCACCTGGCTCCGACACACATCCACACGTTTGTTGATGTTCCGTCAAAGGAAAAGGTCGACGTGTTGAGCGACATCTTCGAGAACTACTCTCACCAAATGGGCCAAACGATGGTGTTCGTCAAGACAAAGAAAGAAGTGCGTGCGATTGTCACCGTCCTGATGAATCTTGGATACGTTGCGGTTGGTATACTTGAACAAAGCGAAGCCGAGCTGAACGGCATTCTCGACAAGTTCTCGGTTGGTGAGATCCAATTTGTTGTCAACTGCAACAAGATCAACGAAGGTGTCGACGTAAAAGGTTGCACCGATGTGATTCTTGGTCGCCAGTTTGGCTCGTATCCACAACTCAACCAAGTGATCGGACGTGCTTCGCGACCTGATAGCGATTGTAACGTGTGGGAGTTGATCAATCCGCTTAATGGTCGGAACCTCGACACAACGGTTGTAGTCGGTACACCGGAATCGCATCGTTTGGTCTCGAAGGAAGGTGGTCGGTGGATTGAACGTCAATTTGACTATGTCACGCACCGCACGAATAAGCAGATCGGCGTGGCGAGTGGTATTCGGATTCGTCATTAAGGAGATGTGTGATGGGTGCTAAGTGGCAAGTAGTTCACGCAACTGACAAAGTTGTCGCTCTCGAAGATCGCAGTTTCGAAGCTCGCGGTCACGATGGTAATATGAGCGTGACAAACGACGCCGAACGAGTAATCGGAGCTCTTCACCGTTCGTTGCCTGGTGGGTTGAAAGAACGGATTGTGATCTACAAAGACACGATGGGCATGTGGGACGAACTTTGCCACGACGGTCAAGGAAACTTCACTGGCTTCAAACCTGTACGCGCTACTACACTCAACGGTGCGTTGATGACGCTTGATCTACCACTGATTTTGACTGGGACTGTCTTCCAATGAAGCGCTTGTTGTGCATACAAGAGCACAACGCAACGCGCGTTGGTGAGCTCGTTCAAACGTGGGACAAGCATACGTTACATGGAGCAAAATAATGTTGCTCACTAACAGACTTTTCGTTTAGACTATAAGAATTGAAACTTCGCACAAAGTTTACGGAGTGAAAAATGACCACCATGACCGAGCAAGAACTGCGGCAGGTCGCTTTTCGTGTTCATCGCGAGGGGGAAGACTTCCTCTTTGACGAGCCACAGCTATTCGAAAGACTGCTCTCTCATTTCTCAAAGGAAATTCCGTATGGTATTGCCACAGCGAAAACTGGTGATCCGTACATTTGGATCGGTACGAGACTGTTGCTCGAATATAGTCCAGCAGAATTTCGACGACTCGTCCCGACGAATTGATCATTCTCGAGTGATGGTCATGTTGACTTTCACCCTCATCCTGTTGAGAGTGTTCTTACTTTGATCAACGGAGATCAAGATGGATATCGCCAGACAAACCGCTGAACAACTCGCCCGCAAGATGGCTCGACAGGTGGTCCGCAAGGAACAACGTGCTTCGTGGTGGGATGGCAACAAGGATCGTGTCAACGTTCAACGGCGCGTGAACAAAACCATCGACTTCGTGGTGGCGTGATGGCTATTCGACACGGTGCTATCATCGTCTTCAAGCCTGAGATTTCGAAGGAAGAGGCCGACAAAGTGCTTGCGGCCTTACTCAAGCATGAGCTCCTCGATGCGGCTTGGTCAAGTACTGTCGAATCATTCGACGACACGGTTGAAGGTCCCGTCTGGTATATTCCGTAGGAGCCAACAATGCAAACTCTCCCTGCCGGTCAGTATTACGTCGGCGATCCATGTTATGTAATCGCCGATGAGAAATGGTCAGATTTTCTCGATGCATGGGATACGCAGCTTGGTCGAGACCACGATGGCCATCGCATCAGTGGTATTTTTGAGTTCGAGGGCCATCAAGTATTCGCAGGCTACACTGCGCATGGTGATGGAACATTCGATCACTTTCCTGTCGACAGCGGAACAATCGGTGTTGTGCCTATTTCTCTTGTCTCAAAACGAAACATCAGCGAAGAAGGGCTGTGGGACTTCAAACAGATCGAGGAGCAAGGTCTCGGCGAATTCGTAACGTTTGATGAACCGTTCGAAGCTGATGAAGCTGAGGGAACATTCTACATCGGCGACATGGAAATCGAAACCGACAACTGGTTTGATTTCGATTTCACCGATTAACGTTGACCTTTGACCCTATTTCGACGAGAATGGTCCTCGTTGGTTCACACTTCATACTTTAGGAGAAACAGTCATGTCAGTGTTCAAGAAAGCTGCAGCGATCGAACCGAAGAAACCCGTCAAGAAGACCTCGAACAAGGAAGAGGTCACCATGCCTGGCCTTCGGCACTTCGCCGAACTCGATGCGCTGATCAAGGCCCTCGCCGCGATTCAAAGCACTCTGGACACGTCGCTTAAGGGTGTTGCTCTTGACCACTTCGTCGCTACTGCCAACGGCCGTAAGCCTGAGTCGTTTCGCGGTCTCGACGATGGTGCGAGCGCAAGCTTCGAATTGCGCAAACGTTCCAGCCGTTCGATTCTGAGCGAGGCCGAACTGGAACAGCTCGAACGCCTCGGCATCAAACCCGAGAAGAGCACGACCGTGCCGAAGATGTTTGGCATCAACCCGAAGTACTCTGCCGACGAGACGCTGCTCGATAAAGTCTCGAGCGCGATCGAGAAAATCGTGCCGGAAGACTTCATCGTCGTGCAGGAAGAGAAGTCAAACTTCATCGTCGGTGAGTCCACGATGGAAGATGCATTCCGCAAAGGTGCGACTGCTGAGACCGTGCTGTTGGTTGGCACGCTGGCAATCAAGCCGAAGCTGGACGAGACTGACCTGGGCAAGATCATCGACTCCGTCCGCGGGCTCGTGGCTCCTGCTACCGACGTGATGGAATAACAACCATCGAGAACCGGCTGAATGTTCAGCCGGTTCTCGATCACGAAGCAAAAGGTAGTCATCATGCAGTACAACTCGTACAGATACTTGTGGCCTCCTCGTCCGGAAACGAAAGTTCCTCGTGGTGCACTGACCTTCTACGAAGGTCGCAAATGGGTAGCACAGAAAAAGAAGAACGGCACATGCACCGTGATCTTCACGAACGGTGAACAGGTGATCTTCAAAACTCGCCACGATGATGATCACAAAATGTGGCAACCACAACTAGAACACATCGAGTTCTTCCGCCAAAATGGTGGAGAGAATGACACGTGGAATGTGTATGTTGGTGAGTTGTTGCACAACAAGACCCAACATATCAAGAACCATCTGTACTTGTTTGACCAAGTTGTTCACGACGGTGAACAACTCGTCAACATGACGTTCGGTCAACGGCATCAACTCCTCCGTCGTTTGGGTGGTGAGTTCAACGATGACTGCTATATGATTTCCCCGATTGTCTCGATCGCTCACTGCTTCACAACCGGCTTTGTCAAATTGTTCGACACGCTCAAAGCGGAAGATGAAGGCATTGTCCTGAAAGATCCAAACGCTTTGTTGAAGCCTTGCTACAAGGGAGATTCCAACGCTGGCTGGCAAGTAAAGAGTCGTCTACCGCACAAGAATTACAGCTACTAAATCTAAGCTGTTGATTAAACCCTGAAACACAAATAACATCAACAGCATGAAAACCAAAACTCGCCAAATTCCCGAACTGGTGATCTCGATTCCGATCAAACCATCGACTTTCAAGGAAATCCTACAACCGGCAGAGGATGAGATAACAAGCCGCGAAATTCGGATTGAAATTAGTCAAATGACTATCGCACAAAAAATCAAGCTTCTCCACGGACTCGTTCATCTTATTGAAGAGGAGGTGATTCGACTCATTCGCAACGAGAAATTCCGTGGCGCCTGGCAAGAGACGGTCGATTGGCTCTATGCCGGCGATTTTCGCAGAGGCTACACCGAATTGTTAACTGTTGAATCTCAGTTTAAACAGTTCGCTGTGGGCCTAGAAGGACCTCCACCATACGACTATCACTCTGTGTGTGTCGAACTATTTACCACAACACTTTTGGAGACTGCAAATGAACATCGAACTGTCTGAACAAGACGCCGAGACGATCGGCATCGCAATGTGTCACGAACTGTGGGAGGTTGATGAAGCAATCGAAACTCTTGAACACATGCGTGACGAACATTCCGATTCATTTAACGAGGCACGTTCCAATGAGCTCAACGAATTCACCACCTATCGAACCAACCTCGAAGGCCTCCTCGAAAAGATCAGCAAGAAATGGTTTGAAAATCTTCTTGCTTATCGCGAGTTTATTGGTAACATGGTTGTTCTGGAGCTTGATGAAGATTCCGAGCCAGCCGAGATCGGAGAATTCCTTCACAAGTTTTTCATTGACGACAACACCTCAAACAAGCCTCACTAAGGAACCCAATATGTGGCTGCTTTATCTCGGGTTGTACATGAACTATGCAATCGTCATTGACACGCCTGGTTTGCCAATTTCTGTTAACCTTGAAGTGCCCAAGGGCGAGAAGCCAACACACTCAACGTTGATATTTGGTTACAAAACTGAAGCAGACTGCAGCGCAGCTCGTGAGGCTGCCAAAAAGCATTTCGATGTTCAAGGTCGCTGTGTGAAGGCAGAGTGATGAAAAAGTTCAATGCCAATAAGAAGAAAGTATAATGAAACTCGACTTCGGTGAGACGTCTGATGAACGGGATCAGCGCTTGGAAAAGTGGCACCGTTGGTTCGCGTGGTATCCCGTGCGCGCTGATCCGCACGATTGGCGGTGGCTGGAATACGTGGACGGCTGCGAATACCGCGCGATCCAGGACCCGCCCGAAGCATGGTAACCGCTGCGCCCCCTGCCCATCGTCGCGGTCTACTCGGAAGGCCAACTGGGCGGTCGGACGAGATGTGTTGACCCTCTAAGGGTTGTTGTGTATGCTGTCGTTTCCTTGCTACAGCCACCGAGGAAATAATGATCCCGTTCGACCCCACAAAAATCACGATTGATATCGTGCGTCTGAAAGCTATCTCCACCGCTCTTGGTGGTTCGATTGCCTATATCGACGAACAAAAATCCTTACAGGAAGGCCGCGACATCCTGAAACGAGTCGGGATTCCAATGTCGCTTGCTCGCTCGTTCATTGTGCGACACAAGAAAATGACAAAATACCTCAAGGCGATCTACACTGCCATTGTTCGGTATGAAGGTCGTGTGATTGCGTTGGAACGCCATCCTCTTGCGGCACTCGGCAAACTTGAAGATGAAGGATTGTTTGGCAAGAAACTGTGGACTCCTGATGTCCAGGACAACTTCGACAAGATCATCATTCCGTTAACGGTGTATTGCAACGATCGTACTTGGTTCTTCGACGGTCGGTACATTTACACTTTTGAGAAAGACACGAAAACTGTTGTCGAACGATCTCAGTGGATGTCAAAAGACGGACATTTTCGTAAAGTCCATGCCGTGTCGATTGATCTGCAGGAGATGCAAAATAAAGAACGGCTTACTCCTGCTGCTCGCACGTGCCTTGCATTCGTTGCTGTGAATGGCCAGTTCGCCATTTCGCCTCCGATTTGGAAAGATGTCAGCGACATTGCGATCACGCAACGTCGCAAAGGTGGTCATGATGCCATTCAAGACGAAGATGAAACTGATCCAAACGATTTGCGGAGTGTGTCGGTTGAAAATTCGCTGCGTCTTGACCAGTTTGATAGCCACGACGTTCTGCTTGCAGTTAATCTCGGATTCGCTTTGAAGGCTGGTGTGGAAGTCGGTCGGATCTTCGGCTTCGAAGCAGTCGAGCCACTGAACTTACCTCGTCTGATGATCGAATTGCACACTGTCAATCTGCCAAATCTACCGAAAGAGATCAAATCGACGTACGACATTGGCTTGCGGTTCACCCATGCAATTGCATGGCTGTTGGGTTTGCAGCAACGTACGAACACTCTCGACAGCTATTTGACGATTCGCAGTCTGTTGAAGTATCTGACAAGCAAAGGATTGTTCCGTCGAAACATCTTTGATGCAGAGCGTGTGTTCCAACCTGGCAAAGGCGTGAAAGACATCCCTCAGATCGCTTTGGACACGTTGAGAAAAGGCGACAAACAAGAGAGACTATCGTTGGCAGCTATTTTGGAAAAGGTTAAAACAATGCGTGCTCCATCGAGCCATAAAATGACTAGCATCGGAACGTTGATGAACGAGGGCGATTGACATGTCCCTTGAAGAAGAGCTTCGATTGATCCTTTGGTTGGGACTGATCAGTGGCATGTTGATGGCTGCCGGTGCAATTGGATTTCTTTTTGTATCTGGTGCAGGTGGTTTTTTGGTGTTTGCGTTGGGTGGTGTTGTCGGCTTAGCTGCACAACGATTCTACGCAGATGTTCGTTTCGTTCTGTTTCAAAAGGAGTAACAATGGATTTCAAAACTGAAACATTGGACCGTTCGTCAAAGATTACGTTGTGCACGGGAACTGTAATCGTTGACCAGATCGACGAACTAGAGTAAATTATCCAAACTCACCGATGTGACTCTGACAGAGGTGAGTTTTAACCTTGAAGTAAACTGTAATGTTGTTTAACAGAACAGGAGAAACACATGCAATTTGAGCTTATCCGCAACGCCAACGTTGAAGTGAAGAAGCTGATGACCGGAAAGAACAAGCCAGCGGCCATCATCACTGTCAACGACAAGTATCAACACGAGTTCTCCCCAAAGTCCCGAGTGTCCAAGCACCTCGAACTGATGGAGCCCACCGAGCTTGCTCAACGCTTGACTGGTGGTCACTACTTCTTTCTCGATGGTCAACTCACTCGTTTCCGTGACGGTTCGTACGGCAATGGGTTTGTGCACGATGACAAGACCATCGAAGTCTTGATGGAAGTTATCGGCGCTCGGCCGGTCATTTCTCGATTCGGTCACCGCCCTGCTCGTCGGGACGAGGATCTCGACACAAAGATCGAACTGCGCAAGTACTGGAGCGACCACAACATCATCGTGCCTGGCTACAATGCTGGTGGCGAGTTCAACTCGCGACTGTCGTTCGGTTGGGATCCGTTTGTCAAGACTGTCAACTCAACGTTCGAGCTGATGCGTCTGATCTGCACAAACGGTGCGATCGGTCTGACTCCGTGGCTGAATGCAAAGATCCCCTTGTTCAACCGTTGGCACGAACACCTCGACATCGCTTCGCGCCAGATCCAGAATCGTGTCAACGAGACTGTGGTTGATCGGGTACAACAGATGGCGATTGAACGTGCCTCCGTCGCTGACTGTCTGCTGCTCGAGCAGCACTGCCACGACCGTCTGTACTCTCCGACCGACAAGTCCGATCTGACTGATCGGGAACGTCTGCAAATGATTCTCGGCGCAGCGTCTCCTCGTCGACATCTGCAGGACTATTACACGGAGCAGTTGTTCCGTGATCGTGTGTTGGGAGCGCAAGTTCCTGCTCACCTTACGAACTTCGACGTGTACAACCTCGCAACGGAGATCCGCAGCCACACGAACGAGTGCGCCAAGTCGTCGAACACTGCTCTCGACCGGATGGCAAATCGTCTAATGTTTGATGACGATCGCGACTACAGCGTGACGTCGATCGGTGCACCGAAGATCGCAGCGTTTAGCGATCCGGAGCGGGCATTCTTCGGTAAGATGCACTAAGCTGTACGGTTGTAAACCTTGTGGGAGATACCGTACGGTATCTCCCACAACTCTTGGGAGATAACAATGGTAGAAAGACAACCGGATCAAATTCGTGACGAGTTTACACGTGTGATTGCCCCTGTTGGCAACATGATCGATGAACAATTCAAAACGCTTCGCCAAACATTCGCTCCTATCCTTGGAGAAGTTTGATGGATAGACTAACAGTTGTTGTTCCCGTTGGAACAAAGCTTACATTTTCGGGCAAAGATGACAAAGGCTCGTTTGACACAACTATTGAGCTCACCAAACCTCTCACAGTAACATTGAAGGGTGGATGTGATGCGGCAATTGCCGAAACGGTTTACCACAACGAGAAACCGAAATGAGCAAGTCATCCTCAAACAAAGACCGCAATCGAACTGGTGGAAGGCGGACGAAATCCAACAGGACCTCAATCGTCGTGAATTCAAACATCAGCAAAATGTGTCCGAAGTGTTGGGACGAGACGTTTACTGATGAAAGCTAAATACTTGAATGAACACAGTTCTAAGGCTTCCTAAAAATGAGATGGGGCGAGACTTAATAGTTGGTGATCTCCACGGCTGTTACGACGAGCTGTGGTACCTTCTAGAAAAAATCGACTACGACTTCAACCGTGATCGCGTGCTGTTTGTAGGCGATCTCATTGATCGCGGCCCAAAGAGCGAGGAGTGTCTCGATCTCGTTCGGCTCGACGGAATGTACTCAGTCCTGGGCAACCACGAAGAGATGATGTTCCAAGCTGTCCTTAATCTGAAGGCATTACACTTTGATATATGGATGAGCAACGGCGCTGGTTGGGCACGGAACTTGTTTCACGATTGGCTGCCAGCGTTCCAGGCAAAACTCCTACAAATCAAAGATAAGTTTCCTTTGGTTATCGTTGTGGGAGAAGGAGCTGATCGTTTCAACATCGTTCATGCCGAATTCTACTCTAACGCTCATCGCCCTTTGTGTGATGCAGACATTGACAAGTGGACGTTCTCTCCTGACGAGATCAGCAACATGGTGTGGGGACGAGCAATCGTACAGTATGTAAGCCAGGAGGGCGATCATCTAATGCAATACAACATGGCACAGACATATGTTGGACACACACCCACCCGTGCCGTTGTCACGTCACAATCACAGGTATACATCGATCAGGGATGCTGTTATGCCGTGGAAAGCGGACAAGGCCGTAACACGGATTGTGGTCTGACAATCGTTTGTCACCAGACGCAGAAATATTGGACATTGCACCCAAGCGATAACAATCGAATCTCTCACTACGACTTGCCACCGATTCGGTGGTGAGCCTCAGCCGTTTGATTATGATCCGAGTCTACTTGAACACCCGTTTCTCAAGCCACCGATGGAACTCTCCAAGTTCGCCGCCGGACTCGTCGTACAGACGGAGCAACACTTTGTGTTGCTGCAAAAACAGCTGAACCAACTCTTTTGCCTTTGGGTAATGTCTCCAGTATTCAAGACTTATCTGGACTTCGTCGATCTTATCCCAGAATACCGAATGTACGTTATTGAGTTTTCGCGCTACTTCGTCGGATGGACTGTACCTAGCAATGAGATCAGGTGAGGCGGTGAGGAACAAACCGAGTTTATGCTTCTTGCCGTATTCGAGCATGTCTCCGAGAAGATTGATATATTCGGTGTACAAGTGGTTGTATCGATGAATTAAAGCATCAATAATTTGTTGATTCCAAGGCTGGCTCATGTCGTTCTCTCCAACTTTATTTATCTGTAAATGTCGTTCTCTCCAACTTTATTTATCTGTAAATATGGGTTTGGAGTGAAACATGATCAAGCATCCTCTCACAGTAGGAACAAAGGTTGAAGCGTCACAAAAGACATGTGCCTGTTCTGGTGGTGGTAAGTACAGAACCGTCACAGGTAAGATTCTTAAGACAATTGTCAATCAAAGCGGAACATGGTACTATCTCGATTCAGGGGCAACCGTTAAATCCGAGATGATTCGACAGGTATTGTGAGGCAAAATGTCAACATTATCAATTGCAATGATTGTCGTCCTGTGGTTCTTGTTAGGTGCGTTCGTGCTGTTGTGGCGATATCGCCGCACAATGGAAGGTTGTCTTGTACATCTTCGTCAGAAAGAAGCATGCGTTCGAATCGGCACGTTGAATGTGGAGTACTACGTCAAACGTATTGAACAAGAATTACCCAACTACCAACTCCTTTGGCCAATGCTTTTTGGGTTTGCGGTTGGCGATACTGTTCTTGCCTGGTTGATTCTTCCTCACACTGAAACACCCAATGTATTATCGATTGGAACCGCTTGTTTGATTGCCACAGTTATAACTCGTGCCTTGACAATCGATAGCGAATGGGCAATTGAACTACTCGCAAAATTCAATGATAGAACGTTAATGGCAAATGCTGCTCGTCGGGGACTTGAAGAACTCCGTCCTGACCTTGAACAAGCGCTTGGCGAACTTGAACAGTCAAAGGCCGATCTGGAAAAAATTACGAAAGAGTTTGATGAAGAGCTAGAGAAGATTATCAAATCTATCTCTGATGTCGAGGCCTTAAAGAAAGACAAACGAGACTTAAAGAAAGACAAACGAGACTAATTGTACATTCTGCATTGGAATCAGCTGTAACTTCAACGTCTGCTTGTTCCAAATCACAATCATTCCTAACACATCGGTTGTTTCAACGACTTCCAACATTGAGTCAAGCTGAGCAATCGGTAGCGGCGATGATGTAATTGTATTGCCGTTTTTTAACTCAACAGCAATTAGAAATCCCTTCGCGTCTGCTGCAGCGGTAGAGTACGTTGCTAAATCCTTGTAGTATGTCACTTGTCCATCCTTGCAAAACTACGGAGGGTGCGTTCAAGGTCCTCCTTTGCATAAGCATACGAGACTGCAAAGTGTTTTAGCACCTTCACGCGAGGGTATTGTGGATCAACGTAAAACTGCAATGGGGACATGTTGGTCAGTTTGTAGACTTTGGTCATTAACTCCTTTACATTGCGGTCAATATTGCGAATTGAACCGTCCGTTGTAGCTTGCATCTCAACAGGTGTGATTCGTATGCGAATGTAGTTGTGAACAACTACACCTGGCGGTGGAGAAGCGCGCCACTGCTTGTATTCATCCTTGCCGTCGCTTAGCACCATCAACAAATGTAAACACCAATTCGCTAAATATACACAACGGTTGTGTAGCCAAGTGATATCCCGAGGGAGTTTGGTTCGTTCAACATACTGTACAGTTTCTTCTAGTCGCATTGACGGTACTCACATGGCGTGCAGCGTGTGCTCTTTCTTGAACTTTTCAATGTACTCTGGATTGCGCTTGCCCTTTCGAAACTTTGTTAAACCAACGTTATAGGCATGCAGTGTCTTCCACTTGTTCTTCAATAGATTGTGATATCCTTTAAGGATGTCGACGCCGTACTTGATCTGCTTCTCGATGTCCTGGAGTTCGGCTGTTTCGATCCCCCACACACCCGGACGAACTTGCATTAACCCTCGTGCAGGATCTCGCTTCAAACTAGAGACGGCGTGAGGATTGAAACTGCTTTCAATTCCAATCACCGACAAAATGTCATGTGCGGTTGGAAACGTTGGATCTGCGTGTTTGTGTGCAAGGGCAACAATCTCGTACGCACGCTTCCGATCAATCCTGTACCGTTCGGCAATTTCCGCTGCTGTTTCGTGGAACATCGTATTGATCCGTGGATGAATGTGACGAACTTGTCCCGCTGCTGCCAACCCACTTGGGCGATGTGGAGTCTCAGCTGGAGTACTAAGTGTTGCTAGTCCCAACGCACCTGCTGCTGCCGCCTGTTTAAGACTGATTTCGTCAAGTTGCTGCAAATCGTTGAGTTTCATTGCTTTTCCTGTAGATTTATTGTATTTATTCGTCTATAAGTCGTTGTAGTCTATAAGTCGTTGTAGTCTATAAGTCGTTGTTCGTCTATAAGTCGTTGTTCGTCTATAAGTCGTTGTAGCTGTTCAACGATTCTCATCAACTCTTTCCACAGTGTCACGACCCTGTTGACTTGATAAAACGGCAACCATGCAATTAGGTCGGAGGTGCTCCCCACCGGCCTGGTGAACGAGTGTGGCGTGACCGAGACAATGTTGCTGTGATACTTACCTATCAGTTGACTAACATCAAGAGACACTGGGCTACCTTCATACAGTTTGACCTCACGACTGCCTCTAACGAGCAGAGTGTATTGGTCAACACCATGTTTCGCTTTGCATTGATCACGCATCTTTGTGTGAAGGGTTGTGAACTCTGAGAACAAGTGTTGATATCGATGCATCAGCGCATCAACCGCTTGAAATAAGTGTGCATGCATCTCCTGTACGCCCTTTAGTAGAGATGATATGCCGATGGTTGCAACAAGCGCACGTCCTTCTTGCACAATGCAATCGCTTGCGTTCGTAAAGCAACGTATGCTGCGGCGAGCTCCTCGCTCTTTGGAAACTGTTTCCACACATTCAAAGAACCTGGGCATCGAGGGAGATTAAATGCTCGGACGAGGTACTCCTGACAGCCATCGTCGTTCACCCACATCATTGTCTCGTGCTCGAACTCGATTGACGTCGACCGTCGTCGTAGCCAGCGGTATAGCCGTTCTCGAAGGTGGGTCGCTTCCTCCCACGCTGTCTGTTCTGTGGAGAGATCCTGCAAAATCTCCCATAAGTGCTTGTAGCGGTGAACCATTGAGTCCAATGTACGCAAGTCAGACAGCTTCATGTTTTTGCTTCCTTCGTTCTAACTGGGCGCACACGTCATGTCCGGCCATCTTCCATCGATTGTGCAAATCAATCAGATGCTGCTTGTGTGGGTAGTCGATGTAAACACCGACGGTTTGCAACGCCGCCCATTCTCGCCACCAAAGTTCTCGAGGAACGGCTTTGAGGTGGCGAATGTGCCATAGCGCAAGAGCTTCTTGACACGTATCGGTCCAATACAAAGGAATTAGGTACGATCTTGGGTTGTGTGGTCGTTGTGCAGCCCACTGGTACATTTTGTCTAATGCATCGTTGAGAAGCTCGTATGCGTGTATAAATCTGTGGACTGTGGCAAGCGTCGAATTATCCATAAATTACCCCTGTTTGAGGTATTTACGCCACTTTTTGTGTAACGACAGGATCTGTTCCGAGAACGTCGTGAGCAAGGAGTTGAACGAGTAGGCAGTACTGTGACCAATACTGTCGAACAACCGAAGCTCCGTCAATATTTTCATAGACAACAGCGTGTGGACCCCACTTACTATAGTCGTCTACTGCCACTTGCATCAGATGTTCCATCCCTTGTGGGAGAGCGAGATAAACTTCTGTGTCAAACATTGCCATTTCGTTCATCACCAATCGCTGATCTAACATTGCATCCTTCAGCAGCCCAGCGACGTGTTGCATTCTGTGGATCAATGCACGTCGCTTGTTTAGTTCAGAGAAGTGTTCAAGACTCATTTGGTGACACAAGCAAGTCGTGTGAATCGTTGGTGAAGATCATGAAACAGTGCATCGCGTTGCCGACCTTGATTTGGTCAATGAATACACGAGCACGAACATCGTACTTGTACACGCAGTATGGGTCAATTGGAAATGAACAACAATACACGACTCCATCAGGTGCAAAACATGGTGTTTGAATCATCGGAGAGGTGTAATACAAAAGAACAAACGCTCCAATCGCATCATCATAGTACACACGTGATGGCAAATACCTGGCGAGTCTTACACTGTGAATCTCATACAGATCAACAACCACGTGTGATTCACGATTGGGGCACACGCACCGAACTTTCATTGGCGTCTTGGGGATCAAATCGACATACTCGTCTGCATCATCAGGAATGTCGAGCTCCAGTGCAATCAGCTCGATTTTAACATCGTAGTCGATCTCGAGGGTTGATGACGGAGGTTGATCGTCCGCCATCACGATGTCTGCTGGGACGATTTTGCTCACGACTTATCCCACGATTTCATAACCTATCCTCTCTTTTGAACTCGTGATGCCAAAGCCTCGCGTGCAGAGTCGATACCGCGCAATTGGTACCACTCATCCATTGCATCGGACTCGTAGCGAACGATTGCCATCAAACGGCGAACCATCTTGCGCCATTCCTTTGTCATTCTTTCCGAAGAATCCTCTTGCAACATCAGCTTGAGAAGGTTGGCGTGCTTGTCGAGATTGTTTTTGATATCGTTGAAATTTCGTTGTTCGAGAACGACGGTTTCCATTATTTGGAACTCCTTTGCGGCTTGAGAGAAACTGAAGCCGTGGCGCCGTTGCAGACTGGAGAGACCGCTCCTGTTTGGGGATCGCGGCGGAGGTCTAGCTTGAGCTTGACATCATGAATAGGTACGGTATCAACGACATTTGCTCCATCGTTGTACTCATCCTTGATATACTCAGCAATAGCTTGTTCGACTTCTCTGTCACTGATTTCGACGACTCGATATGACCTCATTTCCGCCTCCTTCTTCCTTCGCACTACGTACTTCACAACGTGCTCAATGATCATTGTGCCAACCCAGAAGCGACCCAGCTATGGTGCTGGGCCATTATTTGACGGGGTGGCAGAGTGGCAATGCACCGGACTAGCACTCCGGTTGCCAGGGGTGAAGCCCCGGCCACACAATCATTCCGACTATCACCAGCGGAATCAACACATCATCGCTCATTGTCGTAACCCTAATTCAAACAGTTACCACATGATGACACTAATCGCTTATTTAGGGTAAAAGCAACAGAAATCAAATCAAACATAGGATTCTTGATCGATCATTGCAATCAATGTTCGCAAAATATCCTGCAACTGGACGGTGGTTTCCTTCAACTCACTCAGTCGGTTGTACTCTAGAAAAATCCAAAACGACGTGTTGATCATCAATCGGAAATTCAGCCGATCTGCAACACATGCAACTTGTTCCAACACTCCAAACCGAGTATTTGTACCGATCTTAGCCCCGGGAATTTTCCATAATGGCACACGATTATTTGTTCCTTGGTCGACAGCTCCATCACTTGCCCAAGGGAGACCAGTCTGCTTTTCATACGAACGCTGCATTTCCAACTTCATCGTTACGAATTCGTCAAACAAATGCTTGTACCGGTGCGCCAACGCTCTAACAGCATTGTTCTGTACGAGGATTTCCAATGTCCCCTGTTGCAATGTCATCAATGTCTTACTGTGCTTCACAACGTGCTCATTGATCGATCATTGCAATCAATTCGTGAGTTGCCGTCCATGCCAACTTGTATTCTACGCAAGTTTGGCGGTCGGCAATCATCGCCAGTTGTTCCATGATGCGAAATAGTTTGTGCCAAAGGACAAACAACTCTTGATTTCGTGGAAATCCAACAAGATACTCATGTCCAAACTCCGCAGGCGCACCTGGCGAACTTGGACTCCACTGTGAAAACACACTTGCACACCGTCCGTGCAAACGAGAAGCTGTTTTGATCACGTGTTCCGCACTATTCGGGAGTGTGAACATTCCATGGACTCCAGCAACGCTGGCCTTGTTAGACGAAATGACCATTTTTGATTCTACTATCAAGTCGAGCACAAGGCGGTTGACATGATCGAAATAATGACGTAATGCCAGCACTACCGGTGTATATTCCTGTTCAACCTGCACTGGAACATCTAAGTCGGCGATAGGTAAGTCGGCGATAGGTATGAGTTGTGATGACATTGGCGATCGATCAATAGATCCCTGAGTTCGTTAATATGACGATAAACCGATACAAACCGATACAAACCGATACAAACCGATACAAACCGATACAAACCGATACAAACCGATACAAACCGATACAAACCGATACAAACCGATACAAACCGATACAAACCGATAC